>ERZ772772.2-NODE-2-length-321531-cov-9.003649_pt1 | contig 321531 bp, 280 predicted proteins | sample MGYA00511484_ERZ772772 | MGnify/ENA primary metagenome ERZ772772 (study PRJEB29015, sample SAMEA2737913) | human oral metagenome | biome: human oral; feature: human-associated habitat; material: dental | place: China | collected 2088 ... | reverse complement strand
TATCAGCAAACTGAAAGAATACACAAAGCATCTTCATATCTGCGGGGAGAGGAACTGTTTCCGGCAGCCCTTTGACAGACTTGGAAAAGAGATATCCGTCCCCCTCCTTCAATGCATGCAGAATGTTGTTAATGCAGTTTAACCCCTTATCGGCTACCTGGATCGTTCTTCCGGACACATTGCCGCGCTGCTTCAGTTCATCAATGATATTTCTGAGGATCGGCTTTTCACTTTCGTTACCGGGATACATCTTCATTCCAATGGGGATCTGACGTGCGTCCAGAAGAAGGCCAAGGCCTACGATAGGTTCTTTTTTATTCTCCGTGGAGGGACCTTTCCTTCGGAAATCATCTTCACGGTCGATTTCGAAATAGAAGTTTGTGCAGTCAAAGTAGGTATGGGAGGTATCAATCCTGTATTTCCGATGGATCTGATGGTTGTAAATTTCCACGATTTTCTCATACCCAGAGCCGATGTATTCCAGACCGGAATAGAGCTGACCGAGAGAGAATGGGCAGGAGCCAAACAGCTTGGGAATCACTTCCTCCAAGGTTTTGGACTTTGAGCAGGGATGTACGACTCTTGCATAAAGGAGTGCATCCATAAGGTCAGCTACGCGGAATCGAAAACCGGTTGATGTCTGCATCAGATCAATATATTTTTTTGTGCCAAGGGAATCGTTCAGGTTCTTTATGGGGAAATATCCCAGAAGCTTTTCCGGAGATTCCTCCGAGATCTGGCGGACTTTATCCTTCTGTTTGTTTTCGAGGCGTTCCTGGTTTAAGTGTTTTACTTCTTCGGAGTAAAAGAAGACAGGATCATCGATTCCCTTTTCCATGAGTTCATGGACATAGCCCAGAGGCTTGTAGGAACGATGGGCACCGCCTTTACGATCCGGGTCATAGTAGCTTTCGTAAATCTGAAGATAGGTCCCTTTTTTATTGTTGGTTCTCTTTAAGAAATATGCCATAATGCACCCCCTTATTATGACAACACTATAGCACTATATAATCAACAGATAAATGAGAGATATGTCAAATTTTTTGGGAATAAAAAAGCCAGCAGTTATGCTGGTTTCAAGGGTATGACGGCTGGAGAAGGGCCTAAACTTTTATAGTGCTAAACCCTAAAGACGGGCTTTTGACGCTTTAATGGCACTTTGCACAATATTGCAATTAGGCTCCATTGCTTGCTCTGATCCAACGGTGAATTATAATTACTTGCCCATTAACTCTCCCTTTGGTAAGATAGAGGTGAGTTAATGGGTGAGTTAATGGGTGAGTTAATGGGTGAGTTAAAAGGGAGACTCTCTTGTCGAGTCAGGAGGAAATGATGGCAATTCCGATCAATATAGAAGAACTGCTTCGGCGGTAAGTGATAGAAAGTGCACGTATAGAATACAAGGCAGATTGGAATCCAGAACCGATTTTGCATTCTATTACGGCCTTTGCCAACGATTTTGACAACCTTGGCGGTGGTTATATCGTAATAGGTGTTGAAGAACAGAATGGATATCCGAGATTTCCGGTAAAAGGCTTGGATAGGAATATATTAGATGATATTCAGAAAGACCTTCTCAATAAATGCAACTTTATAGAACCACGATACATACCAATCATAGAACCGGCGCTGATCGACGGACGAGATATTCTTGTTTTATGGGTTCCTGGAGGAGACGACAGACCCTATAAATGTCCGGTCAAAATATACACGGAGAAAGGAGCTAAAAAGAGCGAAAAGGCATATTATATCTGAAAAGGCTCCAATACCATTCGTGCAAATGCACTGGAAGAACGAGAACTAATCGGTCTGGCAAGAAATATTCCGTTTGACGATAGAACAAACCCTCACGCGCAAATCGCAGATATGCGTTCCAGCTTGCTTTCGGAATATCTTCATGAAGTTGACAGCGGGCTATACGAAGGTTCGCTCTCCCGCACGGTTGAAGATATGGCGAGAGATATGAGATTGATCGGAGGCCCTCCGGAAGCAAGAAAGCCCATCAATGTAGGATTGATGTTTTTCAATGAGAGACCAGATGATTTCTTCCCTTATGGTCGAATTGAAGTAGTGGACAAGCCCGATCCAACTGGGATCGGGATGAAAGAGCGAATTTTCACGGGTCCGCTTGATCGCCAGCTGCGAGACGCTCTGTCGTATATCAAAAATTATGTCATAGCGGAATACGTTACGAAAGTTCCTGATCAGGCAGAGGCGATTCGTGTGTATAACTGGCCTTACAGGGCTGTTGAGGAAGCCCTCAGTAATGCCGTTTACCATCGCTCCTATCAGATCCATGAGCCAATTACCGTAACGGTTACTCCGGAACGAATGGAGATCCTGAGTTTGCCGGGACCCGACCGATCAATAACGGATCATGATCTGGAAAACAGAGTGTTGATTTCGAGCCGGTATCGGAACAGACGTATCGGTGATTTTCTCAAAGAATTAAAAATGGTTGAGGGAAGGAATACCGGGATTCCACTGATCGTGAATGAGATAAAAAACAATGGCTCTGATCTGCCAGTTTTCAAAACGGATGAGGACAGAAGCTATTTCAGAGTGGTCCTTCCTGTTCATCCGGTATTTCTTGAGAAAAACAAAGATGATGAGAAAGAGCCCCAAATGGGGAACCGCTCCAGACGAAGGAGCAGAGAAGAACTAAAGAAACTGGTTCTGAAAGTATTAAAACAAAAAGGTGATCTTTCAATGAGTGAGTTGGCTGTGGAGCTTGGGTATAAGAGCCTGAATGACACTCTTCGAGCTGTTGTGAAAGAGATGCTGGAAGTCGGAGCAGTTACATATCTTTACCCGGACAAACCGAATAGTAGAAATCAGAAGATTTGCTTGGTTAAAAACAGATAGAGGAGAAACTATGGCAACGAAAAAACAATTTATCCGTGAATATATAAAAGCGATTAGAGATGGCAATGCGGCTTTATTTGCTGGTGCAGGACTATCACGTCCTTCAGGATTTGTTATTTGGAAAGAGTTGTTACGACCGTTGGCCGAAGACATTGGTCTTAATATTGATGGTGAGTATGATTTAACTGCCGTTGCTCAATATGTTCGAAATAAATCAGGAAACCGTGCAGCTATAAATTCTTCTATTCTTGATGCCTATAGTAAAGATGTTGCGTGCAATGAAAATATAAATATTTTAACAAGACTTCCTATTTATACGTACTGGACAACAAATTACGATCATTTAATTGAAGAAGGTTTACGAGCATCCAATAGAAATGCTGACGTAAAAATTGAATATAAACAGCTGTCATCCACAAAGAGAGATCGTGACGCTGTTGTATACAAGATGCATGGAGATGTCGATCATGCAGCAGATGCTGTACTTACGAAAGATGATTATGTTCAATACGACCGCAACCATCCTTTTTTTCGTAGCGTGCTACAAGGCGATTTAATTTCAAAAACATTTGTTTTTATTGGATTTAGTTTTGAAGATCCAAACTTGGACGGTATTTTAGGACAAATACGACTACTGCTTGATGATAATATTAGAAATCATTATTGCTTTATGAAATGTGTATCGCGCGGCGATTGTGTAGACGATGAAAGTTTTGGATATCAGAAAGCCAGGCAAGAATTGAGAGAACAGGATCTTGCACGGTATGGTATACAGACGGTTTTTATTAATGATTATTCAGAGATTACCGACATATTACGAGAAATTGAAGAGGCGGTAGTTGCAAACAATGTGTTTATTTCTGGGAGTACAGACTTCTACAGTGAAGAGTGGAGCAAGGCCCGTGTGGATGAGTTGGCATATAAGCTTGCAAATCAACTTGTAAAGGAAGAATTTCGAGTAACATCCGGCTTTGGTCTCGGCATCGGTTCATCAATTATCAATGGTGCGTTAGATGAAATATATAATAATAGATATAAACACATGGATGAACATCTGTGCTTAAGACCGTTTCCGCAGGGAATTATTGATTCGAACGAGAGAAAAGCTAAGTGGAAGAAGTATCGTGAAGAAATACTTAAAGAAAATGGAATAGCGATATTCATGTTTGGCAATAAGAAGGGAGAAGATGGCGGGAAAGTAATCGCCGATGGTTGTATACAAGAATATGAGATTGCTAGAGATGAAGGTCGTATAATTATTCCCATTGGCAGTACTGGGGATGCAGCTAGTATAATCTATTCAAAAATACGAGAGGAACGGGAGAAAGATACGGATCAGTATTTATATCTCGAAAGGTATATGAAAGAGCTTGAAACAGAAAAAAATATTGATAATATTATTAATATTGTATTGGATATTGTAAAAGCGCAGAGACAATAACATGTGTAATTTTAGAAAAGAGGGTTCTAATGGGAAAGAAAATTTTTGTGTCTTACAAATATGCGGATGATCAGGTTGAGAATTTAGAGTGGGGAAAGAAGTCTACAGTCCGAGATTATATTGATAGATTTGAAGATAGCCTAGATTCTTCAGATGACATATATAAGGGTGAAAGTGATGGAGAGGATCTTAGTGATTTATCTGATGACGTTATTTGGGAAAAACTAAGAGATCGTATTTATGATAGTTCGGTGACGATTGTTTTCATATCGCCAGGAATGAAGGAAACAGGAAAACAAGATAGAGACCAATGGATTCCATGGGAAGTAGCATATTCACTTAAGGAAACATCGCGGCGTAACAAGGGAGGAGATTTAGTTACAAGTCACAGTAATGCGATGCTTGCTGTTGTTTTGCCTGACGAATATGGGTCATACTCGTATTACCTTGAGTCAAGAAACTGCTGTGATAGCAAATGTACTACCCATCACACGGATAGACTTTTCAAAATAATTCGGAAGAATAAATTTAACAGGACTAGAAATTCATCAAAGCGTATCTGTGGAAATAACGAAACAATTTGGACAGGTACTTGCAGTTACATAGAAGCAGTGAAATGGTCGACGTTTATTTCAGATTATCAAAAATACATAGACAGAGCTGTAGAACGCCAAAAAAGTATTAATGAATACGATATATCCAAGGAAGTTTAGAAAAAATTAATGATTTGAAAATTTCATAAATATGAGCGGGTAAAAGTTTTCTGTTAAAAGGAGTACATCACTTACATCAATTTATACACCAAACGTAACATCAATGATAAGAACTTGCGATAAGATGCGGAATAGTGTATAAAAAGAAATCGTTGAAGCAACAACAGTTGAGCGACTGTGGAGGAATATGGAATAAGTAAACCCAAAATCCCGACGATGAAGTCGTTAAAGAGCGGCAGTGAGCAAAATGGTGTAAGCTCTGAGGGTTCTGAGGCGGCGGAAGACGCTGCACCGACCATTAATGTGACCGATCCGAAGATACCGCTGTTCGATACCAAGGTACCGGATTATGAGCACCTGAATATCGAGCCGCTGTTCGAAGAGGCGGTTGATTTCGAGATCTTCAGCAAGTCCGATTTTCGTGCTGTGAAGGTTCTTGAATGCGAGGCCGTGCCAAAGTCCAAGAAGCTCTTAAAGTTCACGCTGGACGACGGAAGCGGCGAAAAAAGGACGATTTTAAGCGGAATTCACGCTTATTACGAGCCGGAAGATCTGGTGGGCAAGACCTGCATCGCCATCACGAACCTTTCGCCGAGAGCCATGATGGGCATCGACTCCTGCGGCATGCTGATCAGTGCCGTACATAAGGAAGGGGAGGAGGAAAGACTTCATCTCCTGATGGTGGATCCGGCGATTCCGGCGGGTGCGAAACTGTATTAAAAAACAGCCCTTCGGAGTGCTTCCGAGGCCGAAAAAGAGAGTCCTGTCGGGTAAGGCTATGTGGGTGCTGCAAACAGCAGGTTTATGGTGCCCCGTATCTGCATGAACTGCATCGGAAAAAACGCGAAACACTTCCAGACCAGAAGTATGGCAGGGGTAAAGCAGACAGACTCTGAGCAGAGTTTTTCCCTCCATCTGCGTCTGTAGCTGCGAATCATGCTTTTTATATTGTTTTCATCGATATCCGGGTTCAATTCGCAGACAGATATCGTGTCCAAGTGAGAATCATACTTCTCTGCGATGTTCACCTGGACAGAGAAAGAAATCTGAGAATACGGAACAATGGAAGGCAGTAGAATCGCATGGGCAGCGCCGCATTCGGAGTATCTGAGCCTGAGGATTCGGAGAATGGAAGAGGAATGCTCAGCCCGGATGTGACGCCTGTAGTATTATCCATGCATCGTCAGGCAGGAAGAGTGACCGCAGGAACATGTCAGCTGATGCAGCTGCAGAGCATTGATACAAGGAAGAAGATCAGGCAGAGCCGGATCTTGAGACTGATCCGGAAGACGTGGCAGACTCAGAGAAATGAGGGAAGTCAGAACTGATTGAATCTTTATAGATGTTGCCACAAGAAGATATACCGGGGATGCGGTGATAAAAGCCGCCTATTCAACAGGCGGCTTAACTGTAACTATTTCAACAGGCTGTCAAGATCACGTTTGGCATACAGGACACGGCGAACTTCCATTGTGTCGCCAATGACAACGTAGAATACTGAAAAGTTTCTTACATTGATTCGGTAGTAAGGATGTGGTCTGTTTTTTGATGACGGATAGGGTGCGAAAGCAAGCGGAGTCTCAAGCCGTTTATTGATCGTAATTTCAATATCATCAATCAGCCGGAGCGAGGCATCTGGGTTTTGCAGATGGGTTGCAATATAGTCCGTGATTTCGTCCAGGTCTTTCTCAAAGAGAGGAAGAAATGACAGCCTATACCTTTGCGTGCTCATTAATTCTGCTCCTTGCTCTGCCAAAGACTTCGGATACAGAGTGCCGAACGGTGGTTTGTTCCGCAGCGGCATCAGCCTCATCCAGTTTCCGCTCGATGTTATCTGTGAGCTCAGAGTATTGTTCAATACTCATGAGCACCATCGTTCCATAACCATTCTTTGTAAGAAACACAGGCGCATTGGAATTAATAACCGTTTCCTCAATCTCTGGAAATTTATTTCTGAGATCCGAGACAGGACGAATGTTGATCATAGTGTCACCTCCTTTATATCGTTATATTATCATTATTTTATCATAATCGCAATAAAGAATCAGCTTCGGAAGAATTAAGTTCCACCTTTCAGATTTCCAGGTGGAACTTCGAATAGCAATTAACACGTTTGAAATTCTTCGTGCAAATCCTCCATGGCTCGCATCTTGTTGGTGTATTGTCACTATATTGTGATATAATCTTTAAGGAGGTGATTACATGGCAAGTACATATATTCAGATCAGAACCGATGAAGAAGATAAAAAGGAAGCCAGTGAAATTTTGAAAGCTCTTGGCACCAATCTCTCAGCTGTTCTTAACATGACAATAAAACAGATTATTCTGCAGAAAAGAATCCCTTTCGATGTCGCGCTTCCGGCAGAGACCGTTCCATCCAAGAGAACACTTGATGTAGCTGCCAGCATGTCTATGGAAAACATGCCCCTCGATCAGGAAGGACTCCAGTCCTTGGAAGAATTCTCCAGAAAAACACCGTCCGAACAGGAACAGGAAATCGAAGACCTGAAAAATATGTATCGATTAAAGGGGAAGCAGCATGCCTGATTCCATTTACTGCTATCCAGGTACTGATGTTCTGATTAACAAGCTGGATATACATGATCCTGATATTCTTCATGATGCCGAAAGAGATCTGACTGCCAGGCGACTACTGCAGCTTCAGCAAGATCCTATTAAGGGTAAATTTGACTACAATCACCTGAAACGCATCCATAAGTTCCTGTTTCAGGATCTTTATCTCTGGGCTGGGAAGGAAAGGACCGTGGATATCGCCAAATCAGACATGTTCTGCAGAGCTGCATTTCTCTCAGATCAGGCAGGCGAGATTTTTTCAAAATTAAAAAGGGAATCTCTACTGGCAGATCTCTCCAAAGACGAATTCATTCAACGAGTCGTATATTATTTCGGTGAGATAAATGCTCTGCATCCTTTTCGCGAGGGGAATGGGCGCACCCAGCGGGAATTCTTCCGCGAACTTGCCATTCACGCTGACCACGAAATCAACTATTCTTCCATCGGTGAAGAAGAGATGGTGGAAGCCAGCAGGGATTCATTTGTTCGGAAATATGACAGGCTGAACCACTTGATGAGTAAGGCAGTAATACGATGAAATATCATTCCACCATCACCAGCAGCCGGATATGTTCGATTGCTGCCTTTCTCCCCTTCTCCGTCTTCAACCCCTTCAGTATCCTGATTGCCATCAGGATGTCCGGATCCATCTCATTCAGCTCCGGTTCCGTTCCGTTTACAAGATAGTCCAGCGTTGTCCCGAATTCTCGGGACAGCATCTGCAGGACAGGCAGGCTCACAGCCCTGCTGTTGTTCTCATAGAAGGAAATCACAGACTTGTTATTCACCCCGATCCGGAATCCCAGTTCCTCCTGGGACCATCCTTTCTGCAACCGCAGTGCCCGGATCCTTCCTCCCATGGTACTTGTACCGATCTCTGTGATCTTCTGATTCATTCTCGCACCTTTCCGGTGCCTTCCAGAACGGAAGCCTTCCGGAAAAGAATGCGGGAGTGCCAGAGAGCAAGATTTTCCCCGAAAAATGGAAAAAAAGAACCTGCAAAACGCATCTGCATAAAGCCCAAAGATGTCCGTAACATCTCTTCAGGTCAGCTTCCGTTTTGCAGGCTCCTCTTTACCTTTTTAAGTCCTATGGCCGGCACTTCTCTTCCTGCGCTCAAGCCCGGGCACATCCATGCGCCCGACCGTATAGTTCAGCTGAAGATTACGGGGTATTTTGAACCACTAATCCGGTCATCGAGAGCCACGGTTCCGAAATTCCGAGAGCCATGGTTCCGGGGTCAAAGAGCCATATCTTATAATGGATTTATGCATCGATCTTTGATGTAAATTCATTATAGGGAGGTCATACAGATGACCAAATATCGTGAAATCCTGAGGCTTCTCGCCTTGGGGCTTTCGCAGCGGGATATCTCTTTCAGTCTGAAGGTTTCCCGTAATACTGTTGCTAAAGTCCGTGACCGGACAAAAGAATTATCTCTCTCCTGGCCATTGGACGAGTCCTTCACTGACGTCGAGCTTGAACGGCGTATGTTTCCGAAGGATGATACATCGCCGCATACTGCCAAACGGATGCCGGATTATGACTACATCCGTAAAGAATTGCTCCGGAACGGCGTCAACAAGAAGCTCCTGTGGGCAGAATACCTTGACGAATGCAAGTGCTATGGCGATGACGCCCTGATGTATTCCCAATTCTGCCATTACATTCAGCAGAATGAGGAAAAGCGACGCGCTTCCATGCACATCCCGCGCAAGCCCGGACAACAGATTGAAATCGACTGGGCCGGTGATCCGGCAGAGATCACAGACCCCGATACGGGAGAGATCACCAAGGCATGGATTTTCGTCGGTGTAATGAGCTACAGCCAGTACACTTTCGTGGAAGCTTTTCCCAACGAACAGCAGAAAGCATGGATTACCGCTCATGTATATATGTACGAATTCTTTGGCGGCGTCACACCGATCCTAGTTCCAGACAACGCTCCTACGGCAACAAATCGGAAGCAGAGTGACAAATATGAGCCGGTTCTGATCCGGTCTTACGAAGAACTGGCGCAACATTACAACACAGCCATTATTCCGGCGCGGGTACGCACCCCGAAGGATAAACCGAATGCGGAAGGAACGGTAGGCCATGTATCCACATGGATTACAGCGGCTCTGAGAAAGGAGCCGTTCTTCTCGCTGGCGGAACTGAATTCTGTCATCAGGAAGAAACTGAAAAAGTACAATGAAGCTCTTTTTCAGAAAAAAGAAGGCAGCCGACAGAAGTTGTTTCTCGAAGATGAGAAACCGTTACTGATGCCCTTGCCTGCTGCCCGGTTTGAACTGGCGGAACATCGTCTTGCCACAGTACAGTTCAACTATCATATCGCAGTAGACAGGATGTACTATTCCGTGCCTTATCCGTATATCAAAGATAAGGTCGATGTGCGGATGACAGATACCACGATAGAAGTTTTCAAGGACCATAGGAGGATCTCTTCTCATAAGCGCCTGTATGGGCGCCCCGGGCAGTACTCCACTGTGATGGAACACATGCCTCCGGACCACCAGAAGTATCTGGAATGGGACGGCGACCGCTTCCGCAAATGGGCGGAAGCGATTGGAGTCAATCCCTATAAGGTCGTAGACAGTATCCTTACCTCCGGCCGGGTGGAACAGCAGTCTTACAGGGCCTGCATGAGGCTTCTGAAGCTTGCGGAGAGAAAAAGTCCGCAGAAGCTTGAAAGAGCCTGTAGCAAAGCACTGCAGTATTCGAATTCCCCCAGCTACAAGAGTGTCAGAGACATCATGGCTGCTGATGAAAGCTCCGTTGAGGAGCCTGCACCGGCAAAACCGAACGATGATTCCGACCAGCATGGCATCACTCGTGGTGCCCGTTACTATGGAGGTAAGAGATCATGACGAACCAAAGTACCATGGACAAACTGATCGAGATGCACATGACACCAATGGCAGATACATTCCGCATTCAGATGAAGGATCCTTCTATGAAAGAAGTTCCATTCGAAGACCGCTTTGGTATGATTGTTGATGCCGAATATACGGCTCGGAAGAACAACCGCCTGAAAAGGCTCATCAGGAATGCTGATTTTGAGCAGCCTGAGGCTTCCGTTGCTGCGATTGACTATGGGCATAACCGTAAAATAAACCGTACATTGGTCGAGCGTCTGGCAAGCTGTGAATACATCACGGAGTATCGGAACATCTTCATTACCGGTGCAACCGGCTGTGGTAAGACTTACCTTGCCTGTGCATTTGGTATGGAGGCTTGTAAGCGCTATTATACGGTCAGGTATGTCAGAGTTCCGGATCTGCTTCTGGATCTTCAGGCAGCCAGAACTGGAGGCCGCTTCCGGGAGGCTCTAAAGAAGGATATCAATCCGACTCTGTTGATCCTGGACGAATGGCTTCTGATGAAAGTGACGGAACAAGATTCTCAGAGCCTTCTGGAACTCATCCATAAGCGCCGCAAACATGCATCTACTATTTTCTGCTCCCAGTATCGGGAATCCGAGTGGTATGCAAAGCTTGGCGGAAAGGATAATCCTCTTACAGATGCCATCATGGATCGGATCTCCTTTGATTCCTACAAGATTCCGATCGAAAGTCTCGATCCGGATAAGGATCTCTCTATGAGGGAAGTCTACGGGCTGGATCCATCTAAGGCTCAGTAATTACAACTATGAATTGATGGTACCGCTTGGACAGAGATGTCTGAGCGGTACCACCGCATAAAACAGTAAAGTGGCTCTCAGTCTCCGGACTGGTGGCTCTCAAGTTTACGGACTGGCGGCTCCGCCGCATAAGAATAATCAAAATGGCCGTTGATGATGATTACATTCGCAGCAATCCTACGAACAACGTGCTGCGGGAGCTGAAGCAGTCGCGCTGCTTTGAAACTGAGAAGCGCAGAGGGCTTACAATGCAGGAGCAGGAGCTTTTCCTGGATTTTCTGTAGAAGAGCAGAACCTATTCTCACTGGTATCCGCTGTTTGCGGTTACGCTCGGAACCGGACTTCGCGTAGGCGAATTGACCGGTCTTCGTTGGTGTGATATTGATCTTGAGGAAGGGATCATTGATGTAAACCACAATCTGGTTTATTACTCCCACAGGAATGAAGCCTATAAGACTGGCTGCTACTTTAATATCAACACACCGAAGACAAAGGCGAGTACCAGGAAGGTTCCAATGCTGGATTTTGTGAAAGAGGCATTTCTGATGGAAAAAACAGAATCAGGAGTTTTCCGGCATCGTGTGCGACGCAACAATCGATGGCTATACGGATTTTGCCTTTGTAAACCGGTTTGGGGAGGTGCATAATCAGAACACTCAGAACACGCTGAATAAGGCTCTTAAGCGGATTATTCGGGACTGCAATGATGCTCAGTTTGAGAAGTCCGAAAGCCCTGGGGTGCTTCTGCCGAATTTCAGCTGTCATAGTCTGCGGCATATGTTTACAACCGGGATGGTTGAGGAAGGCGTGAATGTGAAGGTGATTCAGAATGCTCTTGGTTATCAGGACATTGCCACGACGATGAACATCTATGCGGATGTGACAAAGGAACTGAAGAAGAGCGAGTTTGAAGGACTTGGAGAATATTTCAAATCGAAAACAAAAATCAAAAAGTCTCATGAAGTTGACCAGGGCGAATAATTTAGCCTCTTGATATATTGAGATATATCTCATATAATAACAATGAAAGAAAACGAGCAGGATTCTTTCAGGAAAGGAAACATCGTGTTCGAGTTGGAATTATACGCAACAGAAGATGGGAAGGAGCCTGTCGCCGAATTTCTTGATTCATTGGATCACAAGATGAATGCAAAGCTGATCGGATTGATGGAGCTCCTTGAAGAGAAGGGAACAGAACTCAGAGAGCCATATTCAGCCCCATTGGGTGATGGTATATTCGAACTGCGTTGCAAGCTCGGAAGCAATATAACGAGAGCTTTGTATTTCTTCTATATCGGAAAGCATATTGTTGTAACCAATGGATTTGTGAAAAAGACGCAAAAGACTCCGTCGGCTGAGATAAAGCTGGCAAAGGATCGAAGAAAAGACTGGCTTAGACGTCATGAGCAGGATGCCGATGACAATAAAAAGGGAAAGAGGTGAAGGCAATGAAACTGAGTGAGTATAAACAGAAGAAACTGCAGGATCCTGAGTTCGTGAAGGCGTATGAGGAAATTCGGCCGGAAATGAATGTGATTCGTGCCATGATCGAAGCAAGGATGTCTCAGAATATGACTCAGAAGGAGCTTTCCGAGAGAACCGGGATAGCTCAGACAGAAATCAGCAGGCTGGAGAATGGAACCAGAAACCCCAGTATCAAGCTTCTTCAGAGGCTGGCTGATGGGATGGGAATGGTACTGAATGTAACCTTTACACCGAAAGATGCGGTGGCCGGGACGAAGCAGGTATGACGATGATGTCATCAGTCGTGCTCCATGGTTTTTCTCTGAAAGTGAGTCCTGGCGTAAAAACATGTATTTCATTTACCGAGGATACCTTACCATGTCCAAAATACTGCTGAGCAATGGGTATAAAGAGCATCCGGAGAAATACTTTTCTCTCGTGAAGCAGGTGCAGATAGACGGAATCTTATATGACGTTGATGTAGATATTCTGGCAGGGATGTATGGAGGTACACAGAAAAAGAAAAGGAGTCAGCATGTTCAAGGTGTAAAAGCACTAAAAGCAACAGGCGGCAACTTTGCCTCCGAGTTCGATCCACAGACGGTTCGAATTGAAGCGGAACGGATAGATGGAGCACTCGACGTAGCGAGGGTCAATGTGATCGCTGTTGTCCCCTATTTTGTCATGAAGACTTCGGCCATGGGCAGAGGAAAGGCAAAAGATGCAGACGATTTGTACTTTTTAATCAAGCATTATCCGTCAGGAGCTAATGGTCTTTCAAAGCTATTCGAGAGCTATAAAGACTTGAAAATCATCCTTGAGATGAAGGAGAAACTGGTGGAGAAATTTGCATCACCAAACCACGCTGGTCCGTCAGATGTAGCCGCTTTCATGGATCTGGAGGATGAGGAAGAAATCGGCTTTGCAAAGAGAGACGCATACGAACAGATGCAGGCATTACCTGCACGAATGTAATAAACTCTTCAAAAGAGAATCATAATAATGAGAGATGTGGTTGAAAATATTAATCTTCTACAGAAGCAGCTAAATGATTTGCAACTCGAAAATTGGATGTTGAAAAATATTCTGGATCGTTCCGGTATTTCTTACACGCAGGAGCTAAGAAATCTGAAGGAACCGGAGTCCAGTGAGAACTTCGGTCTGGATCAGGGAGCCCGAATCCGGCATCCGATAGAAATCACCGAGAAGATGGTAAATATCTTTCTCACCTATTTTTGGGGTCGGCCTGATGTTTATGCAAAACGTTCGGAGAAGAAAAACGGTGAGTCAGGATATTTCTCGCAGTGTAATAATTTCTGGACCGAAATATGTCCAAGAAAACACGGTCAAAAGATAAAATGCAAAGACTGTTCGTACGGGTCAGATAAACAACTGACGAAGAAAGAAATCCAGGCACATCTGGAGGGACGTTCTTATAATGCCTCTGATGTGGTAGGAGTATATCCGCTGTTTCCTAACTGCACATGCCGTTTTCTTGTCTTTGATTTTGATAATCATGAGAAAGATGCAGAAAAGCATGATAATGCGAACACAGATGACTCATGGATAGAAGAGGTAGAGGCCATGCGGACTATCTGTACTCTGAATGGAATCGCTCCGCTGGTGGAGCGCTCCCGTTCAGGGCGCGGCGCACATATCTGGATATTTTTTGACAGTCCGGTGCCGGCCTCCCTGGCCAGACGGTTTGGGTTTGCTCTTCTAGAGAAGGGTTCGGAGCAGGTCAATCTGAAATCATTCCAATACTATGATCGTATGCTTCCGGCACAGGATACGTTGTCTGAGGGAGGTGTCGGAAATTTGATTGCTCTTCCATTGCAGGGGAAAGCCCTTCAGAACGGAAACAGTGCTTTCGTCGATAAAAACTGGAATGCTTATCCGAATCAGTGGGAAGCGCTGTGGACTAAACCGCGCCTTTCCAGAGAGTTTCTGGAACTGAAAGTACAGGAATTGGCAGCCTCTGTGAGCGATCTTCTTCCAGGAAAGGACAAGGAAGAACGGGAGAAACCCTGGGTGAAAGGGAAAAAGTTCTCTGCCGCCGAGGTTGACGGAAAGCTGAAGATGACACTTTCTAACGGGATTTATATTGATACCTTGAACTTGACACCATCGATTCAGAACAAGATCCGACGACTGGCGGCCTTTCGGAACCCCGTATACTACAAAAACAATGCAATTGGTACGTCAAACTATGATACTGCCAGCTGGATTTATCTGGGCAAGGACCATCTCAGCGGCTATATTGAGATTCCCAGAGGGCTGTACGAATATCTGTCAGATTGTCTCAGGGAGGATGAAATTCCATTTGAGGTGACGGATGAACGACAGCAGGGCACATCCATTCAGGCATCGTTCAAGGGAGAGCTCCGGGACGAGCAGAAGCCGGCTTTGCAGGAAATGCTGAAGTATGATAGCGGAATACTACATGCTGCCACAGCATTCGGGAAAACGGTTGTCTGCAGTGCATTGATTGCGGAGAGAAAAGTCAACACACTGATCATACTGGAATCTTCCGCTCTGATAGAGCAGTGGGAAGAATCATTAAAGCGATTCCTGGACATAAATGAAGAACTTCCGAAATACAAAACAAAAACGGGGAGAATAAAAACGAGAAAGAGTCTGATCGGGACGCTCCAGGGATCACATGATTCAATGACCGGTATTGTTGATATTGCGATGGCAGGCTCTCTGTGTAAGAAAGGGGAATATCATTCTCTGTTGAATCAATATGGAATGGTTATCGTGGATGAATGTCATCATGTTGCTTCCGAGACGATCTCAGCGGTTCTGCAGGAAGTAAAAGCGAAGTATGTATACGGTGTTACTGCGACACCAGCCAGAGGAGATGGCCTTGAAAAGATCAACTATATGCTGCTGGGCCCGATTCGGTACAGGTATACTTCAAAAGAAAAAGCGAAGGCACAGGGAATTTCTCACCTGGTATATCCAAGATTTACCAGGACTGTTCCGGCCAGAGGCATAACAACGGAAAAGATGCACCCGAATGAGGCTTATGAGATCATTCGTGACAATGACCAGCGGGATGAGCAGATTATTTCTGATGTGAGGGAATGTATTGCAGCCGGAAGGACGCCGGTAATAATGTCCCGTTACAAAGATCATTCAGAGAAACTTTATGAAAGAATAAAAGCTGATGCAGATCACGTGTTTTTGATGACCGGTAGTAATTCCAAACGGGAGCACAGGCAGATTCTGGGACAGATGAAGCAGGTGGATAAGCTGGAATCACTGGTACTAGTAGCAACAGGGAAACTGATCGGGGAAGGATTTGATTATCCGCGCCTTGATACTCTGATCATGGCGACGCCGGTTTCCTTTAAAGGAGTTGTCGAACAGTATACCGGACGTTTGAACAGAGATTATTCCGGAAAGCAAAATGTAATCGTATACGATTATGTTGATAGCCATATTCCCATGTTCGACAACATGTATGCCAAACGGCTTAAAGCTTATAAACAGATCGGATACGAGATCTGTTCTGGGCTTAAAGAGGAGAAGCAGTCCGCAAATGCGATATTTGACAGTGAAACCTACCAGCCTGTATATATTAAAGATCTTCAGGAAGCGCGACAGACAATCATCATCTCCAGTCCGGTGATCAGCGGACCGAAGGTGCATGAGTTGATCAGAGCGTTGAAGGACAGGCAGTTAGAAGGAGTCAGTATTACGATCGTCACCTGGCATCCGGATGCATATGGATTTGGAGATGCAGGCTATTGGATGCAGTTGCACGAAGAAATGCGTCAAGCCGGGTTCTATATGAAGATTGCGGAGGAAACCTGTGAGCGCTTTGCTATCATGGATCGGGAGATAGTCTGGTATGGAAGTATGAATCTTCTGGGAAAGGCGTCAATAGAGGATAGTATAATGCGTGTACCCAGCAAAAAGATTGCAGAAGAACTGATGGAACTGACATTTGGAACAGAGTAGGTGGTCCTGTGGATGGATAATGCAGTCACAGCCTGTTTTTCAAGATATAAACTGTAGATTTACACCATATACCAAAAGTTACACCATTTGAAACACGGTCAGTAACAACTTATAACAGGTTATAAAATCCGAAGCTTTTGAAAAAAGCGGCTGTAAGAGCTTATAACAACCTGCGGAAGGTTATAAAACAGCGGCTGAAGAAATCTCGACGATGAAGCTTATAAAGTCCGAAAACAAAGAAGCACGTGATAATGCTGAGGGTAAGGAGGAAGAGGCAAGCGACTTCTTTACCCCGAACGAGAAGATCGACTTCTCTAATGTGAAGATCGAGCCTCTGTTCGAAGAGCAGGTGGATTTTGAGACCTTCTCAAAGTCTGATTTCCGCGCGGGGAAGGTCAAGGACTGCAAGGCAGTTCCGAAGTCGAAGAAACTCCTGCTGTTCATCCTGGATGACGGAACTGGCACGGATCGCACGATTTTAAGCAGTATTCATGCATATTATGAGCAGGAAGAGCTGATCGGAAAGACTCTGATTGCGATCACGAACCTGCCGACGCGCCCAATGATGGGCATTGAGTCCTGCGGCATGCTGCTCAGTGCAGTGAATGGCTATAAGGACTCTGAGGATGAGGAGCTTCACCTGATTATGGAGGACAATCACATCCCGGCGGGCGCGAAGCTATATTGAGTGATGAGAAAATAAAACAGAAAGAAGCCGGAAGGGACGGAAAGGATATATTCCAAGAAGCATGGAATGAAAGCGTTAAGGCTATATCACAAATGTGGATCGGTGACGAAAACAATTCAAACACTGGGATTTCCCGGCAGAGAAATGCTTTATCAATGGGAGAAAAGCGGTGATGGGAAGAAGCTCGGAGATCATCTGGACCGTCTTTCTCAGCGAATGTTCCAGCTATCCATTTTATCCATTGAAGAGAAGAAAAATGCAGTAAACCGCAAAAATCTTTCATAGCGCGCTTGTAAAACAGCCTCGAACGGGGTATGATCCTATTAAAGATTTCTGCGGAAAACCGCAAAAATCTTTAATAGGAGGTGCTGTACATGGAAATCAAAAGAGATCGCTACTTGAATACACTCATCAGTAAGAAGCATAACGGCCTTATTAAAGTCATAACCGGTATGCGCAGGTGCGGCAAGTCATATCTCCTCTTTACGTTTTTTAAGGAGCATCTGCTGTCTGAGGGCGTAGATGAAACGCACATTATCGAGATTGCTTTTGATGCTTTTGAAAATAAGAAGTTTCGCGATCCGGATGTCTTGTATCCGTATCTGAAGGAGCAGATCAAAGATGATGCGATGTACTATGTGCTGCTGGATGAGGTACAGCTGCTGGGTGAATTTGAATCTATTCTCAACAGCCTGATACGCATGAAAAATGTGGATGTATATGTAACCGGAAGCAACGCCCATTTCCTCTCCAAGGATGTCATTACTGAGTTCAGGGGTCGTGGGGATGAGGTGCATATGTATCCCTTAAACTTTGCGGAATTTATGTCAGTTTATCAAGGAACAAAGCAGAACGGCTGGAATGAGTATATGCTCTATGGCGGCATCCCTTTGGTGCTTGAATTTAGCACTCCGGATCAAAAAATTGCGTTTTTGAAATCTCTTTTTGAAGAAACCTATATTTCAGATATCGTCGGCAGGCATAATATTCGCAATAAGGCAGAATTGGAGGAACTTTTGAACATTCTGTCCTCGGCTATCGGTTCTCTGACCAATCCGGAAAAACTGTCAGCGACATTTCAAACCGTTAAGAAAAAGAAGATCAGCAATGTGACAATCAAGCGGTATATTGATTATCTCTGTGATTCCTTCCTGATTGACAGCGCAATTCGCTATGACGTGAAGGGAAAGAAATATATTGATACGCCGGTAAAGTATTATTTTACGGATATGGGGCTTCGCAATGTCAGATTGAATTTCCGACAGATTGAAGAAACTCACAGCATGGAGAATATCATCTTCAACGAGCTGAAGATGAGGGGCTTCAATGTGGATGTAGGTGTTATTGTGCAGTATGACACTAATGAGAAAGGCAACAGCATCCGTAAGCAGCTGGAAATTGATTTTGTCTGCAATCAGGGTTCCAAGCGCTATTACATTCAGTCTGCTTATGCGATTCCTGATCAGGCAAAAATGGAGCAGGAGCAAAGATCTTTGATGTTGACCGGAGATTTCTTCAAGCGAATTATCATTACCAAAGACACACCTGCACCGTATTACAATGAGTCTGGCGTGTTGATTATGAGTGTTTATGACTTCCTGCTGAATGAGAACAGTTTAGAGAACTAAGAAGCATGGAAAAAAATAACAAAGTTCGTCCGAACTGTGGACGCAAAATGAAGCAGCAGTTTAGGGGATGCGGATATTTTTCTGGACTGTCTAAGCGGCAATTCCGAGCGATACCTGGTACCCCGCAGAACATATCTGACTTGGCAATGTCGACAGATCTTTCTTTCCCGGACCAGCAATGAAGATCCTGAAACAGGGACTTATGGATTCGTTTCAGATGATTATAGTCAAATTTTCCGCTGATGGGATTTTGCTGGAGCTGCAGAAAACGCCTTGCTGTCAGATCCCTTGATTGGGCGATTTTAATCTGACTTTTCATTGGAGATTATCGCCCGTCGCTAACAAAACATTGAGAGAAACAAATTTGAAGTTTTGGAGGTGAGTATTTGAAAGAGAGCAGACCGGATTTCAGAGAGATAAAATCATTTGAAGAATTTAACAGATACTATTGGTATCGCGAAGAGATTTCACAAATTTGCAAGTCTCTTGGACTAGAATACAGAAGTACAAAACAAGAGCTGAATCATATTATAGAACAATATTTTAAGGGAATTAGAGTGGAAAAGTCTTTGAAGAAGGCGAATAAAAACCAAATCGAGATTATAACATTAAATGCACCATTACTTGAATGTGGTTTTTCCTTCAATCAAAGATTTCGAGATTATTTTTCAGCTGTAACAGCTGTTACCCCATTTAAATTTAATGCGGATATGGCAACAGCCTGGCGAAAAGTAAAAGCTGAAAATGATTTGAATTTTACAATTTATGATATGCTGAAGGTATATTATGGGGTCTCGGACTACGCTAAGTATGATAATTCAGCTTGTCAATGGAATCAATTTCTAAAAGACTTTTGCTTAGATGAATTTAGTGATTATTATTCTGATAAGCTAAAAGTTGCGGCTATCCTTTGGAAAGAAGTCAGAGACTCGAAGAATGAAAAAATTTATTCAAGGGAACTTTTAAATGAGTATAAATACAAAATAGAGGAGTACCATAAATGACTCCCGGTTTGTATAGTTGACCACTGAATAGAAACAGTAAAAATTGTCCGCGCCTCCATATCAGCCAATTGGGAATCCGAAAAACAAGAAGGATGAGTAAAAATGCCTTTTAAGATAGTACGAAACGATATTACCAGGATGCAGACAGACGCGATCGTCAATACGGCAAATGCGCTGCCGACGGTCGGGCCTGGATGCGACCATGCCATTTATGAAGCAGCGGGCCAGGACGACCTGCCGGAGTATCATCCGCAGAAGCTCACGGCCCTCTGCCTTTGCATCGGCGCAAAACTGAACATGGATGAATCCAGAGATCTTCTCGCCAGAGCGGGATATGCTCTTTCTCCCTGCGACAAGACGGATATCATCTTTTCCTATTTTATCGAAAGCGAGATCTACGACATGATTGAACTGGACATTCAGTTGGAAGAACACGGACAGCTCTGTATCATCACCTGAAAAACGGTCGCTTTCAAAGCGACCGTTTTTTAGCTCCGCCCTGTTATACTGGCCTCACAAAGAGAAAACAAGAGTTGTTTATGGCGGTGGAAAGTGAGATCGGATATGAACAGGAGCGGTTCCATGAGCGGACTGGAAGCGGATACGATCGGCGGCTTCAACAGCATGATCGAGAAGCAGAAGAAAGAGGATGGAGAAGCCTATGTATCGGTGCTGCTGTTCGATGATCGCAGCGAAGTGCTTTATGACCGGGTGGATATCCGAAAGATTGAGCCGATGAATGACAGGCAGTACTACGTCCGCGGATGCACGGCGCTGCTGGATGCAGTCGGCAGCGCGATCCGCCATATCGCTAACGTCCATAAGTACGCCAGCGAGGAGGATGTTCCGGAGAAGACCATCTTTATCATTACGACTGACGGAATGGAAAATGCCAGCCGCCAATACAGCTATGACAAACTGCGGCGGATGATCGAGCGGCAGAAGGAGTGTTATCATTGGGAGTTTATGTTCCTGGGAGCTAATATCGACGCCGTGAAGGAAGCCGGCCGTTTCGGCATCAATGCCAGCTGCGCGGTCCGGTATGAGCAGGACAGCGCAGGTATACAGCTGAACTATGAGCTGATCTCCCATGTGCTAGGCTGCGCCAGAAAAGCGCCAACGGCCGCGGATATGGAGGCAGTATTTAATGATGAGGAGATCCTGGCTCCGATCCGAGAAGACTATGCAAAGCGTCATCGGGACTGAAATGGGGTGATGCTTATGAGCGACAGAAAAATATGAATCTTCTATGTACTCATTCACATCGCTTCCGGGCTCCACCAGGATATCTATGTCGGTGGACATATTTCTTCTGCAGCTCGCGGATGTAATCAAGCTCATATTACTCTTTTATCAATCCTTTGCCGCCCTTCAGAACAAGCCGGGTCCCTTCATAGATATAATCACGTATGGCTTTGTCGATGCCCCTGCGGCGGGCATAGCGGAACATTTTCCCTGGTTGATGTTGTACATCTGAAAGGTATCCTCATAGATAGCGCGGTATTCCGAGCGCTCTTTGACAGCTCATAGGAGTAGTCCCTCTTGGAAGAGCGGACGGAATGCCCTCTTCTCACCCTGGAAATATTTCCGGAATCGCATTTCTTCTTCAGAATGTAGTAAATGGTGGATCTGCCGATGCCAGGGGTTTCTTTTTGAAGAGCCCTGGCAAATTCTCCGGTCGTAAAGGAGGGGTGGCTCTGTATAAATTTTTCTGCTGTCACTTCCCAATCGATCACCTCCGTACTTTCGGCAAAAGAGGTTTAAATTGCCGAAAGTACGGAGGTGATCGTGATGAAAGGGGCCTGGTAATCGTTATGTAACTGGTCTGGTGGTCGGTTCAGTAAGCGCCGCCTTTTAGAATGTGCGATGCAAAAGCAATAAAGCATCACATACGAAACGGACGGTGGACGCAATTGAAGGAAATATGGTTCGGTGACGAAAACTCCAAACACTGGGATATCCCAGCAGAGAAATGCTTTATCAATGGGAGAAAAGCGGTGATGGGAAGGAGCTGAGAGACCATCCGGATGCATGTGCCAGCTAGCCATTGAAGAGAAGAAAAATGCAGTAAAACGTTGCATTGAGAGGGGAAAATCGGTAAAATCAGTATCAAAGGAATTGAGATGCAGCGCCGCGAGCCTTTATCTGTGGAGAGACAGGTATCTTAGAGGAGGTACGGTTTTACTGAGCAGATCTTAAGACCGACGCAATGATAATGCTTTAAATGCAAAACTGACAATAAAAATACAGGTGGAAAACAAGGGAGTTTGATTTATGGCATCTTATATGTATTCTTATACCGTGTCCCATGCAGGCCTTGGTAAAATCCGTGTTGTCACAGGGACAAGCGAATATGAAGTGCGGATGAAGGCAGAGGAACTTAAGGCTAAGTGGGAAGAGCAGTACCGGAAGCAGCAGGCTCGAGAAAAACATGCAAATGATATCGAGGATCTCATTAATGAGGCTGAGAGACAGAATGAAGAGGCGAGAGAGAATCAGCAGGCTCTGGAGAGCATTCTTGCGAGTTCAATCGGACAGGCAGAGTATTCCTTCGATGATATGAAGTCTTTTCAGGAGTTTGTGCAGCCAATGCCTAACAGACAGAAGCATGTAAGCTATCCGGCTGAACCCAAGCGGACAGAGGAACGATACAATCCTAAGCCAGGACTCTTTACAAAGCTTTCTCAGAAGAAGATGAAAGAGTTCAATCAGCAGAACGATGAGCGCTTTGCCGCAGATCATAATGATTGGGAACAGAAAAGAAAGGCTATTTTGGATAGGAATAACAGAATAGACGAATGGTACCAGAAAGCTCTCGAAAAATGGACTGAAGATAAAGAAAAATTTTACAATGAACGGGCGTCTGAGAATCAGCGAATTGATGATATGGAGGGTAAATTCAAGGCGGGAGACAGTGCTGCTGTCGAAGGCTTCTATGATGATATGCTGGCCTCTATTGAATATCCATGCGACTTAGACATTCAATATGCAACAGCATATAATTCGGAATCAAAGATCTTGATTGTGGATGTTCTCCTGCCGAATTTGAGTGATCTTCCGGCGATAAAGAGTGTCACTCCGGTAAAAAAGAATCTCAAACTTAAATATACTTATTTTTCTGAGAGCACGATGAAAAAAGTATACGATTCGGTAAATTATCAGATTGTTCTTCGAACATTGAAAGCGATCTATACTATTGATGCTGATTATCATCTTATCGATGCAGTAGTCGTTAACGGACAGCTTCATACAATTGATCCATCGACGGGAAACGAGATTAGCCCGTTCATTTTGTCTTTGAATATAAAGATGGAGGATTTTGGAAATCTTAATCTTAGCAATATTGATCCACGGGCCTGGTTTAAAAGTGTAAAAGGGGTTTCCGCCCCGTCTCTTGCCACAGTCACACCGATTCAGCCGCTTCTTCAGATGAATAGAGAAGATAAACGTTTCATTGAGAGCTATGAGGTGACAAGCAATATTGACTCTTCAACAAATCTCGCTGCCATGGATTGGCAGGACTTCGAAAATTTGATTCGTGAGGTTTTTGAGGCGGAGTTTAATGAAAATGGCGGAGAAGTTAAGATTACTCAAGCATCACGTGACGGAGGCGTAGATGCGGTAGTATTTGATCCAGACCCGATCCGCGGAGGAAAGATCGTTTTACAAGCAAAGCGCTATACAAATGTAGTTGGTGTCTCTGCAGTCCGGGATCTGTACGGAACCATCATGAATGAAGGTGCTATGAAAGGCATCTTGATTACAACTGCAAATTATGGACCAGATGCCTATGCATTCGCGAAGGATAAACCCATCACACTTCTTACTGGTGCCAATCTTTTAAGCTTGCTGGAAAAGCATGGTCACAGGGCAAGAATCGATATTCAGGAGGCAAAAAGTCTGTTAAATAAAAGCTGAATAACTTAAGCTTTCCGAAGCCGCTGTTATTACCTGAGGCCTGGTATTTACTGTCAAGTACAATAATATAAGCGTTTTCGAATATATATGGCTGTGTTTTTTGTCGGGCCGGCTTGATGAGCCCGAAAGCATCACAGAGCTGATGTCATGGCCGGATAAAATGAACTGTGTATGTGCCATGAATGATAAGCCAGTCATACAAAAGGAGGATCTCATATGCTGGAGACAGGAATCAAAGCGCCGGAATTTTCCTTGCCGGATCAGAACGGAGAAATGAGAAGTCTGTCGGATTATCGGGGACAGAAGCTTATCCTCTATTTCTACCCGAAGGATATGACCGCCGGCTGTACAAAGCAGGCCTGTGCGTTTGGAGAACTGTACCCACAGTTTCGGGAGAAAGGCGCGGCAGTCCTTGGCGTGAGCAAGGACAGTGTGGCCTCTCATAAGAAGTTTGAGGAGAAATATGGCCTGCCGTTCACGCTGCTTTCCGATACGGAAAAAGAAGTAATTCAGGCGTATGATGTCTGGAAGGAGAAGAAAAACTATGGAAAGGTCTCCATGGGTGTTGTCCGGACGAGCTATCTGATCGATGAAAACGGGATTATTGTAAGGGCGTTCGATAAGGTGAAGGCTGCTGATAACCCGGCGCAGATGCTGGCGGAACTCGGATGAGGATCATAATTTCTCCGGCAAAACAGATGCGGACGGATCGGGATTCCTTTCTCTGTACGGAACTCCCCGTATTTATGGAGAAGACGGAAATCCTGAAAGAATGGATCCGGGGCCTAAGTTATGATGAGCAGAAAAGCTTATGGGGCTGCAATGATAAGATTGCCCGGCTGAACGCCGAGCGATTTTCGCATATGGATCTGCGGAGGAACCTGACAGCGGCGATCCTCGCCTATGACGGGATTCAATACAGCTACATGGCGCCTGCGGTCTTTGAGGACGGCCAGTATGCTTATCTGCAGGAACAGCTGCGGATTCTGTCAGGCTTCTATGGTGTCGTCAGGCCAATGGATGGCGTAGTGCCATATCGTCTGGAAATGCAGGCGAAGGCAGCGGTTTCCGGGTATAAGAATCTTTATGATTTCTGGGGCGGGGATCTTTACCAGGAAGTTATGGATGAAAGTCACATACTTATCAATCTGGCATCGAAGGAGTATTCCAAATGCATCGAGAAATATCTGCAGCCGGAAGATCGTTATATCAGCTGTGTCTTTGCTGAGGAAAAGGGCGGTAAGATCGTGCAGAAAGGGGTTTATGCCAAGATGGCCAGAGGAGAGATGGTGCGATTCTTGTCCGGTATTCATGCAGAGGATCCGGAGCAGATAAAGGACTTCAACTGGAGCGGCTACCGCTTTGATGAGGGCAGATCCTCGGAGACGGAATATGTCTTTCTACGGGAAGCGATCCCGGAAAAGGGATCCTCTTCTCCTTTTGCATTTGGGGATCGAAATTTTGCAGCTTGGCAGAGGGGGGATTGAAGTCTATTTACGGCTGTGCTAACGTGCATAACAATGCACGGGAGGGTAAATAGAATAAAAAAAGAGAAGATCACAAAGCCTTTTACACTGGTAGCTGCAATATACACCCTTTATTTCATACTGCGTGTAATGGACCTTTTTATACTTTGTACCGATCAGACTTGGGTTGGGGAGGCCATCATTCACAAGCTGCTGGGAATTGTTATAATGTCGATCATCGCCTGCAGACTCGGATTTAAGCCTGCAGAAATCGGATTTTCCAAAGGAAAAAACATTCTCAAGGTATTTAACGGTCTGGCTTTTGGCCTTAGTGTATATGGAATCGCCTATGCAGCTGAGATAATTATGGCAAAGGCCGCAGGCTCCTTCGATTCACTTAGATTCTATGTAAGCGCCTACGCTATTGATAAAAACAGCGGAAACAGAACGGGATTCCTCTTTTTTATCCTCTGCATTATCGGAAATGTGATAAATGTGCTTATGGAAGAGGGGAACTTCCGAGGATTGTTTCCCAGGATTTTAGGAGAGAAATATGCTTTTGCCAAAGCAGCAGTCATTACGTCGGCTCTGTTTGGATTCTGGCATATTGTTTTGCCTGTCAGAAACTATGTGGATAGAGAGCAAAGCTTCAGCGGAATGATCGTACAATGCGTACTTTTACTTGTCATAAGCGCAGTGATCGGATTAAAATTTACGATCTTGACAAAGATGAGCGGCAGCATCTATATGAGCATGGGGGATCACTTTTTCAACAATACCATAGTCAATCTTTTACACGTGGTGACGAATACCGGTGCCGACGAGTTGATGACTGTCAGGATTTTCATCGCCCAGTCTCTTTCCTTCGTCCTTGTGCTTATTTGTTACCGCAAATGGCGGAGAAATAATGCGTTTAATACTGAGAGAGAGGCAGGATTTAGAGCATCCTGAGGTTATCATCGAATATCGTGAGTTGACGGATGGGGTGAAACGAGTGTCGGCTTTTGTCCGCTCGGTGGATCAGAGCATTTCCTGTAAAAGAGAAGGCAAAGAGTTTTCCATTCCGCTAAGCGATGTGTTTTACATAGAAAGTGTAGATAAGAAAACCTTCGTATATGGCGAGACCGAGGTTTATCAGACAAGGTTGAGGCTTGCTGAGCTGGAGAAAATGCTCTCACATGCGGGCTTTGTGAGGGTCAGCAAATCGGTAATTCTAAATATCGAGAAGCTTCGGGGGGTCAAGAATCTGGCTAATTCAAGGCTTGAGGCATTTCTTTCCAATAATGAGAGAATCTGCGTAAGCAGAAAGTATCTTAAGGAGATCAGAGCAGTGCTTTTAAGGAGGAACGATTGATGAAAAAGGCCATTCTGAATATCTTTGCCATGACCGGAATGACTTTGACGGTGCTTTCCCTGGTGGCACTTTGCTATCATGCCAGCTTCCTGTGTCTTGACACGGTTTTTCAGGCACTGGGGCTGAATGCAGTAATTTACGCAGGGATATCCCTGCTTAATAGCATTGAATTTCGCTATTATCTTGTTGAGATTGCTCTGAAGCTATTGTATTCCATCTCGCTTGTGCTTGTCAGCGGGATTATTTTCGGTTGGTATTCGAGTTTATCGACCCCTGTATTGTGCTTTATAGTTCTTGTGATGCTGGTTTTATGTGGATACCTTGACATGCTTAGCATTAAGAATGAGATAAGAGAGATTAATGATTTAATAGGAGAGAATCATTAGAGATATTTCAGTATTATATTCTATATCCTTAAGCACTGCGGGGAGCTTTGGCAATAAGGCATCCCTTTGATAGAATATAGGAAAAGGTATTTCCTTCTGATCGGGGCAGAAAGGTGCAGTCAATGGCATACAGCGAGTTGATCAAGAATTTTGAGAAAATCCGGTCCTATATGCGCGACTTCTATGTCTACGGCTTTCGAAGCCGCGGTGACTTTGAGCAGAAGAGTGCCCGCAGCTATGATAATGAACGCCGCAGGATCGAGAGCTGGCTCGGAGATTCCATGTCCTTCCAGCAGGATGCGTCCGGGAAGAGAGTTTTTATTTCCGTGGATCAGCGGGAAGTGCCCCATAATCCATTATACAGGGCCCTGAAGGCGAAGAGCTTTACCGATAGGGATATTACACTGCACTTTTATATCCTTGACGTGCTCGCAGATGGAGGGAAGCTTCCACTCAGGGATATTGTAAACCGCGTACTCGTGTGCTGTCAGGAAATCGCAGAGGAGGAATTTCTGCCGGATGATTCTACGATCCGCAATAAGCTGAAGGAATATGCTGCTCTTGGAATTCTAAAGACGGAAAAGCGTGGAAAAGAACTGCTTTATTATCGAAATGATGCGCCTTGGGATAGGGAGGGATGGAGGGATGCGGCGGCATTTGCTTCTGAAGTCATGCCGCTGGGGCTTATCGCTTCCCAGCTGCTCGACAAAATGCCGGAGTCAGCGGACTATTTCGGCTTTAAGCACCATTATCTTCTGAATGCCATGGATTCAGAAGTTCTGGAAGGAATTCTTCTTTGCCGTAAAGAGAAGAAAAATGCACTGCTTACATTTTCCACAAGGAAAAGTAAGGCCGGAATGCATCAGGCCTTGGTTTACCCGCTGAAGATTTATATCAGCGCACAGAACGGAAGAGAAAATCTCCTCGCCTACAGCTTTTGTGAGAAAAGACCCTGCATGTATCGTCTGGACAGGATACATTCCATCAGGGCAGCAGACGCTCAGCCGGATTCGGAAAAGCTGGATTACGCCAGAGAACGGTTTTCAGAGCATCTTTGGGGTACTTCAGCCGGTTCGGGCCGCGGCAGAAGACTGCAGAATCTTACAATGAATATCCATGTTGAGAAAGAGGAGTATTTTGTCATAGACAGGTTAAAACGGGAGAAAAGACAGGGAGAGCTTGTCCGGATCGATGAAAATACCTGGCAGTTTACGATTGACGTATATGATGCTCAGGAGATGCTTCCGTGGATACGGACATTTACCGGACGGATTGAAAGCCTTGTATGTACAGATCCGGAAGTGATGAAACGGTTTTATGGGGATCTTCAGGAAATGGATTTGCTTTATGGAGGCGAGGACAGTGATTTTTCATGAGCTGTACAGCACGTATTATAATGTTGTCTCTGAGATTCTCACTGAGGCTGTCCGGGGAGAATTGTCCGGAGAACGAATCCGGAAGATCGTAGAGGAGAAGGCCTATCTGGAAAGCGGACTTTCCATCCCGAAGGCGCTGGAGAAAAGGGAATGGCCGTTTCTTCGAGAGAATTATACGACACCGATAGAACATGTGCCGACTATGCCGCTTACGGAAGTTCAAAAGCAGTGGATGAAAGCAATCTGTCAGGATCCGCGTATAAGGCTCTTTGATCCTCCGATTCAGGAGCTTAAAGATACGGAACCGCTGTTTGAAGCGGGTTTTTTTGTCTTCTTTGATCGCTGTTCAGATGGAGATCCCTATGAGGACCGTCTTTACCGGGAGCATTTCCGCCTTGTGCTTCTTGCCCTGAAGGAAAGGAGAGGGCTGCGGCTTCGCTGCCGAGGAAAACGCTGTCGGCCATATATCCCCGAAAGGCTGGAGTATTCCGCAAAGGATGATAAGTTCCGACTGATCGCGCATTCTCCGAAGGGAACGCCATATGTGATTCGGGTGTCCGGCATCTGTCAGCTGAGCCTTTCAGAGAAGCTTGCGGAGGAGGAAACGGGCGCCAGGGCAGAGAAGGAAACCGTGGTGCTGGAGCTTTCGGATGAAAGGAATACTCTGGAACGGGCCATGATCCATTTTTCCGACCTTGAGAAAGAGACCGTGAAACTGGATGATACGCATTACAGGATCGCGCTGCGCTATAGGAAAGATGACGAGATGGAGATCCTGATCCGGGTTCTCTCATTTGGCCCGAAGCTTCGGGTTTCCTCTCCTGAGAGTTTTGTCCGGCTGCTCAGAGAGCGGCTTAGCATGCAGAAACGATTTCAGGGCTTCGGATCCTGACGAATTCGCAACTTTTTTTCCATGACTCACGTTTTTCTTCCTGATAAGATAGGCGCATCAAAGGTTCCGACCGCAATCAGCGGCTTAAAGTACGGAGAATCTGTCCTCCGGGGAAACTTCTTAAAGATAAAGACACTGCCAGCAAACATGGGAGACAGAGATGCGAAGTACAGAAATGTGCGGAGCGTCCTGACGGATTCAGATATCCATCGGCGTCTGATGAATCAACAGTGTCTTGTAATGAGAAAGTGTTCGAGGAGAGACGGATTTTATTTTTTGCACCTATTTTACATCTAAAGAGGAATCCAGGCGGCTTGGTCGATGTGCATCCGGAGGGGAGAACGATGTTGGAGCTCTTAAGAAAAGAGGCAGACAGAACATATACAGAGAACAATGCCCTGAGCAACGTGAGCACGGGCTCAGAATGCCTTGACCTCTTCGTGCTCATCGGAGCCCTTCGCTTTGCATCCGAGGAAGATATTATAGGACATTTTTTGCGTGCTTATGCCGAGGATGCAAATATCGCGGTAAAAATCCTGTTTTTTGCCCGCGATATTCGCGGCGGGCTCGGAGAGAGACGTCTGTTTCGCGTCTTATTAAAGTGGATTGCGGACAATGAGCCTGAGGCATGCAGAAAAAACCTCGCCCTGATCGGAGAATATGGAAGGTATGATGATCTTCTCTGTCTTCTTGGCACTGCCTGTGAGCGGGATATGATGGATCTAATCCGTACGCAGCTGAAAAGGGATCAGGAAGCAATGTCTTCCGGAAAGCCTGTGTCGCTCCTCGGGAAATGGCTGCCGTCGGTCAATACTTCCAACGCAGAAAGAGTCCGCATGGCAAAGAAGATTGCCCGCGCCTTGGCTATGACAGAGGCACAGTATCGGAAGCTTTTGTCTAAACTTCGCCGGCAGATCCGAATTCTGGAGAATAATCTTCGGGAGAAGGACTATAGCTTTGATTATGAGAAACAGCCTTCCAGAGCGCTTTTTAAGTACAGAAGGGCCTTTCAGAGGAATGATTCCCGAAGGTACCAGGCGTTTTTGAATGCCGCTGAGACGAATCCCTCCGTGCTGCATACGGGAACGCTTGCACCATATGACATCATCGCTCCTGCCCTTTCAGGCGGAAATCTGCGCTCTCTCACAAAAGAAGAGCGCAGAAGCATGGATATCAGCTGGAATGCGCAGCCGGACTTTACAGCTAACGAAAATGCGCTGGTGGTCGTGGATGGTTCTGCTTCCATGTATTGGGGAGGGACGCCTCTGCCGGCCGCAGTGGCGCAATCCCTTGGGATCTATTTTGCGGAGCGAAACAAGGGCGCGTTTAAGGATCATTTCATTACCTTTTCGAGCACGCCGAAGCTGGTAAAGGTGAAAGGACGGGATATTGCAGAGAAGCTTCGCTACTGCACGCAGTTTAATGATTGCAGCAATACAGATCTGGAGAAGGTATTTGACCTGATTTTGAATACCGCTGTGAAGAATCATCTGTCCCAGGCGGAGCTTCCTGTAAAGCTGTACATCATTTCCGATATGGAATTTGACTGCTGCAGCAACGCGGGAATGACGAACTTCCAGTCCGCAAAGAAGAAATTCGAGGAGCATGGATATCTGCTGCCGCGCCTTGTGTTTTGGAATGTCCAGAGCAGAAGGCGCCAGCAGCCGGTCACGCGGAATGAACAGGGAGTATGTCTTATATCCGGCTGCAGTGCGCGGATCTTTTCCATGCTGAAGACGGATACATTGGACCCGTACCATTTCATGCTGCAGCTTCTGAATTCGGAGCGCTATGCGCCGCTTGCGGTATAGCGCGCTCTAAAAGAAAGCGATGCCATGCCTGGTGACGAGAAAGCATGATTTTTAACGATAAAACAAAGGAGCAGCGGGATATTTTATTATCTTGCTGCTCTTTGCATTGCATGGAAAACCTTTATATGGCAGGAAAATCGACTAATGGTCGAAAATATCTTGACATCGGAATTCTCACAGCCTATAATAGAGAAAACCGACCGATAGTCGATTACAGGAGGCGGATCATGAAAAAGGGTGAACGGAGAAAAGAGGAGCTGATTAAAATCGCATATAAAAAGTTTCTGGAAAAGGGCTATGAACAAACCAGTGTGGATGAAATCATAGAAGAGGCGCATATTGCCAAAGGAACGTATTACTATTATTTCCAGAGCAAGGAAGAGATGCTTGAAGAAGTGGTCGAAATGATGCTGGAAAATGGCTCGGAGCGGGCCGTAAAAGTGTCGAACTCCACTCTTTCCATTCCGGAAAAAATCGTCGGCACCGTGCTCGCCTATCGGCCGATGGCGGATGAGCTGGTGATTCAGGATACTCTCAATCAGCCGGAAAATATCTACCTGCACGATAAAGTATACAAAAAACTGATTTCCAAAGCGGTTCCTTTGATCTCTGAGATAGTAAGGGAGGGAATCCGGCAAGGGGTATTTGACTGTGAACAGATTGAAGAACATGTAAAGATGATACTCATTATAAGTTCTCAGCTATTCGACAGCGGTGATTTCACAGCGAATGATGTAATCGCATTTATAGATATCGTTGAAAAATCATTCGGTGCGAAAACGGGAACAATGGGCTTTATCAGAGAATTGATCGGAAGGAGGAAATGATGGGGAAGGAAAAGGACAGCTACAGGTACAGGCCGATACTCTTTTTTATATGCGCGTATCTCTTTACCTGGATTTTCTGGATTCCCGCGATCTTTTTGCCGGAAAGCATCAGCCCCTTTCTGATGTTGATCGGACTTATGGCACCTGCTGTAGCCTCTACCGTTTTTGTTATGGCATCGGGCTCCGATGCACTGAAACGGGACCTAAAAAATAAGATTTTCGGCTTTTACAAGGTGAAATGGCTGAATGTTCTTTGGGCGGTGATCGTATTTGCGATCATAATCGTATGCTCCATCCTCTTATCTCTCCTTTTCGGACAGTCGCCGGATCAGTTTTCCTTTACGAAGGACTTTTCTTTTACCGGTGTCGGGATAGCCGGTGCATTTTTTACCATTACGGTCGCCGCAATCATCGAGGAAGTGGGATGGAAGGGATATTGTGAGGATTCGATCGGGAACTACATGAACTGGTTTTGGGAATCCATGATCTTCGGAGCGCTCTGGTCCTTCTGGCACTTTCCTCTCATTTTTATTCAGGGAACGTATCATGCCGGTCTTATGGTGAATCCGCTTTATGCAATCAATTTCTTTGTGAGTGCAGTGCCTATGGGCTTTGTTATCACATGGGTGTACCTTGTGAGTGACCGTTCCATATTGGCCTGCATGATATTCCATTTCTTCGTGAACTTCATGCAGGAGAAGATCGCGATGACTCCTGAGACAAAATGCGTAGAGACGATAGTCATTACACTGGCTGCCGCGATCATAGTTTTGCTCAAAAAAGATATGTTCTTTGAGAACGATCATGTTGGAAGACTTCTTGCAATGCAGGGCGGAGAGAATCATGATAAATAAAGCGAATAATTACGGGAAGTTCATATTGCTGTGGGCAGGCGAACTGATTTCTCAAATCGGAGGTGGTCTTAGCAGCTTTGGTTTAGGCGTCTATGTTTTCAAGCAGACCGGACGAGCCTCCGACATGGCGCTTATCACTCTGTTTGGCTTTCTTCCCAGCCTCCTTTTGAGCACTCCGGCAGGTGTCCTCGCGGATAAGTACGACAGAAGGCTGCTCATGATGATTGGCGATGGATGCTCCGGTGCAGGTGTCGTTTTCATTCTATTTTGCATGATAAACGGCGGGGCAACGCTCATCCAGATTTGCATCGGGGTATTCATCAGTTCTATTTTCGCTTCTCTTCTGGAACCGTCCTACAGAGCCACAATTACGGATTTGCTGACGAAAGAGGAGTTTTCAAAAGCGAGCGGGCTGGTATCCCTGGCGGGAAGCGCAAAATATCTCTTTTCCCCTATCATCGCAGGCTTTCTTCTTAGCATCTCTGATGTGAAGCTGCTTTTGCTGATTGATATCTGCACATTCTTTTTAACAGTACTATCCACGGCAGTCGTCAGAAGAAACATTGACAACAAGAAAACGGAAATAAGAGACAGGTTTTCTATCCGTCTGAAGGAAGGATGGCAAGCCGTATATGAGAGAAAAGGCGTATTCATGCTCATCATGGTCACATCGGTCATTACGCTTTTTATGGGTGTGTTTCAGGTATTGGCAGCTCCTGCGATATTATCCTTTTCTGATTCCAATACTATGGGCTTTACGGAAACGATATGTGCCTGCGGAATGCTTGTATCCGGAATGATTTTAGGGATATGGGGAATCAAGAGGCAGTTTATAAAAATCTTAAGTATATCCCTTGCCCTCGCCGGCGTTTTCATGGTCGGCTTCAGCGCTTTTGAGAGCATACCATGGATGTGCGTCTTTGGATTTTTGTTTTTTGCGGCTTTGCCCTTCGCCAATAATTGTTTGGACTATCTTGCGAGAACGAATATCCCTGATGAATTTCAGGGAAGAGCCTGGGGCTTGATTGGTTTTCTATCCCAACTTGGCTATCTCGCTGCGTATGCCGTATCAGGCCTTGCCGCTGACTTTTTAGGAGCGTTAAGCGGACGTGGGGTGGGGCGAGGCTCTGCCATGATAATCGGGATTTCAGGAATCTGCCTCATTGGCATTGCGGTCAGTATCCCCATGATCAAGAGGATACGAAATCTCGATAGATAAAGATCGTATATGGACTATATCTTCCGCGAAGTTTGTTCTATTTTTAGGCGCACATACCGGTGATGTCGTACAGCGAATCGTCGCCGCCCATGGAGGGAATCGCGCCGCTTCCGCGAGACAGCTTGGCATCAGCCGTACTACACTCTGGCGCTATCTTGGCGAACTCGAATCAAGTGATTCGTCTGAACAATCATGATTTCTCGTCTGTATCAGGAAGAGCTTCCCTGCTCTCAGCCGGAAACAGCGTGAAGTTTTTTGCGGGATACATTGATTAATGAAAAGAGAGCGACCGGGTTCTGTGATAAAGTACTAAGCGGGCAGCTGAAAGGCTGTCCGCTGTGGTATACTAGTATCGCAGTAGTCATGGCTCAGAGGGTATTATCTATCGAAAAGGGAGAATCATTTATGAAATATACGAAGCATCTTCCGAAGACAGATAAAAAACTCTCTGAAGAGCTGAGAGAAGCAGGCTGGCAGAGGATCAAAGAACCGAGCAGTCTTCCGCTGGCCGTGCCAGGATATTTTTATGGAAGGCTCAGCTTCAGAAGGAGACTTTGCATGCATGAATTAACGAAATTTATCTATCAGGATATGCGCCCCGCCCTGGGGGTTACCGAGCCCGCTGCGATCGCTTTCTCCGTCGCAACGGCCAGAAGGCATGCCCCCGGCATCGTCCGGAGGGTGACACTGCGTCTCAACAGCGGAATCTATAAGAATGCCTTCACCTGCGGCATTCCTTCTTCCGATGAGCTTGGAAACTTCCATGCCGCGGCGCTCGGCGCCGTAGGGGCCGATCCGGAGAAGGGGCTGGAGTGCCTTAAGGGCATAAGCCCGGAACAGGCCGAGAGCGCAAGGGCCATGGTAAAGGCAGGGAAAATCAGGGTCGAAATGAGTGAGATCAGCAGCCGTATCTTCATTGAAGCGACGGTGGAATCGACGGGAGGCAGTGCCTGCGTCACCATCCGGGATGCCCATATGAAGATCGTTAGGATCACGGAAAATGGACGCACCGTCTTTGAAAAAGAATCCGCTGAGCCCTCCGAGGAGGAGAGCAGCGCACTCATCCACAGCTATACCCTGGAGCAGCTTCATGACTATGCTCTCAGCGTTCCGCTGGAGGAGATTCGATTTATCCAAGAAGCGTTTCAGCTCAATTTTGCCCTGTGTGAAGCAGGGCTTAGCAGCAGGAAGACTCGTTTTTCCCGCTATTTGCTCGAAAAAAACGGAGGCAGAATCATCTCAGAAGACGAGCAGAGGACCGCCTCGCTGCTTTGCAATGCCGCGATTGAAGCCCGTGTCCTGGGGCTTCCGGAGCCGGCGATGAGCATTACCGGATCCGGTGCCCACGGCATCATCGCCACCATGCCGCTCTATGCTGCCGCTAAGGTCAGGGGCTATTCCGAAGAGCAGCTGCTCCGGGCGACGGCCTTGAGCTTCCTGGTCTGTATGTACATTAAGGAGTACTCCGGGAAGCTCTCCGCCTTCTGCGGCTGCGCCATTGCGGCCGGCACCGGCATGGCCTGCGGACTCGTTTTGCTCCGCGGCGGCAGCACCCGGCAGATGGCAGAGAGCATCAATAATATGGCGGGCAGCATCACCGGCATGATCTGCGACGGAGGGAATCAGGGCTGCACCATGAAAGGCATGGTCGCGGTGGACGCCGCGTGGCAGTCGGTGGAGATGGCGATGCAGGATGTTTTCATCGATAGTGTTCACGGCATCAATGCTGTAACTCCGGAGGAGACCATGCGCAATATGGGATACATCGCTTCCCCGGGTATGGTGGGCACGGAAAAGACGATTGTCGATATTCTGAGGGAGAAAAGGATGGAATAAGATGATTTCTCGTCTGCATCATGAAGAGCTTCCTTGACCTTAAGCCGGGCTTGGCGGAAGGCTTTTGCGGGAAGGGCGTTCTCTGGGATTAACAGCAAAAATATCCGGAAGACGGAAAGAGGACTTGCAAAGTGTGGTTAAATACATTAAAATAATTAAAAATACTTTATTATAGTGATTTGGTTAATATAAATTAACAAGAAATGAAAGAAACGGGCAAGGAAGAAATGGAGTCAGTCAGGTTTGGAGAGAAGAAAAAGCATCAGAATGGAAACGATCGCGAAGGAGCTTGGAGTCAGTGTAGTGACGGTTTCCAACGCGTTGAACGGGCGAAAGGGTGTCAGTGAGGAGAAGCGCAGGAGAATCGTTGCCAGGGCGCAGGAATTGGGATACAGTGCCTCGGAGCATGAGCCGGTCATGAAAAAAAAAGACTGTCTGATCGGCTGTATCGTGGCAAGCCGTTTTGTACAGGAATTTCCTTCGTTTTATATGGAGATCTATAAGAATATAGCCAGAGAAGCCGGCAAGCGAGGCTGTATGACGGTGTTGGAGGTTGTGACCTCTGAGATGGAGAATCATGCCCGCTCTTTTCCGGCCTTTCAGGAAACAGGGATAGGCGGGATTCTTTTGATCGGAGAAATGAAGCGGACATATGTGGATCATGTGAAAAAACAGTATCCGTATCTTCCGGTCGTCTGCGTGGATGACTATGATGTGCGGGAAGACATCGATTATATTGTGACGGATAGTTTCGGCGGCATGGAGAGAATGACGCATCTTTTGCTCCAGCAGGGGCTGACGGATCTTGTCTTTGTCGGAACGGTCGGAGCCACAGACAGTATTACAGATCGTTATCTTGGATTCTGTAAGGCTCTGGAGAGACGAGGGATCACAAGCAATCTTCATGAAGTAATTCCGGACAGGGAGGGGGGGAGATTATTTCCCCCAAAGCTTCCGAAGCACCTTCCTCAGGGCTTTGTGTGTAATTGTGACAAGACAGCCTTTGAGGTGATCAGGATGCTGAGGGGACGCGGCATCCGGGTGCCGGAGGATGTTTCGGTCGTCGGGTTTGATGATTTCCCGAGGGAGACAGCGGAGCATATTCGCCTCGCCACCTATCGGAATGACGCAAAGCTTATCGCGCAGCTGAGCCTTCATATCATGATAAACAGGCTGGAGAAAAAAGACAGATCCTGCGGAGTGCGGGTTGTGGAAGGAACTGTTGTGCGCGGGGAAAGTGTAAAGTACAGGAGGCAGTGCACAAATGGCGGAGGTTAAGCTGAAGGATATTGCAGACCGCATTGGAGTCAGTACGGTCACGGTATCCAATGCTCTCTCGGGGAAAAAGGGAGTGAGCGCCGGGCTGCGGGAAAATATTGAGAACGTGGCTGAGGAGCTGGGATATGATATCTCCCGTTATCACAGGACTTTGCAGGGGGCCAGGATCGGGGTGATTTCTACCGAAAAACGCTACATGGAAATCGGAAATTCCTTCTACTGGTCGCTGTACCAGCAGGTAGTAAATGCGGCAACAGAAAGGCAGAGTGTCACGATGCTTGAGCCGGTCGAGGAAAGCAGACAGGAGAGCGGGCAGCCGCCGCGTATTCTGAAAGCAAAAGCAGTGGATGGATTGATAGTGATTGGCTGGATGTTTGCTCCATATATCCAATATCTGGTAAAGGAAGCCGGTGTACCGGTTGTGCTGCTGGATTTTCGTGTGAGAGAGAGCAGCTGCGATACAGTTATAAGCTGTAATTATACCGGAATATACAAAATGACGCGCTACCTGACGGATCGCGGACACAGGAGACTTGCATTTGTGGGAAGTGTTTTGGCCAATGAGAATATTATGGATCGTTATTATGGATACAGAAAGGCGTTGATTGAGGCAGGTATTGAAGAGAGAAGAGACTGGATTCTGGAAGACAGAGATCTTCTGACTGGAGAGATGCAGTTTTCCCTTCCGGATGAGCTGCCCACGGCGTTTGTCTGTAACTGTGACCTTGCTGCCCGAGATGTGTATGCAGCATTGGATGAGCGGGGGCTCAGAGTTCCTGACGACGCTTCTATAGTGGGATACGATGATTATCTGCCGGGTTCATCGGTTGCGGATTTGCTGACGACTTATCACGTGGATACCCGGAGAATGGCTGAGATGGCGGTCGGACGATTATTGGGAAAGATTCATGGGGAGGAAACTCAATATGGAATCCACTATATCGATGGACCTGTGATAGAACGAAGCAGTGTAAGGGATCTTCGAATAAAAACGGGAAACGGAAGAAAATGACAGCTATACTGAAAAACTGCCGCGTCCACGGTGTATTCGCTTATCGGATACACCGTGGATGCGGCAGTTTTTTTAGGACATGAATTGCGTTTTTTCGTAGCTGCGGACCACTCGTACTGAAACAGCAGCGTGCAGTGAAAAGCCGCCGATAAAACAATAGGGAAGACTTAAATTAGACACATAATACATTGTGTTTTAATTTTGGCCGGGTGTCAAACACGCAATGCCAAGGATTCTTTAACTTGAGAAAATATGCTTGAACTGTGAGCGCTTTAAGAGGGAGACAGGAGAGGATATGCGGTTTCAAGAGAGAATTTTTGTGTGACAAGTCGGGAAGGCAGATTAAATTATAATTAAGTTGAAATTTAAGTTAGGCGAGTATAAACTTAATTTAATAACAAAATTGGAATTGAATTTAAGCATAAAACAGTATCTCAAGACAGGAGGCAAGATAAAGTGAAAGCCAATTGCAAAAGGCATTTTCAGAAGGAGGAAAGAACATGAAAAAACAAGAGTTCATTGCAGCAGCTCTGACGGCGTTCATTGCAGCTTCTCTTGCGGCATGCGGATCTGCTTCACCCGCCACGTCAGGGACATCCGCTTCCGGAGCTTCAAGTGCCGGGGGAACGGCAGCGCCGGTATCCATGGATCAGATCAATCTGGGAACGGATTATACGGACATTAAGGCGAATCTGAAGTTCATCACACACAGAACAGATCTGCTTGACACGGATTTTGCGGAGTACATCAAGGATTTCCAGAAGATGTACCCGAATGTCAGTATTGAATATGAAGGAATCACGAACTATGTAGATGACTTCACTACCCGCCTTTCCACGGGAGACTGGGGAGATATCTGCATGATTCCGACAACCATTTCCAAGTCGGATCTGGGGGAATACTTCATTTCGTATGGTACTGAGGATACCTTGCGAAAGAAGTACACGCTGCTGGATAACTTTACCTATAATGGACAGTCTTATGGGATGCCGTCCATGGCAAACCTCAGCGGTGTGGTCTATAACAAGAAAGTGTTCAGCGACGCAGGGATTACGACGGCTCCTGTGACACCGGATGAATTTATGGAGGATCTTCAGAAGATCAAGGACAAGACAGATGCGGTCCCTCTGTATACAAATTTTGCAGCAGGATGGACGATGACGGCATGGGATGCTTATATTGACGGTACGGCAACCGGAGATCCGAACTTTACCAATGCGGGTCTGGATGAAGGAAAGAATCCGTTCAGTGATAGAGGTGACGGCACCGGCCCGTACGCAGTATACAACACCCTTTATGAAGCGGTCTCCAAGAAGCTTACGGAGGATGACCCGACCACAACAGACTGGGAAGGCAGCAAAGGGATGCTGAACAGCGGGAAGATCGGATGTATGTTCCTTGGATCCTGGGCAATCCCGCAGATGAAGTCTGCCGGAAAGAATGCGGATGAGATTGCATATATGCCTTTTCCGATCAGCGTGAACGGTATTCAGTATGCCGTAGAAGCGCCGGATTATTGCTACGGAATCAATAAGAACAGCTCCAAGGACAATCAGATCGCGGCTATCTGCTACGTGAAATATCTGATGGAGAAATCCGGGTATGCAGCGGCACAAGGCGGGATGGATTGTATTGCAGGCGCCGAGATGCCGGATTTCCTGAAGGATTTCGAATCGGACAAGATCAGAATCATTGTGAATGAAGCGGCTCCGGCAGGAAAAGAAACTCTGCACAATGATATCAACAACGATTCTGAGCTTGGGCTGAATGTTTCCGGCGCATGTGCAAAAGCGGTTGTTCAGAATGCAGTCAGCGGTGGAGAATCCATGAAGGATCTCGCGGATGAATGGAATAAGGCATGGGCATCGGCTCAGGAATCGAATGGAGTTACTCCTGCGGATTATACGCCGGTTCCCGCTGCAGCATCATCGATAGCCGGTAATTAGGACGTTTCCGTTCTCAGCGTCAGCTTCGTAAGCTGACGCTGAGAGAAATATCAAGGGAAAGGAGCTGTTTCCATGGAGGACAATAAGAATTCCGTCCGGCGCAGAAGCTGGTTTATGACTACCAGGGGAAGCCGGAGACTCGTAATGATCACTTTTATGGCTTTCCCCCTTCTGCTTCTTTTGGTATTTACTTATTTTCCTTTTTTCAAGATGGTTCAGTTCAGCTTTTATGATATGGGCTATATCGGGAAAAGGGAGTTCGTCGGACTTCGAAATTACAGAGACGTATTTACCAGGGGCGACTGCTTTCGCGCATTGAAGCTGAGTCTGTATTACCTGATTGGTGCATTTGTTCAGCTGGGACTGGCTCTGTTCTTTGCTTCAATTCTAAGTCAGAAGATGAAGGGCTCCGGTGTGTTTAAAGGACTGCTGTTTTTCCCGTTTTTGGTGTGCGGAATTGCGGTAGGCTTCATCTTCAAGTTTTTTTACACGAGAGGCTTCGTATTTGATACGGTTCTGCAGTGCTGTGGCTTGCAGCTGGACAAGCTTCCGTACTGGCTGAGAGATACGAAGATTAATAATATATCACTGGCGGCAAGCTCTATCTGGCGGTACATGGGTCAGAATATGGTTCTGTTCATCGGCGCAATCACTTCTGTGGACAGCGAACTGTATGAAGCGGCGGCTATCGATGGCGCGAATGGATGGCAGAAATTCAGATATATTACCTTTCCGGGCATCAAAACCATAGTTGTTCTGAATCTGATCCTGTCCATTTCGGGATCACTGAGCGTATTTGAACCGCCTTATGTAACTACCGGCGGTGAATTCGGAACAGCGACCTATTTTGTCGTGATGGATAAACTGGCACATGCCAGCCAGAAGGTGGGTCTTGCCTCCGCTATGGCGGTTGTACTGATGATCTTGATTCTCATTGTCACGGGGATTCAGAAATGGGTGGAGTGGTATTTTCTCGGCACATCCGGTTGTGATGCACAGATTGAGATTAAGCGGAGAAAGAAACGCGCGGAAGCAGAGCGCGCAGCAAAAGAAATGTCATCCGGGAAAGGAGCGGTATAAGATGAACAAAAATACAACGGCTGTTGTCAAGAAAACGGTTTGGACGATCGTAAAGTACATCCTTCTTGTATTTGTATCATTCTGTGCCGTCCTCCCGCTGATCAGCTGTATTTTTACCGCGCTTAAGACGCCGGAGGAGTATGCATCCACCAGCGTCATGACACTCCCGTCCCACTGGGCTTATTTTCAGAACTTTATTGACGCCTGGAAGCAGGCAAATATGGCTCTGGCCTTCCGGAATTCTCTGTTTATTCTGGCTTTTGTTCTTTTCGGATCGATCATGAGCGGATCCATGCTTGCCTATGTGCTCAGCAGGTTTAAGTTCAAGGGAAATGGAATCATCCGGGCGCTGTTCCTCTTTGCTTCCTTGCTTCCGGGCATCGCCATGCAGGTTTCTGTCTATCAGATTATGTATACCCTGGGGTGGATCAACAGTCTTCCTGGATATAGCATCCTGATGTGCGGGACAGATGTTATCTCTATCTATATCTTTATTCAGTATTTTGAAAATCTGTCGCCGGCGCTGGATGAGGCGGCCATCATGGATGGCTGCACTTACTTTGGCGTATTCTTCCGCATTTTGTTTCCGCTCCTGAAGCCGGCAATCATTACCGTAATGATTCTGAAGGGTGTGGGCACCTACAATGAATATTATATGGCAAACCTTTACCTGCAGGACAAGAACAAATATGTCACGGTGGCTACCTCGCTGTTTAAATTCACGGGGCCGCTGGGAAATCAGTACAACTACATCTGCGCGGGCGTTATCATTACAATGCTCCCGGCGCTGATTATCTTTATTCTCTGCCAGAAACAGATATACAGCGGACTGGCACAGGGAGCAGTAAAGGGTTAAGGAAAAGCTTTCAAGGATTAGGCTTAAGCCGGACGTGCTGCCGCAGTGGATATTGAAGTATGCAGCACCGTCCATAAAGATGAGAAAATGAGGACTTCAATTATGAGCGTAAAGATCATCGGAGCGAATGTACCCAATATGCCCTGGCAGGATCGTCCTGCCTCAGACGAGAGCGGACTTCCGCTCTGGAGATATAGTGAGAATCCAATCATCGGACGCAGCCCGGCAAAGGGAGTTGCGCGGATTTTCAACAGCGCAGTTATTCCCTACAAGGATGCATTTATCGGAGTTTTCCGCGGCGAGCAGACGGACGGCGTCCCCTATATTTATCTGGGAGAAAGCAAGGATGCCATTCACTGGAGCTTCAGGCCCGACAAAATCCGCTTTGTAAAGGAAGACGGAGAGGCATTCATGCCGAACTATGCGTATGACCCTCGCCTGGTAAAGATTGAGGATGTCTATTATATCATCTGGTGTCAGGATTTCTATGGAGCATCAATCGGAATGGCAAAGACAGCGGACTTCCGGACATTTACTCGACTGGAAAATCCATTGATTCCCTTCAACCGGAATGCTGTGCTGTTCCCCAGAAAAATAAACGGAAAATTCATGATGCTTTCCCGTCCGAGTGATTCCGGACATACTCCCTTCGGAGATATTTTCCTTTCGGAAAGTCCGGACATGGAATATTGGGGACATCATCGTCATGTGATGAGCAATGCAAGCGGCAACTGGTGGGAGAACGTCAAGATCGGAGGAGGCGCCGCGCCGATTGAAACCAGCGAGGGATGGCTTTTGTTCTATCATGGCGTGACCAATACCTGCAATGGCTATGTGTACAGCATCGGTGCAGCCATTCTGGACAGGGATCATCCATCCCGTGTGAAATACCGCTGTCGGACATTCCTTCTTACACCGCAGGAGTGGTACGAGGAGAGAGGATTTGTTCCGAATGTAACCTTCCCCTGTGCAACGATTCATGATGCACAGAGCGGGCGCATCGCTGTTTATTATGGCTGCGCGGACACCTATGTGGGAACGGCGTTCACCACAGTGGAGGAGCTTGTAGATTATATCAGGGCAAATAATCAGATATCGGAAATGGATGCAGAGGAAGGGGTCCGCTGACAAAAGGAGAAAATCATGTTTGCGGAGGAAGTAAAGAAGCATCTGGCGACAAAAATACTTCCCTTCTGGGAGGGACTGATCGACCGGGAGAATGGCGGCTATATCGGCTTTGTCGGGCGAGATCTTGTGCGGGACCCGAAGGCGGAAAAGGGATGTATCCTGAACAGCAGGATTCTCTGGTTTTTTTCCAGCTGCTGCCTTGGGCTGAAGGATCCTTCGATTCTGCCATACGCAGATCATGCCTGGAAGTTCCTGCGGGATCACTGCTATGACAGGGTAAATGGCGGTGTATTCTGGTCTCTGAGCTTCGACGGAAGGCCGCTGGATACGACAAAACACACATATAATCAGGCGTTTGCCATTTATGCTCTGTCTGCATATTATCGGGCCAGCGGAAACCGGGAGTCACTGGCTATGGCTATGGAACTCTATCAGCTGGTGGAAAGCAGGATGAAGGATGAATTCGGATATCTGGAGGCGTTTGATCGGACTTTTCATCCGGTATCGAATGAAAAGCTTTCCGAAAATGGAGTTATGGCAGAGAAAACCATGAATACTCTTCTTCATGTCCTGGAGGGATATTCCGGACTGTGTGAGGCCAATGAGGATGAGGCAGTGAAAAACAGCATCCGGTGGATCCTGGATATTTTTGCCGCTCATATCTACAATCCGGATCAGGGCAGGCAGGAGGTTTTCTTTGACAGAGGGTGGAATTCCCTGATAGATCTCTGCTCCTATGGACATGATATTGAATCCTCTTGGCTTCTGGACCGCAGCCTGGACATTCTGAAGGATCCGATCTATCGCTCCAAAATTGCGCCCATCACAGTGATCCTTGCGGAAAATATCTACAAACGGGCCTATAGCGATCATTCGGTATTCAATGAATGCGAACGGGGAAGGATTGATGCAACACGTGTCTGGTGGGTTCAGGCAGAAAGCATTGTGGGATTTTTAAATCTCTGGCAGAAGAAAGCGGAGTGCTTTGAGTATCGAAGGGCAGCGGAGGAGATATGGTCCTATATTCAGACCTATCTGGTAGATCATAGAAAGGGAGGGGAATGGTTCTGGGCAGTTCATGCAGACCATACGCCGACAGAGCAGCCGATTGTAGAGCCGTGGAAATGTCCGTATCATAACGGACGCATGTGTCTGGAGGTTCTCACTCGCCTGGAGAATGAGCAGTAGCAGCTGGCTTTCAGAAAGCGATTGCATGATACGGAAAGAGGGGAAACAGGATGCATCCCAGATATTATGTGGAAAAAGAAAAAACAGACCGGCTGATATTCCGGAAAAATCAGAAAACGGATTTTTACAACGGCATCTACAGCCGTTACCAGTATCCGATCCTGACCAGAGAGTCTATTCCGGTTGAGTGGAGATACGATCTGGACGAAAGAACGAATCCGTATTTCATGGAGAGGCTCGGCGTCAATGCTGTTATGAACAGCGGCGCAATTTACCTGAATGGAAAGTATTGTCTGGTCTGCCGTGTGGAAGGAAATGATCGGAAGTCCTTTTTTGCTGTGGCAGAAAGTGAGAGTCCTGTGGATGGGTTTCGTTTTCGGGATGAACCGCTAATCCTTCCGGACACCTGCCCGGATGAAAGCAATGTGTATGATATGCGTCTGACCAGGCATGAGGATGGATGGATTTACGGAGTATTCTGTTCTGAAAGTAAGGATAAGGGGAATGAGGACTTGTCTGCCGCGGTTGCAGAGGCCGGGATCGTACGTACCAAGGACATGGAGAAGTGGGAGCGCCTGGACAATCTGAAGACTCTTCAGTCTCCGCAGCAGCGAAATGTCGTTCTGCACCCGGAGTTTGTGGATAAAAAATATGCCTTCTACACCCGCCCGATGGACAACTTCATCGAAACCGGAAGCGGCGGCGGGATCGGCTTTGGCCTGTGCGATGATATCTGTCATGCGGTTGTCAAGGAGGAAAAGATCATCAGCAGGAGAATTTATCATACGCTGACAGAATCCAAAAACGGATGCGGAGCGGTCCCGATCCGCGGCAGAAAGTGCTGGATTCATATTGCCCACGGCGTGCGGAACACGGCGGCGGGTCTTCGCTACGTCCTGTATGCCTTTGGCACGGATCTTAAGGATCCGTCGAGGGTCATTGCGAAACCCTCCGGCGTCTTTCTGGTACCTCTGGGAGGAGAGCGAGTTGGAGATGTCTCCAATGTCGTGTTTACGAACGGAGCCATCGCCAGAGAGAATGGCGATGTCTATCTTTACTATGCATCGTCGGACACACGCATGCATGTCGCCTTAACGACAATAGACCGGCTGGAGGATTATCTGTTTCGGACACCGGAGGATCCGCTTCGTTCAGCGGATTGTGTGCGTCAGCGATGCGAGCTGATTCGACATAACCGGGAGATCCTCAAGGCTCAGAAAAGCATGGATTCGCAGCTGAAGCAGGGGAATACAGGCATTGCATCAGAGACGGACGCGCCTTCCTTCGCGGCTTGGGAGCATCGGATTTAGTTCAGGGAAAAGGGATCAGCTTCTTATGAAAAGAATAGATGCAGACAATAATCATCTGGTCTACAGCGGACGAATTGACTTCAGAGATCCGAAGTCTCCTGTTTTTGTGTATCCGTGTACCAATGTGCGGATGCGGTTTCGCGGAGACAGGCTGAAGATCCTGCTAAGAAACAGGCATGAATACTGGAAAAATTTTGCCGGGATACTGGCAGACGGAAAACAGATGAAATTCTCCCTGAATGAAACCGGCGAAACGGTTCTTGAGATTCCTCTGGACGAGCAGAGAGAGGAACATGAGGTTATGCTGTTCAAACGGCAGGACGGGTGCCATTATTTTGCTTTTCAGGGCATCTGGCTCGATGAGAATGCAGAGCTTCTGGCAGCGCCGGAGCTTCCGGGGCGGAGAATCGAGGTATTTGGAGATTCTGTTTCGGCCGGAGAGCTGTCGGAGGCGGTGGATTATACAGGAAAGGAAGATCCGCAGCACGAGGGAGAATACTCGAACAGCTGGTATTCATATTCCTGGACGACGGCACGGCTGCTTGGCGCAGAGCTTCATGATATCGCACAGGGCGGCATGGCCTTGCTGGATGGAAGCGGCTGGTATCATGAACCGGATGCGGAGGGTATGGTCTCCGTGTGGGATAAGATCGAATACAATCCTGTTCTTGGTGAAATTGTTCCCTGGGATTTTTCCAAATGGATTCCGGATGTGGTGATCGTGGCACTGGGGCAGAATGACAGTCATCCGATTGATTATATGGCGGAGCATCCGGACGGGCCGAAGGCGCAGGCATGGAAAGACGGTTATTATCATTTTTTGGGAAAGCTCCGGAAGGTTTATCCAAAGGCGCAGATCGTCTGCATCACGACACTTCTGATACATGATCCTGCCTGGGATCGCGCGATCACAGAGGCAGTGGATCGATTCCGGTCCGACAATAAGGATGAGAAGCTGACGCAGTATCTTTTCCGCAGGAACGGATGCGGTACGCCGGGACATCTGCGGATTACAGAGGGACGCGAGATGGCGGAGGAGCTGGCCCGGTACCTGGAGAAGCTTTCCATTCGGGGATGGTAGTACACAAAACAGAGAAAAGCGCAGCATATTCAGAAAAAATGCAGTAAATGAAAAACAGCTGAAGAGGGAGAAAAAATGCAGGCAGATGATACAAGGCTGATCAGATGTATGGAAAGAGCGTCCCAAGGAAAGTCCCTGACGATTGGTTTTTTTGGCGGATCCATCACGCAGGACAGTCTGGCCTCTGTACACGAAAAATGCTATGCGTATCGTACTTATCTTTGGTGGAAGGAAAACTTCCCTAAAGCGGATATTCATTATGTAAATGCCGGAATCGGGGGCACAGACTCTCTGTATGGGGTATCCAGGGTGACGGGCGATATGCTGATCTATCAGCCGAATCTTGTGTTCATAGATTTCAGTGTCAATGATAAGCCGACGAATTTTTTTCGTGAAAGCTATGAGGGATTGATCAGGAGAGTGCTGAATTTCCCGTCCTTTCCCGCTGTGGTATTGCTTCATAATGTCCGCTATGACAATGGACTGACCGCGGAACCGCAGCATGGAGAAATCGGTGATTATTATCGGCTTCCCCGTGTGAGTATCCGCGATACGGTTTATCAAAGAGTGCAAAATCAGGAGCTCCGGATGGAGGATATTTCACCGGACGGTCTTCATCCGAATGACCGGGGGCATGGCCTGATTGCGAAGGAAATCATTCGCCTGCTGGAATCTGTTTTTGACAGCTGGAAGAATCAAAAGTCTGCGTCACAACCTCTCTGTGAGGGGAAAAATGTCGAAGCGGCAGGGGAAGAAAATCGTCTGATGGATACGGTTAAGGTGGATGCTCTGCCCCATCCGATTACCGAAAATGCTTATCAGGGGGCAAAACGTCTTACGATTGCCAATGCGCTGCCAAAGCTGGACGGATTTCTTGCGGATCCCCATGAGAAGCTGGGCCATCTGGATCATTTCAAAAACGGCTGGATCGGAAGGAGGGGCGGAGATACGATAAGCTTCTCTGTGGAGGCATCCTGCATTGCTGTACAGTATCGAAAATCGGTCTGCCATCCTGCCAGAAGAGCGGAGCTTGTGCTGGATCAGGATACGGCGCATCCGATTCTGCTGGACGGAAATTTCGATGAGGAATGGGGGGACTGTCTCTATCTTGAGAGTATCCTGCATCATGGAAAGAGGGGAACGCATACTGTGCAGATACGAGTGCTGCCGGAATACGGCGAAGAAAGCATCAGCTATGTGCCCTTTTATCTGCTGTCGTTGATAAGCGCCTGATGTCACTGCGGATCGCCTTATATCAGAGGCAAAGAAGGGAGGAGCCTGCACGATGAACGCAAAGGAAAAATACAGATATTGGTTGAATAGTCCTGATATAGATGAGGATACAAAGGCGGAATTACGTTCGATCGAAGGGAATAACAAGGAGATCGAGGACCGCTTTTACCGGGAGCTGGAATTCGGAACCGGGGGACTGCGGGGAGTGATGGGAGCCGGCAGCAATCGCATGAACCGATATACAGTTCGGAAAGCTGCGCAGGGACTGGCGAATTATATTAAGAAGCAGAATACATCCGGGAAGGGTGTGGCCATTGCTTATGATTCGCGTTTACATTCACAGGAATTTGCGGAAGATGCGGCGCTCTGCCTTGCGGCCAATCAGATACCGGCGTATGTCTTTCCCTCTCTTCGCCCTACACCGATGCTTTCCTTTGCCGTCAGAAAGCTGGGATGTACGGCAGGGATTGTCATAACGGCCAGCCACAATCCGAGAGAGTACAATGGGTATAAAGTTTACTGGGAGGATGGCGCGCAGATCACACCGCCCCGTGATGCGGAAATCATTGCAGAGGTCAATGCGGTCACGGATTTTGCCGAGGCGCTTAGCATGACAAAGGAAGCTGCGCTGGCGGAGGATCTCTATCATGTAATCGGATCGGAAGTTGATGATCAGTACATGGAAGCGGTAAAATCATTGGTGATCCATCCGGAGACAATCCGTGAGCAGGCAGACCGGCTCAGGATTGTCTACACTCCGCTGCATGGAAGCGGGAATCTCTGGGTCAGGCGCATCTTAAAAGAACTTGGCTTTCATCATGTATATGTGGTAGAGGAGCAGGAGCTTCCCGACGGAAGCTTCCCGACGCTGTCCTATCCCAATCCCGAGGATCCCAAGGCATTTGAGCTTGCACTGAAGCTGTCTGAGGAAAAAGATGCGGATCTCGTCCTTGCCACAGATCCGGACGCAGACAGACTTGGAATTTATGTGAAGGACAGAACAGACGGCAAGTATAAAAGCTTCACCGGAAACATGACCGGTATCCTTTTGCTGGACTACATTCTCTCTCAGAGAAAGTCGGCCGGAACACTTCCCTTAGACGGAGCTGTCGTGACAACCATTGTTTCCGGAAAAATGAGCGCACCGCTGTCCGCGGATTATGGGATGAGCCGGATTGAGACGCTGACCGGATTCAAATATATCGGAGAACAGATCAAATTCTTTGAGCAAACTCATCAGCATCACTTTGTGTTTGGCTATGAGGAAAGCTATGGCTGTCTGCTTGGCACCTGCGTAAGGGACAAGGATGCCGTAATGGCCGTAATGGCGCTTTGTGACGCGGCTGCCTGGGATATGCATTGCGGCAGAACGCTTCTGGATCATATGCGGGAGCTTTTTAATCGATATGGCTGGTACCGTGAGAAGCTTGTTCCGGTGACCCTGAAGGGGGCGGAGGGGGCAGAGAAGATCCGATCCATGATGGATGCCGTTCGTTCCTCTGTGCCGGAAATGCTTGGAGGACGACGTGTACTGGAGTTTCGGGATTACAAAGAGGGACGCATTCAAAATATGGAGACGGGAGAAGAGAATGAGATTGATCTTCCCCAATCCAATGTCCTGTATTTTCGCATGGAGGGCGATTCCTGGTGCTGTATCAGACCATCCGGCACAGAACCAAAGATCAAATTCTATATCGGCGTGTGTGGAGAGAGTCAGGAAGATGCAGCTGCGCAGCTGGGCAGTCTGACTGCCGCGATAGAGCAGTTGGCAGAGTGAAAAAATGCGAAAAGAATGACAAAAGCAGGAATAATAGGAATAATAAGAAAAGCAGAGAAGAAATAAAGAGCGAGGATGGGTGGGAATATGAGCATTCTGAAATTAAAACCGGCCTGCAAGGATTATCTGTGGGGCGGCCGCAGGCTGGTGGAAGAATATGGAAAGGAATATGACGGAGAAACGCTGGCAGAGACATGGGAGCTTTCCTGTCATCCGGATGGCCCATCCGTCATCTTCAATGGGAAATATGCCGGGAAGACACTGGAGGAATATATCGAAAAAGAAGGTAGAGGGATTTTGGGAACCCACTGCCGCCGCTTCCGGGAGTTTCCGGTTCTCATCAAATTTATCGATGCGAATAAGGATCTCTCCATCCAGGTCCATCCGGATAATTGCTTTGCCCTGAAAAATGAGGGACAGTACGGGAAGACAGAAATGTGGTATGTCATGGATACGGAGCCCGGAGCTTTTCTCTACTATGGATTCAAGAAGGAGATCAGCAGAGAAGAGTTCCGGAGGAGAATCAATGACAATACCTTGACAGAGGTTTTGAACAGCGTTTCGGTTAAAAAGGGAGATACCTTCTTTATAGAAGCCGGAACTATTCATGCGATTGGCAAGGGCATCCTGCTTGCGGAGATCCAGCAGAATTCCAATGTGACCTACCGTGTTTATGATTACGGAAGAGTCGGAAATGACGGAAAAAAGCGAGAGCTTCATATTGAGAAGGCACTTGCCGTTGCCGGAAGGCTTCCGATTCAGAATCGGGATCATGGATATCCCCATGTGGCAGACTGCGATTATTTCACTGTGGATCAGTTATTTCTCGACGGTAAATTCATGAGAAGCATGACCGGAGTCGTGTCCGGGGATTCCTTTCTCAGCCTATTGTTTTTGGAAGGAAGCGGAATGGTTTCTTGTCTTGATGAGAAAGAAGGCTGTGGAGCTGAGGAGGATAGGCATACTGCATTCCGAAAGGGGGACAGTCTGTTTCTTCCGGCAGGTACAGGCAGATATGAAATTTCCGGCACCTGTCATGTGCTGCTGACAACGATCCGAAATTAAATAGCTCCGCTTCGTGTCGGTAGGGCTGCATTGATGGAAAGATAAAAGGATGGAAAATGATAAAAGGATGGAATAAGAAGAGACTCTTTGCCCCCGCCGGGCAATACTGTTGCAATCCTTTTCGATCTTTGCTATAGTCCCGATATAAATTTTCCTGGGGAGGCAAGGTTTCCCGGGGATGCCGGCGGAAAATCACAGAAATCATCCGATGCCGCTGATATCGTTCCATAAAAAGCAAGTTGCTTTGCAAAAGCAGGGAAATGGATTTGCCATGAAAAAATTCCTGTCTCAATATCCTCTTGCGGCCAGTATCGTTTTAACGGAAGCGGCGGGGACGCTGGGGATATTTTTTTACACAGTGATCAGAGATTTTGTCCGGGGATCTGTATCGGACTTATCTGCGGAGTCGGTAATGGCAGCGATTCCGGCGGCTGCTCTCATCAGCGCTCTCCTTTTTTATCCGCTGGTTCTGACGATATGTGAGGCGGTATTTTTGTTTTTGGAGGCAAGGAAGCGCCATGTGGAAGCCGCGTGGCATTTTGATCAGGCGGCGATCTGGTACGGACTTTTTCTGGAAGTTCTCTATGCCGCACTGATGAAAGAGATCACGGGGGCAGACTGGCAGGTACAGCTCTCGAATGGGGAAATGCATACTCCGATCTATTCCGCTGCGGCTCCCACCATTATCGTGATCTTCCTGCTTGCCTTGGCGGGGTATTATTATCTTAGCTTCCGACCGATGGAGAAGATGCCGCCTCTTCTCATCGTTCTTTCCATGTCTGCCATGTATCTTGGGATGACGGGACTGATTGTGTTTACCATACAGATCATGGGGAGGGAGATGGAGGATCTGATTCTCCTGATTTATCCGATCTGTATCGCGCTCGTCATTGCAAGGACGATCCTCCGCAAGGTCCATGCGTGGCCGGAGCTGCCGATGGAGAAGCGAAGGATCCGGGAAAATGCGTTTCTTCAAAGGATCGACCATCTTTTGTCTGACTCCGGATTCTGGCCGATCTATGCTTTGCTCCTTATGCTGCCGCTTCTTGGAATTTTAATTGCGGTCCTTGTGCTGTTCGGACAGGCGCCGGATTCTATTGTAAAGGCATGGACCGAGACCAGTGACTGGGCATTGTCAGCGAAAGAGGCACCGCAGAATATCTATTACGATGAACATTATCTTTGTACGGTAGCGGCAGGCGGACACCGGAATGTGGTAAAACCGATCCGAAAGGGCGTCCGGCACGGACATGTGGTCATCGTAAACCGGCAGCTTTGCGTGGCGAATGCCTTTGAGCAGCTTCTGGAGGAGAGAACGCCACGCCTCCACAGAGCGCTCAGGGCCTTTTATGACCGATACGGCTTCCCAACCGCCAGGCTGATCCGCAGCAAATGGGCAGCCGACTTCGTCTATTTTCTCATGAAGCCGCTCGAGTGGCTCTTTGTCGCTTTTTTGTATCTTGTGGAAGTTCATCCGGAGAACCGAATCGCGGTGCAGTATATGGGGAAGCTCCCGGAATACAGAAAGCAGCTGCCTGCACTCCACGGTACAAGGGAGATCGGGATCAAAATCAGGGAGCCTCTGTAAAAGAGCGAAGGAATAGGAAGGTAAAAGGGGACAGGCTCTGTCTCATTCGGGGAAACGGGGGATTTGCTCGCTTTGTGTCCTGTTTTCCTCTGCCCGTCTATGCTATTTTGCATCCGGAGGCAAAGAGGTACCTGCCTCTGACGATGTCTCAGCTGTCTGGGAAGGCATGAACTTGCAGGAGGATCTTAGATGGATCAACAAAAAATCGGGGCTCTTCTGAAAGAGCTTCGGAGGCAGAGGGCTGTGACCCAGGAGCAGCTTGCGGAGATGCTGAATGTATCACGCCGCACAGTTTCTCGCTGGGAAACCGGCAGCAATATGCCGGACTTGGATATCCTCATCGAAATAGCGGATTACTATAAGATCGATATCCGGGAATTATTGGATGGTGAAAGGAGAAGCGGGCAAATGGAAGAAGAAATGAAGGAAACCGTATGGAAGATGCTGGATTACAGCAATGAGAAGAAACTGAAGTATATGAGGCGTCTGCACGGATGCTATATTGCGGCGCTGATTTCTTTTCTTATCTATCTTGTGACGCTGTTTCTGAAGCCGGGAACGCCAAATGGGTTCTTTGACTTTGTGCAGGGACTTACGTTGGGGATTTCCTTCGGAATGATTGTCGTTGGTGTCTTGATGACAGGGAAGCATGGGCAGAAGCTCCGCGCGCTGAAAATGCGTTTACTGAAAAAACAGGGACTGATGCAGTGAGCTTCGTGCCTGGAGTATGGCTCGGGTATGCTCTGAGTCCGCCTGACAGCAGACTTCTGTGCACCTCTGTGCATAAGATCGGAGGCAAATTTCTTTACAATGCTGACGGAGCTTGTGATATTATAGTTGTAGCGGGCGTGGCTGATCGATTACAATAATCAGGCAAAGAGGATCGTCGATACGTCACGTAGGTGCGAATCCGAATCTAAGAGAAGGATCGTCCGGTTCCATAGGGAAGAGGGAGGGCAGAATTGATGTGGGTATTATTCGACAGGGCAAATCTTTTTCCTGCATTTTCCTTTATCACAGTCCAATCCGTACAATATGGCGGCTTAGCGCAGGCACTTTTGCCTCTGGCTTTCCTTATGAACCTGATCAGCTTTTTTCTCTATGGAATGGACAAGTATAAGGCAGTCCATAAGAGATGGAGGATTCCGGAGCAGATTCTCCTCCTTTCAGCCTTCCTGGGCGGGGCGGCTGGAGCTCTCATTGGGATGCTTCTGTTCCGCCATAAAACCCGGAAATGGAAATTCCGGATTCTGGTGCCGGCAGCATGTCTCCTATGGGCTCTGCTGATCGTATTTTTGGGAGGACAGGGAAACGAGATAGAAGAAGATAAATTTCCAAAGATGGATCTGCGCTCGGAATCCATCGTCGACGGAAGGCTGAAGACGGTCTGTGCGGCGGCACACAGCCCGAACCGTCCCGAGGGAGAGAATAAGAACCCGGAGCTGATGTGGGAGGAGGTCCCGGGTGCGGAGTATTATGTTGCGATTATGGTGGATCGATCTGCCAGAAACTGGCTCCACATGTTTACGAGCGGCGCGTGGACTACAGAGCTTTCGGAGGCTTCTCTCGGGGAGGATGCTTATGTGGGACCATATCCGCCTCCGGGAACGGGAGAGCATGAGTATAAGCTTTATGTCTATGCGCTGGAGAGGGATCCGTCCGGCATAAAAGCCGGCATGGATGCTCCATGTAATTTCCGCCGTCTTGAGGCAGAGCTTGACCGCTGCGGAGTTCTTGCGAGAGGCAGCATTACGGGAAAGTACGGGCATGGAGATGAGAACTAAGGAGAAAAGCAGGAGAAAATGTAATTTTATAGTCGAAGGAGACTATAGATTTATTTCGCTTTTCGGATAAGAGAGAGGATCTATAAAGAAAGGCAATTTTACTAAAGGCAGAATAAGAAGTATAGTTAAAAAAGCTTTTTGCTTTGGCACAGTATAAGTGTGATTTTAAATCTGGGATTGCCATTACATCCATTTCGGATCGGGAATTTAAGGGAGGGAAAATGAAAGAGAATCTTAAAATGCTCTTAGTCTTGGGGGCAGCAGCCGGCATTTTTATGGCCTGCGGAAATAAGACAAATGAAAGCATGATGAGCACGGAGAAGAGTACGGTCAGCGCGGAGAAAGATGCCGGATCTTCCGCTGCGGCGGAGAAGGCTGCGGAAAGTGAAGGAAAAAATCCCACTGAAGCGGTGAAAACAGAAGAGAAGCAGTTGACTGAGGGTACGGTGAGCAGCACTGCGGATATGTCCCATTATGAGAAGGGCCGGAAGGTTCGACTTTGGCTTCCGGTTCCCCACAGCAGTGAGTACCAGACCGTCAGTGATGTGGATTATGATGCAGGCAATGCGAAAGCAGAGATGAACACGGATGAGTTGGGCAACCAGATGCTCTATGTTGAATGGGATGAAAATGCAGAGCCTGCTGACAGAGTGGTGAAGCTCAATTTCAATGTAAAGAGGGAAGAGGTCATTCGTCCTGAGCTAAAGGAGGATGACAAAGAGGAGCTTACGGATGAGGTAAAGAAGTATCTGGAGCCCTCCAAGAACCTTCCTTTAAACGATCAGCTGAAGGAGAAGGCAAAGGAAGTCACCGAGGGAAAGACTACCGACCTCGAGAAGGCGAGGGCCATTTACGATTGGGTCATCGCAAATATGAATCGTGATGAGAAGGTAAAGGGCTGCGGAGAAGGTGATGTTTGTTCTCTTCTTGATACGACAATGTCCGGAAAATGCACGGATATCAATTCCATGTTTGTGGCGCTTTGCCGTGCCTCCGGCATCCCGGCAAGAGAGCATTTCGGCATTCGCATCAATGCGGATGACATTACGAAGAATCAGCATTGCTGGGCAGAGTTTTACCTGAAAGGAACAGGATGGGTTTCCGCTGATCCGGCGGATGTGCTAAAGGCAGTTCTGAAGAATAACTGGACAAAGGATCAGAAGGAAAGCAAGGACAAGCAGGAGTATTTTTGGGGAAACTGCGATGCGGAAAGAGTAATTCTTTCCGATGGAAGAGATCTTATCTTAAGCCCGGCGCAGGATGGGGAAGCCTTAAATGACTTCGGCTACCCTTATGCAGAAGTCGACGGGAAAAAGATTGACAACTATGTCCCGGACCAATTCATATATACTTACAGCTTCGAAAAGAAGGCCTCGTGAAAAAAGATATATTTGCAGGCTGTCCCGTCTGAACGCGGGACAGCCTGTTTCTTTATTGGACGCATGGCAGAGTTTGGGTGTCACGCTGTATCGGGCTTAAGGATTATGGGGGAACGGACTTTTCTTTCCCTTCATGGACGGGCCGTGCTATGATGATACAAAGGTCAGCAAAGGAAAGCGGCAATGCCGCGCATCTAAGCGGGGAGAATCTCATGGAAGAGGGGAGAAACGGACGGCGGAGAGATTTTTGGACAGTCCTGGATGCGGGATATGAGGATGCGAAGATCATAATGGCGGACGGCAGGATCCCCTGCGCCGTGGCTGTGATGACGAAAAAACAGTCATCGCAGAAGAACAATGATTTTAGAGAAGGAAGTGCCGCGATAAGCTCTGCGGGACAGAAGTCGCTGTGAAGAGCTCCGGCTCACAGTGGGCGAGGTATTTTACTGTGCAGCAGGACAGCATTTGGAGGGGATATGTTCAAGATCTTTGAAAAATTTCGGAAAAAGCCTGAGAATAAGGAGAATCATCCGCCGGGGGATTCCGGCAGTTCGTCAGGGCATTTCACCATGATGCCGGAGGGGATGGAGAGAGGGGAGCGGGAGACTCTGCTCTTCATAGGAAATGTGCACGGAACGGCGCGGGCGGGGGAGAAGGTATCTCTGCTCTGTCCGGACGGAAGAATTGTACACGCAGATCTTATGCATGTTTATAATAAAAAGAAGAAGGAGCTTTCCTCTGTCAGAGATCAGAAGGCTTATCTTGCTGTCTCCGCCCCGGAGGGATCCGTTTCGGATTGGAAGTACAGTGTAGTCAGCGATATTCCCTTTCAGATCGAGGCAAAGGTGGGGGAGGCAGTGGAAAATCCATACCTTCTCGGACTTTTATATGAGCTTGAGAGCTGCTCGCAGGATCAGGAATACAGGAATATTCTGTTCAGGGAGCTCTGTCATGCCCATTATATCATTCCGGTTTATGGAGAGCTCCCGTCCTCTGCCGCGGGGAGCGTCACCCTGGATAAGGGAACTGCTTTTTCTCTGCCCTCACTGGGCTATGAAGGGGGAGGCAGGGCACTCCCTGTTTTCACGGACTGGCGCGCACTCGGCCTGTGGAGGGCTGCCTTTATAAAACATAAGAGACAGACGATGATACTCACTTTTCCGGACGCACTGAGCATAAGGAAAGAGGATGCGGTTGCGGTCAATCCCTTCGGCCCGGTGCCGTTCTTCATGGATCCGGAGCTGATTCGATCGCTTGAAAGCAGCAGCGCCTATCAAAGAGACTTCGGAGAGGCAGTGCTGAGAAGGGTAAACTCTGCTTCGGGAAGTAAAATCCTTTTGAGTTATCCGGCGCCCAATGAGGAGACGGAGGCTCTGAGAGAGAGGCTTTTCCGATATGGAGAAAGCCACAGAGAAGTGGGATCCATTTATTTTCTGCTTAAGGATGATGGAGAGACGAGATCCTATCTTGTGATTGTCGATATTCCGGAGGAGGCGCGGGAAAAGGTATTTCCGCAGATTTATCGCAGCTGCCGCGATGTGATGCGAACGATCTTCCTGATGGATTTCATCACTTACGAGAAGGCGGATTTTGCAGAGGGGATCATGAAGAGCGGGAAACCCGTTTTCGAGAGGAAGAGGGAGGAGTAAGGAGTAAGGGAGTGCGATGTCCGCACGACGGGAAGTCCTTCCTGCGTAAGAGGGGGCAGAGCCTTAGGGCAGGTCTTTTCTTTCGCAGGAGCTTTCGCGTAAAGTGGAGTCGAAATCGGGGGCGAACGGAATTTGGCGGGGACCTTTTCGGAAGCTTCATCAAGAACGGCTATGCCAATATCGATCCGGTGAAGGATGAATTCTTAAACGGAAAGGCGGCGACACTGCTCGGAGGCTCCTGGAATGTTCAGGATCTTGAGAAATCGGATCTGAACCGGGGCGTCAGCTATTACCCGGTCTCCAATGACGGGAAAGCGGTATCCCCCACCGGGGACTGGTCCGCCGCTATTACAAAGGACAGCAAAAGTCCGGAGGCGGCAAAGGAGGTCCTGAAGTGGTTCATGAACACGGAGAACATCGCGTCCTACGCCGATACGATCTCCAAGCCGGCCTCCAGAGCCTCCGCCTATGAGCATATGGAGGGCTGGAAGGAGGGAGCGAGAGCACTCTTCCTCTGGCAGCTTCAGAATACCGGTGTGGCCCGGCCCAGAACACCGTCCTATTCCGTACTGTCTCAGGGCTTCTCGACGGCGATCCTGAATGTCTTTTCCGGTACGGATCCGAAGAAGGAGCTGGACACTGTGGCGGCAGATTTCAAGGAAGATTACGATACCTACTATAAGAAATGATGTCCGAAAGGATGTCTGAAGAAATGATGCCCGATAAGAAATTGGGAAATGATGGATAGAAACAGACTGGGACTGCGGGAAGCGGAGAGAGGTGCAACGCTTCCGAAGACAGAAATGAGAGGTAGAGTATGAGAGCTGCTGCGAACTGCGGAAGAGGCGGAAATTCCTGAGCGGTGTGATCCTGTCCGCCCCCGCTGTTTTCCTGTTCCCGCAGATTCTCGGAAATACCTTTTCGTATATCGCGATCGTCCTTCTCGGAGATCTCCTTTTCGGCTCCATGTGCGGCTATGCCCTTGCGAAGCTTGATTTCCGGGGCAGGGGGCCGATACTCACCCTGGTCATCGCTCTGATGTCCATGCCGGTGGAGGCCATACTTCTTCCGCTTTACATCGAGGTCTCCCGCTTTGGTCTCGGGAATACGCTTCCGGGACTGGCTCTCCCCTTTATGATGAACTGCTTTTCGATCTATATGTTCTATTCCTACTTTCTGGATATTCCGGATGAGCTGATCGAGGCCGCGAGGATCGACGGCTGCGGGGAGATCCGCTGCTATTTCCGGATCGTTCTTCCGCTGGCGAAGACGGTCCTCGCCACGGTATTTATCCTGGATTTCGTGGCGCGCTGGAACGATTTCATGTGGCCCTTCCTGATCACGACCGGAGAGGACAAAAGGACGGTGCAGCTTGCGATTCAGACCTTCTTCGGCACACAGCCGATCCACTATGGTTCCATCATGGCCGCTCTGACGCTCGCCTCTGTTCCCATGCTTCTCATCTACATCTTTATGCAGAAATACTATGTGGAGGGCATCGCCTCCACCGGGATCAAGGGCTAGAGATAGATGCTGTCATTTTCCGAATACTGTGCTATGATTTCAGCAGGATCGTACTGTTCGGCATGAAAAACTCATTCTCCGTGCTTTATCTTCGCGAGAAAGCGTGACGGAATTCTGCGAGGATGCAGAAGGGAGAAGGAGCGGGCACCGTGAAGGCATGCGGAGGCCGGCTCAGCTGTTGTTTTCGGGCGGGAGAAAAGATGGCAGGGATACAGGATGTTGCGAGGCTTGCGGGAGTGGGGACCGGAACGGTGTCCCGGGTGATCAATGGGAGCGGCTACGTCTCCTCTAAGACTCTTCGGGACGGATGGAATCGTTTTGCATTGCATGAGAGCGGCGCTCATGCGGAGGAGGAGGATCCCGGAGGAGCTCAGACTGGTGGCCTATGATGGGACAAAGGCGCTGAACACCGCCTATCCCTCGGTCACGGCTCTCGTGCAGCCGATTGAGAAGCTCGCGGAAGCCGGCGTAAAGCTCCTTCTGAGAAGAATCGAGGGGAAAAAGCTCCGAAGGGATAAGATTGTGCTGGGGCTCAGGCTTCGGAGAGGGATGACGACGGGACACAGCGGGAGGAGGAGCGGCTGAGAATGTCATATTTAGAGGAGGCAAGAGAATATGAGGAGAGGATGGAGCGGAAGATCGCGGCGGAGGAGCGGCCTCTCTATCATCTCACAGCGCGGACGGGCTGGCTGAATGATCCGAATGGCTTTTCCTTCTATGGGGGAAGGTACCACCTGTTCTATCAATACAATCCCTACAGCACACACTGGGACAGAATGCACTGGGGGGAGTGGAGCTCTCCGGATCTCATTCACTGGAGCTTTGAGAGAGCGGCTATGGCGCCGGATGAAGCCTATGAGAGCGGCTGCTTTTCCGGGAGCGCCGCCCTGGACCGGGAGGGAAATCCTGTGTTCATGTATACGGCCCACAGAATCATTCCGGACGGACGAGAGGAGATCGTTCGGGAGACGCAGTGCATCGCACGCCTCATAGAGAGGGAGCTTGTGAAGGAGGAGGGAAATCCGGTGATCTCCGAGGAAGGGCTTCCGGAGGGATTTTCCCTCTCTGATTTCCGGGATCCCAAGATCTGGAGGGAGGGGGAGTATTTCTATTCCGTGCTCTCCTCCCGCTTTGAGGATGGTCTGGGGGCGGTCCTTCTCTACCGTTCTTCGGATCTCCTTCATTGGGATTTCGTGAAGCTCCTTAAGAAAAATGACGGGAGATTCGGGAGGATGTGGGAGTGTCCGGATTTCTTCCGCCTGGACGATCATTCCGTCCTCTTTGTCTCCGCCATGGCGATGAAGGCCCTTTCGCCGGAGTTCAGAAATGGCTTTTGCAGTCTCGCCTTTCTCGGGAAGGATCTCGGCGGAGAGCCGGATCTTCGGGAGGAGAGGGTGCAGGCTCTGGACCTCGGCTTTGATTTTTACGCTCCGCAGACGATGTTAAGTCCGGACGGGAGAAGGATACTGATCGCATGGATGCAGGCCCCGGAGAGCGGAAATCTCGCGCCGGAGGGGGCGGGATGGTACGGACAGATGTGCTTTCCGAGGGAGCTTTCCATCCGGGGAGGAAGACTTTTTCAAAGCCCGATCCGGGAGATCTCGTCGCTCTACGGAGAGAGCACGGAGCTCGACCTCTGCGCCGACTCGGAGAGGTCCATTCCGGAGCTCTATGGACGGACGATGGATCTTTTCTTGGAACTTAGGGCAGAGAGGGAGGATTTTTGCGAGCTGCGGCTTTGCTTTGCGAAAAGGGGGAATATTTTCACGACTCTTTCCTATCGACCGGCCGAGGGTCGGCTGATCCTGGACCGAAGGGCCGCAGGCCGCGCGGCCTCGATCTGTGAGTACCGGGAGGTTCTCCTTCCGAAGCGGGAGAAGGAGGCGAGTCTCCGCCTCCTTCTCGATCGCTTCTCCTTTGAGATTTTTCTGAATGGGGGAGAATCCGTTCTGAGCGGGACCCTCTATGACTGTCCGGCGGAGGCAGGGGAGCTCACGATTTTTGCGAAGGGAGCGAGGATCCGGGCCGTAAAGCATGAGATCGAGAGCGGGATCCTCCGGGGGAACTGCTGAAGGGAGAGCCGGGAGGACGGGACGGGATCAATACTCTGAGAGCCGGAAATCAAAGTAGCGGACCGCGTTATTGAAGCAGATCCCCCGGAGGATATCGGAGAGAGCCCTTTCATCGTCCGGATATTCTCCGTTTTCCACCCAGCCTCCCAGGAGCTCACAGAGGATGCGGCGGAAGTAATCATGCCTTGTGTAGGAGAGGAAGGAACGGGAGTCCGTCAGCATGCCGTTGAAGTTTCCGAGGGCGGAGAGATTCGCGTAGTCCTTGAGCTGCGCGCTCATTCCCTCCTTGTGATCATTGAACCACCAGGCGGCGCCCTGCGTGACGCGGTTTTTCACGGGGGCTTCACAGAAGCAGCCGCAGAGACTGCTGATCACCGCATTGTCGCAGGGATTCAGGGAGTAGAGAATGGTTTTTGGAATATCAGCTGTCCGGGAGAGCTCGTTTAAAAGCGCTGCCATCTGATCAGCGGGGGCATAGTTATCGACCGAATCGAAGCCGCTGTCCGCGCCGAGTTTTTCATACATCGCTGCGTTATTGTCGCGGATGCAGCCGAAGTGGATCTGAAAGACCATGTTCCTTTTATTATATTCCCTCGCGAGGAAGAGGATCTCGCCGGTCCGATAGGCCGCGGCCTCTGCGGCGCTGAGCTGCTCTCCCCGGAGCCGCTTTTTTACGATCTCATCCAGCTCCGACTCCGAGGCCGGGGAGAACATGATATAGCGAAGGGCGTGATCCGTGACCACGCAGCCCAGGGACTGGAAGTAGTCGAGACGCCGGCAGAGTGCTTCCTTCAGGCTTCGAAAATCCCTTATCTCGATCCCGGAGCAGGCAGAGAGCTTTCGGAGATATTCCGGATACTCTTCCTTCTCAATATTGGTGACTTTGTCCGGACGGAAAGCGGGGAGGACCTGCACCTCGAAATCGGGGTCCTCCGCGATTTTTTTGTGCCATTCCAGACTGTCGATGGGATCATCCGTAGTGCAGATCAGGCGGACATTGGAGGCCTTTATGATATTCCGGACGGACATAGAGGGGCTTCTCAGCTTTTCATTGCAAAGCTGCCAGACCTCCTCCGCGGTATCTCCGTTCAGATAGCCCTGGTATCCGAAATATTTCCGAAGCTCCAGGTGGGACCAGTGATAGAGCGGATTCCCGATCAGCTTCGGGAGCGTCTCCGCCCATTTCTGGAATTTTTCCCGTTCCGGCCGGTTTCCTGTGATATACTCCTCCGGAATGCCGTTAATTCGCATCTGCCTCCACTTATAGTGGTCTCCGCCGAGCCAGACCTGAAAGATGTTTTCGAAGCGTCGGTCCTCCGCGATTTCCTGCGGGTTAATATGGCAGTGATAGTCCAGGATCGGCGCATTTTCTGCGTGATCCCGGTAGAGCCGCTTCGCTGTGTCCGTAGAGAGAAGAAAATCCCTGTCCATAAATGCTTTCATCTGTTTCCTCCTGTGATCCTTGCTGCTAAGTGTCAAAAGTCTGCCTCTGAGCCTCTGCCTCTGAACTTGAAGCACATTGTCTTACGGCATGCGGCTTGGATCCGGACCGCTCTGCCGTAAAAGGATGCTCTCTCCAGCTAAAAGGCGGAGCTTTTTTTCGGAAGATCCGCTTTCTGCCGCTTCTTCCTAGGAGAGGAAACGGGTGGTCTGCCTCTCCGCGATTTTCGGGCGGAGGAGAAGCTTTTTCGCGGGAAGCCTTTCCGGATCCCTCCGCCCGTCTGCCCCTGGGGCATCGGAGGAGAGAAGCTGCAGAAGGCGCCGGACCGTCTTCTCACAGACGTCCTTTAAGCGGGGATCGACAGAGCTTAGCTCCGGGCTGGAGCATTCCGCGAGGACGGAATTATTGAAGCTTAGGATGGAGAGCTCATCCGGGAGAGAGAGACCCCGCCGGTTTGCGAATTTGACAGCTCCGACTCCCGTGGTATCGGAGCTTGCGATGACGGCGTCGAAGGGGCGCTTCTCGTATTCCTCTTCCAGGAGAGCGGCAATACTCTGAAAGTCCTTTTTCCCCCGGACGATGCGGAGGGCATCCTCCGTTACGCCGGACGTTGTACAGCCCATACGGAGTCCCCGAAGCTTTGCCCGGCCGGAGTAGCTGTCGGAGGAATAGACATAGATAAACTCGCGGCAGCCGGATTCCCGGAGCTTTCTCACCGCCTGCTTCATGCCTGAGGCGTCATCGCTCAGAGTGCAGTAGATATTCTCGCCCTCCAGGATGCCGTTTATGAGCATGACGGGAATCTCCCTCGCGCCGTCCAGGATGTATTGATTGTCCTCCGCTCTCAGCTCCACATATCGGGAGCCCGCGAGAATGATGGCATCCACCTGCCGGGAGCGGAGGAGCTCGAAGGAGCTCATCTTGTTTCGGAGCTCATACCCGGTGCAGCAGAGAATGGAGTTATAGCCGTTTTTCCGAAGAGCGGTTTCCAGATAGGAGATCGCATGGGCGAAGTAGATGTCTGCGGAGTCTGAGCACATGATTCCGATCGTCTGCATGGAGCCGCGCCCCAGGCCTCTGGCATAGACGTTTGGCGTGTAGCCGAGCTCTTCTATGACTTCTGTGACCTTCTGCCTTGTCTTTTCGCTGACGTTCTGCGCGCCGTTTATGACACGGGAGACGGAGGCGATGGATACGCCCGCTGCCCTGGAGATATCGTAGATGTTCATGCTATCCTCTGTTTTGTAAGCGTTTACATTTTTCTTGATTATAGGATAGGAATGAAGTAAAATCAAGTTGCTTCTGCCGCTTTCTTTCTTTTTGCGGCGGGTCAGCGGGGAGAATGCGGGTTCATATCGCCGGAGGGACCCGGACATTGGTCAGGGAGACCGGCGGGAGGGAGACGGTATGGAAATCAGGAAGCGGAGCTTTGATTTGATTACGATGGGACAGATTCTTCTTCGTCTTTCCCCTCCCGGCAATGAACGGATGATCCGCTCGGATCATTTTGAGAAAAATGTGGGCGGCGCGGAGCTCAATGTCGCGGTGGGGGCCTCTCTTCTCGGGCTTCGCACCGGCGTGATCTCGAAGCTTCCCTCCCATGACCTCGGGCAGTATCTGAAGTCGACGATCCGCTCCTACGGGGTCTCCGACGATTACTTTATCTATGACGACCGGCCGGACGGCAGGGTGGGGATTTATTTCTATGAGTACGGAGCTTATCCGAGAAAGCCAAAGCTGATCTATGACCGGCACGATCCCGGCTTTTTCTCCCTGAGAACGGAGGAGATTGACGAGCGGGTCTATCGGGATGCGGGCTGCTTTCACATTTCCGGGATCACACTCGCTCTCTGCCCGGAACTTCGGAGGACGGCGACGGAGGTGATACGGCGTTTTCGGGAGGCGGGGGCCCTCATCTCTTTTGATGTGAATTTCCGGGGGAATCTGTGGAGCGGGGAGGAGGCGAGGCGCTGCGTCGAGGAGCTCCTTCCCTATATCGACATCTTCTTCTGCTCCGAGTCGACAGCTCGGCTCACCTTTCAAAGAGAGGGAAGTACGAGAGAGATTCTTCGCTCCTTTACGGAGGATTTTCCGGTCCGTCTGGTATTTGCGACGGAGCGGACGGTACACAGCCCGAAGAGGCATGACTTTACTTCTCTCGCCTATTCCGCGGAGGAGAAGAGCTTCTATGAGGAGGAGCCCTACCGGGACATCGAGGTGGTGGACCGGATCGGCTCGGGGGACGCCTATATTGCGGGAGCTCTCTATGGACTTCTCTCCTCCGGGGGAAATGTGAGGCAGGCTGTCATCTACGGCAATGCCTCCGCCGCGATGAAAAATACGATCCCCGGCGATCTTTTGCAGTCTGACAGGAGGGAGCTGGACCACGTCATTTCGGATCACTCCTCCGCGGGCTTCCACTCGGAGATGGACCGATGAACAAATGCTCCTGAAAGCGGTTCCCTGTCGGATCCCCGGAGCACACTCCACGGGAGAGCACTGGTGAACAATCGGCGGAGTTTTGTAGGAATTATCATAAATGGCTTGATGTATCCTCTGGAATGCGATATTATTACCAAAAATCGTTTCCTGAGCCGCGGGCTCAGGATAAAGAGGAGGAATCTATGTCAGAAGCACTTTCAAAAAAGGGTGAGAAGTTTCATCACCCGAAGGGGTTGTGGCTGTCCTGCATCGGGATGGGCGCGTCCAGCTACCTGAAATATGCGGTATCCGGTATCGCTATTTTCTACTACACCTATTCCGTCGCTCAGGGAGGACTGGGGCTTTCCGATCAGGACGCGGGACTCATCATCTCCATCGCGGGGGCTCTTGGTTCTTTGCTCCCGGTGCTTGGCTCCATCATCACGGACCGCTTTCTGGGATTGCAGAAGGCGCTGATCTGGGCGCTGTTTTTCCAGGGCATCGCCTATCTTTTTTTCTTTCTCTTTACTCCGAATGTGCCTTTGGTTTTGGTGGGCGTCGCAATCAATATATGCTCCGCGGCTTTCATGAATAATAATCTGAGTGCCATCGTGGGCCTTCTCTACACCAAGCAGGACCATTCCCTGAAGGACGCCGCCTACGGGATCTTCTATATGGCGGTGAATATCGGAAGCTTCCTGGGACCGATCTTCGGCGGCATGCTCACAGACCACTGGATGGCCGTGAGGGATGAGGCCGGAAATATCGTGACCTACGGCTATAAGTACGCCTATCTGATGGTGTCCATCGGAATGTTCATAACCTTCCTGATCTATCTCTTCCTCACTCCGAAGTGGCTCGGTGAGGTCGGGAAATATCCGGCCGCGAAGACACCGGAGAAGTCGGACGGGAGCCCGGCGAAGAAGGAGAAGCTGACGGATACGGACAAGAAGAGGATCCTCGCCATGGCTATCATCTTTGTCTTTGTCACGATCTACTGGACCTCCTATTTCCAGACCTCCTATACCGTAAACACCATGGCAAATGAGTATGTCAATCTGAAAATCGGAAGCTTTGATATGCCGGTCGTATGGCTGATTTCCTTTAACGGCATCCTCTGCATCATTCTGGCTCCGCTCTTCGGAAATCTCTGGGTGAAGCTTTCGCACATGAAGAAGGACCCGCCTGTCACCATGAAGATGGCGGTCGGCATGATTATCACCGGTCTTGCCTTCTTTATCATCCTCGCCGGCTATCTGTCCCGGGGTGGAGGAGCGGTGGACAGCAGTGTGAAGATGGCGCTTTGGTATATGCTTGTCGCCTATACGATTCTGACTATCGGAGAGCTCCTGGTTTCTCCCGTCGGTATGGCGCTCTTCAGTAAGCTCACACCGGAGCGATTTTCCTCTCTCGCGATGAGCGGCTGGTATCTTTGCTATTTCTTCTCCGGCATCGCCTCCGGGGCCCTCGTCGCGGTGACGAAGGTCTGGGGCTATGAGAAGATCCTCTCCGTCCTCGGCGGAGCACTGATCGTCTGCGGCGTCCTGATGTTCCTCGTAAAGCCCTTCCTCGAGAAGCTGATCGCGATGGATAAGCTCGGACACGAGGAAGAGGAGATTGCCGCGTCAGAGGCATGACGGGGGATTGACAGCGCGGCTATGCTGTGCTAGAGTACGCGGAGAAAGAAACCGATGACAGAGAGTAGTAATCTCTTTTATCCCGCTTACAGAGAGCTGCAGGGGCTGAGAAGCAGTACCGGGGGATTGAGACGAATGGACTCTGGAGGGCGTGACAGAAAGAGAGATCGAGTATGAAGCGACGGGAACCGCACCGTTATCAGGCGGCGCGCATGTCAGTGCGCGGCAGAGGGGCTGGAGCTGATCCGGCAAGATGAGTGGCACCGCGGAATATTTTTCGCCTCATACATGGCTGTTTGCTGTGTATGGGGCGTTTATTTATGCGGGGAGAGGAGGATTTATGAAAAGGATTCTTAGGGCGGGGACGGCATTTCTTGCGGCGGCAGCTGTATTGACATCGGGCTGCGGCGCTTCTTCGCAAAATGCGGAGACGAGCGGAAAGGAGAGCGGGAGCAGCGCGGAAAAGGCGGAGAAGTCCGGAGAGGGAAAGACCTACAAGGTCGGGATCCTGAAGTTCATGGATCATCCGTCCCTCAATCAGATCGAGGACAGTCTTTGTACAGAGCTCGATGCGCTCTCGAAGGACGGTGTGAAATATGAGTACAAGGACTACCGTATGAACGGGCAGGGGGACGCCTCTTCCTTAAATCAGATGACGGCGCAGCTTCTCTCGGACAAGGTCGATATCATCGTCCCGATCGCGACGCCGGCGATCCAGATCGTGCAGGCCCAGACGGAGGGGCAGAGCATTCCGATCGTATTTTCCGCGGCCTCTGATCCGGTATCTGCAAAGCTTGTGGATTCTCTGGAGAAGCCCGGAGGACATATCACCGGGACCTCCGACTTTTTGAATACCAATGCGATCATGGACCTTATCTTCGCGGCAAATCCCGAGACGGACTATGTGGGACTCCTCTATTCCAAGAGCGAGGACTCCTCGAAGCTTCCGATCGAGACAGCGAAGAAGTATCTCGAGGAAAAGGGAATCCGCTATATCGAGAAAACCGGGACCAGTACGGACGAGGTGTCTCAGGCGGTGGACGCACTGATCGCGGAGGGAGTGGATGCGGTCTTCACTCCTACGGACAATACCGTGCAGAAGGCGGAGCTCTCCTTCTATGAGAAGCTTCAAAAGGCAAAGATCCCGCACTACGGCGGAGCGGACTCCTTTGCGTTAAACGGTGCCTTCTGCGGCTACGGCGTCGACTATGTTCAGCTTGGGAAGGCCACGGCGGACATGGTTTCCGATATCCTGGAAAAGGGAAAGGATCCGGCGGAGACTCCGGTGCAGACCTTTGACAGCGGAATCGCGACCATCAATACGGAAACCTGCGAAAAGCTCGGTTATTCTCTGGAGGATATAAAAAAGGCCTTCCAGCCTTACTGCAGCAAAACCGAAGAGATCCAGACAAAGAAGGACTTTACTGCATAAGTCCCTGTCAGGCGGCGGAGCAGACGCTTTTCCTGCCGCAAGTCCGCCCGGCACAGGACGCTCTCGCTCCGACTGCCGCGGCCAGCGGCGCATAAGCGATTTTGAAGTACCAAATCGCTAAGCGCCGGGGCGGCAGACGGCCTGTGCGCAGACGGACAAAACGGCAGGGCGGCAGCCCGAAATGCGAATACCTGTTAAGGATTGCGAGAGCAGCAGGGCTGCGGAGCAATCCGGGGACTTATGCATACAGTGCTGTGGGGCAGGGCGAAGCCGAGTCGCCGGGGCGGCAGACGAACAAAACGGCAGGGGATTTATGAGCTGGTTCAAAGCGGATCGGAGCTTAGCATAGAGGAGCGGACAGGAAATTTTCGCGGGCCCGGAGTATGCTTCCGATAGAGAGGAGACGAAGTGACGGCATTTCTGACGGCGGGGATTATCCGGACGGCGCTTGAGGTCGGGCTGATCTATTCCCTGGTGGCGCTTTCCCTTTTTATGAGCTACAGTATATTGAATATCTGCGATCTCTCCACGGACGGCTGCTATACTCTGGGATCCGCTGTGGGCGCGGTTCTCACGATCGCGGGACATCCGATCCTGGGCATTTTCGCCGCTATGCTGGCGGGGGTCTGCTCCGGATATGTCACGGCCTTTCTTCAGACCCGTCTCGGCGTGGAGAGCATCCTCGCGGGCATCATTGTGAACACCGGGCTCTACACTGTGAATCTCGCTGTGATGGGATTTTCCTCGAATCTTTCCATCTTTGGGACGGAGACGATCTTTTCTCTCTTCCAGGGAATCTCCGGCTCCGCGTTCTGGCAGGACTGGAGCAGCCTGATTCTCCTCGCCCTTTTACTTCTCCTGACTGCCTCCGCGCTTCGCCTTTTTCTGAGCACCCGTCTCGGCCTGTCCATCCGGGCCACCGGAGACAGCCCGGCAATGGTGCGCGCGTCTTCCATCAACCCCGCTTTTACGATCACCGTGGGGCTCTGCGCCGCAAATTCTCTCACCGCTCTTGCCGGTTCCCTGATTGGGCAATACAATAAGAGCAGCGACATCAATCTGGGAATCGGTATGGTGACGATCGCGCTGGCCTCCCTTGTGATCGGGGAGACCATCTTCGGGAGGAAGAAGATGACGATGCGCATCCTGGGCGTGGTGATCGGCTCCTGCCTCTATCGTCTCGTCATCGCAGTCGCGCTTCGCCTGAAGGCTCCGACCGAGGCCTTCAAGCTGGTCTCCGCCCTGATCGTCGCATTTGCGATCGCCGCCCCAAGGGCGAAGGAGCTTCTCTCTTTTGAGAGAAAGAGGCGGAGAGCCATGTGGGAGAGGCGGAGAGAGAGGGGGGAGGGACATGCTTAGGATCGAATCCATTTCGAAGACCTTCTATCCGGGCACCGTCAATGAGAGGAGGGCGCTGGACCGGCTGAGTCTCATCCTTCCCGACGGGGATTTCGCGGCCATTGTCGGCTCAAACGGAGCGGGGAAGTCCACGCTTTTCAATGCGATCGCGGGGAGCTTTCTCACAGATTCCGGTTTCATCGAGCTCGACGGGGAGGATATTACCTTCCGCCCGGAGCATCTTAGGAGCCGGGAGATCGGCCGCCTCTTCCAGGATCCCCTTATGGGGACTGCGCCGCATATGAGCATCGAGGAGAATCTTTCCGTCGCCTATCTCCGGGCCTCCGGGAGCCGCTATTCCTTTTTCAGCAGGGTGGGAAAAAGGGAAAAGGAACGCTTCCGGGAGCAGCTTTCCCTTCTCAATATGGGGCTGGAGGACCGGATGGATCAGCCGGTGGGGCTTCTCTCCGGCGGACAGCGGCAGGCTCTGACCCTTCTCATGGCGACGATGGTCACGCCGAAGCTTCTCCTTCTGGACGAGCACACGGCGGCGCTCGATCCCGCGACGGCGGAGAAGGTCCTGCTTCTCACGGAGAATATTATCCGGGAGAGAAATATAAGCTGCCTTATGATCACGCACAATATGAATCAGGCCCTCTCCCTCGGAAACCGGACGCTCATGATGAACCGGGGCACTGTCGTGCTCGATGTATCCGGGGAGGAGAGAGCCGGGATGACGGTACAGGATCTCTTAGACCGATTTGCGGGCAATGCCGGCCGGGAATTCAACAATGACAGGATTCTTCTCTCCGCCTTTCCCAAGGGCTCTGTGCGGGAGGAGGCGGAGCGGGGAGAGAGAGGCCGGGAGGAGAGAAGAGGGGGAGAAGAGCCATGATAAAGAAACACTTCGTCATCACCATCGGAAGACAGTTTGGCTCCGGGGGAAGGCTCGTCGGGAAGCGCCTCTCTGAGGAGCTCGGGATTCATTTCTATGATGAGAATATCCTGAGCCTGACTTCGGAGAAGACGGCGATCGGGGAGCAGTATTTTCGGCTTGCAGACGAAAAGGCGGGCTCCAATCTTCTCTACAGAATCGTGGATAAGCTGAAGCCGCAGCTCGGGAAGCCCCGCGTCGGAGAGCATATCGTGACGCCGGAGAATCTCTTTCGCTTCCAGGCGGAGGTGATCGAGGAGCTGGCAGAGGCGGAGAGCTGCATCATCGCCGGGCGATGCGCGAATTATGTGCTTCGGGAGGCCGGATTTCGGGAAAGGGTGGATCTTTTCGTCTATGCGGATCTGGAGACCCGGATTCAAAGAGCGATGGACTATACCAAGACGGACCGGGAGGAAGCTCTCAGGCGGATCCGGAAGATCGATCGGGAGAGAAGGGAGTACCACAGGTACTATACCGGTGAGGAATGGATGAAGCTCGACAATTATGATCTCATGATCAATGCCTCCCGCATCAGTTATGATGAGCTCTTTTCTCTTATGAGGGATTATATCCGTATGAAGGGGTATATTGACTGATGGATCAGAAAATTTACGGGAAAGGGAGAGCTCTTCGGGGAGAGCTCTCTGTCCCCGGGGATAAAAGCATTTCCCACCGCGCCCTCATGCTGTCGGCCCTTACGGAGGGGGAGACGAGGATCCGCGGCTTCCTCTATGGGGCGGACTGTATTTCCACGATCCGCTGTCTCCGGGAGATGGGGGTTTCGATCGAGAGCCGTGAAGGGGAGAGCGGACCGGAGCTTTTGCTGCGGGGCGTCGGACTCCGCGGGCTGAGGGCTCCGGAGAGGATCCTCGACTGCGGGAATTCCGGTACGACCATGCGTCTTCTCTCCGGTCTTCTCTCCGCGCAGCGCTTTGATTCCGTCCTGAGCGGGGATGAGAGTATCAGGCGGAGGCCGATGGGGCGCGTGATTCGCCCGCTCACGGAGATGGGGGCGGACATCTTTTCGGAGCGGGGGGACGGCCGGGCGCCGCTTCATATCCATGGGAGGGCGCTCCGCGGGATTTCCTATGAGTCTCCGCTGGCCTCCGCACAGGTAAAGTCTGCGATCCTTCTCGCAGGACTTTATGCGGAGGGAGAGAGCAAGGTGATTGAGCCGGGACTCTCCAGAGATCATTCGGAGCGCATGCTCCGTTCCCTCAGAGTCCCGATCGAGAGCCGCACTCTTTTCGATGGAAGGACGGAAATCCGTCTGCGCCCGGTGGAGCGCCTTGCCTCTTTTCCGAATCCCCTTTTCATCCCGGGCGACATCTCATCCGCCGCCTATTTCCTCACTGCCGCCCTGATCGTTCCGGGCTCGGAGCTTCTTCTTCGGAATGTGGGCACCAATCCCACAAGGGATGGGATTTTGGAGGTCTATCGGAGTATGGGAGGCGATATCTCTTCGGAAAGGAACAGAATCATCGCGGGAGAAGAGGTCTCCGATCTGAGGGTCAGGCATTCGAAGTTGCATGGGACGACGATCTCCGGCGCTCTCATCCCCCGCCTGATCGATGAACTCCCGGTGATTGCCGCTGCCGCAGCCGCCGCGGAGGGGGAGACGCTCATAAAGGATGCGGCTGATCTCAGACAGAAGGAATCCGATCGAATCGCTGCGGTCGCGGAGGGACTTCGCGCGCTGGGAGTATCCGTAGAGGAGAGAGAGGACGGCATGAGAATCCTGGGGCAGGGAGAGAAGCTCTCCCTTCGGGAAGCGGAGATCGACAGCCGGGGGGATCATCGGATTGCGATGAGCTTTGCCGTTCTCGGCCTGCTGGAAGAGCCGGGAAGCTTCCTCCGGATCCATGGCAGTGACTGCATCCGAATCTCCTATCCGGATTTTTTCTCGGATTTTGAAAAAATCTGTTGACAGCTTTTTTCCCGTCTGCTATCATGAGAAGGTCGCAGGGAGAGCGACATGGAAAGGCAGATTGGTCAAGCGGCTAAGACGCAGCCCTCTCACGGCTGAATCCCGGGTTCGATTCCCGGATCTGTCAGAAGAAGAGACCTCGGACAAAAGTCTGAGGCTTTTTTATTGCAGCTTTTGGCGTTAGCCTCCTGAGCATGTGCTTCGCTTGCAAAGCAAGTGAAGCATTGTGAAGCAAGTGAAGCATTGCGAAGCAAAAAACCACCCGCTATGCGGGTGGAGATAAATTATGAATTTTGCTTTTCCCTTTTCGGTCTTTCCGCTCTGATCCTTCTGTCCTTTCGAAATTTAAGAAGAGGCGCAGCTCAGACGCCTCTTCTTCTGCCGATGCAGGACAGGGTTTCAGGAGAGAGCGGAAGCGGCCTCTTCGTCTGCGAGGACAGTGAGATCCCTGTGGAACTGAAGGATGGAGGCGGGGACACGCGGCGTGACCGGACCCCTGAGAGTTTTTTCGAGAATCTCCGCTTTGGCTTTCCCGGATACGAGGAGGAGGATCTTTTTTGCGGAGAAGATACTCCCGATCCCCATGGTATAGGCCTCCTGCGGGACCTCCTCTTTTGATCGGAAGAAGCGCTGATTGGATTCGATTGTCTCATCCGTCAGCCTTACGCAGTTTGTCCCCTTCGAGAAAGAGTCCGCGGGCTCGTTAAATCCGATGTGCCCGTCGAGGCCTAGCCCGAGGATCTGGAGATCGATCTCTCCGACAGAGAGGATCTTAGCGTCGTAGTCCTTGCAGGCTTTCTCCCTGTTTTCTTCCATCCCGTCCGGAACATGGGTGTGCTCTTTCACTATGTTGATTTTAGAGAATAGGTTTTCGTCCATGAAATGGCGGTAGCTGTTTTTATCTTCCGCTGCGAGGCCCCGATATTCGTCGAGATTCACGGAGTGGACCCCCGAAAAGTCCAGCTCTCCCGCTTTATAGAGCTTGACCAGCTGTTCATAGCAGCCAAGCGGGGTGGAGCCGGTCGCGAGTCCCAGAACGGAATTCGCCTTCTTTTTGAGCTGCTTTGCCACAAGCTCTGCGGCTTTTTCACTCAGCTCCTGATAATCCTTTGTTATTTCTAATGAAAACATTTCAGCACCTCTTTGAAGAAAGACAGCATGCAGCGGGACAAAATAATGCAAAAATGCGGGCAGGCTTTCGCAGCACGAAAACAGCCTTGAGCGCCTAATCATCTTAACAAAGCCAAGATCAAATTTCAATGAATCTTCCCTTTCTGAAAATGCATTTCTAAATTCATGGATAATAGATAAAATAAGCCTATAGAATATATGAGATATCGTGCAATACTTCGAAAAAAGAGAAAGATATTTCTGAAATGCGCCGGATCATTGAAAATAAAATTACGTCTGCTTATACTCTGGGATATTAGGAGGCCTCGGCATATGAATCAAAAAGTGGAAAGCTTAAAGGGACGCCTGATCGTATCCTGTCAGGCGCTTCCCAGGGAGCCCCTGCACTCATCCTTTATTATGGGGAGGATGGCGCTTGCGGCGAAGATGGGGGGAGCGGCCGGAATCCGCGCAAATACGAAGGAGGATATACTGGAGATTCGATCCAGGGTAGATCTGCCGCTGATCGGAATCGTAAAAAGAGATTATGAGGACAGCGAGATCTATATCACTCCCACGATGAGGGAGGTAGAGGAGCTGATGGAGGCGGGACCTGAAATCATCGCGGTGGATGCCACGGAGCGGCTGAGACCGAGCGGGGTCACGCTGGATGATTTTTTCAGAGAGCTTAAAAGGATTTATCCGGAGCAGCTTTATATGGCGGACTGCTCGACGGTGGAGGAGGCGGTCCATGCCGATGAGCTGGGCTTTGACTTTATCGGCACGACCCTTGTGGGCTATACTGAGCAATCTGCGGGAGATCACATAGAGCGGGATGATTTCCGGATTCTCCGGGAGATTCTGGCCCGGGTTTCTCACAGGGTGATCGCGGAGGGGAATATAGACACGCCGCAGAAGGCGAGAAGAGTGATCGAGCTTGGGGCCTTTTCTGTCGTGGTCGGTTCTATTATCACGAGACCGCAGCTTATCACGAAGGCCTTTGCCGAGGCGCTGTCAGAGTCATAGAGCGGCATTGGAGCAATAGATAAGGCGGCAGGCTGAAATGGAAATGCATGTCAATGCTGTCAGAGCTTCGAGGAGCTAAAGCAGCGCGTATATTCATGCTGCCGATGGAAGATTCTTTGCGGATGCCGCAGAGTCAGAGAATCATAGTTAGCGATACAAGAACTATCAGATCTGGTGATACAAAAACCAAAGGGAGAGGAATAATACTGGAAACCTTGGTTTTCAGGGGAAATGGTTCACTTTACGGGGAGGAGCATTATGAAAAAAAGATGGATCTCTATTTTGGCGGCAGCGGCGCTTTCGGTCTCTGCGATCAGTGGCTGCGGCGGCGCACAAAACAGCGGGAAAGAGTCGGAAGAGAAGTCCGGGGATGCGGATCAGAAGAAAGATGCGGCGGGGGAAAAGCTGACCGTTCTTTACATGTCCGGTGTCTATGCGGATGCTGCACGCTCTATGGTGGATGAATTCGAAAAGAAAACCGGTGCCAAGGTTGAGGTCATCGATATGCCGTATATGGAGCTGCACGAGAAGATGCTTCTGGATCTGACAAGCCAGTCCGGGACCTATGATGTGATCGATGTTGCCAGCCAGTGGGATGGAGAATTCGCCCCCTATCTGACAGAGCTTCAGCCATATATTGACAAGGATCAGTTCGATATGAGCGCCTTCATCGATAATGTTCTCGCAAATTCCGGGAAATGGCAGGGCAGTTACTACGGTATACCCAATGCAAGTACGCCGCAGCTTTTCGCCTATCGCACGGATCTTCTCCCGAACGGCATCGCAGATAACTGGGAGGACTACAGGAAGCAGCTGGAGGAGCTGAATAAGCCGGAGGAGGGATTTTATGGAGACTCCATTTCGGGGATCACGGGACAGCTGGGAGGTGTCTTTGACTATGTGCTTTGGTCCATGGGAGGAGCCTGGGCAGATGAGAACTGGAAGGTGAGCATTGACTCCCCCGAGACGAGGTCCGCTCTGGATCACCTCATGAAGGTACAGAAATACTGCGATCCCAACTGGCTGAACTGGGGAACCGACCAGTCCATTCAGGCGTTTTTGGACGGAAAGGCAGCGGTATGCGAAACCTGGCCTACGCTTGGCCTTGTCCAGGCCGCGGATGATCCCGATCAATCCAAGGTAGTCGGAAAATGGGCGCTCGATACGATCCCCAAAGACAAGACGGGAATCACTCTGCTCAGTGCCTGGGACTGCTCCATACCGGCTTCGGCCAAGCATAAGGATCTGGCATGGGAATGGATCAAGATGTACACGAGCCTTGAGAAGCAGGAGGAGTTTTATAAAAATAATGGAATCCTTTCTCCGAGAAAGGAATTCTGGGAAAAGGATGGCATCAAAGGAAGCTATATGGATACAGTCCGAGAGGCCTTGGACAGCGCGAACATGTGGTGGAGGATTGCGGCGTCTACGGAGGTGGATTCGAGTCTGAATACCAATGTCAGCGCATATCTGTCCGGTCAGGAGGATATGGACAGCGCCATCAAGAAGATGAAGGAGGATATCGAGGCGGCGCTTGCCGCGGCACCTCCCGAAGAGGGAAGCAAAAATTACAATCGCTAGGGATCGGCGTGAGATTCGGAGGAACGGTATGAAGAGGATTCGTAATAGCGTGCCCGGCGGAAGAACGGAAAGTATATGGTCATGGCTCTTTATGCTTCCGACCATGCTGTTTCTTTCCCTTACAGCCCTTCTTCCGCTCTTGTATTCCGCCTATCTCAGCTTTTTCCGCTATAAGATCAATCTGCCGAATGCGAGACCGGTATGGATCGGGCTTGGGAATTATCTTCGAATGCTATCTGACAGGAACCTGCAGATCAGCACTGCTAATACGATTCTCTTTGCCTTGCTGTCCGTGGGCTTAGAGATGGTATTCGGTCTGACAGCTGCCATGCTGCTGTGCTCCGACCGTCTCTGGGCGCGTACCTGCACATCGATCCTCCTGATCCCCACAATCATGGCGCCGGTGGCGATCGGTACACTGTGGCGGATGATGCTGGACGGCACAAGCGGGGTGATCAATTATTTTATGAGCGGGATCGGGTTACAGAGTGTTAACTGGCTCAGCAATCCCCGCTATGCCATGCCGGCGGTCATTTTTGTCAATGTATGGCAGCTTGTACCCTGGGTTTCCATCATCTGTGCAGCCGGACTGAAGTCCCTCCCGCAGGACTGCCTGGAGGCAGCCCGCGTGGACGGGGCCGGGAATTTCCAGATTTTTCGAAAGATTGTTTTTCCGATCCTTTCTCCTCTTTTGCTCATTGTTCTGATGCTTCGCTTCGTGGATGCGTTCAAGGTATTTGACACCGTCTATACCATGACCAATGGAGGGCCGGGAAATGCGACGGAAATGCTTCCCAACTATATTTACAAGCAGGGACTGAAATTTTTCGATGCGGGCTATACGGCGGCGCTCGCCGTTGTCTTTGTCCTCTTTATGAGCCTTGTCACAATCTTTTTCCTGAGGCTGAGGAGGTCCTTGGTATGAGGCACAGAGCAAGAGAAAGATCGATCATTGATGATGTGATCGGAAATTTTGCCGGGAGGCCGTTTCGGCTTTTCGCGGTGTCGCTTCTGATGCTGAGCATTCTTTTCCCTCTCTATTGGCTCACGATCAGTGCTTTCAAATTCAAGGTGGATTATCTGGCATTTCCGCCGGTGCTTTTGCCCAAAAGATTTACGTTGGAGAGTTTCCGGAACGTATTTGCCATGAATGGTCTGGGGCGTCAGTTCTTTAACTCTTTTTTCGTCGCCCTGCTGTCAAGCGCGATTTCTCTGATCTTTGGCTCCATGGCCGCCTACTCCGTGGTCCGGGGGCAGTTTCACCGCTATGTGAGAGGAGCCTTCGGAATATGGTTTATGGTGCAGAAGATGTATCCTGCCATCGCCACCGCGATTCCGGTTTATCTTGTGATGCGCCGTCTCCATTTGATCGATACGCTGACTGCGCTTGTGATTATGAATACAAGCTTTAATCTGCCTCTTGTGATCTGGCTTATGATGGGATTTTTCGAGCAGCTTCCAAAAGAGATGGAGGAGTCGGCCAAAATCGATGGATGCAGCTTTCTGCAAAGATTCTTCTTCGTGGTTTTCCCGGTGACGAAATCGGGTCTGGTGGCGGCCGGAATACTGGCATTTGTAGGGGCATGGAATGAATTCCTCTTTGCGGTTATACTCAGCATCAATAAAGCGAAGACGCTTCCGGTCGCTGTGGCCGGTTTCATCACGGATAAGGGACTGGACTGGGGTCCTATGGCGGCCACCTCGCTCATAACCCTGCTGCCGGTCCTCCTTTTGGTATGGCTTATGCAAAAGCAATTCGTCCAGGGACTGGCCATGGGAGCCGTAAAGGGATAGGAGAAAAAATGAGAACAATCGTCTGCTTCGGAGATTCCAATACTCACGGATATGATTCCAGGACCGGCGGGAGATTCGATAGAGAAACTCGCTGGCCCGGGCATCTGGCGAAGCTTCTCGGGGAGGGGTATTCTGTGATAGAGGAGGGACTTTCCGGGCGGACAACCGTATTTGAGGATCCTCTGTACGAGGGGCTTTCCGGGATCAGCTGTATCCATCCGATCCTGATGAGCCACGAGCCCGTCGATCTTTTCGTTCTTATGCTGGGTACGAATGATGTGAAATCCCGCTTCTGCGCGACAGCCGAGAATATCGCAAGAGGGCTCGAGCGCCTGCTTCGAAAGGTCCAGTCCTGCAAAGAGGCTTTCTGCGGGGGAGAGGCGGAGATCCTGGTGATCGCGCCTCCTCCGATCGATAAGCGCTATGAGAAAAGCGCGGTGGCCGGAGAAATGGGGGAGCTCTGTGCGGAAAAAAGCAGAGAGCTCGCTCCCTTATTTGAGAGGACAGCGAAAATATGCGGGGCGGATTTCCTGGATGCCGGGACGATTCCCGGTGTGGAAATGTATCCTTATGATTATATGCATCTCAGCCCGGATGCGCATCGGGCCCTTGCGGGAGAGCTGGCAAAACGCATCCTCACCCGCTATAATGATTCCGGCACCCGGCCGTTTTCCTGATAAGCATATTAAGCATATCCTTAAGGAGTGAGGGAAGGCAGCCTTGAAGGAGCGGAGGCAGCGTCTATGGGGAAATACATTCTCATCGATATCGGAGGGACGGCGATCAAGTATGCGCTGTCAGAAGAAGATCGGATCCTCTTTCGAAATATCATAAAGACAGAATCCGTGCGCGGAAGAGGCTGGATCCAGAAGAGGGTCATGGGGCTTACGGAAGAGCTTCTCTCCCGCGGGGAGGAAATTTCCGGGATTGCCATCTCCTCCGCGGGCATCGTGGATATTCGGCGGGGAAGGATCGTCTGCGCCGGTCCGACGATACCGGACTACAGCGGGACGGAGTTCAAGCAGCCGATGGAGGAACGCTTCGGAATCCCCTGTGAGATCGAAAATGATGTCAACTGCGCGGCCCTCGCCGAATATCGCTCGGGGGCTGCGAAGGGGAGCTCCAGTGCGCTCTGCCTTACGATAGGGACCGGAATCGGAGGAGCCGCGATTCTCGATGGGAAAATCCTCCGCGGCTTCACCGGCTCTGCCTGCGAGGTCGGCTATATGCATATGCGGGGAAGCTCCTTCGAAGAACTCGGAGCGGCAAGCATTCTAAGCAAAAGGATTTCGGAGCGAAAGGGAGGGAGTGCCGCGGACTGGGACGGAAAGCGAATTTTTCGAGAGGCAAAGAAGGGGGACCGGGACTGCATCCTCGCGCTCGATGAGCTCTGCGCTGCCCTCGGAGAAGGGATTTCCAATATCGTGTACATCCTGAATCCGGAGATGGTTGTACTCGGAGGGGGGATCATGGCGGAGGAGGATTATCTCTATCCCCGCATCCGGAGGGAGCTCGATAAAAATCTGATTCCGATGCTTTCGGAAAACACGAAGCTTCGGATGGCGAAGCACAAAAATGAAGCCGGCATGCTGGGAGCCTATTATCATTTTTGCGCTGTGAGAGGAGGGGGACAGTGATCGTCAGAAATGCTTTCGTCTATACAGCGGATCAGGTCTTTGAGAAGAGGGAGATCTATATCCGGGAGGGGAAATTCGCAGAGAGGACGGAGAGAGAAGAGGGAGAGGAGGTTTTGGACGCAGAGGGCTGCTTTGCGATCCCGGGCCTCCTCGATATTCATTTTCACGGGGCAATGGGCTATGATATCTGCGATGCGAGCTGGGAGGCCTATGAGCGCATTGCGGAGTATGAGGCCGCAAACGGGATCACCGCAATCTGTCCTGCGACCATGACTCTCCCGGTTCCGGAGCTTGAGAGGGTGCTTAAGCTCGGGGCGGAATTCTCGAAAAGCGGGCAGAGGGGGGCGGACCTCGTCGGCTTTAATATGGAGGGACCCTTTATCAGCCATGCGAGGAAGGGGGCGCAGAATGAGAAATACATCATTCCCTGCAGCAGCGAGACGGTAGACCGCTTTCTCTGCGCCTCCGAAGGCCTCCTTCGGATCATCGGACTCGCTCCGGATGAGAATCCTGATTTTGAGAGCTTCATCCGCGAGAACCGCGGAAAGCTCATCCTCTCTCTCGCTCACACCGATGTGGGCTATGAGGAGGCGCGGAGGGCCTTTTTGGCCGGGGCCTCCCATGTCGTACATCTCTATAATGCGATGCGGGGGCTCCACCACCGGGATCCCGGGCTGGTTGGGGCCGCGGCGGACAGCCCCGGGGTGAATGCGGAGCTGATCTGCGATGGAATCCATGTCCATCCCGCGGCAGTGCGCGCTGCCTTTCGGCTTCTGGGAAAGGAGCGCATTCTATTGATCAGCGATAGTCTCAGGACGGCGGGGATGCCGGATGGAGAGTATCCCTTTACCGGGCAGACCGTCGTGAAGAGGGGGAGCCGCTGTACCTTAAAGGAGAGCGGGAACCTGGCGGGCTCGGTGTCCAATCTCATGGACTGTCTGCGCTGCGCGGTCCTGCAAATGGGGATCCCTCTGGAGGACGCCGTCGCCTGCGCGAGCATTCAGCCGGCGCGGGCGATCCATGTGGAGGATCGCTATGGCTCCATCGAGGACGGAAAGAGGGGGAACCTTGTGCTGCTCCGAAGGGACGGGAAGCTCAGCCTGGAGAAGGTGATAAAGGATGGAGAGGTCCTGGACTGAGGCTTATACGCCGGGAAAAGGGAGACGGGCTTTCGGAGGAAGGGGGCATTGTGATAAGAGAGGATAAATCGATCATGCCGGTGCTGGAGGTGAAGTACGAGAGCTTCACGCCGGTGGAGAAAAATATCGCCGATTTCTTTCTGAAGAATGCGGAGATCGGGGACCTCTCCGCGCGGCGCATTGCGGGAGCTCTCTATGTCTCGGAGGCGTCCTTGTCCCGCTTTGCGAAAAAGTGCGGTTTCCGGGGCTATCGGGAATTTGTCTACCAATATGAAAAATCCTTCCAGGCCGCGAGAGATTTCATGGGAGCTGAGAACACGACGGAGGTCTTCGAAAATTACCGGGAGATCATGGAGAAGACCCACAGCCTCCTGGAGGACGGCCAGATTCACCGCATCGTAAATCAGCTCTATCAAAAGAAAAGAGTCATTGTCTGCGGGAAGGGGAGCTCCGGGATGGCGGCACAGGAGATGGAGATCCGCTTTATGAGGATCGGCGTCGATGTGGATTCCGTGTGCGAGGATGACCGGATCCGGATGCAGAGCGTCTTTTTGGATAAAAGCATGATGGTTATGGGCTTTAGTCTGAGCGGAGAGACGGAGTCGGTTCTCTACCTTCTCCGGGAGGCGCACGTGAGGGGGGCCTTCACGGTTCTTATGACGAGTAAGGACGATCCGCGCTTTCGGGACTACTGCGATGAGCTCGTTCTCCTGGCGTCAAGAAGATATCTGAGCGGCGGAAATATCATCTCCCCGCAGCTTCCGATCCTGCTCCTTTTAGATATCATATATAATGCCTATGTCATGAAGGACCGCTATCAGACGGAAGCTCTGCACGGAAATACCCTGCGCGCTCTGATGTCCGGGGAGAGAGCCGCGAGGACGGAGCTTTCCTGAAGACGCGGGGCGGACTCTTTCTGCGATTTCCGCTTGAAATCGGAAGAGACTTGTAATAAAGTGGTTCCGGTAAAGACAGGAGCGTAAGGCGGGATTGAGCGGAAGGGGAGAAAATGAAAAAGTTTTTTCAGGAATTCAAAGAATTTGCATTTAAGGGGAATATGATTGACCTTGCAGTGGGTATGATCATCGGATCAGCCTTTACCGCTCTTGTGAAGAATCTGGTGGATGATCTCGTCATGCCGCTGATCTCTCTCATCACGGGGAAGATCGACTTTGAGAACATGTTCCTTCCTCTCGCGGGTCAGACCACAAAGGTCTTTAAGGAGGCCGCGGAGCAGGGCTCTGTCCTCGCATACGGATCCTTTATCACAGCGCTGATCAATTTCCTGATTATGGCGATGGTTGTCTTTGTCATGGTGAAGCAGGTGAACCGTCTCAGAAAGAGCGGAGAAAAGAAGGCGGAGGTCAAGGAGAAGGAGTGCCCGTACTGCAAAAGCATGATTCCAATAAAGGCGGTGAGATGTCCGCACTGCACATCGAAGCTGGACGGCTTTTCCGAGCCGTAGCTTTTTACGGGATCGGCGGCGCGGAGATTGCGGCTGAGCCTGGTGGAATCCCCGAGGAGGGGAGGGAGCGAAATATGAACGGAAAAACGAAGCGGTCTGGAATTGTTATAAGAGCAGGTTTTGCGGGGATGCTGTGCAACCTGCTCCTTTTTCTGTTTAAGCTCGGACTTGGTCTCATGGCACATTCCGTCTCTGTCCTTGCGGACGCCTTCAATAATCTGTCGGATGCGGCGAGCTCACTGCTCTCTCTTTTCAGCGCGAGGCTTTCGGAGAAGGCGGCGGATGAAAGGCATCCCTTCGGACATGGGAGGGCGGAGTATGTGGCGGCCTTCGTCGTCTCCTTCCTGGTTCTGGAGGTCGGAGTGAAATCTCTGGAGGGGGCGGTGTCAAAGATATTTCACCCCGAGCTCATTGTTTTCCGGCCTCTGTGGCTCTGGATCCTCGGAATCTCCATCCTCGCGAAGCTCGCCATGGGCTTTTACTACCGGAGCGTCGCGCATCGGATCGATTCCGCCCTCTTCCTCGCTTCCTCGGCGGACTCCTTTCAGGACGCTCTGATCACGGGCTCCGCATTGCTGTCCATGCTGATCTACGGCTTCTTTCACATCAACGCAGATCCCTATGTGGGGCTTTTGGTCTCGCTTCTTGTGATCTGGAACGGCATCGGGATCGCGAGAGAGACGCTGGAGCCTCTCCTCGGCCAGCCGACGGATGCGGAGCTCTGCCGCGCTCTGAGGGAGCTCGTGGAATCCTATCCGGGGATCTACGGAAGCCACGATCTGATCCTCCATAACTACGGCCCGGAGCAGTACATGGGGACGATTCATGTGGAGGTCGACGGGAAGAGCAGCATCGCGGAGACGCATGAGCTTGTGGATCAGATCGAGCGGAGGGTGAAGAGAGAGCTCGGTGTGCGGCTCGTGATCCATATGGATCCAAGGGATGACCGGGATGAAACTCTGTTCTACCGCGGCATCGCCCTGCAGCTTCTCTCTGAGCTTGAGCCGCGGGCGAGGATCCATGATTTTCGGATCAGTCATGGGGAGGGGCGGAGGCTTTTCCTCCGCTTTGATCTATGGCTCCCGTGGGGGATCCGGGAGGAGCAGGAGAATCAGCTGATGCTGGAGCTCTCGGAGCGGATGAGGGAGGAAAATCCGAGGATCTGCTGCAGCATCACGCTGGACCATCCCTACTCGGAGGAAGAGAGCGGGGAGAAGGAGGGGGAAAAGCCGGATTAAGCGGTGTTTTCCTTCTCCCGGCGCGGAAAATGGGAGGATGGCAATGTACGAATTTCAGGAGAGGGTCCGTTATTCCGAGACGGATGAGAGGGGGAGGATGACGCTTCTCTCTGTGCTCAATGCGCTGCAGGACTGCTCAACCTTTCATTTAAAGGATGTCGGGCTCTCTGTCGAGGAGCTCAGAAAGCAGGGGAGAAGCTGGCTTTTGAGCGCCTGGGATATCCGGATCTCAAGACTGCCCGAGCTCTATGAGAGCATTACGATCGGGACAAGTCCCCACAGCTTCCACGGAATCCTCGCGCATCGGAATTTCTGGATCAAGGATTCGAGGGAGTGCTTTCTCCTAAGGGCGGAGAGCGAGTGGTTTTCTCTGGATACGGAGCGGATGCGCCCCGCCAGGGTGAAGGCGGAGATGCTCACTCCCTTTGGGGAAATGCGGGATGTCCTGCATCTTCCGGAGCTTGTCCGAAGGATCTCGCTTCCGGATCAGCTTCATGACGGCGGGAGCTTTCGCGTTATGAGGCAGCAGATCGACTCCAATCACCATGTCAATAACGCGCAGTACATCGCGCTTTCTCTGGAGCTTTTGCAGGACAGTCCGGAGGGCTTCCCCGCTTTTTCCCGGGGGAGAATCCGCGCGGAGTATCAGAAGGCCGCGCGTTTTGGGGATCTGCTGTGTACCCGATACGGAGAGCGGGAGGGGAGGCGGATCGTCAGTATTCAAAATCCGGAGGGGGAGGTATTTTGCAATGTTGAAATTGGGGAAGACCCAGAAGCTTAGGATCGGGAGAGAGAAGGACTTCGGAGTCTATCTGGAGGACTCGGAGGGAGAGAGCGTGCTCCTTCCCATTCGTCAGCTCCCCGCGGGAAAGAAGGTCGGAGACGAGCTCCTGGTATTTGTTTACCGGGATTCCAGGGATCGGCTCATCGCAACGACGGAGACCCCGCTCATGGAGGTGGGGGAGGTCGCGAGGGTCAGGGTCTCGGATATCACCCCGATCGGCGCTTTCGTGAGTATAGGGCTGGAAAAGGAGGTCCTGATTCCGCACCGGGAGATGCGCTATGAGCTGAAGAAGGGACAGGAGGTCGAGGTCTACCTCTACGTCGATCATTCGGGGCGCCTCGCCGCAAGCACGTATACGAAAAAGCGGGAGGACGCGAGGCATATCGAGGAGGAGGAACGGAAACGCTACCACTATGAGAGGGATGCGGAGAAGGTTCTTCACATCCTGGAGAGCAAATTTTCCGGGCAGCTCCCCTATACGGACAAGGAAGCGGATCCGGAGAGAATCGCCCGAGACTTCGGACTCTCCAAGGCCGCTTTTAAGAGGGCCATCGGAAAGCTCCTGAAGGAGGAGAGAGTTAAAATCACTAAGACCGCCATCTTCTGCAGATACTGACTCCGCTCCCCGGCTGCCCTGCTCCCCGCTCCATCTGCTCCGCCCCGGCGGTCCACAGCGGGCATTTGCATCTCGGACCGCCTCCCTGCGGTTTTGTCGGTCTGGTTCCGGATCCGGATAAGAAAGACTTATGGTAAAACGCGGACTCTGCGCGGGCGGCTCCGTAAAAATGGGCGGGATGAATTCCGGTGAGACCTTTCCATCGAGAGAAGAACAAAAAATACCGGGGCTTTTTGTGGGGTTTGCCAAAGAGAGCGGGAAGTGCTTCGCAAGATGCCGAAATTCCGTTTTTTTTTTCGGGAGAAGTCCCCATAGCGTCTTTTCCGCTTCCGGTATAGAATATGAGCCAATGGAGGACGGAGGGATTCCGATCCGACAGGGAACAGCTAGAGGCAAAACGCCGGAATAAAGCCCCCGGTCAGGCGCGGCAGGCCTTTCGGACAGGGCGGCAGGCAGAAGAAGGAGAAGAATGGCATGGCCAGTGTACAGCTGAAGAATGTTGTGAAGAAGTATCCGAACGGCTTCGTCGCCGTAAAGGATTTCAACCTGGAGATTGAGGACAAGGAATTTATCATTTTTGTCGGTCCCTCCGGCTGCGGAAAGTCAACGACCCTCCGCATGGTGGCGGGACTTGAGGATATCAGCTCCGGCGACCTCTTCATCGATGGGAAGCGCATGAACGATGTGGAGCCGAAGGATCGGGATATCGCCATGGTCTTCCAGAACTATGCCCTCTATCCTCATATGTCTGTCTATGACAACATGGCCTTCGGGCTCAAGCTTCGGAAGGTGCCGAAGGATGAGATCGACAAGAAGGTGCATGAGGCGGCCAGGATCCTCGATCTCGAGCATCTTCTGGACAGAAAGCCGAAGGCTCTCTCCGGAGGACAGAGACAGAGAGTTGCGATGGGCCGTGCCATTGTGAGAAGGCCGAAGGTGTTCCTCATGGACGAGCCGCTCTCCAACCTGGACGCGAAGCTTCGCGCGCAGATGCGGGTAGAGATTGCGAAGCTTCATAAGTCCCTGGAGACGACCATCATTTATGTCACGCATGACCAGACAGAGGCCATGACACTGGGGACGAGGATCGTCGTCCTGAAGGACGGCATCATTCAGCAGGTGGATACGCCGGAGAATCTCTACGACACGCCCTGCAACAAGTTTGTCGCCGGCTTCATCGGCTCTCCGCAGATGAATATGATTGATGCAGAATGCACGGAGGTGAACGGAGAGCTGCATCTTGGCTTTGCCGGACATGAGATCGCGCTGAATGAGAAGAAGGCGAAGGCGCTGAAGGAGAAGGGATATATCGGACGTACCGTGACGCTCGGCATCCGCCCGGAGGATCTTCACGACGATGAGGAGGCCCTCCGAAATCATGCGAAGTCGCTCATCTCCGCGGAGATCAGAGTCTATGAGATGCTCGGCGCGGAGACCCTCCTCTACTTCGATCTGGGAGATGCCTCCTGGACTGCGAGGGTGAATCCGAAGACCAAGGCCCGTACCGGCGATACCGTGAAGTTCGCGATCGACGAGAACAAGATCCACATTTTCGATAAGGAGACGGAGGAGACGATCACAAACTGAGTGCCTGATCGACGGATATCTCAGTGGCCCGGGGAGGGGATTTTCCCCTCTCCGGGCCTGACTTATACACTTAGTCCAAAAGCGGACGGAGAGCAGCGGCGTATTCCGGTGATTGCGCCGCTTTTTTTTCGTGGAAGCTTGAAATATCCCCAAAAGATGATTATGATAGAAAAAGGTGCATCGTGAAGGCAAAGCAGTGTTTCCTTAGAGAATGGAGAGCAAATGATTTCAAATCAGGTATTACAAAGTACGATCGACTCCCTGAAGGGAATCGCCAGGGTGGATATCGGGATCGCCGATATCGACGGCAAGGTGCTGGCCACGACCTTTTCGGAGGAGAGGGAGATCAGCGATATGGTCGTCTCCTTCGCAAACTCTCAGGCGGATTCTCAGGCGGCGGGGGGATTTCAGTTTTTCAAGATCTTTGATGAGCATCAGCTGGAGTATGTATTGATCGCGCGGGGAGACACGGACGATGTCTATATGATCGGAAAGCTGGCGGCTTTTCAGATTCAGACCCTGCTCGTGGCCTATAAGGAGAAGTTCGACAAGGACAATTTCGTGAAGAACCTTCTCCTCGACAATCTCCTCCTGGTGGATATCTATAATCGGGCGAAAAAGCTTCATATCGATGTCGGCGTGCGCCGTATCGTTTATCTCGTCGAGACGAAGAACGGAACGGACAGTGGCGCGCAGGAGGCCCTGAAGACGCTCTTTGCATCGCGGAGCAAGGATTTTGTGACGGCGGTGGACGAGAAGAATGTCATCGTCGTGAAGGAGTTAAAGCCCAACGAGGGCTATGAGGAGATCCAGAGGGTCGCGGAGACCATGCTGGATATGATGAATACCGAGGCCATGGTGCAGGTAAAGATCTCCTATGGAACGATCGTGAATGAGATCAAGGAGGTCTCCCGCTCCTATAAAGAGGCAAAGATGGCGCTCGAGGTCGGGAAGATCTTTTACGTCGATAAGGATATCATCGCCTATAATGCCCTCGGGATCGGAAGACTCATCTATCAGCTCCCGATTCCGCTCTGCAAGATGTTTATCCGGGAGATCTTCACCGAGGTTTCGCCGGATGAGTTCGATGAGGAGACCCTCGCGACAATCAATAAATTCTTTGAGAACAATCTGAACGTCTCGGAGACCTCCCGTCAGCTCTATATTCACAGAAATACCCTCGTCTACCGGCTGGACAAGCTGGAGAGATCCACCGGACTGGACCTTCGGGTCTTTGACGATGCGATCACGTTTAAGATCGCGCTCATGGTCGTGAAGTATATGAAATATATGGAGACCGTGGACTATTAGAGGGAGCTGTGCTTAAAAGAGGGAGGGGCGGACAGCGATTGCTGCCCGCCCCTCCCTCTCCCGGATCCATCGTCTGCGCGGGTCTTCGCATCCTTGGAAAGCGCGGGATTCTGTGGCTTTGCCCTGTCTGCCCTCTTAATCCCTCTGTCGAAGGCGGTCTATCCATTGCCCGGGCGCTTGGCGATCCGCTCTTTCATGCTCGCTTTTCACCCTGGATTTGGCGGTCGGAGCGGGGACCTCGATGGACGGATGCGATAATATGACAGGAATTTGAGATCAGGCGGAAAGAGACAGGAAGGGATATCGGCCGGGCAGCGGAGAGGGAGAGAGATTCTATGGAAAAAGAGCAGAATCAGGAGGGAAAAGAGGAGGAGAGGACAGAGTGCTCTCCCTCGGGAGCAAAGGCTGACAGGGGCTATCGGGCGGGCTTCCTCCGGGGAAGCATGCTGGGAGCGCTTTTTACATTTGGGCTCTGCCTTGGAGGATATCAGCTAAGCCGAGCGTCTCTTCCCTTTTCTTCCTTTTCGGGAAAGACGGCGAGCGGCTCGGAAGCGGAGAGCGGGAAGCTTGACATGGGGAGAGTGAAGCGGAAGCTCTCGAAATTACAGGAGTATATCGAGCGGGATTATTTATACCAGGAGGACAGCGAAAAGGCGGAGGAGGGGATCTACAAGGGGCTTGTGAACAGCCTTCGCTCAGAGGATCCCTATGCCTTTTACTACACGAAGGAGGAGCTCTCGGAGGATCAGAGCATGCACAGGGGCGTCTATCAGGGGATCGGCGCGGCGGTGCAGCAGGACCCGGAGACAAATATATGCATGGTGGAGACGGTTTACCCCGGTTCACCGGCAGAGAGAGCGGGACTTTTGAGAGGGGATGTGATCCGAAGAATCGATGGGATTGATATCCGCTCCATGAACCTTCGATATATCGTGGACAATCTGGTCCGCGGAGCGGAGGGAAGCTCCATGGAGCTTACGATCGAGAGAGGGGAGGAAACGATTTCTCTTCGGGTCGAGAGGGGAGAGGTCAATATTCCCGCGGTAAGGGCGGGCACACTGGAGAGCCTCGGGATCGGGGGAAGGGACAGCGATATCGGATATCTCTCCCTCTCCTCCTTTTACGAAAAGGGAGAGAAGGACTTTCTCGCCGCACTGGATTCTCTCTGCGAGAAGCCTGTCAAGGGACTGATCATCGATCTTCGGGGGAATCCCGGGGGCGATGTAGAGGTCGCGGCGAAACTTCTCGACTACATTCTCCCGGATGATCTTGGGAGCTTCACCGATGGGAAGGCGGGCTTTCAGGAGGGCAGGACGCTCCTTGTCTATACGAGAGACAAGCACGATAAGGGGAAGGAGTGGTATGCGAAGGACGGGCATTCCGTCGAGCTTCCCATTGTGATTTTGCAAAATCAGAATTCCGCCTCCGCCTCGGAGCTTTTCGCCGGAGCCCTGCAGGACTATCAGAGAGCTCTCATCATGGGGAGCCGTTCCTATGGAAAGGGCATCGTTCAGACGATACGGAAGTTCACGGATGGCTCCGCGATCGAGTTCACGACACATTTTTACTATACGCCCTCGGGGCGGAACATCCATAAGACGGGGATCGAAGCGGATATCGGGCTCCCCGAAGAGAGCGGGGCAGAGGCTTCTGACGGGGACAGTCAGATCGAAAGCGCCGCCGCAGAGCTCAGAAGGCGAGGCTCTTAAGAGGGGAAGTCATCGTTTATAGTCTTTTAATACATGAAAATGCCGGGGCATGCTATACTTTCTGAAAAAGTGGTCCAAAGGAGGATAAGCCGGGGCCAAGAGCTTTGTTTCGGCGCGGCATGCAGTCTTTTGGATTCGGACCGGCTTTTCGGTGATTGGATCTGGAGCAGAGGATGTATTACATCATAGTGAATCCCCGTGCCGGCGGCGGGAGGGGCATGAGAGTCTGGCGCAGGATGCAGAAGGCGCTTCAGAGGCCGGAAAATCGGGAGAGCTACGAACTCTTTCTGACGGAAAAGACCGGGGACGCGAGAAATATTTCCCGGCAGCTCACGGAGCGCTGCCAGGAGGAGCGGACGATCGTGGTTGTGGGAGGAGACGGAACCCTGAATGAGGTGGTGGATGGAAGCTGCCTTGATCGGGACAGAGTCTCCATCATTTTTGTGCCGAGCGCTTCGGGCAATGATTTCGCAAAGACCTATCGGAAACGCTATCGGCCGGGCAGAAGTCTCCGCGAGCTGGCGCTGCCGGAGAGGGAGATGCGCCTGGACTACGGCGTACTGGATTCCGAGAGGGGAAACCGGCGCTTTGTGGTGAGCTCCGGGATCGGATTTGATGCGGCGCTCTTTCAGGACATGCTGGAGGAAGAGGGGAGGAGCCGGGAGAGGGGAGGATTTCACCTTCCCTTCCGGCTCTTTGCCTATTTTCTCAGCTTTGTCCGGGAGCTTCGGAGGGCGAAGAAGAGCCGGGGCGCACTGCTCCTGGATGCGGAGAGGAGGATAGAATTCAATAATGTTCTCTTCATCTCCGCCCATGTTCATCCCTATGAGGGGGGCTGTCTGCTCGCCTCCGGCGCAAACGGCTCGGATGGCTGCCTGGATCTCTGCGTGGTGAGCACGCGGAGCAAGCACCGCCTCATCCGGATCATGATAGCCGCGCTCTTCGGCTTCCACAAGGTGCTGCCCGGGGTACATTGCTATCGCTGCCGGAGAGCGGAGATCTCCATGGAGGAGGAGCTCCCGGTCCACACGGACGGAGAGGCCTGGGGGAGAGCCAGGAAGCTCAGCATCTGCTGCGTGCCGGGAAGGCTTCGAATCCGCCTGTGAGAGCGGCGGCGCTCCTCTGCCTGAGGAGCACTGCCCGGAGGGGAAATGGGAGGAAATATGCGAATAGGATGCGGATATGACGTACATCGGCTGATAGAGGGGAGGAGGCTGATCCTCGGCGGAGTGGAGATTCCCTATGAGAAAGGACTGCTCGGGCATTCCGATGCGGACGTGCTTTTGCATGCCATCTCGGATGCGCTCCTCGGCGCGGCGGCGCTTGGCGATATCGGAAAGCATTTCCCGGACAGCGATCCGGCGTATGAGGGAGCGGATTCCCTGGAGCTTCTCAGGAGGATCGCCGGACTTTTGACGGAGAAGGGATATGAGATCGTGAATGTGGACGCGACGGTGCTCCTCGAGCGCCCGAAGCTCCGCCCCTATATCGACAGGATGAGGGAGAGGATCTCCGCCGCCCTGGGCATCCCCGTCTCCGGGGTCTCCGTAAAGGCGAGCACGGAGGAGGGACTCGGCTTCACCGGAAGGGAAGAGGGGATCGCCGCGCAGGCTGTCGCTCTGATAGAGGGAAGGGGAGCGGCAGAGCGCGGGCTTTCACAAAATTGACACATTCTTCCTGTAGGATTAGAATAGACAAAAAGGGAGAATCGTAGTGAGGGAGGGAAGGATTGATGAAGCGAGCAGCGGGAGTGGTGATCTCGGCACTGGTCTTCGGACTCGTGGCGGGGGCCTCCATGGTGGGAGTCAATGTGGCCGCGCATAAGGCGGGGATCTCCGCGGGGGTTTCGAGTACGCTGGAGGAAAAGAGGGCGGAGTCCTCTCCGCTTGAGAAAAAGGAAACAAACGATGCGGCAAAGCAGGAGGAGCAGGCTCCGGTGCAGACGGTCTCATCCGGAGGGAAGACGGTGAGTCAGGTCGCGAAGGAGGCAATGCCCTCCGTCGTCGCAATCACGAATATGATGCGCTATAAGCAAAACGGCTTCTCCCTCTTTGGAAATTATCAATCGAAGGAGACGGAGGTTCCGGCGAGCGGATCGGGAGTCATCATCGGAAAGACAGAGGAGGAGCTTCTGATCGCGACGAACAACCACGTGGTGACGGACTCCAACTCTCTTTCCGTGACTTTTGTGGATAATTCCGCCGCGGTGAATGCCGCAGTAAAGGGGACGGATGCGGCGGCGGATATCGCGGTTCTCGCGGTAAAGCTTTCCGACATTCCCGCGGAGACCATGGAAAAGATCAAGGTGATCGCAATGGGAGATTCCGATCAGACCGAGGTCGGGGATCAGGTCGTCGCGATCGGCAATGCGCTCGGTTATGGGCAGTCAGTGACGACCGGCATCATCTCGGCCAAGGACAGGGATGTGGAGACTGAGGAGGGCACGGAGACCGGGCTCATGCAGACAGATGCCGCGATCAATCCCGGAAATTCCGGCGGCGCGCTTCTCAATATGAACGGGGAGCTGATCGGCATCAATGTCGCGAAATACTCGGATACCGATGTCGAGGGAATGGGCTATTCCATCCCCTCCGACAAGGCAAAGCAGGTGATCGAGAATCTCTCCACGCTTCAGACGAGAGACGTTGTGCCGGAGAACGAGAGGGGATATCTCGGCGTCCAGGTGAAAAATATCGACAAGAAGACGGCGGAGAGTTTCGACATGCCGCAAGGCGTCTTTATCTATAAGTTTGCGGAGGGGTCCTCCGCGGAGAATTCCGGTCTCCAGGAGAAGGATATCATCACGAAGCTGGACGGGCAGGGCGTGCAGAGCTATGATGATCTGCAGGCATTGCTTTCGAAGTACCGCGCCGGGGAGACGGTGAAGGTCACAGTGCAGAGACAGGACGGGAGCGGAAAGTACGTGGAGACGGAGGCCGAGGTGAAGCTCGGTCACAACAGCACATCTCCTTCCGATCAGGGAGGCTCCTCTCGCTCTCAGAACCCTTTCGAGAAACCGAATAAGGGAAATGACGCTCCGGAAAATAATGAGGGAAATGGAGACGCTCAGAATCCGGAGCAGGAGCTTCCGAAGGAAGGCGGAGGGGAGAACAGCCCCTCGGATGAAGAGCTTTGGGAGCAGTTCAGGCAGTTCTTTGATCAATACCAAAGATAGGATCGGGAAGAGAAAGGATAGGATCAGACAGAGAAAGGATAGGATCAGGCGGAGAGCGGAAAAGGGAGGGGCGGGTCCCCTCCCTTTTCCGCTCTCTGTACGGCGCTTCGGCCGGATTCTGCGTTGACTTGAGAGGGGAGAGCGGGTAAACTACCTGAGATGGAAGGAGGGGGACATGAGAATCTATAATACGATGAGCGGCAGGAAAGAGGAATTTAAACCCATTGAGGAGGGAAAGATCCGGATGTATGTCTGCGGGCCCACCGTCTACAACCTGATCCATATCGGGAACGCCAGGCCTATGATCGTTTTTGATACCTTTCGCCGCTATATGGAATACCGGGGCTATCGCTTTCACTACGTATCGAATTATACGGATGTCGACGATAAAATCATCCAAAAAGCGAACGAGGAGGGGACGAGCTGCCAGAGGATCACGGAGCGCTATATCGGGGAAGTCGAAAAGGATATGAAGGCTTTAAATATCGAGCCTGCGAGCGCGCACCCCAGGGCGACGGAGGAGATCTCCGCTATGATCTCCCTCATCGCGGAGCTCGTTGAGAAGGGCTACGCCTATGCTTCCGATGACGGCACGGTCTACTATAACACAAAGGCCTTTCGGAACTACGGGGAGCTCTCCCATAAGAATATCGATGAACTGCAGTCCGGACTCAGGGAGCTGAAGGTCTCCGGGGAGGAGAAGAAGCGGAGTCCCGCGGATTTTGTCCTGTGGAAGCCGAAGAAGGAGGGGGAACCGTACTGGAACTCCCCCTGGTCTGAGGGGAGACCGGGCTGGCACACGGAGTGCTGCGTCATGGCGCCGAAGTACTGCGGGGGCCGCCTGGATATCCATGCCGGAGGAGAGGATCTCATCTTCCCGCACCATGAGAACGAGATCGCGCAGTATGAGGCAGCGCACGGAGAGCGCTTCGCGAATTACTGGATGCACAATGCCTTTATCAATATCGACCACAAGAAGATGTCAAAGTCCCTCGGGAATTTTCTTACGGTCCGGGATGTGATAAAGCGCTGGGACCCGATGGTGCTCCGCTTCTATATGCTCTCCGCCCATTACAGGAATCCCCTGAACTTTTCCGCGGAGCTCATGGACTCCGCAAAGCAGAGTCTCGAGCGCATCCTGACCGCTGTGCAGCGTCTTCGGGAGCTTTCCGGAAGGCTTTCGGGGGAGGAGCTTCTTCCGGGAGAGGAGAAGGTTCGGGAAGCGGCGGAGGAGCAGAGGCGGAATTTCAATGAGAGAATGGATGATGATCTCAATACGGCGGATGCGATCACCGCGGTCTTTGAGCTGGTTCGAATCGCAAACAGCTCCGTATCGGAGCAGTCCTCGGCTGCGATCTGCCGCTATATGCTGGATACGATCGTGACGCTTCTCTCGGTCCTTGGAATCCGGACGGAGAGAAAAGAGGAAAAGCTGGACCATGAGGTGGAGGAGCTGATCGAGGAGAGGCAGAAGGCGAGGGAGAAGAAGGACTTTAAGAGGGCGGATGAGATCCGGGACAGACTCCTTTCCATGGGAATCTCACTGAAGGATACGAGAGAGGGAGTCAAGTGGAGCAGGAGCTGAGAGAGGGGGCTTCCCTTTTTCCGGAGTATTATGAGAGAAGTCTCGGTCTTCCAAGGGGGAGGGACGGGGACTGCCCCTCCCTGGTGCTTGCCTACCTTGGGGACGGGCTCTATGACCTCTTTGTGAGGGATTATGTGATTTTTCACTATCCGGGAAATATCAGGCGGATGAACGAGAAAAAGAAACGCCTGGTCTGTGCGTCGGCCCAGTCGGAGATCATGGGATATCTGATCGGGAGAAAAGGGCTCACGGAGCGGGAAATGGCGGTCTACCGCCGCGCCAGAAACCACAGGTCGGAGAGTCGGTCGAAAAATTCCACGATTCTCGATTACAGGAGGGCGACCGGCTTTGAGGCGCTGCTCGGGGACCTTTATCTTCGGAGAGAGGGGGAACGGCTTATGGAGCTGGTCTCTCTTGGAATCCGGCATCTGGAAGGAGAGCTCCATGAGGGATGAACAATTCACTCTGATCGGGAGGCAGCCGGTGCTCGAGGCCTACCGCTCGGGGCAGACAGTGGACCGGCTTTTCGTGCAGGAGGGGCTTCGGGAGGGGACGCTCTCCTCTATCCTGCGGGAGGCGCGGAGGCAGAGCACGCCGCTTGACTTCGTGAAGCGATCCCGGCTGGACGAGATGTCCGGGGGAGAAAATCACCAGGGAGTCATGGCCTATCTTGCCGCCTATCGCTACTATGAGATCTCGGACATGCTGTCGGATGCGAGGGAGAAGGGGGAGGATCCCTTCCTCATTCTCTTGGACGGGATCGAGGACCCGCACAATCTGGGGGCCATTATCCGGACGGCAAATCTCGCGGGTGCGCACGGCGTTGTCATCCCAAAGCGAAGAGCGGCGGGGCTCACGGCATCCGCCGCGAAGGCGAGCGCGGGAGCTTTGAACTACACGAAGGTGGCGAAGGTCACAAATCTTTCAAAGACCATAGAGGAGCTGAAGAAGGAGGGAATCTGGTTTCTCTGCGCGGATATGGAGGGAGAGTCCATGTATCGGCAGAGGCTCACGGGACCGATCGCCCTGGTGATCGGAAACGAAGGGGAGGGGGTTTCCCGCCTGGTCCGGGAGAGCTGCGATATGAGAGCCTCTATCCCGATGAAGGGAGAGATCGATTCCCTGAACGCCTCCGTGGCCTGCGGCGTTCTCGCCTACGAGATCGTGCGGCAGAGATTATCCGCATTGGGACGGTAGAGCGGAAGGGAGAGGAGACGGGAAATCATGGAGGAAGAGAAGCCGGGGGAGAGCTTTTTTCTGGAATGTGAGAGGCTGTGGGTCTTTTGGGGGCTCATGCTGGTCGGAGGCTTCTACGGGGGCTATACCTACGGTATCCGCGGCAGAGTCTTTTGCAATGCGCAGACCGCGAATCTCCTTGTGATGGCGATGAATATAGGGAATGGGAATTTTCGAAAGGCCGCCTATTATCTGATTCCGTTTTCCGCTTATTTCCTCGGCATCGTCGTGTCGGAGATTCTCGCAAAGGAGATCAAACGCCTCCGCTTTGCGCGCTGGGACACCATCCTCGTGGGATTTGAGATGGCCGTTGTCTTTTTCCTCGGGCTCATGCCGCCGGACTGGCCGGATCAGATCTGTCAGGTGACTCTGAATTTCATCTGCGCGATGCAGTTCAACACCTTCCGCCAGGCGGAGGGGATTGGCATGGCCACGACCTTCTGCACGAATCATCTCCGTCAGTTCGCCTCCTTCCTCGTGAGATACTGCCGGGGGAAGGATCCCTCTGTCGGGAGAAAGTCGGCCCTGCACGGACTCATGCTTCTCCTCTTTATGCTTGGTGTCATCCTCGCGACTCTGGGAATCCGCCTTTTCTCCTATCGAAGCATTTGGATCGCGGATCTCATCCTGCTGGTACTCTTTTGCAGACTGCTTCTCGCGGACCGCACCTATGAAAGAGAGCTCCTCTTGAGAAAGCCGGGGGGGCATTGAAGCGGAATAGAAGCGGGATAAAAGCGGGATAAAAGCGGGATAGAAGTGAGACATGGGAGCGGGACAGGGAAGCGGGGCAGGGGGGGGAGAGAGGAAAGGCTATGAGAGAGAGGGAGGATCAGATTTTCGAGATCAGCGGGAGCACAAAATTGATCTGCCTTCTGGGGTCTCCGGTTTCGCACAGCCTTTCTCCCCGGATCCATAACAGCGCTTTCCGGGAACTGGGGCTTGACTATGTCTATCTTGCCTTCGATGTGAAGACGGAGGACCTCACCTTTGTGCTGGATGCGCTCCGCAGGATGGGGGCCCGGGGGCTGAACCTCACGATGCCCCTGAAACGGAGCGTCCTTCCGCTCTGCGACACGCTTTCCGAGGCCGCGGAGATCTCGGAATCTGTGAATACCGTCGTCTTTTCGGAGGATAGAAGGATAGAGGGACACAGTACGGACGGAAGCGGCTTTTTCCGAGGCCTTGAGAGCGAGGGGATTTCGTACCGCGGGAAAAAGCTCGTGCTGCTTGGCGCGGGCGGAGCGGGGACTGCGATCCTCGTCCAGGCCGCGCTCTCCGGCGTCCGGGAACTCTCCCTCTTTGTCCGAAAGGGGAGCCGTGATCTTCCGAGGATTCGGCGGATTCTCGCATCGCTTCGAAAAAGGAGCTCCTGTATCTTCTCCCTCCTGGAATACGGGGAGGCGCTTTACCGGGAGCTCTCCGACTGCGATATCCTGGTCAATGCATCCAGTGTCGGCATGGCACCGGATAAGGAGCGCTCTCTCATCGAGGACAGCTCCTTCTTTCCGGAGGGGCTTACGGTAGCCGATGTGATCTACTCTCCGAGAAAGACGAAGCTTCTTCGGCTCGCCGAGGAGAGGGGACTTCGGACGGTAAACGGCCTTCCCATGCTCCTCTTTCAGGGGGCGGAGGCATTCCGGCTTTGGTGCGGGAGAGAAATGCCGATGGAGAATATTCGAAGGAATATTCTTAATTATATTTAAATATATTGTGAAAATTTAAAAAAATGTAATAACATAAAAATAGATTTTTCTGTTATGATAGGAATGTTTCAGGACGGGCCGGGGGAAGAGGGCGGCAGGGGTGCAAAAATGCAGAGGACGGAGGAAAGCGAATATCTCAGTATTTGTCTTTTCTACAGGGCGGTGACGCTTGTTCTTTCGACCAGTGCCTATCTCATAAGCTCACTGCTTTACCGGGAGTATAGCTCGGCCAGCTGGAGCATCGTCCTGGGCATGGCGGTTTCCTGCGCGATGGCGAACTTCCTTTATCTGAAGGCCAAGGGAAATCGTTTTCTCACAAATGTGATTTTAGTGCTGGAGCTTTTGGCCTATGGAGAGTTCATCTATCTCAGCGGAGGCCTGGCGAGCTCATATATCTGGTATTATCTTGGCTGCATCCTCATTACCCTTCGGGGGAAAAATGGCACGGGATCGGCCATAGCCGCACTGCTTTGGTGTCTGCTCTGCGGGCTTCTCAGCAGGAGCGGCACGAAGCCGGAGCATCTTAAATTCAATCTGGTGATCGGCCTGATCCTTGTGAGCGGCGGCTTTTTTGTGTTGAGAAGCTATGTCCGCATGCTGTGGGAGGAGAGGGCGGAGCTCGGCAGGCTGAATGAGCGTCTCGCGGAGGAGAACCGGAGGAGCGAGTATGCGCTCCACCAGCTCAGCAATATGTATAAGGGCTTCGGGCTGATGGCCAGGGTGGAGCCGGAGGGCATCATCCGTCAGCTCGCCGAGCTCATGACGAACAGCATCTCTCCGCAGGGCTGCGTCATTTTTGAGCGCTGGGCGGACGGCTCTGTGAAGCAGGTGATCGCCAGCGGTCTCACGGATGAGCAGGAGCAGGAGATCATTAAAAAAAGCAGGCTCCTCTGGCCGGACCGGAAGAATCCGGCCGGGGATCTCCCGAGGGAGGGATGCTTTGGGATACTCGCGGGCGGTGTCGCCTATGAGGTTCTCCTCCTGACAGAGCTTCAGAGCTCCAGGGTATACCTTCTCCTCTCCAGGGATGTAAATCATATCGTGGAGGGGCGGGAGAGGGATTTCTATATCCAGCTCTCGGAGAGTATCTTCCGGGCTCTGGATACCCAGAGCCAGATCGAGTCCTTTATCTCCGCAGAGGAGAAGAACCGCATCGCGGATGAGATCCACGATACGGTCCTCCAGAAGATTTTCGGCATGGCCTGTCAGCTGAAGAGCCTCAGCATGCGGCTTGGCAGCCTGGGAGAGGAGGAGCTTCGCTCGGAGCTTCTCTCCCTGCAAAACTCCGCGGGCAGTACGATGACGGAGCTTCGGGAGGCGATCTACGGGCGGCAGTTCGAAAGGGGAGGGGAGCACAGCTTTGAGAAAAGCCTTGCTTCCTATATGGAGGGCATCGAGAAGAATCACAGCGGGGTCCGGGTCCGTCTGGAGAATGAAATCTCCGAGGAGGAGCTTGGCTCCGCTCAGAAGATTGTGCTCTACCGCGTTGCCTGCGAGGCGGCAAACAATGCGGTCCGCCACGGGGGAGCGCATGAGCTTCTTCTCCGCCTGGAAAAAAGTGAGGAGAGCATCAATATGCTGGTCGAGGATGACGGAAGCGGCTTCCAGGAGGAGACATCGCGCCGTCCCTTTGAGGGGCAGGGCATGAAGAATATGTACTATCTGGCCTCTCTCCTTAAGGGGAGGCTGAGTATCTCGGACCGGGAGGGACACGGAGTCAGAGTTCTTTTAAAGCTGCCGCTCGGGGCTAGGAGGATTTGATGTTTCTGGTTTTGGATGACCACCCGGTTTCCAGGATGGGATTAAAGGCTGTGATTCATATGACGCGCCCCGAGGAAGAGGTCATCGAGGCGGGCACGGTTCAGGAGGCGATGGACTGTGTGCAGAGAGAGAAGATCGATCTGGCATTTGTGGATCTCAAGCTGAATGGAGAGAGCGGCTTTGACTTTCTGAGGAAGGTCCATGAGAGGAATCCGGAGATCCGGACGATTCTCATCACCTCCTCCTCCAGGGACTCGGATTTCCGAGAGGCGAAGGCCCTCGGTGTGGACGCCTATCTCCTGAAGGACGCCTTCATTGACGAGATCGTATTTTGCCTGAAATCCGTGGAGCGAGGCGGGAAATTCTATTCCGCGGCCCTGGTGAATCCCAGGCTGAGCGAGGAGGAAAAGAAGCTCGGGACCTTGACGGAACGGGAGAGAGAGGTCTATGAGCTGATGTGCCAGGGCTACACGAATCTGGAGATCAGCGCCAGGCTTTTCATCACAGAGGGGACCGCAAAAAGGCATGTCAGCAATATCCTTTCGAAGCTGGGTTCGAAGAACCGGGTGGAGGCTGTCATACAGTCGGGACAGAAGGGATATCTGACGGAGAAGAACAGGGGGAAGCGGCCGGGGCCGCAGCCGAAGGGAGAAGAGAGATGAAAATGCGCGGATCAAAGAGAAATATGCTGTTGGCAGGGATTTTGCTCCTCGCAATGGCGGGAATCGGGCACGGCTATGCCAGCTGGAACAGGGAACAGAGCATTTCCATGGAGCTTGCGACCGGGAAGTTCAAGCATTTCTTCTCTCAGAAGGGGGATTGCTCCGCGGAGATCGTGGATGAGGCGGGAAATGAGCTTCAGTCGATAGCATCGGACTGGAAGACGACGGACAATCGGACCACGGCGGAGATCAGCTTCCGGGAGGGCCTTCCGATGGAGCTCCTCGCGGAGGGAAATTATCTCTGTCTGAGCTATCCCATCGAAAAGAACGGAACCGTGGTTCGGCTCACGGAAGCGGATTTCACAAAGGAGGCGGAGCAGGAGCTCACGCTGGAGCCAAAGGATGTCTTTCTTTCCGCAGAGGGAACATTATACCGCTTTGATGAGGCGGATGATTTCTTCAAAAAACCTCTTGTGCTTGCTGTCTACCGGGCGGTAGAGGAGAGCGAGGACGGAGAGCTCAGGGCGAAGCTCTACCTGAAGCCGCAGAGTGAGGGGCTTTTAGAGGGGATGCCTGAGGAATTGAAGATAAAGAGAGGGAAGCTCGCGAAGATTCCGATTATCGGAGACGCGGGGCCCATGGAGGAAGGAATTCAGGTTGTCTATTCTCTGGAGGTTCCGATCCGGCTGGATCAGGCGAATGCGGAGAAGGAAGCTGAGGAGGTGGAGAGATGAAAAGATTCGGACTGATTTTCTTTTCCGTGCTGCTGTGCCTGTTCATGGGCTTTTCCGCCTATTCGTACTGGACGGAGCAGCTTAAGATGAAGGCGGAGCTTAAGGTGACATATCCCCTGCCGATCGAGATCGAGGAGCAGGAGGAGACGGAGGAAAGTAAGGAAGGGGGGGAGAGCTCCGGAGAGGGCGAAAAGACAGGAGCCGAGTCGGAGAGCAGTGCACCGTCGGAGTCCGATGCCTCCCAGAAGACGGAAGCCGGGGCAGCGGAAGAGGAGACAAAGGAAAAGGCGGCGGAAAACCCGGAGACAAAGACGGAGACCTCAGCGGAAAAGGCAGAGACTTCAGGGGCAAAGGAAGAAAAGACAAAGGCGGAGACTGCGGAAAAGAAGGAAGAAAAGACCCGCGCAGAGACTGCGGAAAAGAAGGAAGAGAAGGAACTGCCTTCTGAGGCCGAGAAGAGCGGGGCGGAGGAAAAAGCCGCATCGGCAGACGGAGAGCAGTAAGAGATGGAAAAGATACTTTCCTATATCCGGGAACGGGAGAGGAGACGCATTCCGGGGGCAGAAAACTATATGCTCTATGCGCTCTTTCTCCTGTTCACGGAGCTCCTTTTGGACAATCCGCTCTGGAGGGACAGGGTTTCCGGGGACATCATTCTCTTTCTCATCCTCTATGGGACTATGATTTTCCTCCTATTTGCGGTTTTTCCGCCGGTCTTTGCCGTGCGGCGGAGAGGTCTTCAGGACAGGGTCAGGATCTATGCCTTCACCGGGGCCGCGATCTTTCTTGCGATCCGCTTCCTGCTCTCGATCTTTCTCCGAAGGCTCGCGGAATCCCCCTATGATCACAGTCCTTCGGGAATTTTGCAGAATGTGCTGCTGGTCGGGCTTCGGCTTTTTTTCCGGGAGGCTGTCCGGGCCTATGCGCTCGCTGTGATCCTCCGAAGACCAAAGCACCGGAAAGCGCTGATATTTCTTCTGACCTTTCTCCTTGCGGCGACAGAGATCAATGTCCTCAAGTTTTTAAAGCTTCCGGAGCAGAAGGAAATTTTCATTGAGATCACGGAGCATGTGCTGCCGAGCTTTGCCCAGGGCTTTCTGCTCACGATCCTCTCTCTGTACGGAGGGCTTTCGGCCTCCCTCTTCTATGCGGCGTCCATAGCGCTCTTTCAGAGACTTTTCCCCGTCCTTCCCGGACTCCCCTGGCTTGCGGAGTCTGCGATCGGGCTGTGCTTTCCTGTCTTTTATGCTTTTTATATCAAAGAAGAGCAGGAAGGGGAGGAGTATGGAAGGATGGCGGCCAGGCGAAATGGCTTTTCGCCGTCCTATATCATATCTCTGGTCCTGCTCACCGCGTTTTACTGGTTCAGTGTCGGAGTCTTTCCCATCTACCCTTCCACGATACTGACAGGGAGCATGGAGCCCGGGATAAAGCCCGGGGATATCGTTTTGATCCGGCGCTTTCATTCGGAAGCGGAGCTGGATCAGCTGCGGGAGGGGGACATCATCAATTTCCGGAGGGAGGGCATCGTCATCACACACCGCATTCTTCGGATTCAGAAGGATGCGGCCGGAAATCTCAGCTTTATCACAAAGGGAGACAATAATGTCTCTGAGGATCAGGAGGCGGTGCTGCCAAATGATATCAATGGACCTGTAGTGAAGGTGCTGCCGAAGCTCGGGAGCTACCAGCTGCTTCTCCACAGCGGAGAGAATAGAGCGGAGGGAGTCGTTGAAACAGGAAGATCAGAGGAAGAGAAGAGAGGAAGCAAGGAGGCGGAGGAGACGGATTCCGAACAGTCGGAAGGAAGGATTGCAGGAGGAGAGAACAGAGGAGATGAATAAAGAGCTGGATTCTGTAGTGAAGCATTCCGAGAACGGGGGCGCCGCTCCGAAGAAAGAGGGAGAGGAGGGGAGGATAAAGCCGATCCTGGTGTGGAGCAGGAGGAAGAGGATGGGAGTTCTCGCTCTCTCTGCCGTCCTTCTCCTGGTCGGGATTTCCCTTCTTTTGGCCTTCCTGGAAAAGAAGACGAAGGAGGAGGATGTTCCGCTTTTTTCCTATGAGCTCTCTGCGGATTCCGAATACCGGGTTCACCTCAAGGAGAATTCTCTCTATCCGGAGGAATGGCTGGAGGCGGATCGCGTCTATTCGGCAAAGCTCACGGACTACATCGAAGCCAGCTTTCACACAAAGCTCAGCGGGGCAGGGGAGCTCAATGCGATCGTCCACGGAAATTATTCGATTGCCACGGTCCTGGAGGGCAGCTACCTCGTCAATGAGGAGAAGAAACAGGTCTACATGAAGAGCTACCCCATAAAGGAGGGAGAGATCCCGGCCGGGGCGGGGGCGAGCGGCATAGATGATACCGTGCAGATCCGACCCGAGGAGTACATGGGGCATTTCGCGGAGATCGAGAATGAGATCGGAGGGAGTCCCGAAAAAGAGGCCTATCTCCTTTTCAGCGGAAGCTACCAGATCGAGGCGGAGGGGCAGGAGCCAAAGACAGAGGAATTCAGTGAGAAGCTGAATCTTCCGAATGCAGACAGCGCCCTCTATATGATCAAAAAGTCTGAGCCCGTTCAGAACGGCGGGGCGCTCAGCGAAACGAGGACAGTGGAAGTCCCGCCGGAGAAGGGGAGGACGCCCCTCGCTCTGCTTCTCATACTTCTCTCTGTCGGTCTGGGACTTTTCACCTTCTACCTCACGAGGGATCCGGATGAGGGAGAGGTGGAGGAGCTGAGGCTCCGCGCCTTCCTAAGGAAATACGGAAGCCGCATCGTCATGCTCCGCTCCGGGGAAGAGGAGCTTCCCAGAGGGCTCAGCTACCTCCGGGATATGGACAGCCTTCTCCTCCTCTCTGAGGAGCTCAGACAGCCAGTGACCTGCAGTATCGATGAGAGAGGGCTGCCTCTTGGCAGACGTTTCCTTCTCCGAAACGGAGAGGAGAGCTACTGCTATGAAATCCCCGAAGCATCTACAACGAAAGGTGTAGATGAGATTGGGAAAAAGGAACAGGAAAGTCACTGAGAACGAGGGATGAAATTTTTCTAAAAAAAGTTATACTAAATACGAACATTTACATAATGCTTCGTGCACAAGAAGGAAAGGAGCACCAATGAAGAAAGTAGGAAAGAAGTCGCTGATCGGCGGAATTCTCGCTCTGTCCCTGATCCTCGGCGGAACAGGCTATGCTTATTGGACGGATACGCTGAACATCACGACGAAGGCAACTACCGGCGAGTTCGGCATGAAGTTCGTGGATCTGGGACTCTATGCGCAGTACTGCGATGAGATCAACACCGACGGAGTGAAGGGCTGGTCCATCGTCGACGGCATCGACAAGGGCTATGTCGAGTCGGATTTCTTCGAGAGAGGAACGCAGTACAACAAGATCGCGAAGGACGGAAGCATCGAGAAGTACAAGGAGCGCCAGAAGGGCTACAGCAATACCGAGTTTGACGCCAAGCTCAAGGATGCGGCTCCTCTGAAGAAGCAGGTCGGCCCCTACAATTCCGCCAATACGAACGGAAGCGACAGGATCGACATCAAGATCAATGAGATGTATCCCGGCTATGCGCAGGCTTTCCGCTCTGATCTTCTGAATGTCGGAAGCATCGCTGCGAAGCTTGGAAACATGAAGTTCACTGTTTCCAGCAAGGACAAGGATGCCAGCACCGTGAAGGATATGCTCGGTATCGCGCTCTATATGCATCAGGAGCAGTTTAACCCGAAGTCCTCGATCAACAACGCTCATGTCTTCCGTCTTACGAAGGACCTTGCTCTTTCCGACAAGGACTTCTTCACGGTCGGCGGCGTTGACTTCCTGAGACTTTCCGCTCTTGAGAAGCTGGATGAGAAGGATATCAAGAAGGCCATCGAGAACTCCACCATCCTCTGCAGCCCGGCTACGGACAACAGAATGGATGTCTTCATCGGTATCGCCATGGATCCGGATAAGGACGGCGCTTACACCACGGGAAGCACCGAGAACCTGAAGAAGGACAACGACGATACGAAGAGCCAGAACAAGGGCGTTGAGATCGGAATCGACTTCCTCTGGGATCAGTTCAATGTCGGAAAGGATGAGGGCAAGCCGAACATCCTGAAGAACCAGAACTATGGCGGACAGAAGGATCAGAAGAAGGATCAGAAGGATTCCGGATCGGTCAAGGGAAACTAAGTCTCTTAGGAGAGAAATATCATAGGCGGAGAGTCAGTCTTTCCGTCTAAGCAGGAGGGAGGCCTCCGGGGCGTAAGCGAAAGCCCCGGGGGCCTTTCTTTGCTTTTCTTTGCTTTTCTTTCCTCTGAACACTCTGAATCGAAGCGGGCGTCTCCGGATTGGATTTAAGAGCTTTTCTTCGTCCCTGAACGCGGATTCGAAAGCTTCGGCCCGATATCTATGGGCTGCCTGCTTTCCTTCCGCGCTGCGCTTTGCCTGCATGAGAAAAAGCGCGCCCTATTTCTCCTGAAAAGGCAGATTTTTGGGAAAGATTATCCGGCGGGTAATAGTTTTTCGCCGCCAAAGGCCGTAGTATGAACGTAAGGCAGGAAGAGAGCGCATCGCGGGGAGGAGGCAGAGATGAGGCATCGGGGGAAGAGCTTTGGGAAATTTTTTCGATCGGGAGAGAGGAGCAGGGGACTGCTCGCTTTTCTCCTTTGTCTTACCATGCTGCTTTCTCTCACATCCTGTGAGGGGATCAGGGGAAGGAGGAAGAGCGGGGACAGGGAAGAGGAGGAGACGAAGGTGAGAGCGCGGGAAAGGGACAGCGGGGAGAAGGAGAGAGAGAAGAAAAAGCTCGAGGGAGAGGAAGGAGAAGAGAGGGTCTTATATTTTTCGAAGGATGGGCTGAGGCTTTATTCCCGGAGCTTAGGAAAGAGTGAAGAGGTACAGGAGGGGAGCTGGGAGAATGGCTGGAATCACATGGATCAAGAGGACGTGCAGTATACCGAGGATGGAAAATATCTCTATTATATCGAATATGAGAGCCCGGAGGTTTTGGTAAAGGAGACAGAGGGGGCTATAGAGGAGGCCTGGGGGGAGGAAGAAATGTCCGGGGAGGCGGAGATGGAGGCCTGCTGCGCGGGCGTAAATCTCCACGACGGTATACTCCGCAGGAAGACGATCGGAGAGGAGAGCGCCGTGAAAAAAATCGCGGAAGGAGTGGAAAGCTTTCAGCTCCTCTCAGATGGTTCCCTTCTCTACATAAGGAGCAATAACCGCGGGATCTATCTTTTTACGGATGGGGAAAAGGAAAAGCTCTATTCCGGGACACCGCACACGTATTTCCTGAGTAAGGATGAAAAGACGATCCTCTTTCTCGCCTACGAGGGGGAAGGCACGGACGGCTGGACAGATCGGCTCTTCGCTTTGCAGAAGGAGGAGGGAGGGGAATGGAAGCTTTCCTGCCTCAGCGATGCAGTCTGGACCTTCTATGGGAGCTCCGAGAGCATGGACAGAATCTACTACTCTGAGAGGAGAGAGGAGGATGAGGGGGAGAGGATTTTTAAGATCGAGAACTTCGGGGAGCCGGAGCAGATCGACGGCGGAGCGGAATTCATCTATGTGAGGGTCGATTCGGAGGGGAATCTTTGCTATATCAGAAAGAAGACGGATGAGATCAATTTCCTCGCAGAGGACGATCTGTCCCGGAGGGACTCTCCGGAGATTCCATCTCTCGGAGATAAGGAGAGGGAAAGGCTCTATGGGAAGGAAAGGATTCCTGAGGGGAGCGCTCTCTATCGCTATATGGAGATTTATCTCTGGAATCAGTTTGTCCAGTCCATGAAGGATGCCTGCCATTATGCGATCTGCTCCTACGGAGATGCCTGCCTCTATGACGGGAAGGAGCTGAGAGTCCTTTCAGAGCGGGCGGAGCTTCCCTTTATCACGGGAGGGGACAGGGTCCTTTTGCTCCACAGCATCGCGGAGGGCTATCAGGGGACGAGGAAGCTCTCGGAGCTCTATGAGGAGTATCTCAGCCTGGTCTTCTTTCAGGTCTATGGAAGATGGCCCGGAGAGGCTGAGGGAGAAGGGATCGATCTGGAATGCCTTTTCTATGACTATTTCGGAATCTCCGGCAGCCCGCTGAGCGAGATCTTTTTGATGGAGGAGCAGATCTCCGAGGATGACTTTAACGGCTGGAAGTACAGCGTGATCTCCTATTATGCCGCGCGGCGGCTCGCTGACCGCCTCCTCTATGATGCCCTGCAGGGGCAGAGCTATCGGATCATCTTTGAGGGAAGGGAGGAGAAGATCGAGGAGGAGGGAATCCTTCAGGATATTTTCTCCGAAAACTCCGGAAAACTCGCCTGCCTCAGCTTTCCCCTCTCCCTTCGGGAGGAAGAGAAGGAGGATCCGGATCTGGAGAAAAGCATCCTGGAAGCGAGAAAAGGAGAAATGGAGCTTCTTTTCTGGGAGAAGCAGAGCGCGGGGATGAAGAGGCTGGACCAAAATGTCACAGATCTCAACGGATTTTGCGACGGGGAGATCTATTATATGAAGGATCAGGCGGAGAGAGAGGAGAGCGGAACAGCCTACTGCTCCGGAAAACGTCTCATGACGGACATTCAGAAGATCTACATTTCGGAGGACAGGGTCTATCTCATTGGCGAGTGGGACGGAAGGGGGCTTTTTGATATCTACCTTCCGGGAAAGAGGAAGGCTGTGCTCGCCGCGGAGGAGGTAAAGAGCTTTTATCCCTTAAAGGACGGGGGCTTTGCCTATATCGGCGACTATCGGACGAAGAGCGGACACGGGAAGCTCTGTCTCTATCGGGCGGATGGGGAGAAGGAGGAGCTCTCGGAGGAGGCCAGCTCCATTTACGACGGAGTCAGCTCCGAGGACTTCATGGTATATGGCTGAGGATGGGGGCATGCATGGAGAAAAATCCGTTTCGCATCTATTGCAAAAACTGCGGTGCGCCGATCGGCTTTGACATAGTCCGTCAGAGCTACCGCTGCAGAAGCTGCGGAAGCCAGAGCGGGATTGAGGAGGAGAAGCGGATTGTCCATTGCTGGAGAGAGTGGAAGAGACAGGAAACCCGGGAGATGGGGGAGATGGATGCCCTTCTCGAATGCGCCTGCTCGTCCTGCGGCGCGAGACTCCTCCTCCCCGCCGGAGAGGAGCCGGAAAACTGCGATTTCTGCGGGAGCAGGCTGGTCCGCGGAGAGTTCCGGGAAAAAGAGCGGCTCCCGGAGCTGATCATCCCCTTTCTTCTGACGGAGGATGAGGCGAGAGAGAGGATGCGCCGCTGGGCCAGGGAGAGGAGAGGTAGGGCGGAGGGACGGGCTGTTCTCTCCCATATGGACTCCTTCCGGGGCTATTATCTCCCCTGCTGCCTCATGCGGGGGCCTGTGAGCGCCGGAGTGAGCCGCTGTGGGAAGCACAGAAGCTATTTTTGCAGGGGCTATCTGGACGGCTCTGCGGTCAATGCTTCCCGGCAGCTTGATAAGCTTCCCTTAAATGAGATTGAGCCCTTTGACTGGACGGCAGCGGAGGGGTTCTCCTACGGCTTTATCGCGGGACAAAGAGTGAAGCTTTGTGATCTCAGCGGGAGGGAGCTGAATGCCCGTATCTCGGAGGAGGCGGCGGAGGAGTTTCGCCCGGAGGTGGAACGGGTGATGCAGACCGGCGGCGTAAGCCTATCGGTAAATACGGGGGAGATGACGATCCTCTCCGCCCTGCTTCCGATCTATTTTATCCGCGCGGGAAGCTTCAGCGCCGTGATGAACGGACAGAGCGGAAGGATCTCCGTCACGAGGGAGAGAGGGAAGGAGAGAAGCTACTGGACGGCGGAGGCGGCAGTCTATACCCTCCTCGCTTCCTTTCTTTTGGATTATCTCTTCCGCTTTGATCTCTCCGGCCTCCTCCTCTTCGGCCTTCTCTTTGGCTGCCTCTTCTTTTCCCTCATGGGGGCGACGGATTTTTCCCTTCTCCAAAGGATTGCGGACCGAGCAGAGAAGAGGGGGGAGAGGCGGGAGAGGGGAAGCCTTGAAAATCCCTTTGACAACACGCCGGTCTTTTATGAGAGGAGCGGAAGGGGGGAGCTTATCCCGGTGAGGCCCTGTTTTTATAATCCGATCCGCCTTCTGGAAATCTTTTTCAAGGCTGCGGCCCTTATCTTTCTGCCGCTTCTTCTCGCCCTCTCTCTTCGGATTCTGAGGGATGGGATGCAGCTTCAGAGCATCTCTTCCCTGCATCCGGGGCGCGGCCTCATATGGTATCTCCTTAGCTTTTTTCTATGTATGTTCTACTTCACAAAGGGCGTTCGGGAGGATGCCTATGAGCATCCGATTCTCTATGAACTCCTCCCGAGCGGGAGGAAAAGACTCATCGGAAGCCGCTCCTCCAGAAGCTTAAGTCCTCTCGCCGTGTTTTCGGAAGCAGGGGACGGAGGAGAGATCGGAGGGAGAGGACTCATCCCGGCATTTCGCGCCATGGGGGGAGCGGGGATTCCCGCGGCTCTCCTTCTCTTCCTCCTGCTCCTTGGATCAACCGCGGCGATTATGATTCCGGCCTTGTAGGCGTGGCTGCAAGTCATGGGGCGAGACTTTCTCAAAACAGCGTTTTCCCGGAGGATGGGGAGGCGCTTTTCTTTTCTCCGGGATTATGCACATTTAACAAAATGTTATTTTATAAATGGTCCATTATCATAATTCGCTATTTCTCTGCAGATGATATAATTTTTACATACGAAATTATGACGAAAAAGGGAGGTCTTTTATGGGTGGAAGGAGAACGTGCGCGGCGGTACTGGGCTTTTTGCTCCTCCTTTCCGGGTTCATCGTCTTTCAGAGCTGCAGGAGAAGGAAGGAGACTGTGACGCTCTCTGTCTGGCATGTTTACGGGGGGCAGACGGATTCCCCTCTCAGCCCTTTGATCGAGGAATTCAACGCGACGGAGGGAAAGAAGCGGGGGATCCATATCCGCGTCGTAGCGGTCTCCAATACGAATACCATCCATGAGGAGATTCTCTCCGCGATTCGTCAGGAGCCGGGAGCTCCGAGCGCTCCGGATCTTTTTGTCTCCTATCCGAAGACGGTGCTCGCTCTGCCGGATCCCTCCGTGCTCGTGGACTACCGGGACTATTTCAGTGAGGAGGAGCTTAAGCGCTATATTCCGGAGTTCATCGAGGAGGGCACGGTGGATGGGAGATTCGTGGTCTTCCCGGTGGCAAAGTCCACGGAGATTCTCTTTGTGAATAAAACTGCCTTTGATGCCTTTTCCAAGGAAAGCGGGGCCACTTTGGAGGATCTCTCCAGCTGGGAGGGGATCTTCCGCCTTTCGAAGCTCTACCATGAATGGAGCGATCAAAGAACTCCGGAGAAGGAGGGAGATGGGAAATGCTTTTTCACGCATGACTATCTCTTCAACTATCTCCAGGTCGGTGCGGAGAGTCTGGGAGCACAGTTTTTCGAGGGAGACGGGATCCGCTTTGATCAGAACTTCCGGAGGGTCTGGGACGTCTATGCGGATGCGGCCATACGGGGCGGCATCTGGCTCCGGGAGGGCTATGCGACGGAGCCGCTCCGCACCGGGGACGTGATTGTGAGCGTCGCATCCTCCGCGAGCGTTCTCTACTATAAGGATGAAGTGACCTATGAGGACAATACCTCCGAGCCGGTAGAGATTATCTCCAGGCCCTGCCCGGTCTTTTCCGATGGGGAGAAGCTTGTGATGCAGCGGGGCGCGGGCTTTTGCACCTTCCGCTCGACGAAGGAGAGAGAGAAGGCCGCCGCGCATTTTCTCCGCTGGCTCACGGATCCGGAGAGAAATGTCCGCTTTGTGACGAGCGTAGGCTATATGCCGGTCACAAAGGAGGCCTTCGATAAGGAGCTCAGCGCAGCGGTGGAAAAGCTTTCCTCCCCGAAGTACCGAAGTCTCTACGAAGCGCTTTTGGAGACACAGAGGGACTACCGCTTTTATACCGCTCCCAAGCTCTCCTCTTATCTGGAGCTTGAGATGAATACGGAGAAGTATATGAGATCGGAGCTCTCCCGCGCGGAGGAGCAGTATCGCATGAAGAAAGAGGAGGCGGAGGATCCGGAGGCCCTCATCGGGGAGCTTGCAGAGGAGGCCGCGGATCGCTTTCAGAAGCATGTTCAATGAGGGAGAGGCGATATGTCTGAGATCCTTCGATATCTGAAAAGGGAGAGGCGCTCCATGCAGTTTCGGATGAGCCTTTACCTTCTTCTCATGCTTTTTCTTGCCTTTATGACCTTTGTCTTTCTGGGGATCGCCTTCGGATTTTTCTCTTTGACGGAGGACAGACTCTATGAGGGGATGGAGCAGCAGCTTAGGCTTCTCACGGATGAAATGCGGGATGAGCTCGGCAGGATGGAGGGCTATGCGCATACTCTTTCCGGGAGACTCGGCTCCTCGGTGGAGGATTGCGTGGGAGAGTATTCCACGGAGATCTCGAAGCTGAACAATCAGCCGGATAAGCTTTTAGAGCTCCAGGAGGAATTTTACCCGGAGCTCAGCTCCATCCTTCAGCTCTCCAGAGGCTCCGGCATCTACGCGGTGATCGATGCGACGACCAATACGGAGGCCCCCGGGGCGGAGAAATCCCGGAGCGGGGTCTATCTGAGATTATACAATATCGCGGCGGACTACTCCCTGAACCCCAAATTCACCTGTTTTCGCGGGATTCCGGAGCTTGCGAGGGAGTACAGGGTCGAGCTTCATAATCGCTGGAATATGGAGTTTGACACGACGAGTCTCCCCGGCTTTCGCCTCTTTTCCGGGAAGCACTACGATAAGGCCTCAGAGGCGGGCTTTTGGTCAAACCGCCTGGGTCTGCCGGATACCTGGGAGGAGATCCTTCTCTACAGCGTGCCGATACTCGGGAGCGACGGAAGAGTCTATGGGGAGTGCGGGATCGAAATGAACGAGCTTCTCTTTCAGATGAGACATATGGTCTATGCCAATCGCTCCGGCAGCATGATCTTCGTCATCGCGCCTCTTTCGGAGAGACGGCTTAGGATGGATCTGGGGCTTGCCGGGAAGATGGAGGGGAGCTCCGTCCGGACGGACGAGGCGCTTCGGATCGGAAGAAAGGGGAGATTCTTTCGCTATTATTCTGAGGGGCAGAGCTTCCTCGGCGTGCAGGCCCCGCTTCCCATGAGAGGGGAGCCGGGACAGAGCTGGGAGGCCGCGGTCCTGATGCCGCAGTCCGTCTACTCGGACTATGTGGTTTTTCACCGGATCCGCTGGACTCTCGCCGCGGCAGCGCTTCTCATTCTGATGGGGATTGCGGCCTTCTTCCTCTCAAGGAGCTATGTCCTTCCGATCAGGAACAGTCTGGATGCCTTTCGAAACGGGGGAGATCCCGCTCTGGAGTCCGGCATCCCCGAGATCGAGGAGCTCTTTCGCTTTGTGGACCAGAAGCTGAAGGAGGCCAGCATAGAGCGGGAGGGGATTCCTCTTAAGATCGCGGAGCTCTTCGATGCCTTTGAGGAGAGGGTGGGAAGGCTGACCGCCGCAGAATATGCGGTCTTCTCCCATTATGTCAGGGGCTATGATATCCCGGAGCTCCCGGGCCTTTTATATATCTCCATCAATACGGTCCGAAAGCATAACCGGAGTATCTATGAGAAGCTGAATGTCGCCTCAAAGGATGAACTCATGGTCTATGTGGAGCTCTTTCGGAGGTGCGGCAGGCTGGAGAAGCTGCTCACGCCGAAGAAGCATCAGGTCTATGATAAGTGAGACCTTCAGATGGCCCCCATATGCATGATGTCTATGAGGAGGATGGCGGAGAGGCCATAGTATGTGACCACGCCGACGAGATCCGTGATCGTAGTGATCAGCGGTCCGGAGGCAGCCGCGGGATCGACCCCGACCCTTTTGAAGAAGATCGGGACCGCCGTTCCGACGAAGCTGGAGATCACCATCGCGAGTAAAAGCGCGATTCCGATGCAAAAGGAGATCAAAAAGGCCTGATGCAGGGGAAGATGCTTAAAGAGCGCGATATAGGCCCCGATTCCGCTGAGCGCGAGAAAGCCTAAGATGATGCCGTTGAGTCCTCCGACCGTCATTTCCTTTCCGATCAGACCGAGCTTCTGTCTCCCGGTGAGCTTCTCATCCATGAGGACCCGGATCGTGACGGCGAGGGACTGCGTGCCGACATTTCCGGCCATATCCAGGATCAGGGACTGAAAGGCCATGATGATCGTGAGCTTGGCTACGACCGCTTCGAACATGCCGACGACGGTGGAGACCACGAGTCCCAGAACGAGGAGAAGCATGAGCCAGGGGAGGCGCTTCTTGATGCTCTCCCGGATCGGTTCCTTTAAGTCCTCCTCCGCGGTGAGACCGGCGAGCTTTGCGTAGTCCTCGCCCATCTCATCGTCCACAACCTCGATGACGTCCTGAGCGGTGATCACGCCGAGTATCCTTTTGGAGTCGGAGAGGACGGGGATGGAGCGCTCGGAGTAGTCCTTCAGCTTTTCCAGGCAGTCCTCGATCCGGTCGTTCGCATAGACATAGGGATAGGAGGTCGCGGTGATGTCACAGAGCTTTGTGTCCCGGCGGGCGATGATGAGATCCTTCAGCTCGACGGCCCCGAGATAGCTCCGGTTTTTCCCGACGACATAGAGCGTTGAGATATTGTCATTGTCCGCTGCCTGCTCGATGAGGGAGCGCATCGCCTCCTTGATCGAGAGACCGCTGTTCAGAGCCACAAAATTGGTGGTCATGCGGCTTCCGATCAGGTCCTCATCGTAGGAGGCCAGAGTCTGGAGGGATCTCCGGTCCTCCGGGTCCATGAGAGACATCCAGACCTTTTTCTGCCGGGAATCCGTCTCCTTCAGGAGGTCGACGGCCTCATCCGGCTCCATCTCCTCCAGGATCGCCGCGGCCCGCTGGGGACTGAGCTCCTCCAGGTAATCATCCGCTTCGTCGGAGTACTCCATGACCTCCGCGAGGCCTTCGTTGTTAAGGAGCGCATAAAGCCTGTGCCGCTCCTCAAGGCTCAGCTCCGGCAGGGCCTCCGCGATGTCATTTGCGTGGTAGTCCCCGAGATGATCCCGAATCTCCTCATCGCTTTTCCCGCTTCGAAGAAGCGAGAGAATCTCCTGTACATAGTCCTGCTGGACTCTGGCTTCCATCGTGTTGTCCATGGGATTCGCTCCTTTCACAGCCTGAAGAATGCGCATCAAGAAAAGCTTCCGGGTCAGTTCCCGGAATCCGGATTTTTTTGGCGTGTGGAAGTCCTCCGAAAAGAGTGCGGAGATCGGCGATCAAAACCGATTCTAAGGGCGGAAAAAGTGCCCGAAGGAAGGGAAAGGATCTGTGCCGCCGCAGCATTTTCGTATCTTTCCGGGACTTCGGTCCACGTCATCGCCGCATTTCATGCATTTTTCCTTTCCTGTCATATTTTTGAAACCGGAATCTATCCTATCATGCAAAGGGGAGAAACGCAAGAAAGGGGGCGGGATTCCAAATAATTTTCGGCGAAAATTGATTTTCCCCGCGGGGAGAGCGCGCACTATGTGGGAGATGCTCGGTTCTTTCCCGGATCTCTCTGAAAAACTGGTATATCTGCCGTTTTACCGCGGGGGGAAAGGATTTATAATAATTTCAGGATATAAGTCCCCGTCAGGCAGAGGACGCTCTCGCTCCGGCTGCTGCGGTCGGCGGTGCATAAAAGGGCGGGACAAAAGCCCGGACAGAGAAAGCGGCGGGAGGGCAGTCCGGGCTGCGGACCCCTGTAAAACAAGTCCGCGGCCCGGCCTTGGACGGCGGATAAGGGCAGCGTGTCGCTGATACAGAAGGAGGTTCTTATGGAAATCAGAAAACCCGCGGTCGCGGGGACGATGGAGTCCAGTGACTGCCAGGTCAGCCTGGAGCCGGGGGAGGGGAGGATTGACTTCTCCCTGGAAAGCGTGGTGGCGCAGCAGTTCGGAAATGAAATCCGGAGGGTCGCGCTGGAGACGCTCTCCAGACTCGGTGTGGACAGCGTAAAGATCTCCATTATCGACAAGGGCGCACTGGATTGTACGATCCGGGCCAGAGTCGAGGGAGCGGTTTACCGCTCCTTGGAGCAGTTCAAGGATTTACCCTGGGGAGGTGCCATCAGATGATCGAGAACCCGAATAAGAAGAGACTGAGGCGGTCCATGATGTTTCTCAATGCGCAGAAGCCGTCTCTCATCAAGGATCCCTATATCTACGGGGCGGATTCTCTGATGCTGGATCTGGAGGACGCCGTCGCGGCCACGGCGAAGGATACCGCGCGTTTTTCCCTCTACCATGCGCTTAGGAGCATTGATTACAGAGGATCGGAGAGGGTTGTCCGGATCAACGGTCTGGACACGGATCTCTGGGAGGAGGATATCCGCTGCGTTGTGGCGGGCGGAGCGGATGTCATCCGCATCCCGAAGACGGAGAACGCGGACATGGTGAGGGCAGTCGAGGACAAGGTTTTGGCGGCGGAGGAGGAATTCCACAGAGAGCCGGGGACGACGCTCCTGATGTCGGCACTGGAGTCCGCAAAGGGCGTCATGAATGCCTATGAGATCTGCACGGCCTCAGACCGCATGATCGGCGTGGCGCTCTCCGGAGGAGATTATACCAAGGATTTACAGACCAGAATCACCGGGACCGGGGTGGAGCTGATGGGAGCAAGGCAGCAGATGATCATCGCGGCGAGGGCCGCGGGGGTGCAGTGCTTCGATACGGTCTGGACGAATCTGGATGATATGGAGGGCTTTCGGAAGGATGTCGAGACCATCCATATGATGGGCTTTGACGGAAAGTCCTGCATCAATCCCCGGCAGATCGATGTCGTCCACAAGATCTTCACACCGACCATGAAGGAGATCATCTTCTCCGAGAAGGTGATCCGGGAGATCGATGACAAGAAGGCAAAGGGCATCGGAGTATTCACGGTGGACGGCAAGATGATTGACATCGCGTTCTACGACGGCGCAAAGAGAAATATTATGCTTGCGAAGGCTGCCGGCATCTATAAGGGGGATTTATAATATGCTGAATGCGGTAGGAAGAGATATCCCGGAGGAGATTCTGAAAAAGACCGGGAAGGAGGTATTCCAGGGCTCCCATCATTTCGACGGCCATGAGTTCAAAAAGGATGGACCGAAGGTCCGCTGTGTCATCAACCAAAGCGGCACGAAGCTTCTCCCGTCCATCCGGGAGGCCCTCGAAAAATGCGGCATCAAGGACGGCATGACGCTCGGCTTTCACCATCATTTCCGAAACGGGGACAAGGTCCTCAATATGGTGATCGAGGAGTGCCATAAGATGGGGATCAAGGATCTTCGCATCGCGGCGAGCTCTCTGGGGGCGCAGAACGACCCGATCGTGCCCTATATCGAGGACGGCACGATCACCGAGATCCAGAGCTCCGGCGTGAGGGGAGGCATCGGAAAGGCGATCTCGGAGGGAAAGCTCCGGGGGCTTGCGATCATGCGCTCTCACGGCGCAAGGGTCCGTGCGATCGAGACCGGGGAGACCCACATTGACATCGCCTTCATCGGCGCCCCGACTGCGGATGAGTACGGGAATCTGAATGCCAATGGGGGAAAGGCGGACTGCGGCGTGCTCTCCTACTCGGCGGTCGATGCGGAGATGGCGGACCGGGTGGTCGCGGTCACGGACTGCCTGGTGCCCTTCCCGAATCTGCCGGCGCAGATCACGCAGACCCATGTCGACTATGTCGTGAAGGTCGCGGAGATCGGCGATCCGACAAAGATCGCGACCGGGGCCGCGAAGCCGACGACGGATCAGAGAAAGCTGATGATGGCGCAGTACTGCACGGATTTCGTGAAGAACACTCCTTATTTCAAGGAGGGCTTCTCCTACCAGACCGGTGTCGGCGGTGCCTCGATCGCGTCTACCATTTCTCTTGCGGAGGTAATGCGGGAGAGGGGCATCCACATGAGTTTCGGAGTCGGCGGGCTCACAAAGCCCATGTGCGACCTCCTGGATGAGGGCCTTGTCGGCTGTCTTGTGGATACGCAGGACTTCGATCAGGATGCGATCGAAAATATGAAGACGAATCCGAGGCATTTTTACATCACGGCGGGGGAGTACGCGGATCCCTTCAACAAGGGAGCCTATGTGAACAAGCTTGACTTCGTCATCCTGGCGGCACTGGAGGTGGATACGCACTTCAATTGCAATGTCGTCGTGGGCTCCGACGGCTATATCACCGGAGCGCAGGGGGGGCATCCCGATACTGCGGCGGGCGCGAAGTGCACGATCGTCATCGCGCCGATCATGCAGGGAAGGATTCCGACGATCTGCACGGACTGCACGACCGTCACGACGCCGGGGGAGGACGTGGATGTCGTCATCACAGACTACGGCATCGCGATCAATCCGAAGAGGAGCGATCTCATTGAGGCGACGAAGGATTCCGGACTCCCCTTCAAGACGATCGAGGAGCTTCGGGACATCGCCTATTCCATCACCGGAGAGCCGGAGAAGGTTCAGTTCGGGGACAGAGTGGTAGGAATTATCGAGGCGAGAGACGGCACGATCATGGATGTGGTCCGGGAGATCAAGCCCTTTAGCTTCAGGGATTGAGGAAGCGGCTGATAGGAGAAAGCGCGCCAAAGCGCGCCGCATCGGCGGGAGCTTCGGGGCCGAAATAAAGATTGATTTTTTCGAAAGAGACTGTAATTAAAGTGTCACAGAATTGATAGGGAATAAGTAACCACTCTTTTCCGATTTTTGTCTATACTAGGGACAGCGGTTCCGGAAGGGGGCTCCCGCAGTCTGTGAAACTGAGAGAGAACTTGCCGGGACAAGGCAAAAACAAAACTCCGCAGGACGGAGTACAGGAGGAGAACATGAAAAACGGAAAGATTCTGGGCTTGGGCTTCGCGGTCGCCCTGCTGACGGGACTGAGCTTCCCCGCCCTTGCGGCATCCACCAAGACCCCGATCAATCATGTGACACTTTCTATCGATGCGGGAGATATCGAGATCGGGTCCGCCTCGAAGACGATCTCTGTCGACGCGGCAGAGGACAGCTATGAGGTCACAAACAGCAGCGGTACTGCCATCAATATGGAGGGCGCGAAGTGGGCGAACAATGTCACCCCGAAATTCAAGATCACGATCAAGGCAGACAGTGATCACCGCTTTGACACGAATGCGCTGAAGTCCGCGGCCTTCTATACCCTGAACGGCGCCAGCGCGAGCTTCGTGAAGGCGCAGGGCTCCAGCAACTCCATTACCCTTACCGTGAAGCTTCCGAAGCTGAAGGGCAATACCTCGGATCTCGGAGTGGCGGATCTTCAGTGGCAGGATGACAGTGCGAGTGCGACCTGGACGGGTTCTGATAATGCGCAGAAGTATTATGTGAAACTCTATCGCGGATCCAGTCTCGTGACAAGCGGTGAGACCACCAATACAAGCTACGATTTCTCCAGTGCGATCACGCAGAACGGAACCTATACCTATAAGGTCCGTGCTTTCGCCTACGGAACCTATGGAGAGTGGGATACCTCGGATGAGCTCGAGGTCACGGATGTGAACAGCATCAGACAGAATAACCCCACCCCCAACACGGGCGGAAGGTGGATCCTCGACAATGTGGGCTGGTGGTGGCTCAATCCGGACAGGACCTATCCGAGAAATACCTGGAAGTTTATCAATAACGCCTGGTACTATTTCGACGGAACGGGCTATATCTACATAAACCGCTGGTTCCACTATAACAGAGACAACAACTGGTACTACTTCGGGCAGAGCGGTGCGATGCTCACAAACGCGCGCACACCGGACGGCTATTATGTAAACGGCGCAGGCATTTGGACGCGCTGAGACGGGAGACTCTGTTCTTTCCCGCATAGAATGCAAAAGGGCGGGGCCCGGGCGGATTGATCCGCCCGGGCCCCGCCCTTTTCGCGCTCAGAAAGCGGATTGAGCGCGGGAGCGCTTATATGCTATAATTATTATGCATCCGTTCCGGCATTCCCGCCCGGAGGAAGCAGAAAATTTGAGAAAACAGGAGGAAAGAGGATGTACGAATGCCCGAACTGCGGGGGGGATCTCCGCTTTGATATCGCATCTCAGAAGTTGAAATGCAATCATTGTGAGAGCTCCTTTGACCCTTATGAACAGGAAAAGCAGGCGGATGCCGTGGAGAGCACCGACGATGAGTACCAGGTCACGGTCTTTACCTGTCCCGAATGTGGTGCGGAGATCGAGAGCACGAATCTGAGTGCCGCGGGCTTTTGCAGCTATTGCGGCGGGGCAGTCGTGTTTTCGAGCCGGGTACAGAAGGAAAAGCGCCCGGCAAAGATCATTCCCTTCCGTGTCACGAAGGAGGACTGTAGAAAATCCTATCTCAGCATGATAAAGAGAACGCCCTATACGCCGAAGGAGCTGAAGGACCCGAAGTATCTGGAGCGCTTCGTGGGCTTCTACCTTCCCTACTGGAGCTTCCGCTCAAAGACCGAGCGAGAGGTGCATGTGGATGGGGTGAAAAGGACGAGGCGGGGCGATTATATCTATGTGGACCACTACCATCTGAGCGGTAAGCTTGACGCGAGCTACGACGGCGTCTCCTACGATGCCTCCAGTAGCTTCGACGATGGAATCAGCCAGAGGATTGCCCCCTTTTCCACGAAGAATATGGTGGACTTCGCGCCATCCTTCCTCCTCGGCTTCTACGCGGACACGGCGGATGTCCCGGTGGAAATCTATCAAAACGAAGCCTATACTACCATCGCGAAGGACATTGTGAGACGACTTCTCAGCAGTCAGGGCTTTCAGAAGGGCGGCATCAAGGTCGAATCCTCCGCGACCGCTCAGATTCGAAACGAGATCGCCGGGGATATTTCATCGGAGCGCATGATGTTTCCGATCTGGTTTCTGACCTATCGGAAGGGGGATCGGATCGCCTATTCCGTTGTGAACGGATCGACAGGGACGATCTACTCGGATCTTCCGATCGACAGCGGGAGATTCTTCCGGGCCTCGCTGCTCTTTGCCATTCCGATCTTTCTGCTTCTGAACCTTATCCTCTCCCTTTCCGCGCAGAAGATCCTGATCTTCTCCATGCTGCTTGCGGTCTTTACGATTTTCCTCTATGCCATGGAGATTCGCGCGATTCACAGAAAGGAGAAGAGAAAGGACGACACGGGATATCAGTGGAAGCAGAAGGATGAGGCAAAGAGTGCTGCGGCAGAGCCGGAAGATATGCAGGGGAAAAATATGACAGAGGAGTATCAAAGGCGAAGTCAAGCGAAAAATACGGAGAGAGTGCCCGCAAAAAACACACACTTCACGGAGATGCTGGGCGCTGTCTTTGCCGTGCTGCTCTCCGCCTTGATTCTGTTCTGGAACCCGGTGGAGGACCTCTTCTTTTACCTCGGATCGGTTGTCTCCCTTCTATCGATCGGAATCACGATCCTGGGAGTGATTAAAAAGTATAATAACTTCGCCACCCGTCCGGTGCCGGATTTCTTTACAAAGAAGGGGGAATAGAATGATGAAAAGACTAAGAAGACGGGCGCTTACGGCCGCCCTTTTCACCATCCTTCTCTCTGTCCAGCTTTTTCTCATCACGGCCTTTTCGGCGGAAAAGCTCTATACGAATCCGGACACCGGCTACTCCGTCTACCTGGAGGACGGGGAGGACCTTCTGACGAGCGAGGAGGAGGAAAAGCTCTCGGAGGAGATGAAGCGGATCACCGCCTACGGAAATGTCGGCTTCGTATCGGGCTATGCCGACGGCTCGGACAGCGCCGCCGAATATGCGAGAAAGAGCTATCAGGCGCTCTTCGGGCGTACGGATGCGTTTCTCTTCCTGATTGACATGAAGAACCGGGAGCTTCGGATCCAAAGCGGCGGATCCGTCTACCGCGTGATTACAGAGGACAATGCCAACACCATCACGGACAATGTCTTTCGGATGGCAAGCCGTGAAAACTACTACGGCGCGGCGCGGGAGACTTATCTCGAGGCCTACCGGCTTCTCTCCGGGCAGCTCATCGCGCGGCCGATGAAATGGATCTGCAACGCGCTTTTTGCGATCCTCGCGGCACTCCTTCTGAACTATGCCTTTGCGTTCAGCTCCCGGATCAGGATGAAAGCCAGTACGGCGGAGATTCTCGGCGCCATGGCGGTCAGCTTCCTGATCTCCGACCGGGTCGCGGACGCCTATAAGCATGAGAAGATCTATGATCCGCCCTCCAAGAGCTCCGGAAGAAGCTCCGGAGGAGGCGGCTTCTCCGGCGGAGGCTCTTCCGGCGGAGGATTTTCGTCCGGAGGCGGAGGACACAGGTTCTAAAGGCATAAGCTTTCTGCCGCTTTTCCGCTGGGCACGGGACGCTTTTGCTCTGACCGCCGCGCCCTGCGGCTCTGCTCCTTTGCCCCGTCATTTATTCCTTTGACGGGGACTGAATAGGCTCGGACTAATAATGCATGACATTTCCCGCAGCCTTGATTCGTTCGATCACGGGCTTCGCCTCCTCGGAGCAAAAGTAGGAATAGCCCGATTCCGGAAGCAGCCTTTTCAAGGTCTCAAAATCGTCCTTCTGGATCGCGAGGCGGACCGTGGAGGCGGAAATCGGCTTTCCGTTTTCTTCCAGGCGGGGGATGATGCGGCAGCGGATCCCTTCTTTTGGAAGACGCGATGCCATGAGCTCATTGTAGAGCCTCGTGACCCTGGAATTGGGCTCCTCTCCGACGAAGCGGGCTCCGATATTCAAAGCATGTGCGATCTGGCTGAAGACCTGGAGGTCCAGCGCCGCCTGGGATTCAATCGCCGCGGTATCATCCTTTAAAAAATAGGCCGGAAAGGTGGCGGAGCTTATGATATAGGAGCCGCTGTCGTGGACGATGAGATTGGGGATCCCCCTTGTGCCCTCCAGGATCAGTCTTTTTCGGACGGAAAAGGGGATGAGGCTTTTTTCCTCTGAAAGGATGAAAAGGTGGAGGAGGCGGGAGAGCTCCGCTGCCCTTTGGATGAGGTAGAGATGTCCCCTCGTAAAGGGATTTGCATTCATCACTACGGCGCTGCAGTTCTCTTCCTGTTCTCCCTCCTTTTTCGGAGAGGGGGCCTCTGGGGGATCGAGCTTCTTCCTTGCTTCCTGCGATTCGCTCTCTCTCTTTAAGCGTTCCAGATAGCCGGAAAAGCCATCCCTCTGGTTTTCCATAAAGACGAGCGTCCCTTCCACACGGGCGATCTCTCTGAAGCCGAGGCTTTCGAAGAATTTCGCGGTACTGCACTTGGTATAGAGAAAGATATGAGAGATATTTTGGCTGAATTCGTGCTCTATAAGATGGCTCACGATCTCATTTAAAAGCCCTTCTCCCTGATGTGCGCTGTCTACCGCGAGGCAGCGGAGCGTGTTTCCGAAGCAGCTTCCGGTCGCGATGACTTTGTAATTTTCATCCAGCATCGCAGCGGTATAGTCCAGATTTCGGTCCCGCGCGATCCCCTCCCTCTTAAGAAGAGAGTCGACATCGGAAAGAGTCCGGCTGTCTCCGGGATAAAGCTCTGTGATCCTGTAGTCCGACATCTGATCTTCCTCCTTTTTCCTGATCCCTCCGGCTCCTTAACCGTCTATCGGGATTTTACCCGGCTTTTCCGGAAAAGGCAAAGGATTGCCGCGAAAAGATCTGTGGGGATTTAAGGAAAGGAAACGCTGTGCCGATGAATTGGCACAGCGTTTCCTTTCCTAAGACTCTGATGGAATAATCCCTAATCCTTTACAACGGCTGTCCTCAATATCTTCACGCCGCTTAAGAGGGTGTTCTCCACGGGGCAGGTCGACTGGACGAAATCCGCGAAGCGCTCACAGCTCTCCTGCGACTCCTCTGTCTTAAAATGCATGGTGAAGCGGATCTCCTGCAGCCCTTTTTTCACATCGGCGCGCCCCAGAAAACCGTCCGGATCCAGATCCCCCTCCAGCTCCACATGGAACTCCTCGTACTTGAAATTCTGCGCCTTCGCGAATGCCGCGACGACGATGGACTGACAGGAACCGAGCGCACAGAGAAGAGCTTCGATCGGATTCATCCCGCTGTCCGTGCCTCCCATGGCCTTCGGCTCATCCATGATGAGCTTGAAGCCTCTCGATTCGGATTCGACCTGCAGACCTGTCTCGGTTTTCCTTGATCTGGCTTTGAAAATTGTCAGCATTTCAGACCTCCTTTGGCATGCTTTCCCATAGATACCAATGAAATTATAGCATATTTCCCGAAAATTAGATATATGATTTTGTGAAAATATAATATAAAATCCTCCGTCGGGCGGGCGAAGCGGCCAAGGTGCGGGAACGGAATTGACGAGGCGGCTCTCCCCGATTACAATGGGCTCAGAGCCGCAGTGCGTTTGCGGCGGAAAAGCGGGGAATCCGCCTTTTGCGTCCGGCGGGTTTAAGGCTTATGGTGGGAGAGTTTCGCTTTGCGGTTTGCATGCGGGAAAGGCAGGATGGTATGGGAAAGAAATGGCTCAGAACCGGCGCTTCGCTCGTCGCCCTTGGCGCCGCCGCGGCAGCGGCGCTGCACTGCGGGAAAAGGGCGTTTCGAAGTCTGAAGGGGAGTCCGGACGAGTCTGACTTCAGGAATACGGAGCGGGGAAAGAACGCGAAGAATTTGAAGGGGATCTACTATGCGAAGGGGAACTACGAGGCCTTTGCCCGCCCGGAGAAGCCGGAGGGAGTGGAGCAAAAGTCCGCCTATCTCGTCGGCTCCGGTCTCGCCTCTCTCGCTGCGGCCTGCTTTCTCATCCGGGACGGGCAGATGAAGGGAGAGAGGATTCACATCCTCGAGGCCATGGATCTCGCGGGCGGTGCCTGCGACGGGATCAACGATCCGACAAGAGGCTATGTCATGAGGGGCGGGCGGGAAATGGAGGACCATTTCGAGTGCCTCTGGGATCTCTTCCGAAGCATCCCTTCCCTGGAGACGGAGGGAATCTCCGTGCTCGACGAATACTATTGGCTCAATAAGCACGACCCGAACTATTCCCTCTGCCGGGCGACCGAGCGCCGCGGAGAGGATGCGCACACCGACGGGAGATTCGGGCTGAGTCAAAAGGGCTCCATGGAGATCCTGAAGCTCTTCTTCACAAGGGATGAGGACCTCTATGATAAGGCGATCGAGGATGTCTTTGATGACGAGGTTTTCCGCTCGAACTTCTGGCTCTATTGGCGGACGATGTTTGCCTTTGAGAACTGGCACAGTGCTCTGGAGATGAAGCTCTATCTGCAGCGCTTTATCCATCACATCGGAGGTCTTCCGGATTTCTCCGCTCTGAAATTCACGAAATATAATCAGTATGAATCCCTCATCCTGCCCATGCAGCGATACTTAGAGAAGGCGGGCGTTCACTTTCAGTTCAATACCAGAGTCAGGAATGTCCGCTTCCGCTTCGAGGGAGGAAGAAAAATCGCGGAGTCAATCGAATATAGGGGAGCGGAGGGAGAGAAGACGATCCCGCTCACAGAGAATGACCTTGTCTTTGTGACGAATGGAAGCTGCACCGAGGGAACGATCTACGGGGATCAGACCCATGCGCCCACGGGGGATGCGGAGATCCGGGAGAGCGGATGCTGGAGCCTCTGGAAAAACATCGCCTCTCAGCATCCCGCCTTCGGGAGACCGGAGAAGTTCTGCGGGGATACGAGCCGTTCGAGCTGGGAATCCGCGACGCTCACGACGAAAAATCCGCGCATCATCGAGCGGATCAAGGAGATTTGCCGGAGAGATCCCCTGAGCGGGCGGGTCGTCACGGGAGGCATCGTAAGCTGCCGGGATTCCGCCTGGCTCATGAGCTGGACCATCAACCGGCAGGGGCAGTTCAAGGAGCAGCCAAAGGATGAGGTCTGCGTCTGGATCTACGGCCTTTTTATCGACAGGGACGGGGACTATGTGAAAAAGCCCATGAAGGAGTGCACGGGAGAGGAGATCTGTGCCGAGTGGCTCTACCATATCGGAATTCCGGCTGCGGAGATCGAGGAGCTCGCGCAAAAGGAGGCCGGCACGGTTCCGACGCTCATGCCCTTTATCACGGCCTTCTTCATGCCAAGACGGAAGGGAGACCGCCCCGATGTGATTCCCGACGGCTCCGTGAATTTCGCCTTTCTCGGACAGTTCGCGGAGACGCCGAGGGACACGATCTTTACGACGGAGTATTCTGTCCGGACGGCGATGGAGGCGGTCTATGGCCTCCTCGGAGTGGACCGCGCCGTCCCGGAGGTCTGGGGCAGCGTCTACGATATCCGGGAGCTTCTGGATGCGAGCGTGAAGCTCATGGATGGGAAGTCCCCTCTGGAGCTGGATCTGGGACCGCTGAATCCTCTGAAGCGCCCCCTTCTTCGAAAGCTCCAAAGGACAATTCTCTATAAGCTTCTGAAGGATCACAAGGTCATAAAGGACGGGATGATCTGAGGGAAGACTTGCCTTCGAAAATCCTAAATGATACAGTAAAATTCCGGTGTAAAGGCCTGTCCCCGCGCTGCGTGTCATAAGAGCGGGGACAGGATTTTCCGGCGAATCCTTATAGGCGCAAAGCTTATTTTGTTTTCATTTTATCTTATCGATGGGGGAGGTTTGAAATGCTGAAAAGAAAGAGACTTACAGCCGGGATGCTGGCGCTATGGATGCTGACCTTCGGGCTTTTGTCAGGATGCGCTAAGGAAGAGAAGAAAGAGACCACAGCAGTCGGAAGCGAAGCCTCCGCTGTAGCGGAAGCGGGTACGGAAGAGGGAAAGGAGAAGGAGGAAAAGGCGGAGGCCTCCGATACGATCGTATACGGGATTTCCACCTCTCCCTCGGGGATTTTCAATCCCCTTCTCACAGACAGTATCTATGATGATGCGGTCTGCCAGATGGTCTACAGCTCTCTTCTTAAATTGAACAAGGAGCAGGAAACAGAGCCTTATCTTGCGGAGAAATATGAGTTTTCCGAAGACGGCAGGACGCTCAGCTTTACGCTCCGCGACGGGCTTCACTGGTCGGACGGGGAGCCGCTCACCGCAGAGGATGTGGTATTTACCTTTACGAGCCTTGCGGACAAGGACTACGCTGGGGAATACGGAAGCTACATCTCAAAGGTAGAGGGGGCAGAGGATTATAAGAACGGGAAGGCGGACAGCATCTCGGGGATCAAGGCAGCGGACGATCGCACGGTGAGCATAAGCTTTGAGGCCCCTTATGGGCCGGCCCTCACGAATCTCGGCTGCATCGGAATCATCCCGAAGCATATCTGGTCCAAGCTTTCGCCGGCGAAGTGGAAGGAAGCAAAGGATGTCCTGCAAAATCCCGTGGGGAACGGCCCTTATCGCCTAAGCTCCTTTTCCGAGGGGCAAGAGGTGAGATTTGAGAAGAACAAGGACTTCTTCCTGGGAGAGCCGAAGACGGATAAAATCATCTTCAAGGTGCTGAGCGAGGACACGGTGACAGCGGAGCTTCGGAACAGGGACGTGGACCTGGCCATGGTCAATAATCTGAAGAATGCCGATGTGGAGGAGCTCACGCAGCAGGGCTTTCGCATCTACCGGCATCCCAATAATCTCTTTCAGTATATGGGGCTCAATGACAGGAAGCCGGTATTTCAGGACAAGAGGCTGAGAGAGGCGCTCATAACGGCGATCGACAGGAAGGATATGGTGGAGCAGCTCCTGGAGGGAAACGGACAGGTGACGAATACACCGATGCTCTCCAGCTCCTGGGCTTATCCGAAGGATGTCTCGCTGAAGGACTATCCCTATGATCCCGAGCGGGCGAAGCAGCTGCTCTCCGAGGCGGGCTACAGCATGAAGGATGGTGTGATGAGCGACGCCTCGGGAAATCAGCTTCGCTTCATACTGGATGTGCCCTTGGGGAATACGATCCGGGAGCAGGCCGCGCAGATCATCCAGGAGAATCTGAAGGCGGTCGGGATTGTGGTAGAGCTCAATAAGATGGAGTTTCCCGCATTGATGGACAAGGTGGTCGGGAATCACGACTTTGACCTCTACATGATGGGCAATAATCTCGCATCGGATCCGGATCTCACGGCGTACTGGGGGAAGGCGGCCATCAGCGATGTAAAGGGAGAGATGGGCTGGAATATCTCTGGCTTTTCCACCCCGGAGCTGGAAAAGATTCTTGCGGACGGAGCGGGCAGTACGGACAGCGCGGCCAGGAAGGAGGCCTACAAGCAGTTTGCCGTGTATATGAATGAGGAGCTTCCCTGGATCTATCTCTTTGAGCAGGACATCATGATTGCGGCCGACCAAAATCTGGAGGGCTTTGATCCCTCCGTCTTCCGAGATTTTTCGGATGCGCAGAACTGGGTTCTGTATCGTTCGAACGGCGCATGAAACGCTATCTCTTAAAAAGGCTCACAGCCTCTCTGCTGCTTCTCTTTCTGCTCTCCATTGTGATCTTTGCCCTGGTAAACGGGCAGCCGGGGAATCCGTATTCGGATATGATGAGTCCGAATACCTCCCCGGAGCTCATGGAGAGCAGGCTGAGACAGCTTGGATACTATGATCCGCTCATCCTTCGATATTTTAAGTGGCTTTGGAGAGCGCTTAGGCTGGATCTCGGCTATTCCATAAAATATTCACTCCCGGTGAAATCGGTGATCCTTAGGAGAGCGGGGAATACGCTTATTCTCATGCTTCCCTCCCTCCTCATCAGCAGTTTCCTGGGTGTGGGACTTGGCTTTCTCGCGGCTCTTTGGAGGGATTCCGCGCTGGATCATCTGATCACGGTTCTCTCCTTTGTCGGGGTCTCTGTCCCGATCTTCTTTATCTCCCTGCTTTTGATCCGGAGATTTTCCTATGAGCTTTCGCTTTTCCCGTCCTCCGGAATGTACGATGTCAGACATTCCTACCGGGGGATAAGGAGAGGTCTGGACCTTCTCCGCCATCTGGTCCTTCCTGTCACGGCGCTCAGTATCCTGCAAAGCACGGTTTTTGTCCGCTACACACGCTCTGCCATGATAGAAATCGTGGATCGGGAATATATAAGGGCGGCCATGGCGAAGGGCATGAGCTTTGGAAGAGCGCTCTTTTTTCACGGCCTTAGGAATGCCATGCTTCCGATCGCGACAGTGTTCTGCATGCAGCTTCCCGCTCTCTTTTCCGGGGCGCTGATGACGGAAACCGTATTCTCCTGGCCGGGGGTCGGGAGCCTCGCCTACGATGCGGTTCAGAACAGGGATTACCCTCTGATCATGGGGATTTTGACGATCTCAGCCATCCTCATCCTGTTCTCCAACCTGCTCGCGGATATTCTCTATCTCCGAATCGACAGGAGGGTGGAGCTTAAGGAATGATAGGATAAGGGAAGAGGAGAGAAAGAGGAGGTGAACGCCGTGGGGCAGAAGAGGAGAGGATATATCTATCTTTTTACGGGGGGCTTTGTCCTCTTTTTTCTCCTGCTTTTGGCGGGCTTTGCGCCCTTCCTTTACGCCTATTCCTATTCCGCCGTCGACCTTTTTCATATGAACGCCGCTCCGAGCGCGTCCCACATCCTCGGTACAGACGCGCTCGGGAGGGATGTATTTGCGAGGCTTCTCTATGGGGCCAGAGTCTCGCTTTTGATTGGTCTTACCACGACACTGATCCAGCTTTTCCTCGGGACAGCTGCCGGCGTCATAGCGGGCTACCGGGGAGGGGCGGCGGATTTCCTTATTATGCGGCTTGTCGATATGCTGATGTGCTTTCCCTTTATGATCGTCGCGATGGCGATCGCCTCCCTGCTGGGACCGTCTCTTCGGAATCTGATTTTTATTATCGCGGTCCTGTCCTGGGCGGAGATCGCGCGCATCGTGAGGGCGCAGATTCTCTCCCTGAAAAAGCAGAATTTCATCCTGGCTGCAAGGATGATGGGCTTTTCGGACGGCTTCATCATCTTTCACCATATCCTGCCGAATCTCCTCCCCTCCATCGCGGCCGCCTCGACGATGTCCATGGCCAATGCGATCCTGATGGAGGCGGCCCTTAGCTTTCTCGGCCTGGGAGTGCGGGATCCTCTGCCAAGCTGGGGCAATATCCTCGCAAACGCTCAGAATATGAGGGCACTGCAAAGCTATGGCTGGACATGGCTTCCGGCAGGGATCAGCATCATCACAGCCGTCCTCGCCGTTAATTTTATCGGGGAGGGGATTCGCATCCTCTCCGGACCTCTGCGGGGAAAGGAGAACTGTCTTGTGGAGAGCTCCGTCGACTTTTCCCTGGAGGCAGGGCGCATTCTTGTGATCGCGGGGGAGTCGGGGAGTGGAAAAACGATCACCCTGCGCTCACTTCTCGGCCTGAATCCGGAGAATATCTCGGTGCGGGGAAGGATTCTCTTTCACGGGGAGAATCTTCTGTCGAGAAGCGCATCTTCGGTCCGGGCTGAGCGCGGAAAGAGGATCGCGATGATTTTTCAGGAGCCGATGAGGTCACTGGACCCGCTTATGGAGCTTGGGAAACAAGTGGATGAAGCGCTGAAAATGCACACGGGACTCTCCTCCTTAAAAAGACGCAGGCGAATCACAGAGCTCTTTCGGGAGGTCAGGCTGGAGAATCCGGAGGAGCTTTTCCATAGGCTTCCGCATGAGCTCAGCGGGGGGATGCGGCAGAGAGTGCAGATCGCGATGGCGATCGCGTCGGATCCCGAAATACTGCTCGCGGATGAGCCGACAGCCTCTGTGGATGAGGCCCTGAAGGAGGAGATTCTCTCTCTTCTTAAGAGGGTCTGCGAGGAGAGAGGGACGGCTCTTGTCCTGGTCACGCATGATCTTAGGAAAATAGAGAGCTATGCGGATACGGTGACCGTCATGTATGCGGGAGAGATGCTGGAATCCGCCCCTTCGAAAATCTTTTTTAAAGGACCGCGTCATCCATACTCGGCCGCGCTTTTGGAGGCGGTTCCGGACAAAAGGACCTTCTCCGGGAGATTCCGGGAGATTCCCGGCAGCATGCCTCCTCCGGGAAGGAGGACGGAGCTTTGCATCTTCCGCGATCGCTGCAGGAGCTATACGGCGCTCTGCGACCGCTATTTTGAGAGAAGGGATAAGGGAGCGGAGAGAGCGGGGGAATGCTATTGTCTTTGCCGTCTTTCGAAAGAGAGAGGGGGCCTCTCAGAGTGAGGGGGTGCATGAGAAAAAGCATACTTGAAGTCAGAGCTCTCTCGAAATCCTATGAGCTTCCCGGGGGAGCGCTTTGGAGACGGAAAAGGAATCCGGTGCTGAGGGATTTCTCCATGAAGCTTTCAGAGGGGGAGATCCTGGGGATCGCGGGACCCTCCGGGGCGGGAAAGTCCACCCTGCTCAGAGCCCTGGTTCACATGGAGGAGGCGGATTCCGGGAGCATTGTCTTGGATTCCGAGCTGATCTTTGAGAAAAGGCCGGGGCAAAGGCCCTCCGTCAACCGATACAGCGAGGAGCGCGTAAAGAGGAAGATGCAGATGATTTTGCAGGATCCGTCCACCGCGCTCGACCCGAGGAGAAGGGCGGGGAGCTCTCTCATAGAGGCGGCCATGCTCTGCGAGCGGAGCCTTAAGCGAAGGGAGGCGGAGGAGAGGGCCGCGGAGCTGCTGGAGCTCTGCGGTCTCGGGAAAGAGTATCTGGAGCGCTATCCGCGGGAGCTAAGCGGAGGACAGAGCCAGAGACTGTGCATTGCAAGAGCGCTGCTCCTCCGCCCCCGACTGCTCCTCTGCGATGAAATCAGCTCCGCGCTGGACCTTTCGGTGCAGGCAAAGATCTTAAACCTCCTGCTGGATCTCCGGGAAAGATTTTCCCTAAGCTATATATTTGTCTCCCATGATCGGGAGCTCTTGGACTGCTTTTGCGACAGAGAGCTTCTTTTTCCGTAGATATGCCCGGATATAGCAGACGGCGAAGCTATTTGACCTTGCCGCGAATCCGATCTTTTTATTGACGGGGAGGGGGAGGGCGGGTACAATGAAACTGCGTCTGATTTATCGAGTTAAAGCATAAAACCGACAGAGACGGGCGCGAATCAAGGAAGGGGGAATAGAATAATGAGTGAAGACAGCGGCAAATTTAAGCCATTTGTCCCGGCAGATTCGACTCTGCCGGAGATGACGGCGACCTCCATCATCCTGGGCATTTTGATGTCCATCGTTTTCGGTGGAGCGAATGCGTACCTGGGGCTCAGGGTCGGGCTCACGGTATCCGCCTCGATTCCGGCGGCCGTGATATCCATGGGCGTGATCCGAGTGATCATGAGGAAGGACTCGATCCTCGAGAACAATATGGTGCAGACCATCGGTTCTGCCGGTGAGTCCGTGGCGGCAGGAGCGATTTTCACACTGCCCGCCCTTTTTCTCTGGGCGGGAGAGGGGAAGACGGATACGCCTTCTCTTCTCATGATCGCTCTGGTCGCGCTCTTTGGCGGTCTCCTGGGCGTGATGTTTATGATTCCGCTCCGCACGGCTCTGATCGTGCAGGAGCACGGAAAGCTCCCCTATCCGGAGGGCTCCGCCTGTGCGGAGGTGCTGGAAGCCGGGGAGTCCGGCGGGGCGAAGGCGGCGACCGTCTTCTCCGGCCTTGGAGTTTCCGCGCTCTATAAGTTCATCGCGGACGGCCTGAAGCTTTTCCCGAGTGAGGTCCACTATGAGCTCAATGCTTACAAGGGCGCGGGAATCGGTGCGGATGTGCTCCCGGCGCTCCTCGGCGTGGGATATATCTGCGGTCCGCAGGTTTCCTCCTATATGTTTGCGGGAGGAATTCTGGGCTGGCTCGTCATCATGCCCCTCATCCACACCTTTGGCGGGGATATGACGATCTTCCCCGGTGCGAAGCCGATCTCGGAGATGGAATCCTTCGGGATCTGGAGCTCCTATGTGAAGTATATCGGCGCCGGCGCAGTGGCGACAGGCGGAATTCTGAGTCTCATAAAGTCCATGCCGCTCATCATCCGGACCTTCCGCGATGCTGTGCGCGGGATCGGCGCGAAGACCGGGGAAGCGAATCGGCAGAACCGGGATCTTCCGATGCAGTTCGTGCTCGCGATGATCGTGATCTCGGCTGTCGCCATGTGGCTTCTTCCGATGATCCCCGTAAATTTCGCGGGAGCGCTTCTGATCGTGATCTTCGGATTTTTCTTCGCGACGGTTTCCTCCCGTATGGTCGGTGTCATCGGAAGCTCCAACAACCCGGTCTCCGGCATGACCATCGCCACGCTCCTTGCGACGACGGCTGTCCTGAAGGCGACGGGAAATGTGGGTATGCCGGGCATGATCGCCGCGATCACGATCGGCTCTGTGATCTGTGTCGCGACGGCGATCGCGGGGGATACCTCGCAGGATCTGAAGACCGGTTTCCTGGTGGGAGCCTCTCCCTACCGTCAGCAGGCGGGAGAGATCATCGGCGTCGCCGTCTCCGCCATGGCGGTCGGCGGTGTGCTCTATCTTCTGAATGCCGCCTGGGGCTATGGGACGGATCAGCTCCCCGCTCCGCAGGCGACGCTCATGAAGATGGTCATAGAGGGCGTCATGAACGGGAATCTTCCCTGGGCTCTCGTCTTTGCCGGAGTCTTTATCGCGCTCGTGGTGGAGCTCTTCTCGATCCCTGTGCTCCCCTTTGCGGTCGGACTTTATCTCCCGATTCACCTGAGCTGCCCGATCATGATCGGCGGACTGGTGCGCCGCTGGATCGATAAGAAGAAGGGCCTCAACGAGACAGAGCGGAAGGAAAGGGTGGAGAATGGAATCCTCTACGCCTCCGGAATGATCGCCGGGGAGGGTGTCGTGGGAATCATTCTCGCGGTCCTCGCGGTTTTGAAGCTGGATCCGGATATCTCGAAGCTCCTGAGCCTTGGAAATATCGGAGGAATCCTCTTCTTCGTGCTTCTCATCGCCACGCTGGTCTACTTCATGAATAGAAAAACTGCGGAAAAGAAGCAGGCGGCGTGAGAGAATTGATGCGAAGAGGAAGAGAAAACTACCTGGACTATGTTCCGCGCCGGAATCGGAATTTCCCGTGGAAGGAGCTTGAGAACGGGCTTGTCGTCGTGCGGATGGAAAATCGCGGCCCCATGAACCGGATCGCTCAGAAATTTTTCGGGCGGCCGCCCTTCAGCGAGATTGAGCTCGATGAATTCGGAAGCTTTGTCTGGAAGAGGATCGACGGGAAGAGGACGGTTTTAGAGATCGGCGAAGCGCTGCGGGAGAATTTCGGGGAGAAGGCGGAGCCGCTCTATGAGAGGCTCTCCGCCTTCGTGAAGACGCTTCACCGGCAGCGCTTTGTGGTCTATGCGAACAAAATAAAATGAATGAGGCACGGAAAGTGCTCTCAGAGCGGGGCCTTATCCCAAGTGTGGGAGGGGGCTTATCGCAGAGGAAAGCAGGGCTTGCCACGCCCTGCTTTCCTTCGGAAAACATCAAAAAAGAAGGGGAGAATTACATCATGCAGATCAATCTACAGAACCTCAATATGACTTTGGTAGTCACCGTGATCGCGGCGGTCTTTCTTTTATTCCAGTTTCTTTATATCGGCTGGGCGAGGAAGAGCGGGACAGCGGTACGGATCCGGCCGTTTCAGATCCTGATCTGGATCATCATCCTGATCGGGGGAATCTATTCCTTGATTACGGGCACACATTTTGTGGGCTGAGCCTGCCCTTTCTTCTGGGATTTTGGTATCCTTTAAAGCGAAGAAGAGAGCGGGATCAGGGCAGTGAAGAGGCAGTGACAAAGCGGCTTAGTCCGCAAAGGGCCTTGCAATACAGGCCCTTTTGTATTAGAATATCACAGTATTTGCGGGCTGAAACGGGGGAAGAACTCCTTTTGCCCGAGGAGGATAGGAGAGAAGCTTTACAAAAGTGTGCTTGTAATTAGGAGGGGTTATGGTTTCAGCAGGTGATTTCAGAAACGGCGTGACTCTGGAAATCGACGGGCAGGTCGTCCAGATCATAGAATTTCAGCATGTTAAGCCGGGCAAGGGAGCTGCGTTTGTCAGAACGAAGCTGAAGAATGTCATCAACGGCGGCGTCACGGAGCGGACCTTCCGCCCCACGGAGAAGTTCCCGCCGGCGCACATTGACCGTGTGGACATGCAGTACCTCTACGACGATGGAAGCATGTACAACTTCATGAACAATGAGACCTATGAGCAGATCGCGCTCTCCCATGAGCAGATCGCGGATTCGATGAAGTTCGTAAAGGAGAATGAGACCTGCAAGGTGGTTTCCTACCAGGGCAAGGTCTTCTCGGTGGAGCCCCCCCTCAAGGTCACGCTTGAAGTCACGCACACGGAACCGGGACTGAAGGGCAATACGACGACAGGAGCCACGAAGCCGGCCACGGTGGAGACCGGAGCAGAGGTTCAGGTCCCGCTCTTTGTCAATATCGGAGATAAGATCATCATTTCCACCCAGACGGGGGAATATGAGTCCAGAGGCTGAAGCGGATAGGGCCGCTGAGAGAAGGGTTTCCCGAAAGGGAAGCCCTTTTGCTTGAGAGGGCCTTTTTCCCCGTCCTCTGCCTGATAATAGGACCTTCTCCTTCGGGCGGGGCGGGAGAAAGCGCATTGCTTTTAGAGCGGGAGGAAAATGTGAAAGGAATTCTTGATAAAACAGAGGAAGCGGTGAAGGCCGCTTTTTCCCTCTGCGGCTATGATCCGGAGCTTGGCAGAGTGACGGTCTCCAACCGCCCGGATCTTTGCGAGTATCAGAGCAGCGGGGCGATGGCCGGGGCGAAGCGCTATCACAAAAACCCGATGGAGATCGCGGAGGAGCTTGCCGAAAGGCTGCGGGAGCAGGGAGGCCCTGAGGGACCGATCTTTCGCAGGGTGGAGGCGGTCAGACCGGGCTTTCTCAATCTGGATCTGGGAGAGGCCTTTCTTTCGGGATATCTCAATGAGATGAATGCCAAAGAGAAGCTCGGACTCGATCCCAAAGAGGGGAAGAGGATCATCGTCGACTACGGCGGTGCGAATGTCGCAAAACCCCTCCATGTGGGACATCTTCGCTCCGCCGTGATCGGTGAGGCGCTGAAGAGACTCGCCCTTCGGATGGGAAATCACGCGATCGGCGATGTGCATCTCGGGGACTGGGGCCTTCAGATGGGACTGATCATCGCGGAGCTTTCGGACCGGGGGCTTTCTTGTGAGGATCTCACACTCTCTGGGCTGGAGGAGATCTATCCCGCGGCCTCAAAGAAGGCGAAGGAGAAGGATGCGAACGGGGAGCTTTTAAACCCTGACTTTGCGAAGAGAGCGCATGAAGCGACGAAAAAGCTTCAAAGCGGGGACAAGGTCTGCCGGAGGATCTGGGAAAAGATCATGGAGCTCTCGAAGGCCGATCTCAAAAAGAACTATGATGCGCTGGATGTCCATTTTGAACTCTGGAAGGGGGAGTCCGACGCGGAGCCCTACATCCCGGGGCTCATCGAGGAGCTTGTGAGGAAGGGTCTCGCCTATGAATCCCAGGGAGCGCTTGTCGTGGATATCGCGGAGCCCGGGGACAAGAAGGAGCTCCCGCCCTGTATGATCCGAAAGTCCGACGGAGCCTCTCTCTACGCGACCTCGGATCTCGGGACGATTCTGGACAGAGAGAAGAATTTCCATCCGGATCGCTATATCTATATCGCGGACAGCCGGCAGAGCCTGCATTATACCCAGTTTTTCCGTGTCGCGAAGAAGGCCGGCTTTGTCCCGCCGGACACAGAGCTCGACTATATCGGCTTTGGCACGATGAACGGAAAAGACGGGCGTCCCTTTAAGACAAGAGAGGGGGGCGTCCTCCGGCTGGAGCTTCTGATCCGGGATACGAGGGAGAGCGTTCTCGCGAGAATCCGGGCGTCCCGGGGCGAGGAAATGAGCGGGCGTGAGGCGGAGGAGACAGCCGATGTGGTCGCGCTTGCCGCCCTGAAATACGGGGACCTTCAGAATCAGGCGACGAGGGACTACGTCTTCGACCTGGAAAAGTTTACGGCCTTTGAGGGAAATACCGGCCCGTATATCCTCTATACCATCGTCCGCATCGCCTCTATCCTCAGGAAATATGCGGAGGCAAAGGGAATGGAATTTCACGGGGCAGAGGACTGGATCAGGGAACACGGATCCGAATTTGAAATCCGCATCATGGAGGAAAAAAGCGGCTATGAGCTGCAGCTTAGCCTCGCGAGATTCCAGGATGAAATGAAGGCCGCCTGGAAAGAACTCGCCCCCCACAAAATATGCAGCTATATCTACAAGCTCTCAAACGACTTTAACTCCTTCTACCATGAGGTGAAGATCCTCGCGGAACCCGACGAAGAGAAGAAAAAAAGCCGCCTCGCCACCCTCATCCTGAGCTGGAAAATACTGAACGACTGCATCCACACGCTCGGCTTCTCCGCGCCGGAGAGGATGTAAGCGATACGCTCCCTCCGTGCGGCGTCACTCTCCGCATGCTCGCATGCGGGAGAGCGACGCCATAGGGAGGGGCAACGGATATGAGGGAAAAAGCCTCTCGGAGAAGCCGAGAGGCGATTCCCGAATAGCCGGAAGGATTCCGAGAACCGCGAAGCGGTGAAGGAATCCGGAGCGGATCGAAAGAAAGTGATGCTGCTCTCTGCGGAGTGCTCTGAGCTTTTGCCTGTCCAAAGCAGGACGCTCTCGCTCCGACTGCCGCAGCCAGCGGCGGTCGGAGCGGGAGCGTCCTGTGTTGGAACGGCCGGTCGGCAGAAGAGGCGGCGAGAAGAATAAGGAACTTCAAGTCTGACGAGGGACTAAGGCTGATACATAAGATACATAAGAGCGGAGGATGAGAGGAGGAAATATGAAGTATTTTATCGCGAGTGATATCCACGGCTCGGCCTACTGGTGCAGGCAGATGCTGCAAAAGTTCGAGGAGAGCGGAGCAAAGCGGCTGATCCTCCTCGGGGATCTTCTCTATCACGGGCCGAGGAATGATCTTCCCAGGGACTATGCTCCGAAGGAGGTCATCGCCATGCTGAACCCTCTCAGGGACCGAATCTATGCGGTCCGCGGAAACTGCGAGGCGGAGGTCGATCAGATGGTGCTGGACTTCCCGGTCATGGCGGATTATGCGCTTCTTGCACTGAACGGCCTCCATATCTTTGCGACGCACGGCCATATTTTCAATGAGGAAAAGCTTCCGCCTCTTATGGACGGTGACTGTCTCCTCCACGGGCACAGCCATCTTCTGAAGGCGGAGAAGCTGTGCGAAAACGGGATCTCCTTTTATCATCTGAATCCCGGCTCCACTTCTCTTCCGAAGGGAGGAAACCCGAACAGCTATGCGATACTGAACGAAAGACGTTTTACCGTCTATGATTTCTCGGAAAAGGAGCTGGCATCCATCGAGATTTCCTGAGGGCCTTCTGGCTTTTGAGAAATGGCGCCGGGATTTCGGAAAGGATGGGAAATTTACCGAAATAGATGGGAAAGATCCGTACTTTGCGGCCGGTCTTCAGCGCCTTTTCGCTGCTTTTTCGGAAAGCGATACAAACTCTGAAAAAGAGACGAAAATATGCTGTATATCATGAGGAAAACTGGATTTATTTTCCGAGAGCGGAGCTGTTTATGCTCCGCTTTCTCTCTTTTTTAGGGGGAGAGACTCGCGGAAAAGATTGAAAATTCTGTGAAGCTGTACTATTATGAGGGCGTCATTTTCAGGGATGCAATGCATTCCCCGGGAGGGCGCTGATTCTGCCTTCGTCTTCCCGGAGTTTTCGGAGAATGCGTGCGGATTTTCGGATGGATCCCGCTGCATGGTAAGGAAAGGGTTCAGGCCGCCCAAAAGGATTCCGCATGGTTTCGCCGCTGCTTCCCTGAATGGAGAGGATAGGGAAAGGGAGGGGAATTTATGGCAACCTTTATGATCGGCCTTGTCATTCTGGTCGTCGGCGGTCTGATCTACGGCCGCTTTTGCGAGCGCGTATTCGGACCGGATGACCGCGAGACTCCGGCCTATGCAAAGCAGGACGGCGTGGACTTCGTTCCGATGCCAACCTGGAAGAATGCGCTCATCAACCTTTTGAATATCGCGGGAACCGGGCCCATTCTGGGACCGATTCAGGGCATCCTTTTCGGCCCGATCGCGCTTCTCACGATCCCCATCGGGAATGTGATCGGCGGTGCGGTGCACGATTATTTCGCCGGGATGATCTGCACGAGGGACGGCGGAGCACAGATGCCGGAGATGGTGAAGAAGTATACGAACGGCACGGTTTTCTGGATCTATGATGCCTTTGTCTGCCTCCTTCTCCTCCTGGTCGGCACGGTCTTCATCTACACGCCGGGAGATATCACGGCGACGCAGGTCTTCGGCTTTGACGGGAAGGCGAGCAGCGCCTCCACCTGGATCATCTACTCACTGATTTTTGTCTATTATCTCATTGCGACGGTATTCCCGATCGACAAGATCATCGGCCGTGTCTACCCGATCTTCGGCGCAATTCTCGTTTTCTCCGCCGTGGGAGTATTCGCCGCCATGGCGATCTTCCATTATCCGCTGGTAAATGTCTGGGAGCCGTGGAACACCAGCGCGTTTCAGTACGGAGATTATTTCAAAACACAGCACTTCGTTCCCATTTTCTTTGTGACCGTGGCCTGCGGAATCCTCTCCGGCTTCCACTCCACACAGACGGCCCTCATCGCGAGGACAATCAAGAGCGAGCACGACGGGCGCATGACCTTCTATAATATGATGATCGTCGAGGGCTTCATCGCGATGGTCTGGGCCGCCGGTACGATGGTGCTCATCCAGCTCGGCGTGGACAAGGGCGGCATCGTGATGCAGATGGGAAAAAACGGGGCCTTCGCCTACTTCCAGCAGGTGAACGGCGCTCTGAAGCAGATTTCCGCGACCAGCGTCGTCGGCGTGGTATGTATGCGGACTCTCGGTCCGATCGGAGGTGCCATCGCCCTCATCGGAGTTATCGTACTCCCGATCACATCCGGTGACACCGCGCTTCGTGCGCTCCGCCTGACCATAGCGGATACCTTCCACATCAAGCAGGACAACAGTGCCCGCCGTCTGGGACTCGCGGCTCCGATCTTCGGACTGGTATTTCTGATCCTGATCTGGTCCAAGGTGGATAGCAACGGCTTCCAGCTGCTCTGGAGATATTTTGCCTGGTCGAATCAGACGATGGCGCTCTTTGCTCTGGCGGCGGCCACGATCTATCTCCTCATAAACGGAAAGGGGAAGTTCGCCTGGATGACGCTGATTCCGGGCATGTTCTATACCGTCGTCTGCGGAAGCTATATCCTAAACGCAAAGATCGGTTTTCATCTCCCCTGGAATGCGGCCTATGTCGGCGGAATTATACTTGCCTTTCTCTATGCCGGAGCGGTGCTCCTGAGGGGAAGGAAAAAGACTTCCTGAGGACAGGGGAGGAAATGAAGCGTTTTTCGGAATCGAGAGCTTCCGAAGGGAAAGCCGCGCGCCTGGCTCATGCTTTGCGCGCGGTTTTTTGATGGACAGGAGTCTTTCATGAAAAAAAATATTCTGGACTTCCTCCGGGAGGAGGGGGTCTCCGGGAAAATCATATCGGAGATCGAGAGCTTCCGGAGCTTTTATAAGCTCGCGGATGAGGAGCGGGACAGGATTCCGGTCCCCCCGTATTTTTACTATGGAAGAGAGATCTGGGAGCAGGCGGCCACTGCGCTCCTGGGAGGCGAAAATCTCCTTCTGGACGGTCCCAAGGCGACGGGGAAGAATGTACTTGCGGAGGGCCTTTCCGCGGCCTTTGGGAGGCCGGAGTGGGATATCTCTCTCTATATCAACACAGACGCCTCCTCGCTGATCGGCTCCGATACCTTTTTTGACGGGGCGGTTCACTTGAGAAAGGGGCCGGTCCTCCGCTGCGCGGAGCTCGGGGGCTTCGGCATTCTGGATGAGATCAATATGGCGAAGAATGAGTCTCTCGCCGTCCTCCACGCGGTCCTGGACTTTCGGAGGCTCATTGATCTCCCGGGCTACAGCCGGGTCCCGCTCCATGAGGCATGCCGTTTCATCGGGACCATGAACTATGGCTATGCCGGGACGCGGGAGGTGAATGAGGCGCTTGCCTCCCGCTTCATGGTGATCCACATGCCGGTGATCTCGAAGGAGAGCCTGAAAAGACTCCTGCTCTCGCAGTATCCGGAGCTCAAGGAGGACTACGCCCTGCAGCTTGCGGAGCTCTTTGACGAGATCCGAAAAAAGTGCGAGGGAGGGGAGATCTCCGCGAGGGCGCTGGATCTCCGCGGTCTCCTCGCGGGAGTCGGCATGATGCGCCGCGGTCTGTCCCCCTCTCAGGCGCTCCGGCTCGGCATGATCAACAAATGCTTTGACGACTATGAGAGGCAGCTCTGCGAGGATCTCGTCACCGTTCGCTTCCCGGAGGGGCTCAGTGGAGAGCAGGTCTTTCGATGATTCTGACAGAATTTGAAAAGAGGAGGGCCGCCAATCTGATCTGGAATGCCGCCGGTGATTACACGATCTCCCCGGGCTTTCGCATCTACGATGAAGGCGGGAGGGCGGATCTCTACTGGAACAGCATGATCGGGGCCTCCTACCGACATTATGACTGGAAAAAGCTGAAGGAGTTCTACAACAGCTTCCACGAGACGGTGGATCAGGAGCTCTATGAAAACTTTTTCTGGATCGCCCTGGAAAATGCGTGCTATGGGAAGGAAAAGTCCCTCCGACCGGCATTCCCGGAGCTTCGCAGGGATTATGCCGAGCGGAAGCTGAAGAATTTCATGCCCGGGATCGCGGAGAGCCGGGACGGCTGGATCACGGAGGGACATTTTCGCAGGGTACTCGGAGAGGACAGCGGCCTTCCGGACCTCGTGGACCGAAAGCTTCTCTCTGAGATTGAGCTCGGTCCGGAGCTCGACACAGAGCAGTGGATCGCGGCCCTGTCGAAGACCCTGCAAAAATACTTCACCTATCTTCCCGGAAAGCCCGCCGCAGAGCAAAAGCATCGGAGAAAGCTTTTGATCCCGCAGCTTTTCTCTCTTCTTAGAAGGAAGGGAAGGAGGGAGAGGGGGACGGAGCTTTCACCGGTTCATCAGCTCGCGATCGGCTTTTCCGAAGAGCTTATGGGGAGAGGGGGAGAGGACGGGAGTCCCTTCCGGACGCATGCGGAGAGGTACGCCGCCGTGACGGAGGCCGGCCTTCGGAATTACATCATCTCCTACTTCGGACTGCCTCTCTACGATGAGGCCCGTTCGAGAGAGCTCACAGAGCGCTATTGCCGGGGGAGTCACAGCGGCTGCAGGCTTCACTTCACAAGGGGAAGGATGCAGGGAGAGGAAAAGGGCTTTGTCGGGAGGATGCATCGGGAGATGCGTGCCCAGAGAGAGAGGAATCTCCAGGCCTTCCACAGGGAGGAGGCGAGAAACCGGGCGGCTGTATCGGAGCTCGTGAGGCGGATCCGGAATGCACTTCTCCGGCAGACGGAGGCAGAGACACTGCGCTCCGGCTCGGGAGAGCTCTGCGCTTCCCGAATCTTCCGGGCGCTCTACTGCGGGGACAGCCGTATTTTTGACCGGACGGTCCCCGGTGCGGACGGGAGCCTTTCGGTCGACCTTCTCCTGGATGCCTCGGCCTCCCAGCAAAGGCGGATGGAGGTCGTATCAGCGCAGGGCTATATCATCGCAGAGAGCCTGAGCCGCTGCAGGGTTCCGGTCCGGGTCTGGAGCTATTCCTCCATGGGCGGTTATACGATCCTCACCCTCTTTAGGGATTATAGGGAGAGAGAGCGAAATGAAGAAATCTTTCGCTACTTTACGACAGGGGCGAACCGCGATGGTCTCGCGCTCCGCGCTGTCGCGGGGCAGATGGAGGAGAGCGAGGCGGAGCATCGCATCCTCATCCTCCTTACGGATGAAAAGCCGAATGATATGGTGAAGCTGAAAAGCTGCGGGGAGGAGCAGGCCTATGCGGGCCCTGCCGCTGTCTCGGACTGCGCGGAGGAGGTTCACAAACTCCGCATGCGGGGCATACATGTCCTCTGCGTCTATACCGGATTGGAGGAGGATCTTCCGGATGTCCGGAGAGTCTTCCAGCAAAGCTTCGTCCGGATCCGCAGCCTGGACCGCTTTGCCTCCGCGGTCGGGGGACTTTTGCAGGGGGAGATCCGAAGGCTTTAGCATTCCCGCTCTTCCCCTCTCCTGTTCATCAAAAGGACACAAAAGACTGTTAAAATAACGAAAATACCGGAGCTGTCTCTTTCGGACCGGACTTTGGCATGGAAAAGATCAGATGAAAAACAGAGCATACAGGGGGAGTAAATATGAAGGATAAGAGATATCATACCGGGGGTGTGGAATACTCTCCCGGAGAGGAGAAGGGGATCCTCCTTTCCTCGGGGGATTCGGGGAGAAACAGCGGGGAGGGGAACGGCTTTCCGGATTTTAATAATTTTTTTCAGCAGTTTAGCGGGGGAGGAGAAAATCAGAATAAAAAGGGAGGGAATTCCTATCCGCCGAGGAATCGGCGCCCTCTCGTATTTTACTATTTTATCGCGCTGATTATCATTCTCCTTTTGAATACCTTTGTCTTTCCGAGCCTTTTTTCGAGGGCGGTGAAAGCCACGAGCTATACGGAATTTGTGAATGCGGTGGAGAACAAGGCGGTGACGAAGGTCGATATGCAGAGCGACACCATCGTCTATGAGGCAAAGATCGACGGAAAGACGGTGATCTGCAGCACAGGGAGGCTGAGGAACGAGTTCATGGAGGCCAATGTGCTGAAGGAGCTGCAGGATCAGGGAATAAAATATGATGAGCAGATCCCTGTGAAGACAAGTCCCATCCTCTCCTTCCTCTTCAGCTGGATCTTCCCGATCCTGATCTTCTGGGCGCTTGGGAACTGGCTGTCCCGGCGGATGGCATCCTCCATGGGCGCGATGGGAGGCGGCTTCGGGCTCGGCGGCTTCGGAAAGTCCAATGCGCGGGAGTACGAGGCAAAGGAGGGAGAGAGCGTCACCTTCAAGGATGTGGCCGGAGAGGATGAGGCGAAGGAGCTTCTCACGGAGATGGTGGATTATCTGAACCATCCGGATAAGTATTCCAAGATCGGCGCCAGAATCCCGAAGGGCGCGCTCCTCGTGGGCCCTCCCGGAACCGGAAAGACGCTTCTTGCGAAGGCCGTCGCGGGGGAAGCGGGAGTGCCCTTCTTCTCGATCTCCGGCTCGGAGTTTGTGGAGATGTTTGTCGGCATGGGTGCCGCGAAGGTGCGGGATCTCTTTGAGCAGGCGAAGAAGAAGTCCCCCTGCATCATCTTCATCGACGAGATCGATGCCATCGGAAAGAAGCGGGGCGCCGGAGGACTCGGCGGAAACGATGAGAGGGAGCAGACGCTGAATCAGCTTCTGACGGAGATGGACGGCTTCGACAGCTCGAAGGCGATCATCATCCTTGCCGCGACGAACCAGCCGGATCAGCTCGATCCCGCGCTTCTCCGCCCGGGCCGCTTCGACCGGAGAGTTCCGGTGGAGCTGCCGGATTTCAAGGGGCGGGTGGATATCCTGAAGGTTCACGCGAAAAAGATCAAGATGGCGGACAATGTGAACCTGGAGGCGATCGCGAAGGCGGCCCCCGGTGCCTCCGGGGCGGAGCTTGCCAATATCATCAACGAGGCCGCGCTCCGGGCGGTCAGGGCAGGAAGGGAGAGAGTCATTCAGTCGGATCTCGAGGAGTCCATCGAGGTCGTGATCGCCGGCTATCAGAAGAAGAACCAGGTCATGACGGACAAGGAGAAGCTCATTGTCTCCTACCATGAGGTCGGGCATGCTCTCGTTGCGGCGCTTCAGAAGAATTCCGCTCCGGTTCATAAGATCACGATTATACCCAGGACCTCCGGCGCGCTCGGCTATACCATGCAGGTCGATGACGAGGGGAATCATTATCTCTACTCGAAGGAGGAGCTTGAGAACAAGATCGCGACTCTGACCGGCGGAAGATGCGCGGAGGAGCTCATCTTCAACACCTGTACGACCGGAGCCTCGAACGATATCGAGCAGGCCACGAAATATGCCCGTGCCATGATCACCCGCTACGGCATGGCGGAGGATATCGGCATGGTCGCCATGGAGCAGATCCAGAATCAGTATCTCGGCGGGGATGCCAGCCTGACCTGCTCTCCGGAGACCCAGACGAAGATCGACGAGATGACCGTCGCCCTCGTAAAGAGGGAGCACGATAAGGCTTACGGACTCTTAAAGGACAATATCGCAAAGCTCCATGAGATCACCAAATTCCTCTATGAGAGAGAGACGATCTCCGGCGAGGAATTCATGGAGATTCTGAACAGGAAAGAGATTGACCCCAGCGTCATGAGCTCCGCATCCGCAGAGGGCGGAAGCGGGAACTAAATATGTGACAAATTTTTATCAGAGTCTCCCCGAAAGGGAGGACTCTTTTTTTCTTAATTTCAACAAAAACAGACCTGTATAGGGTATAATGTCCGGGCAAGAGGCTTTATTCCCAGAATTTTTGACATTGGGATCAGGATAGGCATGCAGCGGGACTTCCTCATGCAGGACTGTGAATCAGGGGCGGCATGGGGAGACGGAAAGCATGCGGAATCACTTTCTGCAAAAGATTCCTTCTATGCGGGATCTGTCAGGAAGAAGGAGGAAGAAATGGCAAGAGATCTGGATTATCTTAAGCTGCTTTCGGTGCAGTTCCCAACGGCGACGGCGGCAGCGGCGGAGATCATCAACTTAAGGGCGATCTGCGGGCTGCCCAAGGGCACGGAATACTTTTTCTCGGATCTCCACGGGGAGAGCGAGGCCTTCATCTATCTCATGAGAAGCTCCTCCGGCGTGGTGAGGGCAAAGATCGATGAGACCTTCGGCAATCTCCTCTCGGAGGAGGAGCAGCTGAGACTTGCGAATCTGATTTACTATCCGCGGGAGATTCTGGGGAATCCCCATTGCCGGGAGAAGGAAAATCCGGAGTGGCAGAAGATCACGATCAACCGGCTGGTCGCGATCTGCAAGGTCATAAGCTCCAAGTACACGCGCTCCAAGATCCGGAAGAAGATGCCGAAGGACTATGCCTACGCGATCGATGAGCTCCTCCACTATGACGATGAGGACAAGAAGCTCTATCATCAGGAGATCCTCCGCTCCATCATCGATATCCGTATGGGAGAGGACTTCATTATCGCGCTCTCTGAGCTGATCCAGAACATGACGATCGACAGTCTGCATATCATCGGAGACGTCTTCGACCGGGGCCCCCACGCGGAGCTCATCATGGAGGAGCTCATCAACTTCCACGATGTCGATATCCAGTGGGGAAATCACGACGCGGACTGGATGGGGGCGGCTTGCGGAAATCCCGCCTGCATTGCGAATGTCCTTCGGATCGCCACCTCCTATAATTCCTTCGATGTGCTGGAGGACGGATACGGAATCAATATCCGTCCTCTCTCGATGTACGCGCAGGAGGTCTACGGAGACGATCCCTGCCTCTGCTTCCGCACGCATCTTCTCGATGAGAATATCTCCGACTCCGTGAATCCGGATCTCGCCGCGAGGATGTGCAAGGCGATCAGCATTATTATGCTGAAGGAGGAGGGGAAGCTGATCCGGCGCCATCCGGAGTATCATCTGGACCACAGGCTTCTCCTGGACAAGATCGATTACGAGAGGGGAACGGTGGAGATCGAGGGGGAGGAATACGAGCTCCGGGACCGGAATTTCCCCTCCATCGATCCGAAGGATCCGTATCGGCTCACAGAGAAGGAGGAGGAGCTCATGGAGACCCTCATCTACAGCTTTACGCACTCGCGTCTCCTGAAAAAGCACATTCATTTCTTCTTTACGAACGGATCGATGTATAAGGTCGTGAACAACAATATCCTCTATCACGGCTGCATCCCCATGGAGGAGGACGGGGAGTTCATGGCCTTTGAGACGGAGAGGGGACCTCTCTCCGGGAAGGCGCTCATGGATTATTTCAATGAAAAGGCGATTGAGGCCTATTTCATGGATGGAGAGATCGATCCGAACGGGAAGCTTTACGCGACAGACTTTTTCTGGTATATGTGGTGCGGTCCAAAGTCTCCGCTCTTCGGAAAGGAGAAGATCACGACCTTTGAGCACTGCTTTATCGAGGACCCGAAGACCCATAAGGAGCCCTTCAATCCCTACTACAACTTCTCGAAGGAGGAGAAGTGCGCGGACAAGATCTTCGCGGAGTTCGGGGTGAAGCCGGAGCTTGGCCATATCGTGAACGGACATGTGCCGGTGAAGACCGGAAAGGGGGAGAGTCCCATCCGGGCGAATGGAAAGCTTTTTGTGATTGACGGCGGCATCTCAAAGGCGTATCATTCCAAAACGGGGATTGCGGGCTATACGCTGATCTATAACTCCCGGCATCTCGCGCTGGCGGAGCACAAGGATTTCAAAAAGGGAGAGGAAAATACACCGGAGATCCAGATCGTGGAGCAGATGAAGAGCCGGATCCGAGTAGGAGAGACCGACAACGGAAAACAGCTCCTGCAGCAGGTTTCCGATCTGGAGGAGCTGCTCCAGGCTTATCGGGACGGAGATATCCGGGAGAAGGCATAGGACTTAGGCGGCGCGGTACGGGGGGCAGAAGGGGGAAGATGGAAGAGAAGAAGCAGGTCACAAGGGATATGACAAGCGGGAATCCGAGAGAGCTGATCCTCGGCTTTGCGCTTCCCATGCTGCTCGGGACTTTGTTCCAGCAGTTTTACAGTATGGTGGATACCATCATCGTGGGGAGGATGCTCGGCAGGGATGCGCTCGCCGGCGTGGGTTCCACGGGTGCGATCAATTTCATGATCAACGGCTTTGTGATCGGGGTCTGCTCCGGCTTCGCGATTCCGGTGGCGCAGCGCTTCGGCGCGCAGGATTACCATGGCCTTCGCCGCTATAACGGAAATATCATCTGGCTCAGCCTGATTTTTTCCGCTGTGATGACGCTTTGGATCGCTCTTTTAACCCGGCCGATCCTATGCTGGATGAATACGCCGGAGGATATCTTTCTGTACGCCTATCGCTACATTTTCATTATCTTTCTCGGCATCCCGACGACCTTTCTCTACAATATCACAGCTTCCGTGATCCGTTCCCTGGGAGATTCCAAGACGCCGGTCTACTTTCTGATCTTCGCGGCGCTTCTCAATATCGTCCTGGACTATGTTTCGATCGCCTTCCTCGGCTTCGGTGTGGACGGACCGGCCTATGCGACGGTCCTCTCCCAGGGGCTTTCCGGGCTGCTCTGTCTCCTCTATATGATTCGTCACTTCCCGATCCTCCGCTTCGAGGAGGGGGAGCTCAGGATCAGCAGAAAGCGCTGCGGGACGCTGCTTCGGATGGGGATCCCGATGGGGCTTCAGTACTCGATCACCGCGATCGGTTCCGTCATCCTCCAGACGGCAGTGAACGGCCTCGGGGCTGTCGCGGTGGCATCCATCACCGCGGGGCAGAGGATCAGTAATTTCTTCTGCTGCGTCTTCGACACCCTGGGGGCGACGATGGCGACCTATTCCGGTCAGAATGTGGGAGCCCTCAAGTTCGATCGGATCCGGGAGGGGGTGCTGGAGGCGACAAAGCTCGGCTCGATCTATGCGATCCTGATCTGCCTCCTTTCGATCTTCTTCGGAGGACAGTTCCCGAAGATCTTTCTGGATGCGGGGGAGAGAGAGGTCATCGCGAACGCGCATTTTTATCTCGTCGCAAATACGGTATTCTATATCCCGCTGGTCCTGGTCAATGTCTTTCGCTTCTCCCTCCAGGGGATGGGCTTTTCCGGACTCGCAGTCCTCGCCGGTGTCGCCGAGATGGCGGCCCGATCTCTGGTCGCCTTCCTCTTTGTCCCCTTCTTCGGCTATGCGGCGGTATGCTTCGCCTCTCCTCTCGCCTGGATCTGTGCGGATGCCTTTCTGGTTCCCACCTTTTTTAAAAGCCTCCGGAGTTTAAAGATCAGAAGCGGCATGGCCTAGGCTATCATATTAAAAAACAGATAAAGCGGCGTAAAAGCCGCTTTTTTCATGCACATTTTCCTGAATCCCCCGGAATCCGGTTTACAAGGAGCTTCCTCTTATATATAATATGATTTATAGGACTGCGGAAAGGGAGAAAACAGAGAATTTTTCACAGAAACGGAGCCGGATTCACGGCGCGTTTTGGTTCTTCTTTTTTAATTTGCTCCTGCGCCCGGGAGCTTTCGCTTGAGATCACTGCATCGCGGGGGTCTTTTGGCAGTTAAGAATTTCTACAGGAGGAAAAGAGTATGGACAATCTGTTTTTGACACCGAAAGAGGTCGCGGAGAAAACCGTCGCGGCGGGAAAGATGAAGACCAGCCTTTCCACCCTCAAGATGCTGATCCTGGGAATCCTCTCCGGGATCTTCATCGCGCTTGGCGCGGAGGGTTCGAACCTTGCGGCCTGCCATCTCCTGGCCTCCCCGGACAGCTTCTTCCTCGGGAAGACGCTCGCAGGAGCGGTCTTTGGAGCGGGGCTTATGATGGTCGTATTGGCAGGAGCGGAGCTCTTTACCGGGAACAGCCTGATCTTCATGGGCGTGCTGGACGGTGAGGTGAAGGCGAGTGCCATGCTGAAGAACTGGCTCTTTGTCTACATCGGAAACTTCATAGGAGGCATCTTCACAGCGCTCATCGTGGTGAACAGCGGGCAGCTCAAGGCCGGGGGAGCGGAGCTTGGCGGCATGACCATAAAGATCGCCGCGGGCAAAGTGGGGGGCTCCTTCGTCTGCCTCCTGCTCCTCGGAGTTCTCTGCAATTTCCTGGTCTGCCTCGCCGTCTGGATGGCGACTGCCGCAAAGGACATCGGAGGAAAGCTCTGGGCGATCTTTTTTCCGATCATGCTTTTTGTGATCTCGGGCTTTGAGCACAGCGTCGCAAATATGTATTATATTCCGGCCGGGATCTTCGCAAAGGCGGTCCCCGCTTATCTGAAGGCCGCCATGGATCTCGGACTCACGGAGGAGCAGATCAGCTCTCTCAACTGGGTGACGCTTTTTACGAAAAATCTGATCCCGGTCACGATCGGGAACGTGCTCGGAGGGACGCTTCTCGTGGCACTGCCGCTCTGGATTGCCTACAGGAGGAAGGAGGCGAAATAGGCTTCGGCTGCCCCTGAAGCGGGCCGAAGGGCCCTCGGTTCTAATGCTGAATCCTGAGGAAACACTGATTCAATCAGAAAAATTACGTGTCAACGGGCGTGATGCCGCAAAAGCGTGCGGAACGTTCTAAAGCCCGCCGGGGCCTGGAAGGAGCAGGAAAAGTGCTCTCCGGGGCCCGGCGGGCTTTATAATTCCGTTGACAGCGGTAAAAAACTATGATAATTTTCTTTTATATACTTTTATAGAGCAATGCGGCATAAATTTAATGCATAAAAGTGAAGAGGGGGATTCGGATGCTTCGCTACATCGTAAAAAGAATCGGGATGATGATTGTCGCCATGTTTTTTGTGATTCTTCTCACCTTCCTCGTGATGCATGCGATACCCGGAGGACCGTTTACGGGTGATAAGCGCGTCTCCCCGGAGATCGAGGCGGCGATGAACAAAAAATACCATCTGAGCGACCCCCTTCCGAAGCAGTTTTTTGATTATCTGGGCGGCGTACTGCGGGGAGACTTCGGTCCCTCCTTCAAGTATCCGGGACGCTCGGTCAATGATTTCATCGCCGAGGGCTTTCCGGTCTCGGGAAGGCTCGGACTCGCGACGCTCTTTTTCGTCCTTCTCGCCTCCGTCCCCATGGGCATCCTCGCCGCCGTAAAAAGCGGGCACTGGCAGGATATGCTTCTGATGGGACTCGCCACGATCGGCGTGACGATCCCCTCCTTTGTGATCGCATCTCTCCTCATCTACTGCTTTTCCTTCCGACTTAAGCTCCTCCCGACCTACGGTCTTGCGAGCCTGTCCGGCTATATCCTCCCCGTCATTGCGCTCGGGGGATATTCCGTGAGCTATATGGCGCGCCTCATGCGCTCCAGCCTTCTTGAAGTTATGGGACAGGATTACATCCGGACGGCCCGCGCCAAGGGACTTACGGAGGGGGCCGTGGTATTTCGGCACGCGCTTCGAAATGCCTTGATCCCGCTCGTCACCGTGCTCGGACCGACCATCGCGAATCTTCTGACCGGTTCCTTCGTGGTGGAGAAGATCTTCGCGATTCCGGGGCTCGGAGTACACTTTGTGAACAGCGTCTCGCAGCGGGACTATACGACGATCATGGGAGTGACCATATTCTACGCGAGCTTTCTGATGGGGATGACGCTCCTTGTAGATCTTTTCTACTGTCTTATCGATCCCCGCATTCGCTATGATTAGGAGGGACGGAGGATGAAGAGGAACTGGGAAGCTTTGCAGCAGACGAACGAAGAGCGGGAGAGGATATGGCGGAAGACCCGGAGCTTTGCGGGAGATGTCTGGTCCCGCTTTCGAAAAAAGCCGACGGCGATCGCGGGCTTTTTGATCATCGTTCTTCTTGTCCTTTTTTCCGTCCTCGGGCCTCTTTTTACGGGGAAAAGCTATTCGGAGCAGGACCTCAATGCGGCAAATATCGCCCCGAGGATAAAGGTCTTTGAGACTCCGGACAGAAACGGCTGGCTTTATATCACGCAGAGCATGAAGCTTTTGAGAGTCTCCGCCGAGGGGGACTTCGGAGAGCAGCTGAGCAAGCTCCGGGAGGACAGTGAGAGGCAGATGCTGATCTTCGACTACGAGGGCTCGGAGATTGGACTCTACTACGGGAAGAAGCCCTATCTCGTCGTGAATCCCGATACCCTGGTGATCGCGAAAAGCCGGAGGATCCGAAACCGGGATTATCTTCTCGGCACGGATTCTCTGGGGCGGGATATCCTGACGCGCCTCATGTACGGAAGCAGGGTATCCCTCGTCGTGGCCTTTGTCGCGGTGATCGTGAACCTTCTGATCGGGATCCTCTACGGCGGTGTCTCCGGCTATCTCGGGGGAAATGTCGATGAGTTCATGATGCGGATCGTGGATATTATTTCGACCATCCCGCTGACCCTCTATGTTATCCTGATTATGGTGCTTCTCGGCTCGGGTCTTGGCAGCATCATCGTGGCCCTGGGCTCTGTCTACTGGGTGGGCATGGCGCGCGTGGTGCGGGGACAGGTCCTAAGCCTAAAGCAGCAGGAATTTGTGCTGGCGGCGCGGACGATCGGCTCCTCGACGAGCACAATACTTTTCCGGCACCTCATCCCCAATGCCATGGGAGCGATCCTGGTCACTGCGACCATGCTGATCCCCTCGGCTATCTTTATGGAGGCCTTCTTGGGCTTTCTGGGGATCGGCCTCAAGCCGCCCCTCGCAAGTCTTGGCACGATGTGCAATGATGCGACGGAAAATCTGAGATCCTGCCCCTATCAGCTCTTTATCCCGGCCTTTGTCATCGTTCTCATCATGTTTGCCTTTAATTTCGTCGGAGACGGCCTGAGAGATGCGCTGGATCCGAAGCTCAGAAAGTGAGGGAGGGGAGCTTATGCTGAAGATAAAGGATCTGAAGACCTCCTTCTTCACAAGTCAGGGAGAGGTGAAGGCCGTGCGGGGCGTGAGCTTTTCGGTCAAAGAGGGGGAGATCGTCGGCCTGGTAGGGGAGTCCGGCAGCGGGAAAAGCGTGAGCTGCATGTCGATCCTCAGGCTGCTGCCGGAAAATGCGAAGATTACGGGGGGAGAGATCTCCTTCGAGGGGAGGGATCTGACGAAGCTCTCCGGGAGGGAGCTCCGAAAGATCCGCGGAGGGAAGATCGCGATGATATTCCAGGATCCCATGTCATCTTTGAACCCTTTGATCCGGGTCGGAACACAGGTCGAGGAGATGATACGGGTGCATCAGCCGGAAAAGAGCAGGGAGGAGAGGCGGAGGGAGACTCTGGAGCTCTTTCGGAGGGTGCGGATACCGGAGGCGGAAAAGCGATGCCGTTCCTTTCCCCATGAGTTTTCCGGCGGCATGAGGCAGCGCATTATGATCGCGATGGCGCTCGCAAACCGCCCCGCTCTCCTGATCGCGGATGAGCCGACCACAGCTTTGGATGTCACCATCCAGGATCAGATCCTAAAGGAGCTCAGGGCTCTCAGGAAGGAGTACCGGACCGGAATCATTTTCATCACGCATGATCTCAGTGTAGTTGCGGAGCTCTGCGACCGCGTGGAGGTGCTCTACGGCGGGCTCATCATGGAAGAGGCGCCGATCGACGCGGTCTTTTCCTCGCCGCATCACCCTTATACTATGGGGCTTTTAAACTCTATTCCGCAGCTTGGGCAGGATCGGAGCAGGAGATTGGTCCCGATTCCCGGCTCCCCCCCGGACATGACGAATCCTCCGAAGGGCTGTCCCTTCGCGCCGCGCTGCCCCTATGCGAGGATGCTGTGTGCGGAGGAGCTCCCGGACTTTTACGAGGTCGGAAGAGGGCACCGCGCCCGCTGCTGGCTCTTGGATGAGGAGGCGCCGGGAGAGAATAATCCGTTTTCGAATCAGTCGGATCGGAGCCTTCGATCTTCGGATCAGGCGATATAAGGAGTGTGCAGATGGAAGAGGGGAAGAAAGCGGGCGCGCTCCTCGATGTGCGCGGTCTGAGGAAGTATTTTGAGCTTAGTGGGGGACAGAGGGTTCACGCGGTGGAAAGGGTGAGCTTTTCTCTGGAGAGTGGAAGGACGCTGGGGATTGTCGGGGAGTCCGGCTGTGGAAAATCCACTCTCGCACGCACTATCATAAGGATCTATGAGCCGACGGAGGGGCAGATCTATTTTCAGGGGCAGGAGATCACAAAGCTGAGTCAGAGAAATCTGCAGCCTCTCCGGAAGGATGTGCAGATGATATTTCAGGACCCCTATGCCTCCTTGAACGCGAGGATGACGGTCCGGGATATTATCGCAGAGCCGCTCTTTGCCCACAAAATGGTGAAGAGCCGGGAGGAAGCCGCCGGGCTTGTCTATCCGATGCTGGAAAAGGTCGGACTCAGCAGGGAACATCTGAACCGCTATGCCCATGAGTTTTCCGGGGGGCAGAGGCAGCGCATCGGCATCGCGCGGGCCCTCATCCTAAAGCCTGCCCTTGTGATCTGCGATGAGCCGATCTCCGCTTTGGATGTCTCGATTCAGGCCCAGATCGTCAATCTCCTGAAGGACTTTCAGGAGGAGAGCGGCTGTGCCTACCTTTTCATCGCCCATGATCTCTCCATGGTGCGCTATGTCTCGGATGAGGTCGGCGTCATGTACCTGGGGCAGCTTGTGGAGATCGGGGAGGCGGAGGAAATCTACGAGAAGCCGCTCCATCCTTATACGAAGGGGCTTCTCGAGAGCATACCGATCGCGGATCCGAAGAGGGCCAGGGAGAAGGAAAAGAGCAGCATAGAGGGGGATATCCCAAGCCCGATTCATCCCCCCTCCGGCTGCCGCTTCCACACCCGCTGCCCCTTCCGAAGGGCAGTCTGCGAGGAGGAGCAGCCGCCCCTTAAGAAGCTTGGGAACGCACACTTTTGCGCCTGCCATCTATACGACTGAGGGCCCGTGCCCGCTGCTTTATGTCGTAACTCCCCGAAAAAGGAGGACAGTATGAAAAAAAATCGGAAACTGCTTCTTGTGCTTACCGCTCTTGCGGCTCTCTTCCTCTCCGCCTGCGGCGGCGGCGGAGGGACGGACGCGAGCTCCCGGGAGGAGAAGCTGGATCTCTCGGGAAGCAGTGCGGCCGGAGAGAAAACGGAGTCCGAAGAGAAGAGCGGAAAGCAGGAGCTCACCTACGTTCTCAGTAATCTTCCGGATTCCATCGACCCCAGCTATACCAATAACAGCTTCGCGATGTATGTGATCCGAAATTGCTTTGAGGGACTTGTGACCTATAATCAAAAGGGGGAGCTCGAGGCCGGAGATGCGGAGAGCTGGGAATCCAATGATGATATGACGGTCTATACCTTCCATCTCAGAAAGGACCTCAAGTGGAGCGACGGGACAGCGCTCACCGCGAAGGACTATGTCTACGCCGCGCGGCATGTCTGCACGCCGGAGACGACAGCGCAGTACGCGAACCTTTTCACGGATTACATCGTCGGGGCAAAGGAGTTCTACGACAAAGGGGATGATTCCAACTTCGGCGTGAGAGCGATAGATGATCAAACGCTTGAGTATCGGCTGAAGGGACCCTGCTCCTTCTTCCTCGATCTGGTATCCATGTGGTGCTATTCCCCGCTCAAGGAGGAGACGCTCACAAAGAATGGGGACCGCTGGACGCAGTCGGCGGAAAGCTATATCTGCAACGGCCCCTTCCGTCTCTCCGAGGTGAACAACGGAGAGTCCTATGTGCTCGTTCGGAACGAAAATTTCTGGGACGCCGAACACACGACACTGGAAAAGCTCACCTTCCGCTTCGTCCTGGACTCCTCTACGGCGCTGACCGCCTATGAGAACGGAGAGGTCGACGGGATTCGCTCCATCCCCTCCGGCGATATCCAGCGCCTCAAGGCGGAAAATGCGGGCATCATCATGGAGCCGAGCTACGGCAGTGTGTTCTATGACATCAACTGCCAGAAGGAGCCCTACAACAATCCGCTTGTCAGAAAGGCCATCTGCCTCGCCGTGGACCGGGAGGAGCTGATCAGCAATGTGGTTCAGATCGATGCGACGCCCGCCTACAGCATGCTGCCGCCCGGCTACAGCGTGGACGGGAAGGATATCACGGAGGGGAGAGAGGACTTTTCCCTGAAGCCGAAGGCGGATCCGGAGCTTGCCAGAGAGGCCCTGAAGGAAGCGGGCTATGAGGATCCGAAGAACTTCCCGACGCTGCAGCTTTCCTACTATTCGGACGATACGGCAAAGAAGATCGCCGAGGCGATCGCGGAGATGCTGAAAAAGAATCTGGGGATCTCCGTCGATGTGACAAGTGCCGACTGGGCGGTATACTATGACGGTGTGCGGCAGGGAAACTATGATGTCTGCGCAATGGGCTGGTCCGCGGATTATCTGAATCCGATGAGCTTCCTTCCCCTGGTGTATACGGATGATGTCTCAAACAATGTCCGTTTCAGCGACCCCGCCTACGACAAAATCGTGGATGAAGCGCGCGTCGAGCCGGATCAGAAAAAGTTTGCGGAGCTGGTAAAGGAGGCGGATAAGCTGCAGGCAGCGCAGTATCCGGTGCTTCCCCTTTACTATAAGATGAATAACTTCCTGATGCATGACAATGTGTCCGGCTATTATATGATCCCGGATGGAAGCCTCTTCTTCCGATATACAAAGCTTCGGAAATAAGAAGAGCGCGGGCGCGGCTTTGGGACCTAAGCCCGGGATATATTGACGAAGAAGTACATAGACGCGGTTTCGGGGGAGGGGCGAAGGCTCCTCCCCCGAAACTGCGCCGGGAAATTGACAGGGGAAGCCATATTTTGCTATGCTTTGGCGGGAGATGAAGAGCTGCAGAGGACGAGGAGCGCTCTATGGCAAACAGGGAATGATTCCTCCAAAGAGGAAAGGAGAAGCGGAATGATAAGTCACAAAAATGAGCGCTGGCTTCCCTATGGGGAGACAGAATCAGAATCCGGCGGAGAAGGGATCGAGCGCAGAGTTCTCGCCTACTCCGATGATCTCATGCTGGTGGAGAATCGCTTCCAAAAGGGCGCAGTGGGGAAGCTCCACCATCATCCGCATACGCAGATCAGCTATATTAAGAGCGGAAGCTTTGAATTTACGATCGGTGGGGAGAAGCGGATCGTCCGGGAGGGGGACACGCTTTTAAAGACAGAGGGCGTCGAGCACGGCTGTGTATGTCTGGAAGAGGGCATAGTGCTGGATGCCTTTTCGCCGTATCGAAGGGATTTCGTTTCGGACTGAGCCTTTTGCTTTTTAAGGTCCGGAATTGGAAAGAAAGACAGCAGTCCGATGGGAAAGGAGCATTTCTATGAAGTATGATTTCATCTCAATCATGGATCGGCACGGGAGGGATGCCATCGCAGTGGATGGGCTTACTGCGGGGATCCCCTTTGCGCCGGATCCGCCGAAGGAGGGCTTTGATCTGATCCCGATGTGGGTCGCGGATATGAATTTTCCGGTGGTCCCGACGGTGCAGGAGGAGATCATCAAAAGGACAGAACACCCGGCCTTTGGGTATTTTCGCCCGACAGAGGCGTACTATAACGCCATTATCCGCTGGCAGAGGGAGAGAAACGGCATAGAGGGGCTGGAGGCGAAGCATATCGGCTACGAGAACGGAGTCCTAGGAGGTGTCGTGAGCGCGGTCAATGTCTTTTGCTCAAAGGGGGACAAGGTTCTCCTTCACTCCCCGACCTATATCGGATTCACCTCCTCTTTGGAGAACAACGGTTACCGCATCATCCACAGTCCGCTTGTCCGGGATGAGCGCGGGATTTTCCGCATGGATTTCGAGGATATGGAGAAAAAGATCGTGGAGGAGGGGATCCATACGGCGGTTTTCTGCTCTCCCCATAATCCCTGCGGCAGAGTCTGGGAGAGGTGGGAGCTGGAGAAGGCCATGGAGATCTATAAAAGGCATGAGGTCTATGTCGTATCCGACGAAATATGGTCGGATATCATCCTCTACGGACACCGCCACATCCCGACACAGAGCGTGAGTGAGGATGCGAGACAGAGGACGGTCGCTCTCTATGCGCCATCGAAGACCTTTAATCTCGCTGGCCTGATCGGAAGCTACCATATCATCTACAGCGACTGGATCCGGGACCGCGTACAGAAGGAATCCTCGCTCTCACATTATAACGACATGAATGTTCTCTCCATGCACGCTCTGATCGGAGCCTACCGGGCAGAGGGAGTCGAGTGGCTTTCTGAGCTCCGGGAGGTGATCGAGGGGAATGTGGACTACGCCTGTGACTATATCAAAGAGCATTTCCGCGGAGTCTGCGTCCAGAAGCCCGAGGGGACCTATATGCTCTTCCTGGACTGCGCGGAGTGGATGAAGGAATGCGGGATTAGCCTTCAGGAGCTCTTAAAGAAGGGGTGGGATGTCGGAGTCGCCTGGCAGGATGGAAGCAGATTTCACGGAAAAACACATATCCGCATGAACCTGGCTCTCCCCCTGAGCCGCGTAAAGGAGGCCTTCCACCGCCTGGAGCAATATGTCTTTACAAAATAGAGTCCGAGGGAGCTTTTGCCGGGATGATTCCGCGGGATCACCGATATACAGGGAGCTTTTTTTGTGCTATGATAGCGAAGAAAAATAATTTCCCAAAATCCGGGATAATAAGAAGGAGATTTTATGGAGAAGCAGATTGAGGAGCAGGCAGTCAATGCGATCCGTGTGCTGTCTGCGGATGCGATTCAGAAGGCGAAGTCCGGACATCCGGGGCTTCCCCTGGGAGCTGCGCCGATGGCTTATGAGCTCTGGGCCCATCATCTTAAGATAAATCCGAAAAATCCGGAATGGGAGGACCGGGACCGCTTCATCCTCTCCGCGGGACATGGCTCCATGCTGCTCTACGCGCTTCTCCACCTCTATGGCTTCGGCCTTACGAAGGAAGATCTCATGGATTTCCGGCAGCTTTCTTCGAAGACGCCGGGGCATCCGGAGTACAGACATACGGCCGGAGTCGAGGCCACGACCGGACCGCTCGGCGCGGGGCTCGCCATGGCGGTCGGTATGGCCGCGGCGGAGAAGCATCTCGCGGCGATCTTCAACAGGCCCGGCTTTGAGATCGTAAACCACAGATGCTATGCGCTCTGCGGCGATGGCTGCATGATGGAGGGGATCTCCTCGGAGGCGCTTTCCCTTGCGGGAAGCTGGAAGCTCGATAAATTGACGATTCTCTATGATTCGAATGGGATATCCATCGAGGGATCGACGGATCTTGCCTTCACGGAGGATGTGGAGAAGAGAGTGCAGGCCTTCGGCTTTAAGACCTTGATCGTCCCGGACGGAAATGAGCTCGCTGCGATCTCCAGGGCATTGGAGACTGCGGAGGCGGATGATTCCGCGCCCTACTTTATCATCGTGAAAACGGAGATCGGCTACGGCTGTCCCGGAAAGCAGGGGAGCGAGAAGGCGCACGGGGAACCCCTTGGAGAGGAAAACATCGTTAAGATGAAGGAATTTCTCCACTGGCCCTCCCAGGAGTCCTTTTATGTGCCGGCGGAGGTCTATACGCATTACAGAGAGCTCGCGGAATCGAAGAGGGATGCGGAGAGAAGCTGGCAGAGGAAGATGGAGGACTACCGCGGGCGTTTTCCGGAGCTCTATGCGTTCTGGAAGCGCTATTACGGAAGGGAGGACGAGGCCGCGCTGCTCTATGATAAGGACTTCTTCCGGGCGGCGGAGAAGGAGGAGGCGACGAGGGCCTCTTCCGGGGCGGTGCTCCAGATCCTGAAGGAGAGGATTCCGAATCTCTTCGGAGGCTCCGCGGATCTTTCGCCCTCTACAAAGACTGAGCTGAAGGGAGAGCCCTATTTTTCCGCGGAAAATCCCTCGGGACGAAACCTTCATTTCGGCGTCCGGGAGCTTGCGATGGCGGGGATCGCAAACGGAATACTGCTCCACGGCGGTCTCAGAAGCTATGTGGGGACCTTCTTCGTATTCAGCGATTATCTAAAGCCGATGGCGAGGCTCTCCGCACTGATGAGAATCCCGCAGATTTTCGTTTTGACGCACGACTCGATCGGGGTCGGAGAGGACGGGCCGACCCATGAACCGGTGGAGCAGCTCGCGATGCTCCGCGCCATGCCGAATTTCCGGGTATTTCGCCCCTGCGACCGCCTGGAGACGGAGGCCGCCTGGTATGCGGCTCTGAATTCCACGGAGACTCCGACCGCGCTGGTTCTCTCCCGGCAGAATCTCCCGCAGCTCTGCCCGGACGGGAGAAAGGCCCTGAAGGGAGCCTATATCCTGAGGGAGCCGGAGAAGGAGCCGGAGTATATCCTGATCGCGACGGGCTCCGAGCTCTCCCTCGCCCTGGAGGCGGAGGAGCTCTTAAGAGAGGAGGGCTATGCGGTGAGAGTCGTATCCATGCCCTCCATGGATCTTTTTGAGGAGCAGAGCGAAGAGTACAGGGAGTCGGTCCTGCCAAAGCGGATCCGAAAGCGGCTCTCTATCGAGGCGCTCTCTACCTTTGGCTGGGAGCGGTATACTGGGCTCGACGGGAAGGTCATCGGCATGGAGAGCTTTGGCGCCTCCGCGCCGGCAAAGCTTCTCCTCCGGCATTTCGGCTTTACCGCGGAGAGGATCGCGGAAGAGGTGAAAAAGCTGTAAATTCCCGCTCTTTGGCGCGTTTTCCGGCAAAGGACGCTCCCGTCCCGGCTTTCTTTTTGGCCGGCGCGGGGCGAAGGATGAGGCAATGGGCGGCCCGTGCGCGGCAGATTTAGAAAAAGAGCGGCACGGATCATCTTTTAAAGGAAGGAAATCGAAGATGAAGTTTTTTATTGATACGGCGAATGTGGACGAGATCCGGGAGTGCTGGGAGATGGGGATCATCGCCGGCGTGACGACAAATCCCTCACTGATCGCGAAGGAGGGTCGGGATTACAGACAGACCCTGAAGGAGATCGCGGGGATTGTCGACGGGCCGATTTCCGGTGAGGTCAGAGCGAGCAGTATAAAGGCCGAGGATATGATTTCGGAGGGCCGGGAGATCGCGGAGATCCATGAGAATATGGTCGTGAAGATTCCGATGACTGCGGAGGGACTGAAGGCGGTGAAGCAGCTTTCCTCCGAGGGAATCCGGACCAATGTAACACTGATCTTCAGCGCGGCGCAGGCCCTCCTTGCGGCGAGAGCCGGTGCGAGCTATGTCTCTCCCTTCCTCGGAAGGCTCGACGATATTGCAACGGACGGCATCCTTTTGGTGGAGGATATCATGGCGATTTTTGAAGGATACCCGGAGATCCGGACGGAGGTGATCTGCGCCTCTGTGCGCCATCCGATGCATGTCGTAGAGTGTGCGAAGACGGGCGCCGATATCGCGACCGTTCCCTATAAGGTTCTCGTCCAGATGATGAAGCACCCGCTCACGGAGATCGGCATCGAAAAATTCCGGAAGGATTATGAGGCGGTCTTTGGAAAATAGGGGAGCTCTCTCGGAATGCGGAGTTCTCCGCTGCCTTACGCGCCGCGCTTTCTGCGGAGAGGCCGGGAAGCGGAGGACTCCGTTTTTTAAGCCCGGGAGAAGCCCGCGGGCTTTTTCATGCATGGGATCTCGCAGACTCTCACAGGCGGGAGAAAACATTCGAGATCAGTTTGCGCATCGGCCGGGCTTTCATGGCTTCGGCTTTTCCGGGCGGCTTTCCTCCAGGGAAAGGAGAGAAGGCTCTCTTTGTGAAATATAGGTCTCCAGGGTATTCCTGTCCGCAAGCGATGGGACGCAGCCGGATCTGCTTGTGCTGATGCCCGCCGCGAAGCCCGCGATGCGGATGGAGCGGTCCAGGTCATAGCCGTACAGCAGGTAGGAAGCCAGAGCGGAGATGAACGCGTCCCCGGCCCCGGTGCTGTCTACCGATGGGATATTGATCGCGGGATAGGATTTCTCACAGTCTTTTGTTTTTAGAAAACAGCCCCTGCTTCCGAGAGTCACGATGACAATGGGAATATTTTTATCCAAAAAATATTGGGCTTTTTCCTGCATGCTGCCAAAGCCGGGACAGATCTCATTTAATTCATTCAGATTGGGAATCAGGATATCGATATACCGCAGGAGCTCTGCCGGGAGCTCTCCGCAGGAGGAGGGCTTTAGTATGGTTTTTCCGCCGTATTTTTGGCTCAGGCGGCAGGCCTCCAGAACGGCATCCATGGGGATCTCCGTGCAGACCAGGGAGAAGGAGCTCCGCCGAAACAGCTCTTCCTTCTCCCGGACGAGAGCGGCACTTAGGGAGCTGTTTGCACCGGAAAGGATGGAGATCAGAGATTCGCCGCGGGGATCTACAATGATATGCGCTCTTCCCGTCTGCTTTTCGGGACATCGGGAAACACCGCGGAGCTGGACATGATATTTCCTCAGGGTATCGTAGATCAGATGAGATTCTCTGTCTCTTCCCACGTTTCCGATGAGGGAGACCCGGTGCCCAAGCTTTGCGGCCCCAATCGCCTCGTTGGTGCCCTTCCCTCCGGGATAGATATTCTGAGAGCTGCTGGAGACGGTCTTTCCGGACACAGGGAGTGTGGAGACATTCAGATAATTATCGATATTGATGCTTCCTACGATGCATATTTCACACTCTCTCTTCGCCGCGGAGACAGGCCTTCTGCTTTGACGGTTCTTCACGAAGGACGGAGAAAAGCTGTGGAGGATCATGTCCCCGTCTTCCAGCTGCTGCAGCGCCCCCCGGAAGATAAATCGCCCGAATTCCTCCGACGGCAGTTCATAAAAATTGATATCGGGGAAGAGGGAGGGGAGCTCGGAGCCATGGTTCAGAGTACAGATCGAGAGCTCGGAGGGGATCTGATAATGCAACGCGGCTGCTCTTTGATAGATCCGGATGGCGGTGCTGAAGTCCGGGCAGAGTACGGCGCTCACGGATTTTTCGATCAGCTCATCCAGAAGCTCCGGACGATTTTTATCATAGATCAGGTCCTTAGGAATCGGCAGCCGGTGATCGAATAAATATTCCCGGTAGCCCTCTATGAAGCCGGGATAATTTTTTTCCGGATCCAGGACGCAGGCTGTTTTCTCGAAATGATTCCGATGATAGCTCTCGGTAAGACCATAGGAGATATGAGACAGGTCCATGTGAAAGGAGCGCTCGTCACCAGAAAAAAGGGGAACGGAGGGGAGCTGCAGGGCGCTGAGCTTTCTCTGAAAGGAAGTCTCGGCTTTTTCATCCGCCTTCGCGGACTGCTCCCACAGAATCAGATCGATCCTGGATTTCTCCAATTCCGAAAAGAGCAATTCGATTTCGGGATCACTTTTCGGTATCATGGAAAGGGATACGGTGTATCCTTTGCTTTGCGCTTCTGAAAGAAGGCCCTTCATGACCAAGCCAAAGAGCAGTGAATTTTCCCGGATCAGAAGCTTTGCATGGAAATACTTGAGATGCTGGGAGATAAATGCCGCATAGGGAGAGTAGTTGCATGAGCGGGCAACCTGAAGGACCCGTTCTCTGGTTTTCTGGCTGATGCTGCTGTCCTTTTGGTTCATGACCTTGGAGACTGTGGATACAGATACTCCTGCCAGCTTCGCGATATCCTTTATCGTCATAAATTCCTCCAAAGTCCCCGATCTTCAGCAGATATCATGGGAAAGAAAAGAGAGAGGGGAAACCATGCTCCCCTCTCCTCTAAGGTTTCGCCGTTTTTATCTGCCGTATTGCATAGAGAACTACTCTGATATGGACCTCTTTTTCTTTGTCGATGAGAAGCGTGACATAGTCGCCGTCCCGCTCGGAAACGATTCCGACGATTCCCCCTATGGTGATCGCCTCATCCCCTTCCTTGAGAGAAGCGAGCATATGCTTTTGAGCGGAATGCCTCTTTTTGTTCGGGATGTATACAAAAATATACATCGCAAGCAGAAGAAGGAGGGCATAGGACAGAAAAAGACTTAGCTGCGGAATCTGCGGAATCATAGGAGCCTGCCTTTCTGCCTGCTGCGCCGCTATTCTATGTGAAAGTATTTCTCGACAATTTTCACAAAGAGAGCGGATCCGATCCAGAGGACATCCTCGTCGACGTTGAACCTGGGGTTATGATGGGAGACATCGCTTCCTTTTTCTTTATTGGAGGAGCTTAGGAAGATAAAGGCTCCGGGAGCCTTCTCCAGATAATAGGCGAAGTCCTCTCCCCCCATGTTCGGCGCATCCACATGGTCTATCGTCTTCTCCGCTCCGACGACTTCCCGCGCGCAGTCGGCGACCAGCTTTGCCATGGCGGGATCGTTGACCACAGGGGGCGCTCCCCAGATCATCTGCACTTCTGCGCTTCCGCGGAAGAGCGCCGCGGTCTGAGAAGAGATCTCCTGAATCCTTTTTGCGAGGAAATCGCGGGTTTCCTTGTCCAGGGTCCGGATCGTGCCCTCCAGAAGAAATTCCGTTGGTATGACATTATAGGTCTTCCCGGCCTCCACATGTCCGACGGTCAGGACCGCAGGCTTTACCGCGGGGATTTCTCTCGCAAGGATCTCCTGCAGGGAGAGGATGAGATGTGCTCCTATATTGATGGGATCGACTCCCTTTTCCGGGGTTGAACCGTGGCAGCCGGAGCCATGGATCCGCACTATAAACTTGTCAAAGGAGGCCATGCAGCAGCCGGGCGTACATATCACCGTCCCGGCGGGGATTTCCTTCGAAAGAATGGTCCCAATATGGGTCCCGAAGACTGCGCTCACACCGTCCATGCAGCCATGATCGACCATCCTTCTGGCCCCTTGAGCGCCCTCCTCATCCGTCTGAAACAAAAGGCGGATACTGCCGGGGATCCGATCCCTGTTTTTGAAAAGGAGCTCCGCGGCTCCCAGCAGCATCGCCATATGGGTATCATGGCCGCAGGCATGCATGCAGCCCTTATGCCTGGAGATGTAATCCACCTCATTTTCTTCCGTGATCGGAAGAGCATCCATATCCGCGCGGAGAGCGAGGACAGGACCATCCTTAAAACCCTGTATCGTCGCGATCAGACCGCTGTCAAAGCTGTTTTCCTCGAAGGGAATCCCCATCTCCTGAAGCCGCTCTTCCAGATAAGCGCGGGTCTTCGGGAGATCCCCGCCGAGCTCCGGAATCTGGTGGAGATCCCGCCGCATGCGAAGCAGCTTGTCCTGCAGTTCTTTACATTTTTCCCACATGATAAATCCTCCTTATCGGCATGGCGTTATGAGCTTATCCACTTGTTTTTATAAAAGATTCTCGCGATCAGGAGAGTGCCAAAGACTGAAAATGCGATGACAAAGGCAGGAGGGAAGGATGTGAAGCGTTTGAGCAGGACCGGGATCAGCAGAGCAAAGACGGCAAGCTTTGGATACTTTATGGCGAAGTTTCCGAAGGTTGCCCCAAAGATTGCGGAGCTCGCATATTTTGTGAGTCCGTCTACGACGATCGCCGGGAGCATGGATAAGACGGCGGAGCCGATCAGTACCGCCGAGCTGGTGGCGATCAGATTGGTGATGATGGAGCCGCAGATGGCCATGGTGGAAACGAGCTCCGCCTGCAGAGTCCCCGGCTCGGATCCCGTTGTGTCCAGGGCCAAGGCGGCACAGGGGACACGCATATTTCCGATGTTTCCCGATAAAAAGCTCAGGTAGGTTCCAGTCATCCCCAGCGCGGCGTAGTAGGATATCGGCTCCACGAAATAAAAGGCGCCGAAGGATGCGGCAACCATTCCCCATGCGGTCAGGACGGTCTGCAGCGGAGGCCAGCAATTATGGCTGCTGCACAGCCAGATTACGGGGATAAAGGCAGTCAAGGCAGCCATGATATTTGTGGGACTGCCTATGCGAATGGAAGAGCTTTTCCATTCCTTCATCAGCTCCTCTTCCTTCACAGTCTTCTCCTTTCTCCGAAAAGCGCGGAAAATTTCCATGACAGCTGCTGCATTTGAAACTGCGGGATTTCGGAACTCCGCTTATCCCTCAGGGCTCCACCAATATCGCGGCGGCGATTCCGATGAGCATCGCGATTCCGAGGGAATATTCCATCAGCTTCGGGAACTTTTTGCATACGGTTTTTACGAGGAAAATCATGGCGAGAGCACCGACGATAACCGCCGTCCTGTTTCCCCAGCCCTTAAGGATATCGCCGGAATTCAGATAGCCGAAGATCCCCAGAGAACAGGCCCCGCTCAAAATGACAAGCCACTTTGCGTCCCCTCCGGAGACCTTGTTTCGCAGGATTTCAAGGGAAGGGGTCGCAATGCCCGTGAAAAGAAGCCAGCCCGCTCCGTTGAGGGCCATGGTGAACCAGGAAACCGCGAGAGCTGTGAGAGTATATTTGTCGGAACCGAGCTCCGCGCCATAGGCCTCCGCTCCGATCCTTGCGGCGGAGAGCTCCGTCGGGGCAGCGCCGATAATGGAAAGTCTGAGCCAGGCCATGGGACCTCCGATGGAAGCCATCAGTCCTACCATGACGATAAAGACTCCGAGCGCAGGTCCGATGGCCGAAATCATGCCGATTCGGAAGGCCTGCCTGGAGAGGGAAGGGTCCAGCTGCGATTTTTTCGATATTGAAAGACATTTCCTGACATAAAGCGTGGTCTGAAGTACGGAAATCAGAACCGTGGCGGCACATAAAACCCATATGATCGGCAGATTGGAGACCGATTGGACTTCGCTTACATCTTTCATGCTATGCCTCCCGAAGAATAGTTCCCAAGATCTGAATCATTTTACTGAAATATCCCCGCCGGGATGCTGCGCGTAGAATTACGGCGGCCCTTCCGGCGTCTGACGGAGACTAATATAATTAACATAGCATTAGCGACTAAAACAAACAAGCATAAACTTGCAAGAATGAATTATAAGATAGTTGTGAGCTTATAATAAAACATATATTCATAATTATGCTCATAAGAATAGGGAGATATATCGCGTTTGCAGGGTATTATTCACAAAATTCGCTCTTGACAGAGGAGGACTTATCGTCTATCTTAGAGATTAAGAAAATGATATAGGAAACTATTTTCCTGCGTGTGAAATGAAAAAGAAAAGGAGGAAAAATGAAGAGAGCGATCGGTATCTTGCTTGCCATGGCCGTCATCCTGATGCTCGGAGCCTGCGGCCCTTCGGCCAATGAGGCGGCATCTCAAAAGGCGGAGGAAAAGGGAAGCTCTGCAAAAAGTGCGGAGCCGGAAGGGGACGAAAAAAAGGAAAAGCTCAGAGTCTGCATTGTTTATACGGGGAATCTGGGAGATAAATCCTACAATGATTCCTGCAATGCCGGAGCGCAGAAGGCCGTTTCGGATTTTGGCATTGAATTAAAGTCTCTGGAGGGGACTAGCGCGCAGGAATGGGAGGCGAATCTGCTTTCCGCTTGTGAAGGGGGCTATGATCTGGTGATCGGAAGCTCCTCCAATATGGCGGATTATATTGCAAAGCACGCTCCTGATTATCCGAAGATCAAATTCGCGATCATCGATACAAAGGTGGATCTCCCCAATGTGGAATCTATCAGCTTCGCACAGAATCAGGGATCCTTTCTGGCGGGGGCGGCTGCGGCGATGTTCACCCAGAAGACAGAGATCAAGGGGGTGAACCCGGAGCATATCATAGGCTGGGTTGGAGGGATGGATATTCCTGTCCTGCATGATTTTTATGTCGGCTATGAACAGGGCGCAAAGTATATTGACCCCGATATCTCCATCCTTCAGTCTTTTGCGGGGTCTTGGTCGGACCCTCTGAAGGGAAAGGAGCTGACGCTGGCCCAATATGAGCAGGGAGCGGACATTGTCATGAATGTCGCGTCCGGAACGGGAACCGGAGTCCTGGAAGCGGCGAAGGAGGCCGGGGAATATGCCATCGGCGTGGATCTGAATCAGGACGCGGATCAGCCGGGCTCTGTACTGACCTCTATGGTAAAGAGGGTGGACAATGCCTGCTATCTTATCATTCAGGCGGCCGCAGACGGAAGCTTCCGCGGAGGGACGACACAGTATCTGACGCTTGCAGAGGGAGGAGTCAGTCTGACGGATTTTTCCGTGATGAAGAAATCGCTTGGGGAGAAATTCCCCCAGGATATTGTGGACAAGTGTGAAGAGCTGGAAAAGAAGATTGCCTCTGGAGAAATAGAGGTTAAAAATTACGAGGGCTTCGGGCCGGAAGCCTGAAGCAAAGAAGAGAGGATGTGAAGCCCGGCAAGAGGACTTCACATTCTTTCGATCCAAAATCGGGTTTTGGGAGGCGATGGTGAAGGAAGAATATGTCGTTGAGATGCTTTCGGTGTCCAAATCATTCGCTGAGGTCTGCGCGGTCAAAGATGGTAGCTTCAATCTGAAAAAGGGAGAGATCCATTCTTTAATCGGAGAAAATGGCGCCGGAAAATCTACCATGATGAAGCTCCTCTATGGGATGTATCCGATCGACAAAGGGGAAATCTTCATCAAGGGCGAAAGGATGCTGAGATTAAATCCCGGCATCGCGATCGAGCATGGAATCGGCATGGTACACCAGGAATTCATGCTGGTCAATGAGCTTAGCGTTTTGGAAAACATTATTCTTGGCTTTGAGCCTAAAAAAGGTCTGAAGATCGACTTCGCGAGGGCGGAGAAGGAGATCCGGAAGTACATTGAGCTCTACCATCTGGAGCTTCCGCTGGACAAAAAGGTGGGACAGATTTCCGTAGGAGAGGCACAGCGCGTTGAGATCATAAAGACTTTGATGAGGGGAGCGGAGATTATCATATTGGATGAGCCTACGGCGGTCCTCACGCCGCAGGAGACGCGGAAGCTTTTCGAGATTATGAGAAATCTCAAAAAAGAGGGGAAGTCTCTTGTCTTTATCTCCCATAAGCTGAATGAGGTCATGGATATTTCCGACAGAATCTCTGTCATGCGGCAGGGGGTATTCCGCGGAAGCATGAATAAGGAGGAGACATCCCCGCTGGAGCTCACAAAGCATATGATCGGGAGAGAGGTCTTTTTGAGCGGAGGAGGGAAAAGAGGCGTGCCTGGAGAGGTGGTGCTGGAGCTTTGCGATGTCTGGGTTCCCAGTGCAAAGGAGAGCTCGAAGATTCGCGGAATGTCATTTTCTCTCCGGGAGGGAGAGATCCTCGGCCTCGCGGGGATCGACGGAAACGGACAGTCGGAGCTGATTGAGGCAATTACGGGCTTAAGGAGGGTTGAGAGGGGAAGGATCCTTTTAGACGGCATTGATATCGCGAATCAGACGCCGAAGAGGATCAGAAAGCTGGGGCTTTCTCACATTCCGGAAGACAGAAATGTCAGAGGATTAAACCGCAGCATGAACGTCCTGGAAAATCTGCTCTCCGTAGAAATCGATCAGGCGCCGTATTCGAAGGGGCCTTATCTGAACCAAAGGGCGATGGAACGCCATGGTGAAGAGCTGATCAGAAGCTTTGACATCCGCCCGAACAACTGCAAGGGGCCAAGCGCAGCGCTTTCCGGCGGGAATGCGCAGAAGCTGGTGGTCGCGAGAGAGCTGTCTCTGAAAAAGAAGGTTTTGATAGCGGCACAGCCCACAAGAGGAGTGGATATCGGGGCGATAGAATCCATAAGGGCCGCTTTGGAGAAAGCCAGAAGAGAGGGGAGCGGGATCCTGCTGGTCTCGGCGGAGCTGGAGGAAATTCTCTCTCTTTCCGACCGTATTATCGTGATCCATGAGGGCAGAATCACCGGGGAAATGCCGGTATCGGATGCGAACGAAAATAATCTGGGGCTCCTTATGATGGGAGGCGGGAAAGAGGAAAGAAAATATGAACGCATATAGGGCTGTATTCAGGATTTTGCTCATTCTCGCGATGGCCCTGGGAATCGGCGCATTATTCATCCTTCTTATCGGAGAAAATCCGATACTGGCCTATGCCGCTTTGCTGAGAGGCGCCTTCGGGACGAGGCTGGGGCTTGGGACCGTGATAGCGGGCTTTACGCCGCTTCTTCTGACCTCTACGGCCTTTGCGCTTGCGGCGAAGGCGGGGGCGTTCAATGTCGGAGTGGAGGGAGAGGTAATTCTCGGGGGAATTACCGCGGCGTATATCGGAATTAACTGGGGCTTTCTCCCGGTGTCTCTTCTCTATGCCGCATGCTTTTTGGGGGCTGTGATCGTATCGGGACTATGGGCGCTGATTCCGGCGGTATTAAAGGTGTACTACAATGTATCGGAGGTCTGTGTGACGATTTTGATGAATACGGTGGCAGTCTATATCGCTTCGTATCTCGTGAGCGGACCGATGAGCGCGGGATCCGCGATTCCTCAGTCAGCGCCCGTACTGGTGACCCTGCCCAAAATCATAAAGCCGTCTTCAGCCAATGCGGGAATCTTTATCGCAATTTTTCTGGTCATTCTGATTATCCTTATGCTCTGTAAAAGCAAATGGGGGTATAAAATCAAAATGGTGGGGACAAATCCAATGAATGCGGATTACACAGGGACCTCTTCCAAACGCGTATTCATATCCTGCATGCTTCTCTCGGGGATGCTCGGCGGGATCGCGGGCTGCATCGAGGTCCTGGGGGTACATGGCTATTATCTGGATAATTTCGCAAAGGACCTGGGAATCAACGGCATGCTCGCCGCCTTAATTGTGAAATCCAATGTTTTCTTCACGCCATTTATCGCCTTTTTTCTCTCCGTTTTAAAAGCCGGAGCCATGGCGATGCAGCAGGCCACGAATGTTCCGAAGTCCATAGTGGATACGGTATCTGCGGTATTCATCATTGTCGCCACAATGGATTTTGTCCTGGAACGGCGCAAAGGAAAAAAGAGGGAGGCGCTCAGTCTTCCTTCCGGGGCGGAGGAAGAGGGAGGAAGCTAATGGGAAATTCAGGGAAAATATTTAATCTGTCGCTGATCTATGCTACATTCCGGGCCTCCGCGCCGATCATCTACGCGGCCTTATGTGCGGCAATCACGCAGCAGGCCAATATCCTGAATATCGGCACAGAGGGAATCATGCTCGTCGGCGCGTTTACGGCAGTGACAGTCAGCTTTTTCACGGGAACATGGATTCTTGGGGTATTCGCGGCAATGCTGAGCGGGGCCCTGATCTCGCTGATCATGGCTGTAGGACACATCAAGTATCACTCGGAAATCTGCGCAATCGGGATGGGGGTGAATCTTTTTGCCATTGCAATCAGTAAATTTCTGCTGCAGGCAATTTTCAAGACGAGCGGAAGCTTTTCCGATCCGGGTCTTTCCGTCATTCCAAGGCTGCATTTTGCTTTTCTCGAGCATGTGCCGATCCTGGGGGACTTATGGAATGACTGCTGCCTCACGGAATGGCTGGTGCTTTTTCTCGTGCTTTTTCTGGAATTTCTGTTTTATAAGACAGTCTGGGGACTGCGCCTCCGGGCCGTCGGGAAATTTCCGGATGCCGCCCGGACCGCTGGCATTCCCGTCGATACGGTCCGCTACCAGGCGATGCTGATTTCCGGCCTCATCGGAGGACTGGCGGGAGCACATCTTTCCCTTGGCTACAGCTCGCAGTTTGTCGAAAATATGACGAATAATCGAGGATTCATGGGAGTTGCTGCGATGTATTTCGGCGGGGCGAATCCGATTCTGACCTCCGTAGGCTGTCTCTTATTCGGCTTTTCGGATTCCGTCGGGGCCAGACTGCAGGCCTATGGCTTTCCCGCGCAGTTTGTGCTGATGATGCCGTATCTGGTCACGATTCTCATTTTGTCGCTTTCCCTTATCGTAAAGAGAAAAACGATAAGGAGGAGAGAATCCGCCCTGCTCCCTGCCATGAGAACAGATGCCGGGAAGGCATAGGATCGTCATTAGAGCTCAGGCGGAGGAGGGATGTATGAATTTTCGGCAGAGACTCCGGCTTTAAGGACAGAGATCAGCCGGAGAATATTTTACGCAGTACAGAAAACAAGCGAAAAGATCGGAGAGATTTATGAGGAGGAGAAAAATCATTCTGGACTGTGATCCGGGACATGATGATGCGGTAGCCATTATGCTGGCCGGAAGAGCGCCGGAGCTGGAGATTTTGGGGATCACGGTGGTTTCGGGGAATCAGACGATAGAAAAAACTTCCCAAAATGCCCTCAATGTCCTTCAGTATCTGGAGCTGGATATCCCGGTTTACGCGGGATGCGGCCAGCCGATGGTCAGGAAAAGGATTCACGCGGCTGACATTCATGGAAGCAGCGGCCTGGACGGACCTGTGTTTCCGGAGCTCAAAAGGACCGTGGAAGAGGAGCATGCGGTTACGTTCATCATCCGTTCGCTTTTATCCTCTGAGGAAGCCGTAACCATGGTGACGACCGGTCCCATGACAAACCTTGCCATGGCGATGCGGATGAATCCCGGAATTCTCGATAAAATCGAGAGGATCGTCCTGATGGGAGGCTCCTATGGAAATGGCAATATCACTCCGGCGGCCGAGTTCAATATTGCGGCAGATGCGGAAGCAGCATACGTCTGTTTCAACTCCGGGCGGCCGATCACAATGGCAGGACTGGATGTGACGAGGAAGGCCTTGTGCTTCCCGGAGATTGTGGAGCGCATGGGAAGGATCGGCAATAAGGCATCGAAGCTCTTTGTGGACTTGATGGGACACTTTTGCAGGACGCAGAAGGAGGTTTTCGGCTGGGAGGGGGGACCGCTCCACGATCCGGTGCCTGTCGCCTATCTGATTGATCCGGATATTCTGAAAACCAAGGCGATGAATGTCGAGATTGATATCCGCAGCGAGCAGTCCTATGGGCGAACCAATTGCGATTACTTTGGCTATCTGCACAGGGAGGCCACAGCGGATGTGGCAGTGGACATTCAGGTGGAGCGCTTCTGGGACTGCATTGAGTCCGGGCTGAGAAGATACGGATAAGGCGGGATGCGGATCCCCTGTACTAAGGGTGAAACTGCCCGCATTCCCGCATGGAATACGTTTTGCGGGAGGAAGGATGGGAATGCTTGATTTAAGAGAGATTCTGGAAAAAAACAAGGAGTATTATATCAAGAGACTCGCAGAGCTTGTGGAGATCGATACCCATGTGCTGGGACATGGGATTGACGGAGGACTGGAGAAGGAGGGGCAGGATTATCTGGCCCGGCTTCTCCGGGAGATGGGGGCACGGCTGAGACTGGATCCCCTGAAGGAAGCGGATATCAAACGCTGCCATGAGCTCTGGCATGAGGGAAATCTCGGACATAAGCTGGAGAAGCGCTATAATCTGTACGCGGGATTTGGGACAGAGGGCAGGGGGAGAAGTCTCATCCTGAACGGACATATGGACGTGATGCCCGCGGATAATGAAAAGGAGTGGAAAAGTCCGCCGTTTGAGGCGAGAATCGAAGGCGGAAGGATGTACGGGCGCGGAACCGCAGATATGAAAGCGGGTCTTATGGCCTCAGTGATGGCGGTCCAGCTGCTGAAGGACGCGGAAAGAGAAATCCCGGGAGAGCTTATTATCGCGTCCGTATGCGATGAGGAAGGGGGAGGAAACGGCTCCGTTCAGGCTCTTATGTCCGGACTGAGAGCGGATGGAGTGGTGGTCTGTGAGGGAACAGGAGATGAACTGATTCTCGCTCATATGGGCTTTGTGTTCTTCCGGGTAGAGGTGGAGGGAAAGTCCTGCCATTCCGGGGAGAAGAAAGCCGGAGTCAGTGCCATTGAAAAGGCGATAAAAATCATCGAGGCCATGCACGAGATGGAGCATGAGTGGCTCCTGAAATACCGGCATCCGCTGCTGCCCTCTCCGAGTCTGAATGTCGGGGTGATCCGGGGAGGAAGCGCGGGATCCACCGTGCCTTCCGAATGCTGCTTTGAGCTCTGCGTGCACTATATCCCGGGACAGATGAATTATCAGGGGCTCGTCGGGGAGATCGAGGATTTGATCTCGAGAGTCTCCCGCTCGGACCTTTGGCTGGAAAAGCATCCTCCGAAGCTGACGGTCTATCAGGCCGGCGGCGGATTTGAAATGGGAGAGGGACAGAGCCTGGTGGAAAGCTTTCAAAGAGCCTACAGTCTGGTCCGAAAAAAACCGGTGCAGATCGCAGGCTCACCGGCGGGCTGCGATTCCAGGCTTTGGAGAAATATAGGAGGCTGCCAGACGATACAGTTTGGGCCCGGGAATCTTGCGCAGTGTCACAGTACGGATGAGTGGGTGGAAATCGATTCCTATCTGGAAGCGATCCTGATCTATGCGGAATTGATTCTGGATTTCTGCGCTGCCTGAAAAGAAAGGAGAGCTTATGGCAAAGAGAATACTGCTGGCGGGAGAGTCATGGATGAGCTATACGACACATGTAAAGGGCTTTGATGCTTTCTACAGCTCGGTTTATGAGACAGGAGAGCGATATATCAAGGCGGCCTTCGAGAAAGCGGGATATGAATTTGTCTTTATGCCAAATCATTTGGCCATGGAGGAATTCCCGTACAGCCTGGAGGAATTAAGAAATTTCGATCTGATTGTTCTCTCCGATATCGGAGCCAATACGCTTTTGCTTCCGACGGCGACCTTTTCCAGGAGTGAGCTTCGGCCCAATCGCTGCGATCTTCTCAGAGATTATGTCCTTGACGGGGGAGCACTTCTGATGGTGGGCGGATATCTCACCTTTTCCGGCATTGACGCCAGGGGAAAGTGGGGGAGTACGGCAGTGCAGGAGGTCCTCCCGGTGGAGCTTCTGAAAACAGATGATCGGGAGGAGCACTGCGAAGGGGTGCGCCCGGAGACACTTATGCCGGAGCATGAGATTCTGGACGGGATCAGGGGAGAATGGCCTCGGATTTTGGGATATAATAAAACAATGGAAAAGCCTGGGACAGAGGTATTGGCTTCGGTCTGCGGGGATCCTTTTCTTGCGGTCGGAAGCTATGGAAAGGGGAGAAGCGCGGTATTGACCACAGACTGTGCGCCGCACTGGGCTCCGCCGGAGTTTTGTGAATGGGAGGGGTATGAGAGGCTGTTTGCGAATCTTGCGGCGTGGCTGATAAAATAGCGGAAACGCCGAATATGAAATTTCGAAGGACAGAAGATGAGAATATTGAATTTTGGTTCGATCAATCTGGATTATGTGTATTCTGTAGAGCATTTTGTTCAACCCGGAGAAACCATATTGGCGGATGAGCTGCAGATTTTCCCCGGAGGGAAGGGACTGAATCAATCCATTGCACTGGCGAGATCCGGGATCCCGGTTTTCCACGCGGGGATGATCGGAGAGGGAGATGATTTTCTGATCGAGCTCATGAAAAAGGCCGGAGTGAATACCCGCTATATCAGGAGCTCAAAGGAGAGCCGAACCGGGAATGCGGTCATTCAGAGAGATCAGAGCGGCAATAACTGCATCATTCTGCACGGCGGAGCGAATCAAAGGATTTCCAGAGAATACATCGATGAGGTTCTCTCGGATTTTTCGGAAGGGGACTTCCTTTTGCTCCAAAATGAAATCAGCAATATGGCTTACCTCATGGAAAAGGCGCATGAAAGAGGGATGAGAATCATCCTGAATCCTTCTCCGATGAATGAAGCTCTGCGCTCCTGCCCCCTATGCTATGTGAATTATTTTATTCTGAATGAAATTGAAATCGCGCAGCTTCTGGGAGGAGATGAAAAGAGGGAGGAGGAGCAGATCCATGAGATGCTGAAGAGATTTCCCGGCTCGAAGATCGTTCTTACCCTGGGAAAAAGGGGATCTCTATATGCGGAGGAGGGTATGGACTATCAGCAGGATATCTATCCGGCTAAGGTTATGGATACCACCGCGGCGGGAGACAGCTTCACGGGATACTTTGTGTCGGGAATATGGAAAGGGTATTCAGCGAAAGAGAGCATGGATCTTGCATCGAAGGCGGCGTCGCTGGCCGTGGCCTCGGCGGGGGCGGAGCCTTCGATACCGAAGATAGAGGAGCTTGAGGCGGCTTTCCCCTCTCCCTGATTTCACACAAAATGCCGATAGAAAATACTGAAAGATAGAAGAAAACGATAGAAAAATTTATTTATAGAATCGGGGAATTGGACGGAGGAGAGAGCTCTGTGCTATCTTATTAGATAGTACAGCGTGATTTGAGAGGAGGAAATTTGTGAAAAAGAGAAGCTTGCTTCGGGCTCTGGGACTTTTTCTCTTTGCAGGAATCCTCGTCTCGTGCTCCCCGGCGGGATCAGGAAAAGAGGCGAACGGAAGCGGAGGAGGAGATCCGGAAAAGCTTATCACGGTAGCCGCAAACGGCTCCTTCTATCCGATCGTTTACACGGATGATAAGGGGGAGCTGACCGGATTTGAGCATGACATCATGGAGGAAATCGGGAAGCGCTCGGGCTATGGGATCAGGTTTGAGATTGTCGGAGACTATGCCGTGATGTTTGAGGGCCTGGATTCCGGAAAATACGATACGATTGCCGGGCAGGTTTCCGTGACGGAGAAGCGAAAGGAGAAGTATCAGTTCAGCGACATTTACGGCTATAATGCGATCAAGCTTGCGGTCCGCGGGGACGACAGCGCGCAGTCCATCGACGATATGCAGGGGCGAAAGGTCTGTATAGAATACGGGACGGTCCTTGAGGATGCGCTGAATAAGATCAATGAAAGCTTTCCGGAGGACAAGAAGATAAAGCTTGTCACCACGGAGGGGAATCTCTATGATGAGCTGGCCGTGGGACATTATGACGCTTTTCCGATCACGGTCCTGTCCTTTGATCAGATCAATAAAAAGGGGGATTATCACTTTAAGCTGATCGGAGATCCGATCCTGATCGATAAGAATGCCTTTCCTTTTGCGAAGGATGCGGATCCGGAGATGCTCCGCGCCGTGAATGCCGCGATAGAAGAGATGCAAAAGGACGGCACGATGTCAAAGCTTTCGATGCAGTATTTCGGAAGGGATATTTCGAAGGAAGAAATCCGCGAATAAAATCAGCAAATAAAATCAGAAAACAGGAACTCATCGGATAGGAAATTGAAAAAGAGGAGGAAGGAGGCGGTTCCGATGAGCTGCCTCCTTTTCATAAGAGGATGAGGGATGAGCTTTGACCTTGACTTTTTTATCTCGATATTTCCAAGACTTTTTTTAAAGATCCCTTATACGCTCTGTCTGGGCACTCTGGCTTTTATGATAGCGCTGGTACTGGGGCTCCTTCTGGAAATCTGCTATACCTCGAGATCCCGGATCCTGAGCAGACTGGCCGCTCTCTATATCTCCTATTTTCGCTCGACTCCTTACATCACACAGCTCTTTATCTTTTATTTCGGTCTGCCTCAGGTCTTTCCGCCGATGAGGAAACTGCTGGGAGACAGCGTCCTTGTCATCACGATTTCCATGAACTCCGCGGCCTTTATTGCGGAAATCATACGGGGCGGGCTTTTATCGGTGGATCAGGGGCAGAGGGATGCCGCTTATTCCATCGGCCTCAGCCCGTTTCTTTCCTACAGGGAGGTGATCCTCCCCCAAGCCTTTGTCGCGGCATTTCCCGCATTGGGGAATTCTTTTATCGCCATGATCAAAAATACTGCGATAGGATTTACGATCGGCGTCGTGGACATCCTGGCAGAGGCGAAGATCCTCGCTGCCTCATCTCTCAATTTTTTCGAGGCCTATCTCTCGGTCGGGGTTGTATACTGGGGGATGCTTATTTTAATCAATAAAATCCTGCGGCGGATGGAGACGAGAATATGCCGCTTTCTGTAGAGGAGGAAGATGTGAAGGAAGGGGATGTGAACCGGCTGTCGAAGGTCCTGGGGCTTAGAAGATGCATCATCGGGCTTCGCTTTTTGTATTTTAAAAAGGATTATATCGAGGAGAATATCCCGGAATATGGGAGGAAAACGAGCTACTGCATGATGGTGAAGCATGCGATGGAGCGGAATCATTTCAAGGCATGCGGAAAGCATTTCGGATGCAGATGCGCGATGGAGGCACTGGGGCTTTCGGAAGAGATGGACTGCGTCGAATCCGGCCAGAGGTATTATAGCCTTAGGCTCTATGAGAGCAGGGCCGTCGCAAAGGATGTGACAAGGAGCATCGCGAGGATCCGGCAGAAAATATACGGGATTTCGCTCGGCCCCTTGGAGGAGATGGAGGATGCGGATCTCGTTCTCATGCTGCTAGATCCCTATCAGCTGATGCGCATTGTCCAGGGATATGCCTATAAATGGGGAGCTCCGAAGAAGCTTTCTATGGCGGGAAATCAGGGCTTCTGCGCGGATCTGACTGCGGCCCCGTTCGAGAATAATGACATGAATTTCTCCGTCCTCTGTGCGGGGAGCAGGAAAATGTGCTCTTGGGAGGATTATGAAATGGGGGTCGGACTTCCGATACAGAAATTCACGCCGCTGACAGAGGGCGTCATCCAAACCATGAACTACATCGACTATCCCGAGCGCAAAGCAGAGATCAGGGCGAGGCTCTCCTCAGAGGACGAGCTGGGAGCGGAACCGGACGACAGACTGCATTACGGCAGGATCGGCGAAGAATACATAAGGCCGGAGCTCTATGAGAAAATGAAAGGGGATACCCCGTCGTAAAAGAAAGAGAGTTTACCGCCCGCAGGGGAATGTGAGCTGCCGGAATCCGCATTGCATAAATTCTCTTTAGGAAAGAGATCAGGAGGGGGCGGCGATCTCCTGCTCCGTCGGACCAATTCCTTTCCCAAAGGATGGAAGGCCTTTTGGAGAAGAATGAAAGCTCCTTTTTATTGTCTGCGCCCGGTGTGGTGACAATGCCTTATAGAAGCTGCTTATTGCTTTCCCGCAAGAGGACGTTTAGAATAGGTACGGAAAAGGCAGAGAGCACTCTTGCTCCGACTGTTGTCAGTCGGGGCTTTCACATGGGTATCAAGGAGTTTATCTATGAAATTAGGAATCGTTGGTCTTCCAAATGTCGGGAAATCGACTCTCTTTAATGCTATCACGCGGGCGGGGGCAGAGGCCGCAAACTATCCCTTTTGCACGATAGACCCCAATGTGGGGGTTGTCGCTGTGCCGGACGAACGGCTCCATCTGCTCTCGGAGCTCTATCATTCCGAGAAGACGACGCCGGCGGTGATAGAATTTGTGGATATTGCCGGGCTTGTGAAGGGGGCCTCCAAGGGGGAGGGCCTCGGGAATCAGTTTCTCTCCAATATCCGGGAGACCGACGCGATCATCCATGTCGTCCGCTGCTTTGAGGATCCCAATGTGATCCATGTCGACGGCTCTGTGGATCCGCTTCGGGACATCGAGACGATCAATCTGGAGCTCATCTTCTCCGATCTGGATCTTTTGGAGAGGAGAATGCAGAAGCTGAAGAAGCTCTCCCAGAACGATAAGGAGGCGAAGGCAGAGCTTATGCTTTTGTCCGAGCTTTATCAATATCTGGAGGCTGGAAAGCTCGCGATCGGCTTTGATGCGGGCGATGAGGATAAGAATGCCTTTGTGGACAGCCTGGATCTTCTCACCAGAAAGCCGGTGATCTACGCCTGCAATGTATCGGAGGACAGTCTCTCCGATGACGGGACGGGAAATCCCCATGTACAAAAGGTCCGGGGCTATGCGAAGGAGACGGGCTCCGGGGTCTTTGTCATCAGTGCTCAGATCGAGCAGGAGATTTCGGAGCTTCCGGAGGAGGAGAGGACAGAGTATCTGGAATCCCTGGGGCTTTCGGAGTCCGGGCTGGATAAGATCGTAAGAGCGTCCTATTCTCTTCTTGGCTTAATGTCCTTCCTCACGGCCGGAGAAAAGGAAAGCCGGGCCTGGACGATTAAAAAGGGGACAAAGGCGCCGCAGGCAGCGGGTAAGATTCATTCTGATTTTGAGCGGGGCTTTATCAAGGCGGAGGTCGTAAATTACAAGGATCTTCTGGATCTTAAATCGCTTTCTGCGGCCCGGGAAAAGGGGCTTGTCCGCATGGAGGGGAAGGATTATGTCATGCAGGATGGAGATGTTGTACTTTTCCGATTTAATGTTTAAAAAAGATCGGGCTCTCCTCGCTTTCTGAGCGCTGGGAGAGCTTCCCGTTTTTTCGGAAGGGGGTGGGACGCCGCGGGGTCCCGCCCTTTTTTTATGGTGGGAACTTATGCACTTATACAGCAAAACGTAAGAAACGCCATATATTTTGTCGCTTTCTCTTGCCTTGACAATTCAGTATGAGACAGGCATTATTATAATGAAGTGGGGAAAAGTGGCGGAAAGTGGTGACAGCTGGATGTTTACCGGAGAGTATCATCATAATCTGGATGGAAAGGGGAGGATGATAGTCCCTGTTCGTTTCCGGGAGAATCTGAACAGGGAGTTTGTCCTCACCCGCTCTCTGGACGGCTGCCTTTCCATGTATGCTCCGGCGGAGTGGAAGCTGCTCGAGGAGAAGCTCGCCGCACTCCCCATGACCAATGAGAAGGCCCGGAGGCTGAAGCGTTTTTTGCTTGGAAGCGCGGTCAGCTGTGAGCTGGACGGACAGGGCCGGATTCTGATCCCGCAGGTTCTGAGGGAGAAGGCGGGGCTTCGAAAGGATGTCTGCCTGATCGGCGTGGGGGACCACGCGGAGCTTTGGGACAACGAGAGGTGGATCAGCGAGAACGATTTTTCGGACAGTGCGGAGCTCGCGGAGGATATGGAGGGACTCGGAATTTGACATTCCATCATTACAGTGTGCTTCTGCGGGAGACGATAGAGGGACTCGCAATCCGCGCGGACGGGGTCTATGTGGACGGCACGCTCGGGGGCGGAGGACACGCGCTTTCCATCTGTGAGCGGCTTTCCGGGAGAGGGAAGCTCATCGGCATCGACCAGGACGGGGCAGCGATAGAGGCGGCCTCGGAGCGCCTGAAGGACTACCGGGACCGGGCTGTCATCGTGAGAGGCAATTATGAGGATATCGCCGAAATTCTGATGCGGCTTCAGATCGAGCGGGTCGACGGCATCTGCCTTGACCTCGGGGTATCCAGCTATCAGCTGGATGAGGGGGAGAGAGGATTTTCCTACAGGACGGATGCAGCGCTTGACATGAGGATGGATCAAAGAGGAGAGAGGACTGCGGCGGATATCGTCAATTCCTACAGTGAGGAGGCCCTCTTTCGGATCATCCGGGACTACGGCGAGGACCGCTTTGCCAGAAATATCGCGAAGCACATCGTGCAGTACAGGGAGAAGAAACGGATTGAAACGACATTGGAGCTCTCCGGCATCATCTCGGGGGCGATCCCTGCCCGTGTCCGCGCTCTCTCCGGACATCCCGCAAAGCGAAGCTTTCAGGCGATCCGGATTGAACTGAACCGGGAGCTGGAGGTTTTGGAGAATACTCTGGACCGGATGATAGATCTCCTTTCGGAGGGCGGGAGGCTCTGTGTGATCAGTTTCCATTCGCTGGAGGATCGGATCGTAAAAAGCAAATTCCGGACGGCTGAGAATCCCTGTATCTGCCCGCCGGATTTTCCGGTATGCAGCTGCGGGAGGAAATCCAGGGGGATCGTTCTCACGAAGAAGCCGATCCTGCCGTCGGAGGAGGAGCTTCTTGAGAATCGGAGATCTCAGAGCGCGAAGCTTCGGATCTTTGAGAAGAGGACGGAGGAGGGAAATTGATTTTTACGGCGGGAATGGATCAGCCGTTTTTCGGATCCGAATCCTGTCTGTTTTGAGAGGAGGGGAGGTTTATGGCACGGCGCGCTATGGATAGAATGCGATGGACTGTCGGCGCTGCCGAGGCTTCGATGGGTCGAAAAGGGGAGAGAGTGAGGAGAGCCGGCGGGAGGCAGGAGCTGTCCCGGAGAGTCGGAAGGAGCCAAAGCGACAGGGTTCCCGCGGGAAAAACGGCGCTTCAGAGAGAGAAGAGACTCGGGGCTTCGTCCTCCGATGCGAAGAGAGCCAAAGCGGAAGCGTCTTCTGCCGGGAGGAGCTTAAGAGCGATAAAGCAGCATCGAAAGGGGGAGACAGAGGGAGTGAAGCGGGACAGCCCGCGTTTTTTGACTCCGGGAGCCGCGGAGCTTCGAAAAATGCAGCTTCGCTGTGAGACGGAGCGGAGCAGCCGTCTCCGGAAAAAGAGCGGAGCATGGAGCTTTTACTTTCAGTTCATGCTCTTTCTCTCCTTTCTTCTCGCTGTCGGGATCTGCCTGAATTACGTGCAGCTTCATACCGAGATCAATACGAGGGAGCAGCGCATCGAGCGCCTGAGGGACAAGCTTGAGAAAAGGCGTTCGGAAAACGATGCCATGCAAAATTATATTTCCAATGCGGTCAGTCCCGATGAGATCTATCAGGTTGCGACAAAGGAGCTCGGGATGATCTATGCCGGGGAGGAGCAGATCATCCACTACAAGAGGGCAGAAAACGGTTATGTGAGGCAGTATGAAGAAATCCCGAAGCACTGAGGAGAACAGCGGGCAGGAGCCAAAGCTTCTGCCGCTCTATATGCAGCAGAAGCTCTTTTTGATATTGCTTTTCTTCCTGCTTCTCTTTCTGTACCTCACCTTTTCGATCTATCAGACGATTCGCGGAAACGGGCAGGACTATCAGCGGATGATCCGCTCGCAGAGGCAGGCGCATTACCGCTCGGAGAGCATCCCCTTCCGGAGGGGAGATATCACGGATCGAAACGGAACGGTGCTGGCAACGAGCCAGGCGGTCTATACCATGATTTTGGATCCGAAGGAGATTCTGGATCCGGAGCAGCCCTATCACAGCGCGACGGTTGCGGCGATCTCGAAGATCCTGGGGGATGAGACAGAGCAGGTGGAGAAGTTCCTCTCTGAGAGATCCGGGAAGAGGTACGCGAGATATCAAAGGCAGCTCAGCTTTGAGGACAAGGAGCGCTTCGATCAGTTCAAGGAGGCGGAGAACCAAAGACTGAAGAAGCTCTGGGCGAAGCAGAGAAGGGAGCAGAAGAAGAGCAAAAAGGAAGGGGAGGAGGAAAAACTGCAGCAGATCGGGGGCGTCAGCTTTGAGCTCAGCTATAAGAGGAATTATCCCTACGGCTCTCTCGCCTGCACCGTGCTCGGCTTTTCCTCCGGAGACGGGACTTCGGGGAGCGGGGGCATCGAGCAGTATTATAATGACAAGCTCACAGGGGTCAACGGCAGGAAATACGGCTTTCTCGACTTTGACACAAAGCTGCAGAGTGTTTTAAAGGATGCGACGGACGGAAACAATATCGTCAGTACCATCAATTATAATATACAGAGTGCGGCGGAAAAGTATCTGCAGGAGTGGCAGGTCGATGATGTCGGTTCCAAGATGGCCGCGGCGATCGTCATGGACCCGAATAATGGGGAGGTGCTCGCGATGGCGAGCACGAACCGCTATGACCTGAATAATCCCAGAAATCTGGACCCGACCGTCTATACCGATCAGAAGCTCAGGGAGATCGGCCGGAAAAAGCTGGTCGAGGGCTTCCGGAAAAACTATCCGGATCAGGGCAGTGTGACGGACGCGCAGGTTTTAAGCCAATATACCGAGGACGAGCTGAAGACGGCGGGACAGAAGGCGGTCTGGGATCAGCTTTGGAGAAACCCCGTGGTCACGGACAGCTATGAGCCCGGCTCCACGGTGAAGCCCTTTACCCTTGCGGGAGCGCTCGATGAGGGGGCAATTACGCCGAACACCGTCTATGAGTGCAAGGGCTTTATCCAGCTGAGCGACGGCACACACAGCTGGAAGATCCAGTGCCACAACCGGGATGGCCACGGACAGCTGAATGCGGAACAGGCGCTGATGGAGTCCTGCAATATTTATATGCTGGATGCTGCCTTTGCGGAGGGAAAGGAGAAATTCGCGAAATATCAGCACCTCTTCGGCTTCGGGGAGAAGACCGGCATTGACCTCCCCGCGGAGGTGGACACCTCGGGCCTTGTCTACAGCGCCGATGCGCTCGGAAAGACCACTCTCGCGACAAACTCCTTTGGGCAGAATTTCAATGTGTCCATGATTCAGATGGCCGCGGCCTACTGCAGTATCCTAAACGGCGGAAGCTACTATAAGCCCCATATCGTAAAGCAGATCCGAAACTCCAATGGAACTGTGCTTCAGGATGTAAAGCCGGAGCTTCTCCGGGTCACAAGCTCCGTAAAGAGCTGCGACTTTCTCCGGCAGGCGCTCTATCAGACGGTGGAGCACGGGACCGGACAGCCGGCAAAGATCCAGGGCTACAAGGTCGGGGGAAAGACCGGGACAGCGCAGAAGCTTCCCCGCTCCGAGAAAAACTATCTGGTCTCCTTCTGCGGCTTTGCCCCCGTTGATGATCCGCAGATCCTCGTCTATGTCATCGTGGACACGCCGAACAAGGAGGGAGAGGATCAGGCCAGCGCCTCCTTCGCGACGAAGATCGAGCAGAAAATCATGAATGATTCCCTACAGTATCTCGATATCCCGCCGGAGGGGAAGACCGACCCGAAGAACTCTTTGAATGAGAGTCTCTCCGCTCAGCCGGAGGGGATCAACCGGGAAGGGCTGGGAGCGGGAGAAGAGAGCGGGAGCGCCGCGGAGAGCGGCAGCGAGGAGGAAAGCAAAAAGGAAGGCCCCGGGGACGAGAGTCTCTCGGGAGAGGGGGGAGCGGATGTCCCGGCAGAGCTCCCGAGTTCCTCGGAGAATGCGGGAAGCAGCCGCGCGGAGACGGAATCCGGCCGGAGCCGGGAGGAGAGCTCCTCCGGGACGAAGGCAGCGGAGAGCGCGGCATCGGCCCGATGAAGACGCAGAAACGGATCAGAAGCAGAAGATCGATCCGATTCGAAAGAAAAACACAGATCAGCCGCTTTGCAGCGGAGCAATCCATGGAGAGAAGCATGTACCTCGATTTCACCTTATCCACAGTCTTGTCCTTTGTCCTCGCCGTTTTGCTCGCTATTCCCCTGATACCGGAGCTTCATAAGCTCAAGTTCGGGCAGGAGGTGAGGGAGGACGGACCGGAGACACATCTTAAGAAAAAGGGAACTCCCACTATGGGCGGGATCATTTTCCTCCTTTCGCTTCTCGTGCCTTCTGTCTTCTATGCGCTTCGCTTTCCGAAGATCCGGCCGGCGCTTTTCCTCACGCTCGGCTTTGCGGCAGTCGGCTTCCTGGATGATTCCATCAAGGTCTTAAAGCATCATTCGGAAGGGCTGAATCCGAAGCAGAAGTTTTTCCTGCAGCTTCTGATCACGCTTCTTTTTTCCCTCTGGATCTGCCTTTTGCCGGCTCATGAGAGCGCCCTTCGCATCCCCTTTACCCGCTCTATGCTGAAGCTCGGCCCCTTCTATATCCCGGCGCTTCTTTTCATCGTGACGGCTACGGACAACGGTGCGAACTTTACGGACGGCCTCGATGGGCTCTGCTCCTCTGTCACAGCGGTGATCTCGCTCTTTTTGGGGATTTATGCCATTTTTATCGGAGAGAGAGAGCTTGTGCCGCTGTGCGGTGCCATGCTCGGCGCTCTTCTCGGTTTTCTCTGCTTCAATGCTTATCCGGCCAGGGTATTTATGGGAGATACCGGCTCTCTTGCGCTGGGCGGTTTCGTCTCCGCACTTGCCATTGAGCTTGGGATTCCTCTTTATATCCCTCTTTTCGCTTTTATCTATCTTTTGGAGGTATTATCTGTCATCATTCAGGTTTCCTATTTTAAGCTAAGCCACGGCAGGCGGATTTTCCGCATGGCGCCGATCCATCACCATTTTGAACTTCTGGGGTGGTCGGAGACCCGCGTGGTGACAGTGTTTACCATTATCAGTCTGCTGCTCTCACTGCTTTCCTTTACTCTTTTGATCCTGTGATCATCAGAGAAGAGGAAATACAGAGGGGCGGAAGAACCAGGAAAAGAGGATAGAAGAGAGGAATACCATGGACAGGGAGAAGGTGCTGGTGCTCGGTGCGGGGCGGAGCGGAATCGCCGCCGCAAAACAGATATTGGGGCTCGGAGGACAGGTCGTCCTCTTTGATTCCAACGAGAAGCTCAATGTGGCTGAGCTCCTCAAAAATTTTGAAAAAAAGGACAAGATCCGCATTTTGAAGGGAAAGCTCTCGCCGACGGATCTCGTCAATGTGGATCTTGCGGTCATAAGCCCGGGGATTCCGCTGGATCTCCCGCTGGTAAAAAGGATCCGCGGCGCGAAAATTCCGATCTGGGGAGAGCTTGAGCTCGCCTATCAGTCCAGCCGGGGGAAGCTCGCCGCGATCACCGGGACCAATGGGAAGACGACGACGGTCTCCCTGGTGGGAGAGATTCTTCGCTCCCATTTCAGTGATACCCATGTGGTGGGAAATATCGGAAATCCCTTTACCGCGGAAGCACTGGAGACGGAGGACAGCTCCGCCACCGTGATCGAGGTCAGCTCCTTTCAGCTGGAGACCATCATGGATTTCCGGCCGGATGTCAGTGCGATTACGAATATCACGCCGGATCATCTGGACCGCCATAAGAGTATGAAAAATTATATCCGCATCAAGGAATCCATCGCGATGAACCAGACGGAAGAGGACTGCGTGGTTCTGAACTATGAGGATCCGGAGCTTCGGAGCTTCGGGAAAGGGAAGGAGCTTAAGCCGAAGGTGCTCTGGTTCTCCAGTGAGCGGGAGCTCAAGGAGGGATTTTTCCTGAGGAAGGATGCGCTTTTCTTCCGTGAGGCGGGGAAGGAGGCGGAGGAGCTTCTCAAGGTGCGGGAGCTCAAGCTTCTCGGGAAGCATAATTATGAGAATGTCATGTGCGCCATGGCGGTTTCTTACAGGATGGGAGTTCCGATGAGAAAGATCATTTCGGTGTGCAAAAGTTTCCGGCCGGTCGAGCACAGGATCGAGTTCGTGCGGAAGAGGAGCGGCGTCAGCTATTATAATGATTCCAAGGGGACCAATGTGGATGCCGCGATTCAGGCGCTCCGAGCGATGCCGGGGCCGGTGATCCTGATCGGCGGCGGCTATGACAAGCATGTGGACTTTGATGACTGGGTGAAGGAATTCAAGGGCAGGGTGAAGTATCTTGTGCTGATCGGACAGACCAGGAGCCAGATCGCAAACTGTGCGAAGAAATACGGCTTTAAGAATATCATGTTCGCAGAGGATATGGACGAGGCGGTCAGGGACTGCGCGGCCTATGCGGACAGCGGGGACTTCGTGCTTCTGAGCCCCGCCTGCGCGAGCTGGGGAATGTTCAAGGACTATGAGGAAAGGGGACAGATCTTCAAGGACTGTGTGAAGAATCTGTAGCTTTGGGGAGATGGGATTGACGAGGACGAAGAAAATAGTGAGCTTTTACGATTACAGCCTGCTTTTTGCGGTGCTCTTTATCCTGGGCTTCGGCCTGCTCATCCTTTATTCCGCGTCCTCCGGAAGAGGAGACATGGAGGAGAGCGCCATGTCCTATCTGCGAAAGCAGGGATTTTTTGCCATCGGCGGACTCGTCCTCATGTTCGGGCTCTCCCATCTATTGGATTATCGTTTTCTCCGCGTTCTGGCTCTCCCCGGCTTTGCCGCAGCCTGCGGCCTGGTTCTTTTAACCGCGGCATATGGCGCGGCCTCTCATGGCTCCACCCGCTGGTTCACGATTTTCGGTGTGCGCTTTCAGCCCTCTGAGCTTGTGAAGTTTACTCTTATCATTATGGAAGCGAGAGAATTCTCCCGTCTGGGAAGCCAGGTCAACAGTAAGAGGAATTTTTTCCATCTGCTTTTCCTGGCTCTTATCCCCGCGGTTTTTATCGCACTTTCCAATCTCTCCACGGCTATCATTATCCTTGGGATCTTTTCCCTGATGCTCTTTGTGGCAAGAAAAGAGTATAAGCCCTTCTTCTATCTCTTTCTGCTGCTCCTTCTTCTCTATCTCGCGGCCTATCCCTTTGCGGTGCTGATGGAGAAGTGCCATATCATGCATGGATATCAGCTGATGAGAATCTATGCCTGGAAGCGCCCCCTTGACCCGAGATACGTGAGTAAAACCTATCAGACCGTGCAGGGGCTCTATGCGATCGGCTCCGGGGGGATCTTCGGGAGAGGGCTCGGGGAATCCCTTCAGAAGTTCATGATGCCGGAGGCGCAGAACGACATGATCTTCACGATACTCTGCGAGGAGCTCGGCCTTTTCGGCGCGGTTTCCCTGATCCTCATCTACCTCTTTATCCTCTACCGCCTCTATGACATCGCAAGGAATGCCCCGGATCTCTTCGGCTCCTTTCTCGTGATCGGTGTGATGTCGCACATCGGTCTGCAGGCGGTTCTCAACATCGCGGTGGCCTGCAATCAGATCCCCAATACAGGGGTCACACTGCCCTTTGTGAGCTATGGGGGGACAGCACTCGTTTTGCTTCTTCTGGAGATAGGGATCTGTCTCTCGGTCTCGAAGCAGACGAAGCTGGAGCTTCGATGAACGGGCCCACGGGGAAAATCAGAAGGCCCCGCGGCCTTAGCTCCGGGCGGAATCGGAGGGAGCAGAATGCTCCGGAGGAGAAGAAGGGCGGGGAGCTGCTGCGGGATGAGAGTGCCGGGCTTCCGGAGACCGCGCCCGTTTTTTCGCATCGGGAAAAGGCGGAGGGGAAGCGGGAAGGAGCGGATGAGAAGAGGACAGGCGGAGGCGGAATCCGGAGAGAGCTCCGAAGGGCTGCCGCGCTTTCTAGCCTGGAAACGGAGGAGATGAGGAAGCGGAGGCTCCATGGGCAGAGCGGAAGGAAGATCGTGCCGCTTTATGGAAGGGGATTTATGTCCCCGGAGGAGGATGCGGAGAAGGGAGCGTCCCTTTCGCTTCGCTCGGAGAGAAACCGCCAGTTCCTGGAGGGGGAAGCCAGGATGCGCCAGCTTGCGAGTGCGAGGAAGCGATTAAAGGAAGCGGAGAAGCCGGAGGAGAGCCGTTCCGACGCAGCGCTTCAAAAGGCGGTAGAGGAGCTTCTCTCGAGGAGAAAGAAGGAGAGAGAGCCTTCCTTGTCTATGGCGGGAGAAGAAGCGGAAGGGAAGACAATAGGAAGCGAAGAAGCGGCGGAGGAAGAGGGGAAAGCGATCGATCCCGGGGCGAAGGAGGACGCTTTTTCGGAGGAGAGGGAGAGGATAGCTCGGGGGAGGAGCAGAAGGAGAAGGACGGAGGAGCCGACGGAAGCCGCCCCTTTGGAGAAGGCAGAACGCGCATCGCGGTGGAGACTTCCCGTTTTGCTTCGCTTTTCCCCGGCCGGGGAACTAAGCCCCCAGGAGAGGGAGGAGAGGAGGAAGCAGGGGATCCGGATCCGCCGGATGGAGATCCTGCTTTTGATCCTGGGCATCCTTTTGGTGCTTGTGACAGCGAGGTTTCAGAGCATCGAAATCACGGGAAACCGGCGCTATTCCGAGGAGGAGATCCGGGCCATGCTCTTTCCGGGCAGCTGGGATACGGATTCCTTTTATCAGTTTCTGAAGGAACACACGAGGGAGCACGCGGAGTATCCCTTCATCGAGAGCTATGAGCTTCACTGGAAGGGGCCTCTTAAGCTGAAGGTCAGAGTCCGGGAAAAGAATGTCGTCGCCTATGTGGGCTTTATGTCCAGCAGGTTTTACTTTGACCGGGATGGAATGGTAGTGGAATCTACGCAGGAGCCTCTTGAGGGCGTGCCGAGGATAGAGGGCCTCGACTTCGGATCGATTTCTCTTCATAAAAGGATTTCCGTAAAAAATGACAGAGTCTTTCACGATATCATGAATCTGACCAATGCCCTGTCGGAATTACAGATTTCCTGCGAGAGCATCCGCTATGATGACTCCTTAAATGCGACCTTGAATCTCGGAGACATCAGGGTGAAGCTCGGGGCGGATCAGGACATGGAGGAGAAGATTTCCTGCCTCAGGGAGATCCTCCCGAAGCTCTCCGGAAAGAGGGGAGAGCTCGATCTCTCCACCTATCTGGACCGGGGAGGAAGGGACAGTTTTATCTTCACAGAGAGCAAGTAGAAAAGCCCCGATCAATCCCGGGGCTTGCTATTTATCGGAAATCTTAGTATATTATTCCGGAAAGGAACGTTTTATCAGCGAAGGAGGAAGATATGCTGGAGATTAAACTTCCTGAGTCAGAGGCAGCTGCGAAGATCATTGTCGTTGGTGTTGGTGGCGCAGGCAATAACGCAGTGAACCGAATGGTGGATGAGGGAATTGTGGGAGTGGACTTTATCGGGGTGAACACCGATAAGCAGGCCCTCCAGTTCAGCAAGGCTTCCACATCCATGACGATCGGCGAGAAGCTCACCAAGGGGCTTGGCTGCGGCGGAAAGCCGGAGATCGGCATGAAGGCCGCAGAGGAAAGTTCCGAGGATATCACCTCCGCCTTGCAGGGAGCGGATATGGTTTTCGTCACCTGCGGCATGGGGGGCGGCACGGGAACCGGAGCGGCCCCTATTATCGCAAAGATCGCGAAGGACATGGGGATTCTCACGGTCGGCGTCGTCACAAAGCCCTTCCGCTTTGAGGCAAAGCAGAGGATGAATAATGCCCTGAAGGGGATCGATGCGCTCAAGGAGGCCGTCGATACCCTGATTGTCATCCCGAACGACAGACTTTTGGAGATCGTAGACAGAAGGACCACGATGCCGGATGCGCTGAAGAAGGCGGACGAGGTCCTGCAGCAGGCTGTGCAGGGCATTACGGATCTCATCAATGTCCCGGGGCTCATCAATCTCGACTTTGCCGATGTCTCTTCTATTATGAAGGATAAGGGAATAGCGCACGTCGGAATCGGAAAGGCGAAGGGAGACGAGAAGGCGATCGAGGCGGTCAAGGCCGCGATCTCCTCCCCGCTTCTGGAGACGACGATCGAGGGCGCTTCGGATGTGATTATCAATATCTCCGGAGATATCAGCCTGGTGGAAGCGAACGAGGCTGCTTCTTATGTAGAGGAGCTCGCCGGGGAAAATGCGAATATCATCTTCGGTGCGATGTATGACGAGAGTGCCCAGGACGAAGCGACGATCACGGTGATCGCGACCGGGATCCAGGAGATGGAGCAGAAGACAAAATCCGCTGCCTCCGTGATGGGGAAGAAGGTATTTAAACCGATTCCGCCGGTGCTGCAGCAGCCGGTTGCGGCTCCTTCTCCCGCCCCCGCTCCTGCGGCTCCCTCTCCCGCCCCTGCTCCGGCTCCGGCCGCGCAGAGGCCGGCGGCCCAGGGCTCTCCGATCATCCCGAATCTTTTCGGACATGGTGGAGCCTTCCAGAGCCGTCCCACTGTTCCGATCAATCCCACATCGGCGCCGACTCTGAATGTGAACACGCGTATCGGGGTTCCTCCCTCTCAGTCCGCCCAGCAGACGACACAGATGCCAAAGGAACAGACCGGAGCGAGCAGACAGCAGTCCAACAAGGAGATGTCGATCAATATTCCGGAATTCCTGCGAAACAGAAACAGCAGGTAAAGCTGCCGGGAAGAAGGGACTATGTCAAACGGCATAGTCCTTTCTTTGTACGGCATTGACAGCGGGAGGACTATGGGCAGTTTACGGGAAGAGATTGAAAAGAGAAGGACATTCGCGATTATTTCGCATCCGGATGCCGGGAAGACGACATTGACGGAGAAGTTCCTTCTCTATGGGGGAGCGATACAGCTCGCCGGAACCGTCAAGGGACGGAAGGCGACAAAGCACGCGGTTTCCGACTGGATGGAGATCGAGAAGGAGAGAGGGATCTCCGTGACCTCCTCCGCCCTCCAGTTCAATTATGACGGGAAATGCATCAATATCCTGGATACGCCGGGGCATCAGGACTTTTCGGAGGACACCTACCGGACACTGATGGCGGCGGACAGTGCGGTGATGGTGATCGACGGGGCAAAGGGAGTGGAGCCGCAGACCATAAAGCTTTTTAAGGTCTGTGTCCTTCGGCATATCCCGATCTTCACCTTTATCAACAAGTTTGACCGGGAGGCGAGAGATCCCTACGAGCTCCTGGATGAGATCGAAGATGTACTCGGGATTCACACCTGCCCGATCAACTGGCCGATCGGCTGCGGACGCGCCTTCCGTGGGGTCTACGACAGGGAGAGGGACTGTGTGGATCTTTTTCACGCCAATGCGGGCGGTTCCAGGGAGGTGGAGACCAGGACGCTCTCCATGGAGGATCCGGAGCTCCCAGAGCTTCTTTCTGCGGAATATTATGAGAAGCTCCGGGAGGACAGGGAGCTTTTGGACGGAGCTTCCGATAATTTCAGCAGGGAGAGGATCGACCGCGGAGATCTGACGCCGGTATTTTTCGGCTCCGCGCTGACCAATTTCGGTGTGGAGACCTTTCTCTCCCATTTTCTCTCCATGACAGAGGCCCCGCTCCCCAGAAAATCCGATCAGGGGCTCATTGACCCGGTGAAGGAGAGCTTCTCCGCCTTTGTCTTTAAGATCCAGGCCAATATGGACCCGAGGCACAGGGACAGAGTGGCCTTCCTCAGGATCTGCTCCGGAGAGTTCGACGCGGGGATGGAGGTGAACCATGTACAGAGCGGGAGAAGGGTGAAGCTCTCCCAGCCGACACAGCTGATGGCGGATGAAAGAAAGATCGTGGACAAGGCCTATGCCGGAGACATCATCGGGATCTTCGATCCCGGTATCTTTTCTATCGGGGATACGCTGGAGCTCTCGGGAAAGAAATTCCGCTTCGAGGGGATTCCGACCTTCGCGCCGGAGCATTTCGCGAGAGTCCGGCAGATCGATACCATGAAGCGGAAGCAGTTTTTGAAGGGAATCTCCCAGATCGCGCAGGAAGGGGCGATACAGATCTTTCAGGAATACAATACCGGCATGGAGGAGATCATCGTCGGTGTCGTCGGCGTCCTGCAATTTGAAGTATTGACTTATCGCCTAAAAAATGAGTACAATGTGGATGTGCGTCTGGAAACATTGCCCTATGAATATATCCGCTGGATCGAGAATCGGACGGAGCTCGATATTGAGCATATCGAGGGAACCTCGGATATGAAGCTGGTGAAGGATCTGAGGGACAGACCGCTCCTCCTCTTCGTCCATGAATGGTCCATCGGAATGGTGCTCGACCGGAACAAGACGCTGAAGCTTTCGGAATTTTCGAGGAACTGAGAGGGACCCGGAGGGGATCCGGGAAGGAAGGAGAGAGTATGGATGCCAAGGTAAAGGAATGGATTCGTTCCCACAAAGATGAGCTTTTGAAGGATGTGAAGGAGCTCTGCGCCATCCCGTCCGTGAAGGGGGCCTATGAGGAGGGGAAGCCCTATGGTCCGGGTCCCTTTGAGTCCCTTAATTTCACGCTGAATCTCTGTGAGAAATACGGCTTTCCCGCACAGAATCTCGAAAATTATGTGGGCTTTGCGGACTTTGATCCCTCTCTGCCCCCGAGCCTCGATATCCTCGCTCACACCGATGTCGTGCCGGCGGGAGAGGGCTGGACGGTCACGGAGCCCTTCCGCGTCATTGAGAAGGACGGGAGACTCTACGGCAGGGGCACAAGTGATGACAAGGGGCCGCTGCTGGCGGCGCTCTATGCGATGCGGGCGATCAAGGAGTGCGGTATTCCGCTGAAGAAGGGCGTCCGGATGATCGTCGGCGCGGACGAGGAGTGCGGCTCCTCCGATATCGAGAAATATTACGAGAAGTATCCGGAGGGAGAGATGACCTTCTCACCGGATGCGGAGTTTCCTCTGATCAACATCGAAAAGGGGCAGTTCAGGGCCATGCTCTCGAAGGATTTCAAGGAGGACAGTGCGCTCCCGCGCCTTCTGTCCCTGGAGGCGGGCATCGCGGTAAATGCTGTCCCGCAGAAGGCGGTGCTTCGCTTTGAGGGATTGGAGATAGAGAAGGCGGAGAGCGCGATGCGCGAGATCGAGAAGGAATGCGGCGTAAAGTGTGAGATCAGCGGGCCTTCGGAGATCACCGTCATCGGAAGCTCCGCCCATGCGGCGAAGCCGGAAAGCGGGAGAAATGCCGGGCTTTCGGCACTTCTTCTCGTGGAGAAGCTCCCCCTGCATCCTTCCGAGCTCCTCGCTGCCCTGAAAAAGGTCTCGAAGCTCTTCCCCTACGGTGTGACCGATGGCTCCGGTCTCGGCATCCGCCTCAGGGATCCGGAATCCGGGGATCTGAGCTGCACTCTCGATATCTTCCACGTGGATCCGAAGCATATCGAGTTTATCTATGACTGCAGGACTCCGGTCACGGCGAACGAGGAGAACTGCTATGCCAGGGCGAAGGCCTCCGTCGAGGCGGAGGGACTGGACTATGAAGCGAAGAGCATCGTGCCGCCGCATAAGGTGGCGGCGGACTCCGACTTCGTGCAGAAGCTTTTCCGGGCCTATGAGGATGTCACCGGTCTAAAGGGCGAGTGCCTTGCGATCGGAGGAGGAACCTATGTGCATCATCTGAAGAACGGCGTCGCCTTCGGAGCGGTGCTGCCGGATGTGGATACGAGAATGCACGGTGCGGACGAGTTCATGGATGTCGAGAACCTTTTGCTCGCGTCGGAGGTCTATGCGGAATCCATCCTTCTGCTCTGCCGCTGATGGGCATCCTGTTTTTATCCGCATGAAATAGGAAGGCTATCATTTCAGGCTATAACCAAACATCGAAAAACACTATCCTGGGAGGGCTTGACGGAAAAGTCCTCCCATTTTAAACTGATACAGGTCTTTCCGGAGGGACAGGGAGAGGCAGAGAAAATCGCCCGGCTATGGCCGCGGAGAAGAGTGGCAGAGGGGAGAAAATCGGTGGAGGAAGGCTATATTATCCGACTCATCAATATGGGAAAAACCTTCCGGACGGATTCCGGAGAGCTTGTCGCACTGGATGATATCAATCTCGATATCCGGGAGGGCGCGGTGCAGGGCATCATCGGCCTCTCGGGGGCCGGGAAGTCGACCCTCGTCCGCTGCATCAACTATCTCGAGATTCCGACCAGCGGAAAGGTCCTCTTTGAGGGCAGGAGCCTTGGCGAGATGAGCCGGAAGGAGGTTAGGGAGGCGCGGAGAAGGATGGGGATGATCTTTCAGCAGTTCAATCTTCTCGAACAGAGAAACCTCCTTCGAAATGTCACCTTCCCCCTGGAGATCGCCGGTGTCCCGAAGAGGGAGGCGAAGGAGAGGGCGGAGGAGCTCCTGCAGCTCGTCGGACTTTCCGAGCGATCGGGAAACTATCCCTCCCAGCTCTCCGGAGGACAGAAGCAGAGAGTGGCGATTGCGAGGGCCCTCGCAACCCGCCCGAAGGTCCTTCTCTGCGACGAGGCGACCTCGGCCCTCGATCCGAAGACGACGGAGCAGATCTTAAGCCTCCTCCGGAGGATCAATGAGGAGCTCAAGGTGACGATCATTGTCATCACACATCAGATGTCCGTGATTGAGGCAATCTGCGACGAGGTGGCGATCATTGACCACAGCCATATCGCGGAGTCCGGTCCCGTCTCTGAGATCTTCCATGCGCCGCGGACGGAGATCGGCCGGAGGCTGATCCTCGGAGAGGGAAACAGGAATCTGGACTTTGCGAACGGCAGGAAGCTCCGCATCGTCTTTGACGGACGAAAGGCCAGAGAACCGGTGATCTCGGATCTCGTGCTGAGCTGCAAGATCCCGGTAAATATCCTCTTTGCGAACACAAGGCAGGTGGAGGACGAGGCAGTCGGACAGATGATTGTGGAGCTCCCGGATTCCGGGGAGGAGGCGGAGAAGGTCTGCGCCTATCTCCGATCCAAGGGAATTACGTTTGAGGAGGTGAAGTAAATGCAGCTTTCGCAGTTTGTGGGGATGTATCTTGCGGAAAGCTGGGCAACGCTCTATATGGTCCTGATCTCCAGCACGATTTCCTATGCGATCGGGATTCCGCTCGGCGTGATCCTCGTCGCGACAGAGCAGGGGGGCATCGCGCCCTGCCGGGTCGTGCATGGGATTCTCGGCTTTATCACCAATATCTTCCGCACGATTCCGTTCCTGATCCTGCTGGTCATGGTGCTCCCGCTGACGAAGCTCCTGGTGGGCACGACGCTCGGCCCGAGGGCGATCATCCCCCCCCTCATCATCGCTTCCGCCCCTTATATCGCGAGAATGGTAGAGTCCTCCCTGAAGGAGGTCGACGCCGGCGTGATTGAGGCCGCGAAGTCGATGGGAGCCAGCAACTGGCAGATCATCCGCATGGTCCTGCTCCCGGAGGCGAGACCGAGCCTCTATGTCGGTGCGGCGATCTGCATCACTACGATCCTCAGTTATTCCGCGATGGCGGGCTTTGTCGGCGGAGGAGGACTCGGGGCAATCGCCCTGAACTATGGATATTACCGCTATCAGACGGATGTTATGCTGATTGCGGTGGCAGTGCTCATCCTCATCGTGCAGCTCATCCAGGAATTTTGGATGCGGCTCGCGAAGGAGACCGATAAAAGAGTGAGCTGAGTTTAAAAACGGGAAGCTGCAGAGCGCGGTCGGCATCGCAGTCTTACATTGCGGGGGATCCGGCAGTCTTGATTTAATGGGAACTTCGCTTTACGGAAAAGGATAGAGAGACAGAGAGAAAGAGGGAGGAAGGTAGAATGAAAAAGAAGAGAATTGCATTATTTGCTGCGGCAGTGCTTGCTGCGTCTTTACTTGCCGGCTGCGCTGCTTCGGGAAGCGACAGCGCAAAGGAGGGGAGCACGAAGGCCGCGGAGGCGGAGAGCGGAAGCGAGAAGGCGGAGAAGGAGAGCGGGGAAAGCAAAGAGGCGGGCTCTTCGAAGGATAATGCCGGCGAAAAGGAGAGCAAGGCGGAGGGAGAGGAAGTGACGATCAAGATCGCCGCGTCTCCCAGCCCCCACGCGAAGATTCTCGAGGCCGCGAAGCCGGAGCTTGAGAAAAGGGGAATCAAGCTGGAGATCAAGGAATACAATGATTATGTACAGCCGAACCTTTTGACGGATCAGGGGGAGGTGGATGCGAACTACTTCCAGCACGAGCCCTATCTGGACGACTTCAATAAGGAGAAGGGGACCCATGTCGTCTCCGTCGGAAAGATCCACTATGAGCCCTTTGGGATCTACGCCGGAAAATCCAAGGACCTGAAGAATATCCCGGAGGGAGCGGAAATCGCGGTTCCGAACGACACGACAAACGAGGCCAGGGCTCTCCTCCTTCTCCAGGACAACGGCATCATCCGTTTAAAGGAGGGAGTGGGACTGACGGCGACGAAGCAGGATATCGTCGATAATCCGCACAATGTGAAAATCCTGGAGGTAGAGGCCGCGCAGATTCCGAGATCCATCGATTCCGTGGACTTCGCCGCGATGAACGGAAATTACGCGATCGAGGCAAAGTTCAAGCCATCGGATGCGCTTGCACAGGAGGCCTCCGACTCCGAGGCCGCTAAGACCTATGGAAATATCATCGCGGTCGCTGAGAAAAACAAGGATGCCGCATGGGCGAAGACTCTCGTTGAGGTTCTGAAATCCAAGGAAATCAAGGATTATATCAATCAAAACTTCGAGGGCGGGGTTGTACCGCTGGACTAAACTGCGGGATCTTCGAAACGGAATCGTAATCCAGACAGCCTCGGGCTTTTCTCATTTCAAAGCTCTCCTTATAACGTAAAATAAGCTGCAAAGATTTAAAAACGGAATCCCAAATTGAAAAAGGCTGAGCCGAAGGGGAAGCGGCAGGAGGACGGGAAGACCGGGGTGCGGCCCGGAGACAGAGATTAGAGAAGACAGATTTTTTAAGGCCGCCGCTCTGCGGCCTTTTCTCTTGTTGAATACGGTTTCCCCTGGCTGCCTCGCGGGGGATTCCGCTCCCCTTTCGAAAGGCCCGGGCTTTCCTTCGGGATTTTTTCGTTCCGGTCCCGGGAATCCGGAGGAGAAGAGAGGGGAAACTGTCCCGGGAGAACTCTGATCCTCGGAAAGAAAGACGAGATTTTGGAAGAAGGAGTCTGTATTGACGAAGGGAGAGCAGAGGTATATAGTTGAATAGAGTTAGTTTTAAATAACTAAAAGGGGCGCTGAGCTCTGCCGCTCCGCGGCTCCTTCGGAATGAGGAGGTGATAGTATGAATACGGAACAGCTCGAGAGGATGCAGAAGGGCAGGGGCTTTATCGCCGCTCTCGATCAGAGCGGAGGCTCTACCCCGAAGGCACTGAAGGCCTATGGAATCGATGAGACAGAGTACCACGGGGATAAGGAGATGTTTGATCTGGTCCATGAGATGCGGACGCGGATCATCAAAAATCCCGCGTTTTCCGCAGATCGGATTCTGGCGGCGATCCTTTTCGAGAATACGATGGATCGAAAGATCGACGGGGAATACACAGCGGATTATCTCTGGGAGAAAAAGCATATCGTCCCATTCCTGAAGATTGACAGGGGACTGGAGGAGGAGAAGAGGCATGTGCGGCTGATGAAGCCGATTCCCGCTTTGGATGAGACGCTGGAGCATGCCATAGGGGAGCGGCATATCTTCGGCACCAAGGAGCGCTCTGTCATCCTCGATTATGATGAGCAGGGGATCCGGGATATCGTAGAGCAGCAGTTTGAGCTCGGGCTTCGCGTCTTTTCCCATGGCCTTGTTCCGATCCTGGAGCCGGAGGTGGATATCCACAGCCCGAAAAAGGCGGAGTCGGAGAGATTTTTAAAGGAATGCATCCAAGAGAGGCTCAAGAAGCTGGAACCTTCTGTCAGGCTCATGCTTAAGCTGACCATCCCCACGGAGGATAATCTCTATGAGGAGCTGATGGCGGATCCCCATGTGGTCCGCATTGTCGCGCTGTCCGGAGGCTATTCAAGGGAGAAGGCCGATGAACTCCTCGCAGGGAACCGCGGTCTGATTGCGAGCTTCTCCAGGGCGCTCTCCGAGGGCCTTAAGAAGCAGCAGACGGAGGAGGAATTCAGCGCCTCCCTTCGAACTGCGGTCGATGCGATCTATGAGGCTTCCATCCGTTGATAAAGAGACGCAGTCTGGAAGAGTTCCGCCGCTTTTTGCGGGGCTTGGGAAAGGAGAGAGTATATGGATAAAAAGGTAAAGGAACTGATCAACACGCAGATCAATAAGGAGTTCTACTCCGCCTATCTATATCTGGATTTTTCCGGCTACTACAATGATCTGGGGCTCGACGGCTTCGCGAACTGGTACGAGGTCCAGGCGCAGGAGGAGAGGGATCACGCTATGCTGATGCGCCAATACCTCTATAATAACGGAGAGCATGTCACGCTTCTTCCGATCGAAAAGCCGGACAAGGAATACAAGACAGCGGAGGATCCGCTTCGCTTCGCTCTGGAGCACGAGAAGTATGTGACCGGGTTGATCAATGCGATCTATGCGGCGGCCGATGCGGTGCACGACTACAGGACGATGCAGTGCTTCGACTGGTTTGTGAAGGAGCAGGGGGAGGAGGAGAAAAACGCCGAGGATCTCATCAAAAAGTATGAGCTCTACGGCGCCGATCCGAAGGGCCTCTATGCTCTGAATCAGGAGCTTCTGGGAAGGGCCTATGCGGCTCCGACGCTCGTTCTCTAGGATGCGGCGGGGCTCTCAAGGGGACGGATTCCTCTCCTTTTGAGAGCCCTGCTTCCCTTATTTCAGGGCATCGTTATAGTGGGCGCGTTCTCCGCCGATGAATTTCGGACGGACTCTCGCCGCGCTGACGTGGGCTTTCCCGAGCTCTCGATATGCCAGACGGACGGGGACGGCGACTCGCTTAAGATGCATGCCGATCAGAGTATCCCCGATATCGAGACCGGCATCCGCCCGGATCTCTTCCACGGCAACGGGATTTCGGAAGCTCTGCCATGCCGCAGTGGCGAAGGAGCCTCCGGCCTTTGGCTGAGGGACGACATTCACGATGTCCAGCTGTGGGACGGCCTCCTCCTCTGTGATGATCGCGCGGTTTAAGTGCTCGCAGCACTGCGCGGCGAGATAGATTCCCTTTTCCCGGCAGAGACGGTAGATGCCGGAGAAGACCGCTTCTGCGATCTCCGGTCTCGAGTTTGTGCCGATCCGTTCTCCGCAGATCTCGGAGCTGGAGCAGCCTACGACGAGAATCTGTCCCTTTTTCAGCCGGGCCTTTTCCAAAAGCTCAGAGCTCAGCTGATACGCTCTCTCTCTCAGATTTTCCTCCATAGTGCCTCCTTTCCCCTGTGCGGGTATTCTGACATTCTGCAGCTAACGCGGATATGTGCTAATAGAGATATAGCATAGTTTTCGCGGAAATGCACCCTCTCTTGCCTTCGGATGCCTGCGGATACCATCCCGCCTTTCTTCCTGAGGAAAAAGACGGATTTTTTCGCCGGGATCTAAGACGGAAGCGCCTTTAGCTTTCGGCCTTCTTTTCGCTTTGGATCGATGGAAATCCTATCCTTTTTCGAGCCGGGCGCATCCTGCGGCCCGGGCGTACCCTGCGGGTCGTAAAATCACAGGAAGGATTTCGCTTCTTCTTGACTTCGGCGGGGAATTTGCTATAATGAAATCCAGTTTATACCCGAAGGGAGGTTTGGGGCTTTTCATGTCAAGTGTAATCGTAAAGGAAAATGAGTCTCTGGACAGCGCTTTACGCAGATTTAAGAGAAACTGCGCCAAGGCCGGAATCCAGCAGGAAATCCGGAAGAGAGAGCATTACGAGAAGCCGTCTGTCAGACGAAAGAAGAAGTCTGAAGCGGCGAGAAAGCGTAAGTTCAACTAAGAGCTCGCTGCGAAGTGACGAAGCCGGTATAGCGGCCAATACAGAAGTCAGCACCTTGAGAGAGGGGCCCCGATTCAGAGATGAATTGGGGCCTTTCTTCTCGGAAGAAAATAGTATAGAATAATTAGAATGTCAGTGAAAGGATCCATGCCGGACTTAGCGGCGCTGTGAGAGACAGATATAACGGAGGGGTATGGCGACAACGGAAATCATCCTGGAAATCCCGATAGAGCATGAGAGGAATGTGCTCGGTCAGCTGGACAGTCATTTGAAGAAGATCGAGAGGGCCTTTCATATCACGCTTGTGGATCGGGGAGGCGCTCTTAAGATCATCGGAGAGCAGGCTGAAGCGGAACGCGCTAAAAAGGTCTTTGAGAGTCTGATGCGGCTCTCGGAGCGGGGGAATCAGATTACGGAGCAAAATGTAGACTATGCGATCGCTCTCACGGTCTCCGAGAAATCCAGTGACAGTCTCGTGGAGATCGACAAGGATATCCTCGCGAGGACTGCGCTTGGGAAGCCGGTGAAGCCGAAGACACTGGGGCAGAAGGACTATGTCGATCGGATCCGGGATAATATGCTTACCTTCGGCATCGGCCCCGCCGGGACCGGAAAGACCTATCTTGCGATGGCAATGGCGATCACCGCCTTTCGAAGACAGGAGGTCTCCCGCATTATCCTCACAAGGCCCGCCATTGAGGCGGGGGAGAAGCTTGGCTTCCTGCCCGGGGATCTCCAGTCCAAGGTGGACCCCTATCTGAGACCGCTCTACGATGCGCTCTACCAGATCATGGGGGCGGAGCAGTATCTTTCCAATGTGGAGAGAGGTCTGATTGAGGTCGCGCCGCTCGCCTATATGCGCGGCCGCACTCTGGACAACGCCTATATCATTCTGGATGAGGCGCAGAACACGACCCCCGCGCAGATGAAGATGTTTCTTACGAGGATCGGCTTCGGCTCCAAGGTGATCGTGACGGGAGATCTGACGCAGAAGGATCTGGAGGAGGGGAAGAGATCCGGGCTGGAGGATGCGATGCGGGTCCTCCGGGATGTGGAGGGGATCGCCTTCGCAGAGCTCACAAGTGCCGACGTCGTCCGCCACCCTCTGGTGCAGAGGATTGTAAACGCCTATGAGCAGGATGAAAAGAGGCGTCTGGGAAAAGAGAAGACGCGCGGCGGCAGGGGAGGAAGCCGGGAGAGAAGGACGGACGGGGGACGGAGAACGCGGAAGGCATGACGATCAATCTTGATTTTGAGACAGAGAAGAGACTGGAGTTTCCCCTGGAGGAGATCATCACGGAAATCTGCGGAGCAGTGACCGCCTATGAGCACTGTCCGTTTTCCTGTGAAATCAGTGTGCTCATCACAGACAATGAGGGGATCCGCGCAATAAACCGGGACAGCCGGGGGATCGACGCTCCGACGGATGTGCTCTCCTTTCCGATGGCGGAATATGAGAGGCCGGGGGATTTTTCCATCTTCCGGGAGGGGGATCCGGAGCTCTTCAACCCGGATACGGGGGATTTCTTTCTGGGGGATATCGTTCTGAATCTGGACCGGATTGAGTCTCAGGCGAGGGAATACGGACACAGTGAGCGGAGGGAGCTGGCCTTTCTGACCGCGCATTCCATGCTGCATCTTTTTGGCTATGACCATATGGCGGAGGGGGAGCGGAGCGAGATGGAGAGGCGGCAGCGGGAGATTCTGGAAGGAAAGGGCTATTGCCGATGAGCACAAAGCTACGGAAGGGAAGGAGAGGGAATTTTGTCGTCCAGGGCTCTCTCCTCGCCGCGGCCGGAATTCTGGTCCGCATCATCGGTATGGTCTACCGGGTTCCGCTCGCCGCCATCATCGGGGAAGAGGGAAATGGATACTATACCAGTGCCTTCGGCATCTATTCGCTGCTTCTGATTCTCTCCAGCTATTCCATGCCGACTGCGATTTCCCGCATTGTGTCCGGAAATCTCGCGAAGAAGCGCTATCGAAATACGGAGAGGGTGCTCCGGGCGGCCTTTCTCTACGCGAGCGGAATCGGCTTTATCATGTTTTCGCTGCTTTGGTTCGGGGCGGAGCCGATCGCCGTTTTATTGCAAAAGCCGGACTGCTCCTTTTCTCTCCGGGCGCTGGCTCCGACGGTATGGGTCATGGCCTATCTTGGGATACTGCGGGGCTATTTTCAGGGGACGGGAAATATGGTTCCGACAGCGGTCTCCCAGATTCTGGAGCAGGTTCTAAATGCGATTGTCTCCGTTCTCGCCGCGGGGCTGCTTTTCGGCGTGGGGGAGAGAGCCAGCCTCATCTACGGGAAGGAGGAGTATCCTTACGCGTACGGTGCCGCCGGAGGCTGTATCGGCACCGGTGCCGGCGCCTTCGCCGCCCTGATTTTCTTTGTGCTGCTCTATCTCTCCCAGCGCTATCTCATGAGATGCCGGGTGGTCCGGGACAAGGGGAGGCGGGACAGCTACCGGAGAATCATAGTCATTCTTGCGGGGACGATGCTCCCGATTCTGCTTTCCAGCACCGTGTACAATATTTCCTCGGTCCTCGATGACTATCTTTTCGGAAATATCATGACGAAGATCGGGAGAGCGGAGCATATCATCCGCGAATGGGGAATTTTCGGGGAGTATCATATTCTCTTTAATATCCCGGTCGCGCTGGCGAATGCGCTTTCCTCCTCTCTGATTCCCAGTCTGACCAGGGCCGTAGAGGAGCATGAGAGGAAGGATATCGTATCTCGCGTGCGCTACAGCATTCGCTTTACCATGCTGATCGCCATTCCGGCGGCGGTGGGCCTCTCTGTTCTCGCAGAGCCGATCTGCCGCATGCTCTTCCCGGGAAAGAATGTACAGCTTCTCATCAATCTGACGAGAATCGGATCTCTGGCGGTGGTATTCTACTCTCTCTCAACGATCAGCAATGCGATCCTCCAGGGACTTGGGCATCTGAACATTCCGCTTCGAAATGCGGTTTATGCGCTCATACTTCATCTTATCGCCCTGGTGCTCCTCCTTTTTCTGGGATTTGGGATCTATGGAGTCGTGCTCTCGAATATCTTTTTCGCTTTTGTCATGTGCATTCTGAACCAGCGCGCAATTCAGAGACATGTCCGCTACCGGCAGTACCTTAGAAAGACCTATCTCTATCCGATCATCGCGAGCGCTTTCATGGGGGGCGCGGCCTATGGGAGCTACCGCGGAGCCGCCCTCATGCTGCCCGCCTCGATCCGCTTTGGCCGGGTCGGTTCTATGCTGGAGCTTCTGCCCTCGCTTTTTCTCGCCGTACTGGTGTATTTTTTCTTTCTGCTTCGGATGCGCGCCTTCACGAAGGAGGATCTCGACAATATGCCGATGGGGAGAAAGCTGAGAAGGTTTCTGCGCTAGGCTCTGCCCTTTTCATCGGAGGGAGAACGCGGCTTTCTTTGCCCTGCCGTATTCTTTCGGAGCTTTTCCTTTGGAGCCGGGGGGAGGATTTTATGAGGAGAGTGATTGTCGCCGGGGGAGGCGCGGCCGGGATGGCCGCCGCCATAGCAAGTGCGCGCTGCGGAGCGGGGGTGCTTCTTTTGGAAAGAAACCAAAGGCTCGGAAAGAAGCTCTCTCAGACCGGAAACGGGCGCTGCAATTTTACCAACCGGGACTTTTCCTTTCGAGAGGGAATCTACCGCTCGGAGACAGCGGATTTTCCGGAGCGGGCCCTTCAGGGCTTCGGTCCGGAGGAGATGCTTTCTTTTATGAAAAGCGTGGGGATTTTCCCGAGGTTTCGCGGAAATTACGTATATCCGGCCTCGGATCAGGCTTCGTCGGTCTCGGAGCTCATGGAGGAGGAGCTCCGGCAGCTCGGCGTCAAAATATTGACGGGGCACAGGATAGAAAAGATCCAAAGGGACGAGGGAGGATCCTTTCTGCTTTTATCCTCTTCCAGGGAGGGAGAAAGAGAGGAGCAGAGCTGCGATGCGCTGATCCTCGCCCTTGGCTCAGCGGCGGCGCCGAGGACCGGCTCCGAGGGGGACGGATATCCGATCGCGGAGAGCTTTGGGCACAGCATCGTATCGCCGGTTCCCGCCCTCTGTGCGCTTCGCTGCGAGGAAAGCTTTTACCGTGAACTCTCCGGTGTCCGCTGCGATGCCGCCCTTCGGATCCTCGTCTCCGGGAGGGAGAAGGGAAGGGAGAGAGGGGAGCTTCAGCTCACGGATTACGGGATCTCCGGCATCCCGGTCTTTCAGCTGAGCCGCTATGCATCCTATGGCATTTTGAGGGGAGAGGAGGTTTTTGCGGAGCTCGACTTCCTCCCCGCTGTCTCCGAAGACGCCCTCCTTTCGGAGCTCTTCCGGCTGAGACAGAGCTTCCCCGAAAGGAGCGCGCACAGTCTTCTCCTTGGGCTTATGAACGGAAAGCTCGCCGGGACGCTCCTCTTGCTCTCGGGAATCGGGAGGGGAAGAAGAGCCCGTGACTTAAGCGGGAGGGAGCTTCATGCGCTTTCCTCCCGGATCAAGAGCTTTCGGAGCAGAATCCTCTCTGCAAATCCATTTTCTCAGGCGCAGTGCGCGGCGGGAGGGGTAAGCTGCCGGGAGATCGAGCCTGAGAGCATGGAGAGCAGAATCTGCCCGGGACTGTATTTTGCGGGCGAGCTTTTGGATGTGGACGGGATCTGCGGAGGCTATAATCTGCATTTTGCCTTTGCGAGCGGTCTTAAGGCGGGGAGAGCCGCGGCGGGGAAGCCCGCTCTACGAGAGGGGAAGACCTCTCCGCGGGCGGGGAAGCCCGCTTCTCGGGAAGGGAAGATTTCTCTTCAGGCGGGGAAGCTCACTTCGCGGGCGGGGGAGATTTCTCCCTGGGCGAGGAAGTCCTCCTCGCGGGGAAGGAAGGGAGAGAAGGAGAAGGGGAGGAGATATGATACGGATCAGTGAGCTCAGACTTCCGGTCCTCGCGGGAGAGGGAGAAATCCGAAGGAAGGCGGCCTCCCTCCTCCGCGTCCGGGAGGATAAGATCAGAGATTTCACGATTTTACGGCGTTCCATCGACGCGAGAAAGAGGGGGATGGAGATCCGTTTCTCCTACACCGTTCTTCTTTCCCTAAAGGATGGAGGGGAGGAGAGGCTTTTAAAGCGGCTCGGAAATCCCAGGCTCTCGCTCTCGGAGCAAAAGAGCTACCGGATTCCGGCTCTTCCGGAGAGGATTTCCGGGAAGAGCCGGGAGGAGTATTTTTCGGAATATGGGAATCGGCCCCGAATCGTCGGCTTCGGTCCGGCGGGGATGTTTGCGGGGCTCCTTCTTGCGAGGATGGGGGCTTGTCCTGTGATCTATGAGAGGGGAGGGCCCGTTGAAGAGAGGGAGAAGGCCGTGCTTTCGCTCTGGAAGGACGGGAGACCGGATCCTTCCTCCAATCCCCAGTTCGGGGAGGGCGGGGCGGGGACATTTTCCGACGGAAAGCTGAATACTCTCGTGAAGGATCCGGACGGTCGCTCCCGCTTTGTGCTCTCCGAGTTCGTCCGCGCGGGCGCTCCGGAGGAGATTTTAATCGACGGAAAGCCTCACATTGGAACGGATCTCCTCCTTGACATTGTGCGGAAGATCCGGGAGGAGATCCTCTCTCTCGGAGGAGAGATCCGCTTTCACAGCCAATATCATTTCAGAGAGGAGGAGAGCTTTCCTCTGATTCTTGCGATCGGGCACAGCGCAAGGGACAGCTACAGCGAGCTTTTGGAGCTCGGTCTTTCGATGCGGCCGAAGGACTTCGCGATGGGCTTTCGCATTCAGCATCCTCAGGCCCTCATTGACCGCGTGCTCTACGGGGAGATCTCGGAGGAGATGCGGAAGGCTCTTGGGCCGGGCGCGTATAAGCTGAGCTTTACGAATTCGTCCGGCCGGGCGCTCTACAGCTTTTGCATGTGTCCCGGAGGCTATGTCATCAATGCTTCCTCGGAGGAGGGGAGGCTTTGCGTGAACGGGATGAGCTGCCACGGCCGGGACAGCGGAACTGCGAACTCCGCGATCGTTATGGCGATCCGGAAGGAGGACTACGGGGACGGAAGGGATCCCATGTCCGGGATCTTACTCCAAAGGGAGCTGGAGGAGAGATGCTTTCGTCTATGCGGGGGAAGGATCCCGATGCAGCGCTACGGGGCCTTCCGGGATGCGGTATCGGAAGAGAGAGGGGAGAGGGATGCTCTCCCTGAGAGACTGCGGGATGGGGAGAGAGAGCCGATGTCTCCGTCCTTCCGCGGCCTCTTTTCGGAGACGGATCTCAGCACGATTTTCCGTTTCGGGGAGGATTCCCCCTATCGGAGTCTCAACTGCTTTAATGCGCTTTTCATCGAGGGAATGGAGAGCTTTTCCCGCCGCATCCCCGGCTTTAACCGGGAGGATGCGGTCCTCTGCGCGCTGGAGAGCAGGACCTCCTCCCCGATCCGCATCCCCCGGGATGAAGACTTTCATTCTAATCTCCGCTTCCTCTATCCCTGCGGAGAGGGGGCCGGATATGCCGGAGGGATCATGAGTGCCGCGATGGACGGCATGAAGACAGCGGAGGCGCTTTCTGCGGATTATTGCGCGGGTAGAATTCCCTGGAAAAGCTATCGCGAAATCCTATAAGAGAAGAATTTCATAAAAAGCCTTGATTTGTTTTTTGAGGGAGAGACAGATAGAATAGAGGAGGTTCCGGATGCTCGGTGAGAAGATGGGGAGTGGGAATGGCTTCTATTCAAAGAAAAACCCAAAGAAAAACGGAGGATTTTGTGCAGAGCGCGATCACACGGGAGACGCTCCTTGAGATGGAGCAAAAGCCGAGAACCGGCATGCAGAAAGTCTTCGATCTGCTCAAGGCTCTTTCTCCGATTCTTGCGGCTTCGCTCGCCTTACTGGAATATCTGTATCTGCCGAATCACCCGGGCAATGAGGCGAGCTATACCTATGCGATTTTTCTGGGGATTTTGCTTTTCGGAAATCTCATTTTTCTTCTCTTCTCTCTCCGCTCCAGGCTCTCCTATTATCGTTATCTCTACCACGCGCCCTTCCGCGCGCTGGTATTCCTTCTTCTTCTTTTCTACGATGTTTTGACTTTAAAGAGCGGGATTTTGCTCATGCCGTATTTTCCCTGGGCGGACCGCATCTTAAATGCCATGATTTCCGATCGGGGATACCTCCTTCAGTGCACGCTGAGCTCTCTCTACCTCCTTTTCTGCGGCTATTTCTCGGGGCTTCTGGCCGGCCTCGTCAGCGGAATCGCCTGCGGATATAATCAGAGGATCAATTACTGGATCGAGCCCTTTATGAAGCTTCTGGGGGCGATCCCGAGTACCACATGGATCCCGATCGTCCTGGTGCTTTCGGCCTCTCTTTTCCGCGGCAGTGTCTTCATCATTGCGCTTGGCGTGTGGTTTTCCATCACACTGTCCACGATCACCGGTATCCGAAATATTGATAAATCCTATTATGAGGCGGCGCGGACTCTCGGGGCCTCCGGAGTGCAGCTGATAAAAAATGTCGCGATCCCATCGGCGGTCCCCAGCATATTCCAGGGAATGATACAGGCGATGAGCTCCGCCTGCACGGCTCTTCTTGTCGCGGAGATGATCGGTGTGGAATCGGGACTTGGATGGTATATCACCTGGCAGAAAAGCTGGGCGGAATACGGCAAGATGTACGGGGCGATCATCCTGATCTGCCTGATCTTTGTCGGCGTCAACTTTATTCTGGGCTGCATCAGGAGCCGTGTGCTCCGCTGGCAGGAGGGGATGGTGAAGGAATGAGTCTTTTGCTGGAGGGGGTTTCCAAGAGCTTTGCCGGGAGCGGGGATGATGTCACAAATGCCCTCGATAAGATCGATCTCTGTGCGGAGGCGGGGGAGTTTCTGTGCATCGTAGGGCCGAGCGGCTGTGGAAAGTCCACGATCCTCCGCCTGATTGCGGGTTTGATCGAGCCTACGACGGGGACACTCAGTCTGAACGGGAAGCCAATCCGCGGGACGGATCCGATGCGGGGGATGGCCTTTCAGAAGCCGACGCTCTTTCCCTGGATGACAGTGGAGAAGAATATCGCCTTTGGACCGAGGATGCAGAAGAAGCGGAAGCCGGAGATGGTGGAGAAAATGCTCCGGATCACAAAGCTTGAGGCCTTCCGGAATGCGTATCCCCACCAGCTTTCAGGTGGTATGGCACAGCGGGCAGCGCTTGCGAGGACCATGGTCAATGAGCCGGAGATCTTCCTCCTCGATGAGCCGCTCGGCGCTCTGGATGCCTTTACAAGGATGAAGATGCAGGACGAGCTCCTCGAGATGTGGCGGGAGAAGAAAAATATGATGATGATGGTGACGCATGATGTGGATGAGGCCATCTACATGGGAAGCCGAGTGATCGTGATGGCGCCGAGCCCCGGGCGGATCCTGAAGGATATCCCGATTGCTCTCCCCTATCCCAGAGACCGGCTGGCGGATACCTTTCTCCGGTATCGGGATGAGATCATGCGGCTTCTCGGAATCGGCAGCGAGAAAACATCGTGAGGGCGGATGAGCGGAAAGAGAGACTTTTGGGATGCGGCGGGGATGAAGTCCGAACGCCGCGCAGGAATCAGGGTTCAGGGAGGATTCAGATGAAAAAGAACTTTTCTGTTGTGCTGGCACTGGCGCTTTCTGCGTCGATATTTTTTGCGGGATGCAGTACTCAAGTGGGAAAGACGACCGGATCGGAGAGCGGAGAAGGGACAAAGAAGGAGACAGAGGCAATGAAGGAGGACGCGAAAGCCTCTTCCGGAGCCGCTGAGGAGAAGGAGAGCAAAGCATCGGCGCTCTCCTCTGCAGAGATTGAGCATCATCCGCTTGAGCTCACAGCGGAGGAGGAAGAGGCCTGGAAGAAGGAGCCGGCCTATGGAAAGACGATCCGGATCGGCTATAATGGAGGCCTCTGTCTCGGCGCCTTCGGCATCGCGCAGGAGGAGGGCTTCTATGAGGCGGAGGGGCTGAAGACGGAGATCACGAAGATGACGGTGCAGTCGGATGCGATTGGGACCGGAAAGGTCGATGTCACGGGAGATCACATCGCTGCCCTCCTTGTCCCCGCGACAAAGGGCGTGAATATGGTCTTTACGAGGGGCTGCCACAGCGGCTGCAAATCCCTCTATGTACTGGGAAGCTCTGAGATTCAGTCTACGGCGGATCTGAAGGGAAAGACGATCGCGATCGCGGATGGGATCGGGGGATCCGATCACAATATCAGTCTTCGCTTTCTGAGTAAGGACCATATTGATCCCTCCGAGGTACAGTTCAAGGTCGTCTCTTATGACGCGGTCATCCTCGCTCTGCAAAACGGCGAAGTACAGGGGGCCACATTGAGCGATCAGTTTGCTCGGAAGTTTGTGGATGACGGAACGCTTCGCATGATCCGTTCCCTGACGACAGATGAGGACTTTAAGACGGAGCCCTGCTGCATCCATGCGGTAAACGGAGATTTCCTGAGGGAGAATCCGATCACGGTAAAGAAGCTGACCCATGCGCACGAGGAGGCGAGCAAGTGGATTCAGTCGCATAAGGAAGAGTTTGTGGATATCATGCTGAAGATGAACTGGGCCTCCGGGGAGCGGGACAAGGTCCTGGATTTTGCGGACAGCCTGGACTTCGATATCCCGGATGAGAACACGGAGAAGACGCTGGAAAGCATCATAGACGACTATAAGGGCTTCGGTCTGGTGGATAAGGACAGTGATACAGGGACGGTCCTGAATAAGATTTGGGATCCGGTGCTGAATCAGTCCTGATAAGAGCCCGGAACTATAAGTTATGGGATAAAAGGATCCGAAGCCGCGGCATTGTCTGGACGGAAGAAGAAAAGAGAAAAAGGGAAAAGGAAAAAGGAGAGAAGAGCCGAGGTCTCCAAATAGGGAGGCCAAGGCTCTTTATGATTTTCGGAAAATGTGCTAGAGTCAGCTGTGCGGCGTTTCAAATACCAAATCGCTGAATGCTTGAGAGAATATGCGGGCAAAGTGACGGGGCTGTTCATGGACCGGTCGGACAGGGAATGCCGCAGTGCTGTGGGGATGAAGATGCGGCAGAGCAGAAGCGGGGCAAGATGAGATGACAGATCAAAAGAGAGGAATCCTTTTTATTGTGCTGGCTGCGGCGGGCTTTTCTCTGATGGCCGTTTTCGTGCGGCTTTCGGGAAAGCTTCCCGTGATGGAAAAGGCCTTTTTCCGAAATATCGTTGCGGCTTTGGCCGCGTGGATCATTTTAAGGCGCTCCGGGGAGCGCTTTCATCTGGAAAAGAGAGAATGGCTTCCGCTCTTCCTCCGTTCCCTCTTTGGGACGATCGGGCTCATCGCAAATTTCTGGGCGATCGACCGGCTGGGAATCGCGGATGCTGCGATGCTCAATAAGATGTCCCCCTTTTTTGCGATATTGATGTCTCTTTTTATCCTAAAGGAGACGCCGGGCAGGAGGGATATCCTCTGCCTCATCACAGCGCTTTTCGGGGCGGCGCTCGTGATCAAGCCGGGAGTCGGACTCGCGCAGCTTCCCGCCCTCGTCGGCCTCCTCGGGGGCTTTTTCGCGGGAACGGCCTATACCTATGTGAGAAAGCTCGGAAAGAGCGGAGTGAAGGGACCGATCATCGTCCTGGCCTTTTCCGTTTTCTCCTGTGCGGCCTGTCTTCCCTTTTTGATCATGGATTTTCGTCCGATGACGGGAAGGCAGCTGCTCTTTTTGCTCCTCGCAGGGGCGGCGGCGACGCTGGGGCAGCTCGGAATCACGGCGGCCTATCGCTTCGCCCCGGCAAAGGAGATCTCTGTCTTTGATTATTCGCAGGTGGTTTTCGCCGCGATATTCGGCTTTTTCCTCTTCGGGGAGCTGCCGGATGCCGTGAGCTTTCTCGGCTATTTCCTCATCATCGGAACCGCTCTGTATCGCTGGAGGGCAGCAAGGTCTGCAGGAAGCGAAAGGAGCGGATGAGAGAGATAGGGAAAAGAATATCATCAAAGCTTTTTTAAAACAGCGGCCTGCCGTTTCCTGGGATCATCCCGGGATTTACATTAAAAAGAGAAGCAGGCGGGAGATTCATCCTGCCTGCTTCTCTTTTTCCGTGCGCCCAGCGGCGCATGTTCCTGAATTTTATCCTCCCGGTCCGGACTCCGCCCATCGGTGAGAAGACAGGACCGGGACTATACTTTGAGGAGAAGATCCTGATTCTCCAAAAGGAGAGCTGCGGCCCGGCAGGCCTCGCAAATACAGATTTTCTCTCCCTTTGCCTTTGCCTCTTCCGCCTGCTTCCGGACTGCCTCCGCCGTATCTTTTCCGAAGGCTTTCTCTCCGTCCGGAGAGGACGCAAAGGCAATCAGACCATCGATGCTTGTGACATCCTCCTTCAGCTCCTTGATGAGGGCTTCTGCGGCTTTTTTCTCCTCTGCCGTGCCGATGGAGGCGAGGTAATCCTCCCCGGCCTTTTTGGCCTCAGGACAGACAGAACCCGCTGCGATGAGCTTTTTCAGCTCTTCCAGGATTGTTTTTTTGTCCATATGCACTCTCCCTTCTGTCAATGAAAGATTTCCTGCACTAAAATTATTATATCCCTTTTTCCTGAATCCGCAATCCCGGACGGAGAGGCGCGGGAAAATTTCTGTTTTGCATCTGTTTTTGATGTTACAATGAGCAGGGTGAGTTTGATCCATAATAAGGGAAATTTCGATAAATGTCTATGGAGAGAGGAGAGCGCGAGGATGGGTGAGTACAGGATAGAGCATGATACGATGGGAGAGCTCAGGGTCCCGGCGGAGCGTCTCTGGGGGGCGCAGACAGAGCGCTCCCTCGAAAATTTTCGGATCGGGACAGAGGAGATTCCGCGGGAGCTGATCCGGGCGCTCGCGCTTTTAAAGTATGCGGCGGCAGAGGCGAATGAGGAGCTCGGAGTGCTGGATCAGCCGAGAGCAAAATGCATTCGGGATGCGTGCAGGGACATTATCGACGGGAAGTATCCGAAGGAGTTTCCGCTTAAGGTCTGGCAGACGGGCTCCGGGACGCAGAGCAATATGAATATAAACGAGGTGATTTCGCATATTGCCATGAGGGCGGATCCGGGGATAGAGATGCATCCGAACGACCATGTCAACCGATCCCAGTCCTCCAATGATATCTTTCCGAGCGCCATGCATGTGGCGGCGCTTTTGGGGATCCGGGAGAGCCTTTTGCCCGCGGCGGATGGTCTGATCGAAAGCATGAAGCGGCTGGAGGAGGAAAATCGTGAGTTCATAAAGATCGGCCGCACGCATTTGCAGGACGCTGTGCCGCTTCGCTTCAGTCAGGAGATCTCCGGCTGGAGAGGAATGCTGGAGGAGTCCCGGGAGCAGATCCTGGAGTCCTCGGAGCGACTACGGAGGCTTGCCGTCGGCGGTACCGCGGTGGGAACCGGGCTGAACTGCCCGGAGGGCTTTGACAGGCTCTGCTGTGAGAGCCTGTCAAGACTCACGGGAGAAAGCTTCTCGCCGGAACCGAACAAGTTTCATGCTCTTAGCGCAAAGGACGGCTATTCGTATCTCAGCGGCGCCCTGAGGACGCTGGCGGCAAATCTCATGAAGATCGCGAATGATGTGCGCTGGCTCTCCAGCGGGCCGCGCTGCGGACTTTGCGAGATCAGCATCCCGGAAAATGAGCCGGGGAGCTCCATCATGCCGGGGAAGGTCAATCCGACGCAGTGCGAGGCCATTACGATGATCGCGATTCAGGTGATGGGAAATGATGTGACGATCGGTATGGGGGCGAGCCAGGGAAACTTTGAGCTCAATGTCTTTATGCCGGTCCTGGCCTATAATATGATGCAGTCGATCCGTCTCCTAAGCGATGGGATGCTCTCCTTTGACAGGCACTGCGTGAGCGGCATCCGGGCAAAAAGAGAGAATATGGAAGAAAAGCTCCAGCGTTCTCTCATGCTCGTCACCTGCCTCAGCCCCCGGATCGGCTATGAAAATGCCGCAAAATGCGCGCACAAGGCCCTGGAGGAGGGGATTAGTCTGAAGGAGGCGGTCACGGCGCTGGGCTTTCTCGACGCCTCGGAATATGAGGAGGCGGTCCGCCCGGAGAGGATGCTGTGAGATTTTGAGGGAGCGAAAGACGTCGGAGAGAATGCGGGCTCTACGCTCCTTGACAAGTCTTCCGTATCCTGTGTAGAATAAAAAGCGGGATTATTCCGATTGCGCGCCGATTCGGCGTAATTTTCAGAGAAAGAGGACGGCTATGAAGCATATCATCACCTTGAACACAAGAGACATGGAGAAGAGCATGGAGAACGGAGGCTGCGGCGAATGCCAGACCTCCTGCCAGTCCGCCTGCAAGACAAGCTGCGGCATCGCGAACCAGCAGTGCGAGAAGGAAGGAAAGTAAGCTCCAATCGGCGCTTCGTTTTTGTCTCTCGGCCGGGGCGGGAATGTCCCGGCTTTCTCATGCCGAAGTTTCGCGCCGCTGTCCCATGCGGCCGCGGAGTCCGGCTTTTCGGGTCTTTCTGCGGAGTGGCTTTCGCCCGAAGGAGACCGACAGGACAGAGCATGATTCATCAATATAAAATGAATGGCTATAATATCGTGATCGATGTCTTCAGCGGAAGTGTCCATCTCGTGGACGCTCTCGCCTACGACGCGATCCGCCTTCTGGATCTCGGGAAAAGCGAGGAGGAGGCCCGGGAGGAGCTTTTGAAGGAGAAGCCGGAATACAGTGAGGAGGAGCTTCGAGACTGCTTCTCCGATATCCGGGAGCTTGTCTCCGAGAGGAAGCTTTTCTCCAGGGATATCTATGAAAATATCGCGGGGAGGCTGAAGCAAAGCTCCAATGTCATAAAGGCGCTCTGCCTTCTCGTCTCGCACCGCTGCAATCTGAACTGCTCCTATTGCTTCGCCTCTCAGGGAAGCTTCTGCGGGAAGCAGGGACTTATGAGCTTTGAGACCGGGAAGAGGGCGCTCGACTTTCTGATTGAGAATTCCGGGAGCCGGAGAAATCTGGAGGTGGACTTCTTCGGGGGAGAGCCGCTGGTAAACTTCGAGGTCTGCCGGAAGCTCGTCTCCTATGCCAGGTCCATCGAAAAGGAGCACGGGAAGAATTTCCGTTTTACTCTGACGACAAACGGAGTCTCTGTGACGGACGAGGTGATCGAATGGGCGAACCGGGAGTGCTACAATGTGGTCCTGAGTCTGGACGGAAGGCGGGAGGTCAACGACCGCTTCCGCGTGGACAGCGGGGGAAGGGGGAGCTACGAGAGAATCGTGCCGAACTTCCGGAAATTCGTGAAGGCCAGAGGAGACAGGGGCTACTATATGCGGGGGACCTTTACGCATTATAATACGGATTTCACGGAGGACATCTTTCATATGGCGGACGCGCTCGGCTTTACGGAGCTTTCCATGGAGCCGGTTGTGACTTCTCCGGAGGATCCCTGTCATCTGACGGAGGAGGATCTCCCGAAGCTCTATGAGCAATACGAGCTTTTGGCAAAGGATATGATTCGCCGAAGGAGGGAGGGAAAGCCCATCACCTTCTATCACTACATGCTGGACCTTGACCGTGGCCCCTGTATCTACAAGCGGATCTCCGGCTGCGGAAGCGGCACGGAATATATGGCGGTTACGGCCTGGGGGGAGCTCTATCCCTGCCATCAGTTTGTCTCCGATCCGGAATACCGGCTGGGCGATATATGGAAGGGAGTCACGGAGGAAAAGGTCCGGGATGCGTTTCGCTCCTGCAATATTTACTCCCGGCCCGACTGCAGAAAATGCTGGGCACAGCTCTACTGTGCCGGGGGCTGTGCCGCCAACGCGCTCCATGCCGTCGGCGATATCCACGGCTGCTATGAATACGGCTGCAGGCTCTTCCGAAAGCGGATCGAGTGCGCGCTTATGATGAAGGCGGCGGAAGTGTAGCAGCCCTGTCCTGTCTCCTGAGAGGGAAGGATAGCGTAAATGGGCCCGGATTCCGCAAAAATCCGGGCCCATGATTTTACTCATCTAATCTGTCTTGGTCTTCCGTAATCCTGTGAGACGGCATATAGCTTTTAATAGTAATAATCAGGTATAATCGCTCTGAATACCAGTGCGCTGCAGGAGAAGACGAGGAGGAAGATCACCAGGAAAATCAGCATAAGGCAGAGGAGGGACCTCGAATAGTTTCTCAGATTGATGTTCGTCGTTCCTCCGAAGCTGAAGATCAGGATGAGGATGAGCCCGACAAGCGGAATCGAAAAGAGGAGGGAGTAGCCGACATAGCCCCACATAGTGATCGGTCTATACTCCGGCGGGATTGCCGGTTCTCCATAGTTTTGCAGCGGAGCATTCTGCTGCTGCGACTGGTAATATTGATTAAAGCTTGCCCCGGAAGCACTGCCTTGCTGCCTGGGAAGCTCCGTTCCGCAGTGATCGCAAAAGCGCTGACCGTCCGGGTTCTCATTTCCACAATTCGGGCATTTCATAATGGACTCCTTCCTTTTTCCTGCCAGTGGGACGGAATGCAGCTCTGAGAAGAGCTGCGCAGACTGTACTGCCGGTGATTTCAGCATAAATGTCCGCTCTTTTCCTCATTTTATCATAGATGAGGCGGGCTGAACAGATCCATTCCCCTTATGAGGACAGTCTTTTTCGACTATGTTAATTGTGTTAATTGCTATTCGAAGTTCCCCCAGATCGGAAAGCTGCAGCTTGATTCTTTAAACCGGAAGCTCGGATTTCAAGCGACCTCTTTTTCTGCTTTTTCCGGCCGATGAAAGGGCGGGATTTTTCGCGGTTTTGATATAAAAAAACGTTATACATTCATGAATATTTATAAAAACATAAGACTTGACCGAAGCGCAGTTTATGTCTAGTATCCAAGGTGAATGCGCCAGTGGGAGCTCTGCGGCGCCTTTTTGCTTTGTCCTTTGGGACGGTTGAAGGAAATGGCGGCACAGGGAAATACCGCAAAAGTCTCCGTTTGTCGAAAGAAAAGAGGAAAAGAAAAGAGGGAAAAATGAAGAAAAAAATCAGCTTATTACTCGCCGTTCTCATGCTGCTTTGTTCCGTCGCAGCCTGCGGCTCCGCTCCTTCTGCTAAGGATCAAAGCGCGTCCGGCACAGCGGAGGAGAGCAAAGCCTCGTCGGATGCGTCCGGCTTTAAGGCACAGATTCTGTTCTGCGGCTCTACCTCGCTCTATCCGATCCTGTCTTCCCTGGCTTCGTCTTTTACGGAAAAATATGAGAGCTGGGATAAGGTGGACCCCTCCTTTCCGAAGGAGAATATCTCCATCTATGTTGCGCCGGGCGGCTCAGGGGTCGGCGTGCAGGCGGCTATCGATAAGACCGCGGATTTCGGGATGCTCGCCCGCGACATCAAGGACTCCGAGGTAGAGAAGCTCGGGGCGGATTATCAGAGCTGGGTTGTGGCAAGGGATGCGCTGACGGTCTCCGTCAATGCGAAGAATCCTGCAGCGGAGAAGCTGGATAATCTGGATACGGAGATGATACAAAAGATTTTCGACGGGGAGATCGGCACATGGAAGCAGGTAGACGACAGCCTCCCGGATGAGCCGATCAATGTATACATCCGCGATCTCTCTGGCGGCGCCTATGAGGTATTTCAGAAGGCGATCATGGGGGATAAGGAGATCACTCCCTCCGCGACGCAGTCCGCTTCCATGACGGAGCTTGCGACCAATGTTTCGAATGATCCCTGGGGGATAGGCTACGTTGGCTACGGCGCATTCAATAAGGCGAACAAGGAGGCCGTTTCGCTCAAGGCCTTTAAGGTGGATGGGATCGAGGCGACAAAGGAGAATATTCTGAGCGGAAGCTACAAGATCCAAAGACCGGTCATGTTTGTGACGGGAGAGAAGCCCGCAAAGAATGAGGAGGCTTTCATCGACTATATCTTTTCACAGACGGGCTATGATGTCATAGAGGCAAACGGATATATTCCGGCCTTTACGGTATAAGCGCCCAGGCTTTTATCGGGCTCCGGGAAGGACGCCGCATTCACAGCGCCATCGAAGGGGAGAGGCGTAGGCTGGGACTTGCAGCTATAGTGAAGGCGAGGCAGCGGACGGACTGTGCGCAAAGAGACAGAGAGACGGAAGAGCCGGAGAGGCAGGGAGAGGGAAGCGCCTCTCAAAGAAGCCGGCTGAATTCAGCGGGCGCAGAAAATTGCCGTTGTGGATGTGGGGAGGCGGAAATGAGAAAAATGGAAAACAGGCTTTTTATCGGCTGCCTCCTTCTTCTCCTCTTCCTGACCGTGTTTTTGCTTCTCTTTGTGATGTATTTTATCGCGAGAGAGGCTCTTCCGACCTTTCGCGAGCTTTCGTTTTTTTCTTTTCTTTTCGGAGAGAGGTGGATGCCCGTCGATCTTGGGGGCGAAAAGGCGTTCGGAATCTTTAACTTTATCGCGGCGACGGCTGCGGTCTCCTTTCTTGCATTGATTTTCGCAGCGCTTCTCTCCATCGGTGCCGCGCTCTGTCTCTCCTGCTTTTTGGGGGAAGAGCTGAGAGGCTTCCTCTGCTCTGTGATCGATATTCTGGCCGGAATTCCCTCGGTCATCTATGGCTTTATCGGAATCGAGCTGGTGACACCTCTTTTTATCCGGGCCGGGGTACATACCGGAAGCTGCGTGCTCGCGGCCTCGCTGGTCCTCTCCGTCATGCTGCTTCCGTTTATGATCGCTTCGCTCAGCGAATCCTTCCGGAAGCTGAAGGAACGGTATTATCCGGGGGCGGAGGCCATGGGGATCAGCCTGAGCTATACCGTTCGCAGCCTGATTTTGCCGCAGTCCGCGGGCAGCATCCTCATCGCCCTGATCCTTGCGCTCGGGAGAGCGATGGGGGAGACGATGGCGGTTATGATGCTCGTCGGGAATGCCAATCTCTTCCCGAGGATCCTGGGAAAGGCTGAGACCATCGCCTCGCTGATCGCTCTGGAGATGGGGAGCGCGGAGGCGGGAAGCACGCATTACCATGCGCTCTTTGCGGCGGGCTTTGTGCTTCTCCTCTTTCTGTTTTTGATCAATTTCACAATCGGGCTGATCCGGAGCAGGCTTCCGGATATCGAGGAGGAGAGATATCTTTGAGTCGGAAGAAAAGGGAGAGAGGGCATATCCGGGGGATAAGATCCTCCTTTACTGCGGAAGACGGAAAGCGGGGCCTTTCTCCTTTAAGGAGGGAATATTTTTTCGGCCTTCTGCTTCGCCTCTGGGCGGCGCTTTCTCTGGGAGCTTCGGTCTTTTCGGTCCTTTTTTTGATCCTTTATATTCTCGGCCGCGGAAGCTCCGTGATCTCCCCCGGCTTTTTGACCAGGGCTCCGGCGGGCCTGGTCCTCGGGGAGGAGGGCGGTATCGCCCCCGCCATTACGGGAAGCCTGCTTTTTTCAGGGACCGCGGTGCTTCTCGCCGGGATCCCCGCGATCGCCGCAGCGCTTTATCTGGTCTTTTTTTGCAGGAGCAGATGGATGCGCGCCTCGATTCGGCTGGTGATCCAATGCATATCCGGGATTCCGTCCATTGTGCTCGGGCTTTTCGCCTACAGCTTTTTGGTCCGTTCTCTGGGGCTTGGGAGATGCGTCCTGTCCGGCGGAGCGGCGCTTTCGATCATGATCCTCCCCTTTATTGAGATGCGGGCGGAGAAGGCGTTTTTGGAGCTTCCGCAGGAGCTGCTGGATGCCTCCACGGCTATGGGCTGCTCTCCGGCCTGGACGGTAAAGAAAATGGTGCTTCCCTATTGTCTTGGGGAGCTGATTTCCGCCCTGCTTCTCGGCGGATGCTTCGCGATGGGGGCGACCGCTCCGATTCTTTTTACCGGCGCCGTCGCATTCTCCGCCCATCCGAAAAGCCTCCTGGAGCCGGCGATGGCTCTCCCCCTGCACCTTTACCTCCTGATCGCACAGGGCGCGGGCTCTTTGAAGACAGCCTACGGGACGGCATTTGTCATGATCGCTGTTCTGCTTTTGTGCAGGCTCGCCGCAGCAGCATATGCCCGATACCGGGAAAGGCGGTGGAGAGGATGAGGGAAGTCATCGGGGATGGAGGAAAGATGGAGGATCTTGAAAGAAAAGGGGAGGACAGCGGAGAGGAGAGCACAGCCGCGATGGAGCTCAGGGAGCTGAGCCTTTCCTACGGCAGGAAAACAGTGCTTGACAGGATCTCCTTTTCGGTTCCGAAACATAAGATCACCGCGATACTGGGGGCGTCCGGCTGCGGAAAGACGACTCTCCTGAAATGCTTAAACGGCATGATACGGAATCTGAGGGAGGCCAGGCTGAGCGGGGAGATCCTCTTAAACGGGGAGTCCGTTTCGGCGCTTCGGACGGAGGAGCTTTGCAGAAGGGTCGGGCTGCTCTTCCAGACGCCGACGCCCTTTCCCATGTCCATCCGGAAAAATATGTGCTATGGTCTTCGCTACTACGGGAAGAGGGATCGCTCGGAGCTTAAGCGGATCACGGAGGAGAAGCTCCGGATGGCGGGGCTTTGGGAGGAGGTGAAGGAGGAGCTCGATCACAGCGCCCTGAAGCTTTCCGGAGGGCAGCAGCAGAGGCTCTGCATCGCGCGCGCTCTGACGGTGGAGCCGGAGCTTCTCCTTTTGGATGAGCCCTGCTCCTCGCTGGACATCGTCTCTACGGGGCAGATCGAGGAAATGCTGAAAAGGTGCCGGGAGAGGTACAGCATTATACTTGTGACACACAATATCTCCCAGGCGAAGCGCATCGCGGATGAGGTCGTATTTCTGCATCAGGGGCGGCTTTTAGAAAGAGGGGAGAGGGAGAGCTTTTTTGCGGGAGCAAAGAGGGAGGAGACGAGGGCCTTTCTCCAGGGCATATAAGGCATACAGGATGGACAGGAAAGGATAATAGGATAGGGGGGCGGAAATGATAGAGATCGAGATTCCCGGAAGGGAGAAGCTGCTGCTTAAGACCCTGCTTTTAGATTACAACGGAACCATCGCGGCGGACGGCATCCTGCTCCCCGCCCTCTCGGAGCGGATTAAGGAGCTTCGGAAGAGACTTTCCGTGAAGCTTTTGACGGCGGATACCTATGGAAGCGTGCGGAGACAGTGCGAAGCGCTCGGGATCGAAATCTCGACCTTTCCGAGGGAGGGGGCGGCGGGCTGCAAGGCCGAGATCGCGAGCTCCTGCGGCGGGGGAGTCGTCAGTCTCGGAAATGGATTCAACGATATCCCGATGTTCGACGCCTCTCTTCTCTCCATCGCGGTGCTGGATCGCGAGGGACTCTGCGCCTCCCTCCTCTCCCACGCGGATGTGCTGGTGCTCTCCGCCGCGGATGGGCTGGATCTTCTCCTAAAGCCGGACCGCCTGAGGGCGACGCTTCGAAGCTGAAGAGACCTTTCCACGCTCCTATTTCGGTCCGCTGCCTTTTCGCAGGGAAGAAAATACTGTTTTATCGAAGAAAACGAAAATTTGCTCTTACAATTTTACAAAATTGCTATTCATATTTTACAGAAAATGTTCTAAAATATGAATTTGTGTCGAGGATTGAAGCGCTTGAGAAACGGATAAGAGATGCAGAAGAAAAAGACGGATAAGGAAGCGGAAGAAAAGAGACAACTGGGGAAGACCGAGCTTCTTGAAATCGTGAGCGAGCTGATTCAGGAGGGAAAGGAAAATAAGGATTCCATCGATGAGACTGAGCTTGCCGATGCATTTCGAGGCTATGATATCCCGGAGGAGCAGTTTGAGCATATTCGAAAATATATCGAAGAGAGCGGCATCGAAATCAATCCGGTGCTGAGCGACAGCATGCTCTCCCAGATCGAATCCGGTGAGGAAGACAGCGAAATGGAGGCGCTTTCCAGTGAGGAGGAATTTCCGGATGAGGAAGAGGAGCGCCTGGATCTGGAGTCTCTGAGCCTCTTAAACGGCATCGAGACGGATGATCCGGTGCGCTTCTATCTGAAGGAGATCGGCACGATTCCGCTCTTAAGCCCGGAGGAGGAGAAGGAGCTCGCCAAGCGGAGCAAGGAGGGGGATCCTCTCGCAAGGCAGAGGCTTGTGGAGGCGAATCTCCGACTGGTGGTGTCCATCGCGAAGCGCTATACCGGGAGAGGGATGAGCATACTGGACCTCATCCAGGAGGGAAATCTCGGATTGATGAAGGGTGTGGAGAAGTTTGAGCCGGACAAGGGCTTTAAGCTCTCCACCTATGCGACCTGGTGGATCCGCCAGGGCATCACAAGGGCACTTGCGGATCAGTCCAGAACGATCCGCGTCCCGGTTCATATGGTGGAGAGCATCAACAAGGTGACGAGGACGCAGAGGAGACTCACTCTGGAGCTCGGCTACGAGCCCTCCCCGAAGGAACTCGCTGCGTCTCTTAATATGACGGAGGAGAAGCTGAAGGAGATTTTGGATGTCTCGAAGCAGCCGACCTCTCTGGAGACTCCGGTCGGAGACGAGGAGGATTCCAATCTCTCCGATTTTGTCGCGGATGAAAAGATGATTTCTCCGGAGCAAAACGCCGCAAACGTCATGCTCCGGGAGGAGATCGATAAGCTTTTGGAGAATCTGAAGGACCGGGAGAGGGATGTCCTGATCCACCGCTTCGGGCTCCACGGGGAGGAGTCCCACACGCTGGAGGAGGTCGGGCAGATGTTCGGAGTCACGAGAGAGAGGGTCCGGCAGATTGAGGCGAAGGCACTGAAAAAGATCAGTCTCCCGAAGTATAAAAATGCCCTTGCGGGCTTTCTGGAGGACAGCTAGGGCGGGGGAGAGCGTCCTATTTTGACACAGAGACAGCATTTTGCTATAATAAATCCTCATGCCGCGGGGGGCCGCGGTGTGGGGATTTCCTGCGTCCGGACAAGGAATACGGCGGAGGAGAGAGCGGGACGAAAGGACAGGATGGAGAATAATCTGGATTACAGCGGTTCGGAATGGGTGCCGGAGGCTCCTTCCGGGGAGCCGGAGCGGCAGTACTATTTCATGGACAGGGTGAGAGAGCTCGTGGAACGGAAGAAGAGGGAGGGCTACGGGGCGAGCTGTCTCGTCAATGTGATCGGCTGCCAGATGTCCGCGAAGGACGCAGAGAAGCTGAGAGGCATCCTGAAGGGCTGCGGCTACCGGGAGGCGGAGAGGGAGGATGACGCGGACGTCATCCTTTTTACGACCTGCACCGTCCGTGAGAACGCGAATCAGAAGCTCTACGGCAGGATCGGCCGTCTGAAGCATCAATGCGAGAGACGGAAAGGGATGATCCTCGGCATCACCGGCTGCATGATGCAGGAGAAGGACGAGGTCGAGACGATCCGGAAGCGCTATCCCTATGTGAAGCTCATCTTCGGAACGCATAATGTCTATAAGCTTGCGGAGCTTCTCTACCGGACGCTCCGAAGGGATGAGCGGACGGTGGAGATCATCGATGACACGAGTCTCATCGTGGAAAATCTCCCCTCTCTTCGGAAGACGGGCTTTCGGGCCTCCGTGAACATCAGCTATGGCTGCAATAATTTCTGCACCTATTGCATCGTCCCCTATGTCCGGGGGAGGGAGAAGTCCAGGAGCTCGGAGGAGATTCTGAGAGAGTGCCGAGATCTGGTCAGAGACGGGGTGAAGGAGATCATGCTCCTCGGACAGAATGTAAATTCCTATGGACTGGACAGAGAGGAGCTCCGTTTTCCGGAGCTCCTCCGAAGGGTATCGGAGATTCCGGGGCTTCGAAGGATTCGTTTTATGACGCCGAATCCAAAGGATTTTTCGGAGGAACTCATCGACCTCATCGGAGAGAGGGAAAATATCTGCAGGCATATTCATCTTCCGCTGCAGTCCGGTTCCACGGAGGTCCTTCGGAGGATGAACCGGCATTATACGAAGGAATCCTATCTCGCTCTCGTCCGAAGGATCCGGGAGAAATTGCCGGATGTGAGCCTCACGACCGATATCATCGTGGGATTTCCGGGGGAGAGCGAGAGAGACTTTCAGGATACGATGGATGTCGTCCGGCGTGTGGGATTTGATTCCGCCTTTACCTTCGTCTATTCCAAAAGATCCGGGACGCCCGCCGCGAAATGGGAGGGGGTTTCGGAGGAGCTTGTGAAGGATCGCTTTCACCGCCTCCTCGATGCCGTGCGGGAGAGCTCCGCGGAGAATGAGGGTCGGGATATCGGAAAGGTCATGGAGGTTCTGGTGGAGGAAAGGGACAGGGAGAAGCCGGGCTTTCTCACGGGCCGCCTCTCCAACAATATCCTCGTCCATTTCCGGGGAGGAGAGCGGCTCATCGGGGAGCTTGTGTCCGTAGAGCTTTTGGAGAGCAGGGGCTTTTATTATATGGGAAGGCTGCTTTGAGGGCTGCGGGAAAGAGGGGAGATGCATGGCGGAGAAAAAGTTCTCACCGATGATGCAGCAGTATCTGGATAGTAAAAAGGAGTATCCGGACGCGCTTTTATTCTACCGGATCGGCGACTTCTATGAGATGTTCTTCGAGGATGCGAAGAAGGCCTCCGAGGCGCTGGACCTCGTTCTGACCGGGAAGGACTGCGGAGGCGGAGAGAGGGCGCCGATGTGCGGCATCCCCTACCACGCGGCGGACAGCTATATTGCAAGGCTTGTCTCCCGCGGCTACAAGGTCGCGATCGCGGAGCAGATGGAGGATCCGAAACTGGCGAAGGGCCTTGTAAAGAGGGAGGTGATCCGGGTCGTCACCCCGGGGACCCTCACAAGCGAAAGCGTGCTCGATGAGCGGAAGAACAATTTTCTGATGAGCATCTTCTACGACGGGGCGCGCTTCGGCGTTTCGACGGCAGACATCTCGACCGGGGAGTTTCTGTGCACGGACTGCGGAGAGCGGGGAGAGCTTCTGGATGAGATCTCCCGTTTCTCCCCCCGGGAGATCGTGTGCAATCACAGCTTCATGATCTCCGGGATGGAGATCGAGGAGCTCAGGGAGCGCTTCTCTCTCCTTGTGACGGAGCTTTCGGACAGTGTCTTTCAGGAGGAAAATGCGGACCGCCTTCTGGAGAGGCATTTTCACGCGACACTGTCCGGGATCGGCCTCTCCGACAGGGAGCTGGAGAAGCTTTCCGCGGCGGGGGCTCTCTCCTATATCTATGAGACCCAGAAGGGCTCTGTCTCCCATATTGCAAATATACGCCGCTATCAGAGTTCACAGTTCATGATATTGGACAGCGCTTCGCAGCGGAATCTCGAGCTCACGGAGACGCTTCGGGAGAAAAAGAAGCGGGGCTCCCTGCTCTGGGTTCTCGACAGGACGAGGACCGCGATGGGGGCCCGTCTCCTCCGGCGCTTTCTGGAGCAGCCGCTCATAGATGTGGGGGAAATCCGAAGGAGACAGGACGCGGTGGAGGAGCTCTGCTCGCATTATATCGAGAGAGAGGAGCTTTCGGAGTATCTCAACACGATCTATGATCTCGAGAGACTTCTCGGGAGGATCAGCTATCAGTCCGCAAACCCGAGGGATCTCCTTGCCTTTAAGCAGTCTCTTCGCCTGCTGCCGGATATCCGGCAGCAGATCTCCGGCTTTCACTCCGAGCTGATCCGGGAGATCTATGAGGAGATGGATGAGCTTTCGGATCTTTATCAGCTCATAGACGAGGCCCTCGTGGAGGATCCGCCTCTCTCCGCAAGAGACGGCGGACTGATCCGGGAGGGCTATCATGAGGAGGCCGACCACTTCCGGCTTGCCCGGAAAAAGGGGAAGGAGTGGCTTGCGGAGCTGGAGAGCTCCGAGAGAGAGAAGACGGGGATCAAGAGTCTTCGGATCCGCTACAACAGAATCTTCGGCTATTGCATCGAGGTGAGCAACAGCTTTAAAAATCTGGTTCCGGATTACTTTATCCGAAAGCAGACCTTGACCGGGGCGGAGAGATACACCACGGATCGGCTGGAGGAGCTCCAGAATGAGATCCTTGGCGCGGAGGAGAAGCTGAATGCGCTGGAGTACGGGATCTTCTGTCAGCTTCGGGACAGGATCGCGGAAAATATTCCAAGGGTGCAGAAAAGCTCCCGGGAGATCGCGCTTTTGGACTGCATGCTCTCTCTCTCCAGGGTTGCGGCGGAGAGAGGCTATGTCCGGCCGAAGATCAACAGCGAGGGGAGAATCCGGATCCGCGAGGGGAGGCATCCGGTGGTGGAGCGGCTTCTCCGCGAGGGGATGTTTGTCAGCAACGATACCCTTTTGGACAAGGGAGAGGAGCGGATTTCCATTATCACGGGGCCGAATATGGCGGGAAAGTCCACCTATATGCGGCAGGTTGCCCTCATTGTTCTCATGGCCTCCATCGGCTCCTTTGTCCCGGCGGAGGAGGCGGATATTGCGGTCTGCGACAGGATCTTCACGAGGGTCGGTGCCTCCGATGATCTCGCCTCCGGTCAGTCCACCTTCATGGTAGAGATGAATGAGGTCGCGAATATCCTGAGGAACGCGAGCGCGGATTCCCTTCTCATCCTGGATGAGATCGGGCGCGGGACCTCGACCTTTGACGGGCTTTCGATCGCCTGGGCCGTGGTCGAATACCTGAGCCAGGTGGTGAAGGCAAAGACACTCTTTGCGACGCATTATCATGAGCTTACGGAGCTGGAGGGGAGACTTCCCGGCGTGAACAATTACTGCGTCGCGGTCTCAAAGCACGACGAGGATATCATCTTTCTCCGAAAGATCATCCCGGGCGGCGCGGACCAAAGCTACGGCATCGATGTGGCGGGGCTCGCGGGTGTGCCTTCCCCGGTGATCGAGCGGGCAAAGGAGATCTCCCGGGAGCTCTCTGACGCGGACATACTCCGAAGGGCACATGAGCTCCCGGAGCCCTCTCTCTCCTCCAAAGAAAAGGGCGGAGAGGGAGAGAAGGAGAGAGAGGGGGAAAGCCCGGGAGAGGCAGAGCCTCGGACCCTCCCCGGAAAAGAGGAGAGCGGGGAGGAAGCCGGGGCAGGGGCAAAAGAAGCGCTTCGCTGCCTCGCCTCTCTCGACTTAAACCGCATGACGCCGCTCGATGCGATCAATACGCTCTACGAGCTCAGAGAGAAGCTCTCCCTGGAGCACTGAGCAGGATGGACGGAAGAGGCTGTCCAACGCCGGATCGGAGGCAGCCTCAGGGAGAAGCTTCCGGAGGACCCGGAGATGGGAGAGAAGGTGAAGATCAGGATTCTTAGCGAGGAGACGATCAATCAGATCGCAGCGGGGGAAGTGATCGAGCGCCCCTCCAGCATCGCGAAGGAGCTTTTGGAAAACGCGGTGGACGCAGGGGCGTCCGTGGTCTCTGTGGAGATCAGGGACGGGGGAATTTCCCTTCTCCGGGTCACGGACAACGGCTCCGGGATCGCGAAGGGGGAGGTGCGGACCGCCTTTCTCCGGCATGCGACCAGCAAGATTCGGGATGCGTCGGACCTCGGCCGGATCCGGACGCTCGGCTTTCGGGGAGAGGCACTTGCCTCCATCGCCGCGGTCTCAAAGACAGAGCTTATCACGAAGACTCCGGACTCGCTTCTCGCCTCCCGCTACGAGATCGAGGGAGGTGTCGAGCGTTCGCTCTCAGAGATCGGGGCAATGGACGGAACGACGGTCCTGGTCCGGGAGCTTTTCTACAATGTGCCCGCGAGGCGGAAGTTCCTAAAATCCCGGAAGACAGAAGGGGCGAGGGTGCAGGAAATCGTCGAAAGGGAGGCCATCGCCCACCCCGACATCGCGTTTCGATATCTCCAGGACGGAAAGCAGCGCTTTGTGAGCTTCGGGAAGGGAGCCCCTTTAGATGCGGTCTATGCGGTCTACGGGAGAGAACTGAGGGGGCAGCTGATCCCGCTCTCCGGCTCTTATCTTCCGTCGAAAGAGACGGGGAGACCCGCGCTCCGTATCAGCGGCTTCGTCGGGAAGCCGAGCACAAACCGCTCGAATCGAAGCTGTGAGCTTTTCTTTGTAAACTGCCGCCATGTCCGAAGCCCTCTCTTAACGAGGGCGCTGGAGGATGGCTGCCGCGCTTTCCTTATGCAGCATAAATTTCCCTTTGCGGTCGTGATGCTCGAGCTGGATCCCGCGATTGTGGATGTCAATGTGCACCCGCAGAAGCTGGAGGTCCGCTTCTCCGATGGGGAGGGGATCTATACTGCGGTATTTGACGCGATCGAGCGGGCACTCCATGAGACGGAGATGATCGCGGATGCCGAGCCTCCAAAGAGGGAGGATCCGGAGGAGAGGGGGCCAAGCCCTGCGCCGGAGCCCTTTGAGAGAAGGAGGCTGGAAATGACGCCCTCCTTTTCGCAGGGAGAGCGCGGGGAGGAGAGCTCCTCCGCGCCCTTTAAGGAGAAGGAAGGCTACCGCAGGGCGGAGGATTTCGTCCCGGGAAATATCCGGGAGAATCCCTGCTTTTCGGAGCAAAGAGAGAAAAGAGAAGAGGAAGAAGGCGAGGGGGAAAGAGAAGGGGAGAATGCGGAAGAGAAATCCCGCTCGGAGGCTCTGTCCGGGAAGCAGGAGAGCCTCTTTTCGGAGCGCTTCCTCTCGGAGAAAGCAAGGACAGAGCAGCGCATCATAGGGCAGCTCTTCGATACCTATTGGCTCATCGAATACGGGGATAAGCTCTTCCTCATTGATCAGCACGCTGCGCACGAGAAGGTGAATTTTGAGCGCCTGATGAAGCGCTTTCGGGAGAAGAAAGCGCTCTCGCAGTATCTCTCCCCGCCGATCGTCCTGACGCTTTCCTCTCGGGAGGAGCTGATCCTTCAGAGATATCTGAGCTATTTCCGTGAGCTTGGCTATGAGATCAGCGAGCTTGGGGGCAGGGATTACTCCGTCTCCGCGGTTCCGGCGGATCTTCCCCGGATCGGGAAAAAGGAGCTCCTTTTGGAGCTTTTGGACGAGCTTTGCGAGGAGAGCGGAAGACATACTGCGGAATCCATCTATGACAGAATCGCCTCCATGTCCTGCAAGGCGGCCGTGAAGGGGAATATGCGCTTAAGCTTCCGGGAGATGGACGCGCTTCTCTCCGAGCTTATGAGCCTGGAAAATCCCTACGCCTGTCCCCACGGAAGACCGACGATCGTCTCCATCAGCAAAACGGAAATCGAAAGAAAATTCAAGAGGATTCTATAGGGAAAAGTCGAAGAGAAATCTGAGGGAATCCTATAGAGAGGTCCGAAAAGGCAGCGTCTGATCGGGGATTTCAGGAGGAGAATCTATGTCTTGGAAGGAGGCAAAGCGCCCTCTCATCATCATCTCCGGGCCGACCGCGGTGGGGAAGACTGCGGTCTCCGTGGAGCTTTCCCGGAGGCTTTTTGGGGAGTGCGTCTCCGTGGACTCCGTGCAGCTCTACCGGGGGCTCGACATCGGCTCCGCAAAGGCGGGAGAAGAGGAGCGGGGAGGGGTGCCGCATCATCTGATCGATGTGCTCGATCCCTCAGAGCGCTGCGATGCCCCCCGCTTTCAGGAGATGGCGGAGGAGGCGATCGACGGGATTTATCGCCGGGGACATCTCCCGATCCTTGTCGGCGGCGCCGGATTCTATACTCAGGCTCTGCTCTACGGGATCGACTTTCGGGAGGAAAGAGAATCGGAGAAGGAGAGGATCCGGGAGCGCCTCGAAAGAGAATCGGAGAGCGAGGAGGGGAGAGAGAGACTTTACGAAAGACTCAGGGAGCTGGATCCGGAGTCCTGCCGGAAGATTCACCCCCACAATGTGAAGCGCCTGATCCGGGCGCTCGAATTTTTTGAGCTCCATCATTTTCCGATTTCCCGCCACAATGAAGAGGAGCGGGGGAGAAGGGCGCAGTACGACGCGCTCTATTTCGTCCTGACAAGGGAGAGGGAGAAGCTCTATGAGAGGATCGATGAGAGGGTCGATGAGATGATGAATCGGGGCCTTTTGGAGGAGGTGAAGGGGCTCCTCCTCTCGGGGTGCAGGCAGAGCGATCCGGCCATGCAGGGGATCGGCTACCGCGAGCTCACTTCCTTTCTCCTTGGGGAGGGAAGTCTGGAGGAGGCGGTCTCTGAGATCAAGAGGAATTCGAGGAAGTATGCGAAGCGGCAGCTCACCTGGTTTCGGAGGGAGAAGGCGGCGGAGTGGATCGAGATCTCGAAATTTGGCGAAGAGAAGGGGAAGATCACGGAATGGATAATCAAACGATGTACCGAGCACTGGGGATAGGGAGAGAGGTCTATGAATTTTCGAGACCGGTTCTCGACTCGCTCTCCGAGAGATTTCTCGCGATCGACGAGATCGCGGAGTTCAATCAGCTGAAGGTGCTGAAGGCGATGCAGGACGCCGGTGTGGCTGAGGCGCACCTCATGGGGACGAACGGCTACGGCTATTCTGACATCGGGAGGGATGCTCTGGAGAAGACCTATGCCGGGATCTTCGGGACGGAGGATGCCCTTGTGAGATCCCAGATCATCTGCGGGACCCATGCCCTTGCGCTCTCGCTTCAGGCGAATCTACGGCCGGGGGATGAGATCCTCTCTCCCGTCGGGAAGCCCTATGATACCTTAGAGGAGGTGATCGGGATCCGGAAGTCCAGGGGCTCTTTATCGGAGTTTGGGATCAGCTACCGGGAGGTCCCGCTGAATCCGGACGGGAGCTTTCGCTATGAGGAGATTCGATCGGCGATCCACGAGCGGACCAGGCTCGCCGAGATCCAGCGCTCAAAGGGCTACTCCTCCAGGGAGAGCCTGAGCCCCGAGAAGATCGGGGAGCTGATCCGTTTCCTAAAATCCGTCAAGCCGGATCTCCTCTGCCTTGTGGATAATTGCTATGGGGAGTTTGTCTGCCGGGAGGAGCCGAGCGAGTACGGAGCGGACATGCTTGTCGGCTCCCTCATCAAAAATCCCGGCGGGGGACTTGCGCCGGTCGGCGGCTATATCGCGGGGACGAAGGACTGCATCGAAAACTGCGCGGTCCGGCTCAGCGCCCCGGGGCTCGGGAAGGAGCTGGGCCCGTCTCTTGGCTTAAACCGCGCCTTCTTTCAGGGCATCTTCCTCGCCCCGTCCATTACGGCCTCGGCGGAGAAGGCGGCGATCTTCGCAGCCTCCCTCTATGAAAGGCTGGGCTTTCCTTGTCACCCAAGGGCGGATTCCGGGAGAAACGATATCATACAGGCGATCCGGCTCGGAGGCCCGGAGGCGGTTCTCGCCTTCTGCCAGGGGATTCAGGCCGCATCCCCGGTGGATTCCTTCGTGACGCCGGAGCCGTGGGAGATGCCGGGCTATGATGCACCGGTCATCATGGCGGCGGGGGCCTTCATCCAGGGCTCCAGCATCGAACTCTCCGCGGATGCCCCGATGAAGGAGCCCTACAATGTCTACTTCCAGGGCGGCCTCACCTGGCCCCACGCAAAGTTCGGCATTATCCTGTCCGTTCAGAAGCTCTGGGAGAAGGGACTTGTGAAGCTTTAGGCCCTATGCTAAAATAATAAGACTGTAGGCTCCCCTCCGTCCGGACGGGAGAGAAAATGAAAAATTTCAGGCTTATGAGAGAGCAGAGTCCGGAAGAGCTCCCCAGGGAAAAGTGTATCCGCGAGGGTGCATCGTCCCTCACGGACGCAGAGCTTCTGGCTGTTTTGCTCCGAACCGGGACGAAAGAGAAGTCCGTGCTCGAGCTTTCGGAGGAGCTCCTCTCGAGGGAGGAGAACTTCGACGGACTGGTCGCGCTGACACATCTCGATCCGGCGGAGCTCAGAAAGCTGCGCGGCATCGGGGTCTCTAAGGCCGCGGAGCTCTCCGCAGTGGGGGAGATCGCGCGCCGCATCTGGAACCGGAAGATGCGGGTCAGAAGACTCTCCTTTCACCGGGGGAGGGATGTCTACGACTACTTCAAGGAGGATCTCCGCTATCTGGACCACGAGGTCATCCACATCCTTTACCTGGATAATCAGCTGCAGCTCATCCGAGATGTGCAGCTTTCGCGGGGGACCTGCAGCAGCAGCGCGATTTCTCCCAGGGATATCTTCCGGGAGGCGCTTCGAAACGGCGGAGTCTCCATCATTATGGTCCACAATCACCCAAGCGGCGTCCCGGAACCCTCCGAGGAGGATCGGAGCTTTACCGCGGAGCTCTTCCGCCTGGGACAGTGCCTCGGCATCCCCCTGATCGATCACATCATCATGGGAGACAATGCATATTACAGCTTTAAGGAGCAGGGCGGGATTTAGTGGAAAACCGAAAGAGTAAATATGTCTTTATCGTTTTGAGCGTATTCTGTGTCATGATGATCGTCCTCTCCTCCGTAAAGGACGGCCTCATGAATCCGATCCGGAACACGATAGGCTATGTCCTGGTTCCCCTGCAGGAGGGGGTGAACCGCGTCGGCTTCGGGATTTACGATCAGCTCCGGGAGCGAAAGAGCCTTAAGGAGCAGGAGGAGCAGAACAAGTCCCTTCAGGAGAAGATCGATGTATTGACGGAGGAGAACAATGTTCTGAAGCAAAACTCCGAGGAGCTGAAGAAGCTCCGAGAGCTCTATTCTCTGGATCAGAACTACCTCCAGTATCACAAGGTGGCGGCGCGGGTCATCGCGAAGGACTCGGAGAACTGGTTTCAGGTCTTTCGGATCGATAAGGGCTCCCGGGACGGTATCCGCGTGGATCAGAATGTCATGGCCAACGGGGGACTCGTCGGAATCGTGACGGATGTGGGCTTAAATTATGCCACCGTCCGCTCCATCATCGACGATGAATCCCGTGTCTCCTGTATGGGAATCCAGACCAGCGACAACTGCATCGTGGCCGGAGACCTGAAGCTCTATGAGGAGGGGAGGCTTCGGATCACCAATATGAAGAAGGACGCGGTCATCCAGGACGGGGACCGCATCGTCACCTCGAACATCTCCTCGAAGTTCATGCCCGGGATCCTGGTGGGCTATGCAATCGGGATCGAAGAGGATGAGAAGCGCCTGATGAAAAACGGCTATCTCATCCCCGCGGCGGATTTCAACGATCTGAGTGCGGTCCTCGTGATCACCGATGTGAAGTCCGACCAGTTTCAGACAAAGGACAGCTCGGGGGCGGAGCCGGCGGCACTGTCCGAGACGAATCCGGAGAGCAGCGCGGGAAGCTCCGCGGCAGAGGGAGAAAATGTCCCTGTCGTAGAGGCGGGGGGTCTGCCGGAGAGCAGCAGCTCGGAGGGCAGCGAGACTTCGTCCGGGGAGAGCGCGGAGAGCTCTGCCCCGCAATAAGGCATAAGGGGGCGCCCGTTCGGAAGGAGATGGGAGAGACGATTCGATTGAAGGGAAAATTTTCCAAAAAACTGAAGAACAGGAGAGTGCGTCTTCTGATCCATGCACTCTCTTTGATTTTTGCCTTTTTGATCCAGACCAGCGTCTTTCCTCTGATCCCCTTTCTCGCGGAAAGCCCCAACCTTCTCCTGGTGCTTACCTTTTCCTTCGGCTTTTTGCACGGGAATCTGCCGGGGATGCTCTATGGGCTCTTCGCGGGGCTTTTGATGGATATGTTCTACTCGGGGCCCTTTGGCTTCTACAGCTTTATCTTTCTTCTGATCGGATATTTCAACGGCTTCTTCAATCGCTTTTACTACGAAGAATATCTGACGCTTCCGATCTTCCTCTGTGTCTTCAGCGAGCTGATCTATCACATCTACATCTATACCTTTCGCTTTTTGGTCCGGGCGAGGCTGGACCTTCCCTACTACTTTGCACACATTATTTTTCCATCGACCGTATTTTCCCTGATCGTGACGGTCTTTCTGTACCGTTTCTTCTTCTCGGCAAACCGAAGGATGGCAGATTAAGGAGAGAGAATGCTTAAAGAAATATGGGGACTCCTGAAGGAAGCGGCGGGGAGAATCCTGGTCTCCCGGCTTTTTGCGCTGGCACTTGTTTTTGCCGCGCTGTTTTACATCCTCACCATACAGCTTTTTCAGCTTCAGATCATCCACGGGGAGGAATTCCTCGCGAAGTATCAGGATAAGACGCTCAGGACCGTGACCACGGTCGGAACTCGCGGGAATATCTATGACAAGGACGGAAAGCTCCTCGCCTACAATGAAATCCAGTACAATATCACGATCGAGGACAACGGAAGCTACGGAAGAGGTTCGGAGGGGATCAATCGGAGAAATCTCATGCTCTACCGCCTGGCGGAGATCATCGAGAAGTATAAGTACTCTGTGAAGAGCCAGTACAAGCTGAAGCTCGCTTCTGACGGCGTCCTGGAATTTGGTACTTCGGGGGATTCCGACAAGAGGCAGCTGATCGCGAATATCACGAGGAAGAAGGCCGAGAATCTGACGGAGGCGGATCTCAATATGACGGCGGAGCAGCTTTTTCAAAAGTCGAAGCAGCTCTACCAGTTCGATAAGCTCCGGGATGAAAAGGGGAAGGGGATTGAGCTTTCGAAGCAGACGGCCCTTGATATGATCGGAATCATCTATACGATGCGGCTCACCGCCTATCAGCGCTATATGAAGACGACGATCGCGGAAAACGTTTCCCGGGAATGCATGGCCGAGATCCTGGAGTCGAAGGGCTCGCTTCTCGGGGTGGATATCGAGAATGTCGCGGTCCGGAAGTATAATTACGCTCCCTACCTCTCCCATATCGTCGGCTACACCGGACAGCTCCAGGAGAGTCAGCTTGCGGAGCTTCGGAAGCAGGACCCGGACTATGCGGCGAACGACATCGTCGGGGTATGGGGGCTCGAGAAGAGCGAGGAGAATGTTCTGAAGGGGAAGAAGGGAAAGCGGGAGATGTATCTCAATTCCGTCGGCTCCATCCTTCAGATCGTATCGGAGACCGACGCCAAGTCCGGAAATGATATCTATACGACGATCTCCGCAAATGATCAGATCTCGATCTACCACCTCTTAGAGCAGGAGCTCGCCGGTATCCTGAGCTCGAAGATCTCGGAGAGCGATAATGTCGATACGAGAAATGTGAAGCAGTCGCAGATCATGATCCCGCTCCGGGATGCGTATTTTCAGCTGATCAACAACAATGTCCTGCACAGGGAGCATTTCACGGCGGATGATGCGGGGATGGCGGAGCAGCAGATCATCAGCCGCTTCCGGGAGAATAAGGAGCAGGTTCTTTCCGCCATCGAGGCACAGCTTGCGGACGGGAGGGCCGGCACGCTCTCGGAGCTCCCCCAGGATATGCAGGCCTATATCGTATACATCTATGACTATCTGTGCAGCTCGGACTCCGGCATCATTGACCCGGAGAACCCGCATTACCGGCAGTCGCAGAGCTACAGCGCATGGAAGGAGGACCGGATCTCTCTCCATAACTTCATCCTGAACGGGATCGAGGAATCCTGGATCGATACCTCAAAGCTTGAGCTCTCGGCGGAGTATTCCGACACGGAGAGCATCTTCTCCCTTTTTACGAAAAAGATTGCGGAGCATCTCAGGGAGGACCCGGACTTTGACAAGCTCCTCTATAAATACGCCATCGCGAACCGGAGGATCCCCGGAAATCTCCTTTTGATGGCGATGTTCGAGCAGGGAGTGCTCGCGGAGGACGACGCGGCCTATCAGCAGCTTGCGGCGGGAGATCCGCACTTTGCCTACAGCTTTTTGATCGATAAGATCAAAAGGCTGCAGATCACTCCGGCGCAGCTGGCTCTGGACCCCTGCTACGGCTCCGTCGTCGTGACGGATGTGAGGACGGGAAAGGTCCGGGCGCTCGTCACCTATCCCGGCTTTGACAATAACCGGATCTCCGATCCGGAATACCTGAAGAAGTGCAATGAGGACCTCTCCCTGCCTCTTCTCAACTGCTCGACACAGACACAGCTTGCGCCCGGCTCCTCCTTTAAGCCGATCACATCGGTCGCGTCCTTGGAGGAGAAGGTCATAGATCTTTCCACGGTGATCGACTGTACCGGAAAGTATGATCTCGTGACACCGAATATCCGCTGCTGGATCTACCCCTCGCACCACGGAAATGAGACGCTCGTGGACGGCATCAAGAATTCCTGCAACTTCTTCTTCGCGGATCTCGGGCACAGGCTTGCGACGGACAGCTCGGGGAACTACGACTCCGACCTCGGCATGAGCCGGATCCAAAAGTATGCGAGCCTCTTCGGCCTGGACCGAAAGACAGGGCTTGAGCTCGATGAGGCGGAGCCCAGGATTTCCGACTACGACCCGGAGCGTTCCGCGATGGGACAGGGTAACCATGCCTTCAATAATGCGCAGCTGTCCCGCTATATCACGGCGGTCGCAAATGGGGGCCTTCTCTTCCGGCTCTCCATCATCGACAGAGTCCAGTCCCCCTCCGGAGATTCGGTCCAGAAGGTGGAGCCGGAGCTTCTGGACCGGCTCAGCATCAGCCAGAATACCTGGAGCGCGGTGCATAGGGGACTGAGGGAGGTCATCACGGACGGCGTCGCGAAAAATGTATTTATGGGGCAGAACATCACGGTAGCCGGAAAGACCGGTACCGCGCAGGAGAGAGAGGATCGCGGAAACCACGCCGTATTCGTCTCCTATGCGCCCTATGAGGACCCGCAGATCAGCGTCACGGTCACGATCCCCTACGGCTACTCCTCGGGAAACGCGGCAAACCTCGCAAACATGGTCTACGACTACTGCTTCGGAAAAACCACGATGGACCAGATCCTCGCGCAAGACGCTTCCTCCATCTCCTCCGTAAACGTCAGCGATTAAGCCCTGCCGCGCGCCGAGGGGAAGAAGCACATTTATGTGCGGATTCCCATCGGCATGCGGCAGGCAAACGGGGATGAGGAAAGAAGCGGAGCGAGAGAAGGAGCGAAGCGATATCCGAATCCCCGGTGCGGATTGCGGGAGCGCCAATGGCGCGGAGCAATCCGCGGCTTCATCGCGGAAGGGTCTGAGAGAGAACGCGCCGAGGGGAAGAAGCACATTCATGTGCGGATTCCCATCGGCATGCGGCAGGCAAACGGGGATGAGGAAAGAAGCGGAGCGAGAGAAGGAGCGAAGCGATATCCGAATCCGCGGCTTCATCGCGGAAGGGCCTGAGAGTAAGAGAGCGCGCCGAGGGGAAGAAGCGCATTTATGTGCGGATTCCCATCGGCATGCGGCAGTTAAGTTACATCCCTGTGCGGCAGCCAGACAAGGAGCAGAATACGAATGAAATTTGACTATGATTTCAGAAATTATGATTTCCGGCTGATCCTTTACATGATCATTTTGAATGTCACCGGCGTCTTCGTGGTCCGCTCGGCAATCAATGCGGACAGCTTTCAGGATCCGCAGGTGGCCCGGCAGATCATGGGAGCCTTCGCGGGTCTTGCGATGTGCATCGGGCTCTCTCTCGTGGATTACCGAAAGATCACGCAGCGCTCGAAATTCATCTATATCTTCTGCGTCCTGCTTTTGATCGGCGTGAAGATCTACGGCACCGCCGCGGGACACGGCGCGACGAGGTGGGTGAGGGTGCCGGTGCTTGGTCAGGTCCAGCCGGCGGAATTTGTCAAGGTAGGGCTCATCCTCTTTTTCGCGGATTATTTTCAGAAGATGAAGGATGAGATCAACTTTCCGCACGTCCTGGCCCTTGCCTTTCTCTACTTTCTCATCCCGGCGTCACTGGTGCTCTTACAGCCGAATCTCTCCACGACGATCATCATGACGGTCATCGTGGCCTGCATGGTTTTTGCCTCTCCGATCCATATCCGCTGGATCGCGGGGGTACTCATCGTTTCGTTTTTATTCGGTCTCCTTCTCTACTATCTTTTCCGCTCGGGACTCTACGACAAAATCCCCCTCCTCCGCGGCTATCAGGCGGAGCGCATCCTGACCTTTATGAATCCTTCGGAGAACCAGCAGGGATATAACCAGCAGCAGAACTCGATCATGGCCATCGGCTCCGGACTTTTGAAGGGGAAGGGACTTTTCAATCATTCCATCTTTTCTGTGAAAAATGGCGATTTTTTATCAGAACAAGACAATGATTTTATCTTTGCCGTGATCGGAGAGGAGCTCGGCTTCCGAGGTTCCGTAATAATTATCATATTCTTCTTGTTGATTGTGCTGGAATGTCTTATAATAGCATCAAAGGCTAAAAATCTGAGCGGGCGCCTGATCTGCGTGGGCGTCATGGCATGGATCGGTTTTCAGACATATACTAACATCGCGGTTGCAACCGGTCTCTTTCCCAACACCGGCATTACCCTGCCGTTTTTTTCCAGGGGAGTAAGCTCCCTTCTCTCAGTTTACCTGGGTCTTGGGATAGTCTTGAATGTCGCCTTACAACGAAAAACATGATAGGAGGGGTGAAAGATGAACGTAGGACTGATAGCACACGATTCCAAGAAAAAACTCATGCAGAACTTCTGCATCGCATATCGAGGGATTTTGAGTAAGCACGAGCTCTATGCCACGGGAACGACGGGGATTTTGGTGGAGGAGGTCACGAACCTGAAGCTCCACAAGTTTCTCCCGGGGGAGACGGGGGGAGCGAGGCAGCTGGCCTCCCAGATCGAGCAGGGGAATCTCGACATGGTGATCTTTCTCCGGGATCCGCTCCATGTAAAGGAACATGAGCCGGAGGTAAGCCATATCGTGCGGCTCTGTGACATCTACAATATCCCGATCGCGACGAATCTCGCGACGGCGGAGCTTCTGATCCACGCTCTCGAGAGAGGGGATCTGGAGTGGAGGAATATCTGATCGATAGGACTGAATCGGGATGAAATCAATTTTATACGGCGGCAAGTGGAGGAGGCTTTCAGTTTTTCTGCCTCTGATTTTTGTGGTTTTTTTGGGATCTGCCTGCGGGAGGAAGCTGGAAAAGGCCTACAGCTTTAAGCAGGCGGAGCAGAGAATGAACGCCCAGAGCGGTTCCGGAGAGGGGGTCCGGGCGAAGCCCTTCGCGAATTCTCTCGCAGTCATGGGGAATACGGACTTTAACGCGGAGGAGCTCAGCTCCCCGGCATTTTTGCTGGCGGATTATTCGACGAAGGAGAAGCCGGAGCCTCTGGCCTACCGAAATCCCTACGCGAGGACCTACCAGGCGAGTATCACCAAGGTCATGACGGCCCTGGTCTGTCTGGAGACCGTGCAGGACTTAAACCAGGAGTTCACGGTGACGCAGCGCTCGATGATCCGGGACGAGGGCTCTTCCTCCGCACTTTTAAAGGTCGGGGACCGGCTGCGGATCGAGGATCTTCTCTACGGAATGCTCCTGCCCTCCGGGAATGACGCGGCGGTAGCGGTCGCAGAGGCGAGCGCCGGCTCGGTGGAGGCCTTCGTGAAAAAGATGAATGAGACGGCTCTCCGCCTCGGCCTCACGGGGACCCATTTTGTGAATCCGAACGGCCTTCCGAGCGATGATCATTATACGACAGCTTACGACATCTATCTCCTTCTCGCCGAGGCGATGAAGTACGAGGAGTTTCGGAAGATTGTGGGGAGCACGAGCTATACCGTGAACTACAGGGATAAAAACAATGTCCCGAAGACCCAGATCTGGAAGGGCTCCAACCAGTTCATGACGGGGGAGAGGGAGACGCCGGAGGATCTCAAGGTCCTGGGGGGAAAGACGGGGACCACGAAGAAGGCGGGCTACTGTCTCACGATGGACACGGAGAGGATCAGCACGCAGAAGGAGTATATCTCCGTCGTGATGAAGGACGACTCCAAGGATGAGCTCTACAGTGATATGACGAAGCTCCTGAAAAGAATCCCGGCCTAGAGGAGGAGCTTGGAGGCGGTGCGGAAAATTGCTTGAAATCGCTTCTTCCGTATTATATGATTTATGAGAGGGAATTTCGGAAGGCTTGATTCCGAGATCCATACAAGGATGGCCATCAGGAGGAGGTAGTATCATGGTACAGTTAATTGTAGGACAAAGAGGCAAGGGCAAGACGAAGCAGCTGTTGGACCGCGCCAATACGGTGGTGAAGGAGGCCGGCGGAAATGTGGATTTTCTGGACAAATCCGCCCAGCACATGTATGAGCTGAACAACAGAATCCGTCTTATCAATGTCAATGAATTCCCTGTGGACTCCGAGGACGCTTTCATCGGATTCATCAGCGGCATTATCTCCCAGGACCATGATCTTGAGTATATGTTCCTCGACAGCTTCCTGAAGCTCTCCGGACTGGAGGGGAGGGACATCTCCGGCTGTATCGCGAAGCTTGAAGCGCTCGGCGAGAAGTACAAGCTCACCTTTGTGATCAGTATCTCCATGGGCATCGATGAGCTCCCTGAGAGCCTGAAGAAGAATGTTGCGGTTTCTCTCTGATTTTTAAGATGGCCCCTGAAAAGCAGGTATTTGAGGAAAACAGAAAACGCCGCTTTCAACCTAATGTAGGGACAGTGATCTTTCTGATCATCTTTCTCTACATTATTTTTAGCGCCTATGGCATGCTCCGGGGAAACAGGATCAGCTTTTATGAGGTGAAGGAGGGGAGCATCGTCCAGGAGAACGGCTTTAGCGGCATCATACTCCGGGAGGAGCAGACCGTCGATGCCCCGGGGGGAGGGCATATCCACTTTTTCGCCCAGGAGGGGAGGAGAGTGGGAGTCGGGGACGAGATCTTCGGAATCGATGATACCGGGGAGTTCACGAAATACCTCGGAGAGCACCCGGAGCTCGGCAGCAATCTGAGCAGCGAGCAGCTGGAGGATCTCCAGTCCCGCCTCTCCGCCTTTTCCGCGCATTTTCAGAATCAGCGCTTCTCCTCTCTCTACGAGATCAAGAACTCTCTGGACACCGCGGCGCTCCGCTACTCCGGACTGGGGGAGGAAAAGGAGCTGGACAGCAAGCTGGAGGAGCTCGGAATCCGTCTGATCCGGGGGAAGGCCCCGGCGGCCGGTGTCGTCTCCTACAGCGTCGACGGCTACGAGGGACTGCGGGAGGGGGACATACGGGAGGAGCTCTTTCAGAAGGCGGGCTATGAGGAGTACTTCATTAAGCCCGGGGCTCTCCTGCAGCTGGACCGCTCGAAGGCGGCCTGCCGCCTCGTCACAAGCTCGGACTGGAGCATCGTCTTTCCGCTCACGGAGGAGCAGAGGACCCGCTATCAGGATCAAAAAAGGGTGAAGCTCTTTTTCCCGGGGAAGGAGCTGGAGACCAGCGCAGATCTCACTCTCTTTACGGGAGCCGATTCTCGGGTCTACGGCAGGGTGAAGATGAGCGAGCTGATGGAGGACTTCCTCAACGAACGCTTCCTGAATTTCCGCATCGTATCCAGCGAGAACCGGGGGCTGAAGATCCCTCTGAGCGCCGTGGTGGATCAGGAATTTTACCAGATCCCGAAGGACTACCTGGTGCAGAATGAGAAGGGGGAGGACGGCTTCCTTAAGATCGGCCAGGTAAACGGACAGAATACTGCGCAGTTTGTCGCGGAGGAGCCGGCGGTGAGCGATGAACAGTTTTGCTATCTGAGGACAGGCGGGGACGCGGAAAAGGACGGGATCAAGCAGGGAGATCTGCTTTCCAGGAGCGACGGAAAGCAAAGTCTCACTGTCGCAAAGACCAAGGTCCTTCAGGGAGTCTACAATATCAATAAGGGCTACTGCATCTTTCGGCAGATCATTCCTCTGGAGAGCGGGACGGACTATTTGATCGCCGAGGCAAATATGGAAAATAGCGTTTCCGTCTATGATCACATTATTTTAAATGCTTCCCTCGTGAAAGATGGACAGCTGGTGTATTGAGCGAAAAGCGCTTCTTACGATTTTTGTTCGATTTTCGTATTTTTCCGGAAAAGCCGGGAAAGCGGCATTTCCGCGACTTGACAAGACGCTCAAATGGTTTAGAATAGGTTTCACTACTACCGATCCTGCCAAGATGAGGAAGCGGGGGTGAGAGATAGTCCTCATCCGAAAAATAAAAACGGAGGGGAGATCCTCCCGATAAACTTGGAGAACAGAGTATGAGTTTTTTTAGCAACGTGATGAAGGCGTTCAAGATGCCCCAGGAGGATGCCTCTCAGGACGATGGTAATTATTTTGACGATGAAGAGGGTCAGTTCTATGATGACCCTCAGGATGGGAGCTCCTACGGCGGCGGAGGCGGAAGCGGCAGGGGGGGCGGTGGTTTCGGCGGCTTTTTCGGCGGAGGCAGGAAGAATCAGCCGGAGGACACGGAGCCCTATATGGAAGTGACCATGATCAAGCCGAAGTCCATGGAGGATTCCAGTGAGATCTGTGATTATCTTCTGGAGGGCACCGCTGTAGTGCTCAATATGGAACAGCTGGATCTGGAGCTTGCCCAGAGGATCATCGATTTTACTTCCGGCGCATCCTACGCACTCAACGGAAACTTACAAAAGATTTCCAACTTCATCTTCATCGCTACCCCGCAGAATGTAGAGCTGTCCGGAGACTTCCAGAACATGCTCTCGTCCGGGAACGCTGATCTGAACGTCCGAGGATAAGGCAGGAACTAAACTTAGTCAGGCAGAGGCGTATCCTTTGGGGTATGCCTTTTTCAATTCCGGGGGTTTCCATGAGAAAGCTGGAGCTATGCTGTGGAGGAAAAAAGAGCTACGAGATCTGGATCGAGAAGGACTTTTCGGCCCTTTGGGAGGCGCTTCGTCCGCTCTCTTTGGAGGGGAGGAAGGCCGTCATCGTGACGGATGAGAATGTCGCGCCCCTCTATCTTTCGGAGCTTTTATCCCTCTTAAGGGAATGCTTCCCTGCATTGGACAGCCTGGTTCTTCCCGCCGGGGAGGAGAATAAGACGCTTTCTGCCGTATCGAGAATCTACGAGAGGGCGGTGGAGGACGGCATAGAGCGGGGAGACTTCTTTCTCGCGCTCGGCGGCGGAGTCGTCGGGGATATCACGGGCTTTGCCGCGGCGACCTATCTGAGAGGAATCCGCTTTCTCCAGATCCCGACGACGCTGCTCGCCCAGGTGGATTCCGCGATCGGCGGGAAGACGGGAGTGGACTTCCGGGGCTATAAAAATATGGTAGGGGCCTTCCATATGCCCTCCCTCGTCTACAGTCCGATGTCTGTCCTCCGGAGCCTGGATGAAAGGCAGTACGCCTCCGGGCTTGGAGAGGTCATGAAGCACGCTTTGATCCGGGACCGGGATTATTATGACTTTTTGATCCGGGAGAGAGAGGGGATCCTCCTCCGGGACGAAGAGATCCTGGCGGAGACCGTCTACCGGAGCGACCGCATCAAGAAGGAGATCGTGGAGGAGGACCCCAGGGAGGAGGGTATCCGAAGGCTCCTTAATTTCGGGCATACCCTGGGACATGCGATCGAGAGCTGCTCTGACTTTCAGTACAGCCACGGGCAGTGCGTTGCCTTCGGATCTCTCCTTGCGGAGAGGATCTCCGCTGCCCTGAGCCCGGAGGAGGAGAGAGAGCTTATGGACTGGATGGAGGCGGTCGGGCTTTCCGTCAAGCTCCGCAGGATGGATATCGGAGAGATCCTCTCCTCCGTAAAAAAGGACAAGAAGATGGACGGGGGAAGGATTCGCTTCATACTGCTTCGCCGGATCGGGGAAGCCTATATTGAGAACGGACTCAGCGAAGAGAGAATGAGGGAAGCCCTTCTCTCTTTGATGGGAGAGGGATCCTCTCTCTGAGGCATTCCCGGAAAAACTCGTCTTTAAGAAAGGAAAAGCATGCTTTTAAAGAAAAAGGGAATTTCTTTTTCCCTCATGGCGCTTCTTTTGATCGCCCTGGATCAGCTCACGAAGGGACTTGCGAAAGGCAGCCTTTCTTCCGGGAGAGAGATCCCGATTCTCCCGCATGTGCTGGAGCTTCTCTATGTGCAGAATGAGGGGGCGGCCTTCGGCGTCCTGAGCGGCCAGAGGATGCTTTTTTTCATCATCACCGTTCTGGTGCTCTCTGTGATTGTCTGCCTGATTCGGCGTCTTCCCGAAAAAAGACGTTATTTTCCTCTATTTCTGAGCTCCCTCCTCATCTTTTCCGGAGCCATCGGAAACTTTATCGACCGCATGAGAAACGGATATGTGGTCGATTTCATCTATTTCATGCCGATCAATTTCCCGGTCTTTAATGTCGCGGACATCTACGTCACGAGCGGCTGCGCGCTCATGATCTATCTCTTCCTTTTCGTCTACAGAGATGAGGACTTTCATTTTCTGAGAAGAAAGAAAGGGGGAAAATGACGGGGACGGAAAGCATCAGGGTGGAGGCGGAGTGCGCCGGGGAGCGGCTGGACCGCTATCTTTCCAAACGCCCGGAGCTTTCTCTGAGCAGAAGCTATGCGGAGCGCCTGATCGGGGAGGGAAGAGTGCTCCTGGACGGGCAGGCCGAAAAGCCGTCCAAGAGGCTGCGCGGGGGAGAGCAGATCTCCATCTGCTTCCCGGAGGAAAAGCCGACGGAGATTTGCGCAGAGGAGATTCCCCTGGACATTGTCTATGAGGACAGCGAGCTTTTGCTCGTCAATAAGCCAAAGGGAATGGTGGTGCACCCCGCGCCGGGACACAGCGGCGGGACACTGGTCAATGCACTGCTCGGGCGCCCGGGGCCGGAGCTTTCCTCCATCAACGGCGTGCTTCGTCCCGGGATCGTTCACCGGATCGACAGGGATACGACGGGACTTCTCTTGGTATGCAAGACGGACAGAGCGCACCGCGCCCTGGCGGAGCAGCTCAAGGAGCATACGATCACGAGGCGCTACCATGCGATTCTATGCGGGAGAATGCGGGAGGATGAAGGGAAGGTGGATGCCCCGATCGGGAGGAGCCGGAGGGATCGGAAGAAGCAGGCGATCGACTGGGAGAGAGGGCGAGAAGCCGTGACGCATTACAGGGTGCTGGAGCGCTTTTCGGAATACACACTGGTCGAATGCCGCCTGGAGACGGGAAGAACGCATCAGATCCGCGTTCACATGGCGAGCATAGGGCATCCTGTGCTGGGGGACGAGGTCTATGGCCCGAGGCACTGCCCCTTCCGCCTGGAGGGACAGTGTCTCCATGCGAAGCTGCTCGGCTTCGTCCATCCTGTGAGTGGAAAATACATGGAATTTGATTCGGAATATCCGGCTTATTTTGAGGAGCTCTTGCAAAAGCTCAGGAGGATGTCATGAGTCTGGGAAAGTGGAATAAGGGGAAAAAGCTTTGGCGCATTCTTCGAAGCCAGAGGACGATGGCGGCTCTGATGAGTGCCTTCGGGCTTCTCTCCGGTCTTTTTTCCAGGGCCTATCCGCCGATTTCCGCTTCCCCCGTATCCCCTTCGTTTTCCTCGGAGAACGAGGCAGAGCTTCCGCCGGAGAGCTCGGCCGCGGAGGAGACGGCGGGAGAGCCCGCCCCGGAGGACCCCGGCTTTCAGGCCGCGATGGACAAGCTGAATCTCGCCTATCTCTACCCGGAGGGGGCGGATCAGTCGGATGTTCTGAACTCCTACGCGGGGAAGGTCTACCGAAAGCTTATGACCGAGGATTCCCGCTATATCGCGGAGATCTATGAGCTCGCCGGCATCAGTCCGCTCAACATGGCAAAGCGGCTCTCCATCCCAAGCGGAAGGGTGCTCGGAAAATACAATCCGACGGCAGGGCAGAACCGGGATAAGCCGGACAGCTGGTTTGTGCCGAATTTTAAGAATGTGAATTTCAGCTTTTACGACGGCGACGGGAACCGGGTGAATGAATTCTCCAATGTGAAGGATATCATGGCCCTTGCCAGTGTCTACTGCTACCAGCACGATTACCGGGACTATCAGAGCTTTGAGAGAATCTGCAATGAGCTCTATGAGAAGTCGCGCTCCTACAAGGTATCCATCGGGGCAGTATACTATGACAAGGGCTGCATCCACCGCTCCGCCAAAGAAGAGGGGGAGGAAGCCGAGCAGGATGCCGCGAGGGATGCGGAGGAGAGGAAGAAGCTCAGGAACGCGACGGAGAGGGCAGAGGGAGTCTCCGGAGCGCAGTCCGAATCGGGAGAGGCGTCGGAGTATGAGTCCGCTTCGGATTCCCAGAGCAGGCCGACGCTTGGCTCCGAGGAGATCATCTCGAAGGACGGACAGGAGTACAGAGTTCAGTTCGGAGAGACGGATGCGGAGGGGCGGAGATCGATCCACTTCCTCCCGAATAACGGAGGCTCCTCCTCCGCTGCAGGATCGGAGAGCGCGCAGTCGGGAGATATGAAATCGAGCTCGGAGTCCGGGAGCGGAAGCGGTACCTCCTCCGCAGCTTCCCCCGAAAGCACGGGGAAACTGAATTCCGAGAGCCGGTCTCAAAGCGCCGCAAAGGATGGGGGGAACGGAGCGGAGAGCTCTTCCTCTTCCTCTCCATCGTCAAAGGCAGAGAGCTCCTCCGCCGCGAAGCCATCCAGCTCCGCCGCAAAGACAGAGAGCGCAAGCTCCGGAGCCGGGAAGTCAGGGACGACAGAAAATGATGTCATGGTGCTCGGCATGGGCGGAGCAGTGAGACTCTCCGCGCGGGGAGGTCTTCCGAAGGCTCGCTCTCTTATCCGCAGCGGGGAGGGAAGAAGAGGGAAAGAGTCGAAAGTCCGCCTTATGGCGGAGAGTCAGACCCAGAGCTCGGAGAGCACAAAGCAGGAGGAAGGCTCGAAGCAGACAGAGAGCACAAGGCAGACGGAGAGCGCAAAGCAGACAGAGAGCGCGAGGCAGACGGAGAGCACAAAGCAGGAGGAGGGCTCGAAGCAGACAGAGAGCACAAAGCAGACAGAGAGCACAAAGCAGACAGAGAGCTCGAAGCAGACGGAAAGTACAAAGCAGACAGATGGCTCCAAACAGGCGGAGAGCACAAGAGGGGCGGAGAGCAGGAAGGCGCCGGAGAGCGAGCGCACTTCCTCCGGGGCAAAGAGTGAAACGCCGGCGACGGATGATCCGAACAGCAAAAACTACTGTCCGGGCCATGTGGATCTCTATGTGAGCGTGACCATACGCGGCTTCTCCGATAAGAACGGCCTCAGGAGCATTGATATTTCCGCAGATGACGCGATGGAAAAGTCGGACCGGGAAAACGCTTCTCCCGCCTGGCAGGGCTGGAGCGAGGAGGAGATCGGCGCCGCGGAGAAGATGATCGCGGAGGACTGGTATCAAAGCTATGGGCTCAGCATCTCCACCCTTGATCCGAAGGCGCCGCTCACCGGGGAGGAGATCTCCTCCTATCTCTCCAAGCTTCCGGATACGGTGAGTGACAGGAGGAAGGCTTTGATCAGAACGGCTCTCGATTCTGTCGGGAAGATCCCCTATTACTGGGGGGGCAAGGCCTCCTGCCAGGGTTTTGAGGGGAATCACTTCGGCGCTCCGGTCGGAGCCGATTACCGCGGGAGAATTCTTCGGGGGCTGGACTGCTCCGGCTGGGTGCAGTGGGTCTACTGGACAGCGCTCGGCATGGATCTAAACCGTGTCTCCAGCACCTCGGAGCTTGTCGGGATGGGGACAAAGATCAACCGCTCGGATCTTATGCCCGGGGACATCATCATCCGGACCGGGGCGGACAGCCATGTCGTCATGTTCCTGGAGTGGAGCAAGAACGGCAATATGATCGCGATACATGAAAATTCCACGGGAAACAATGTCTCCGTCGGAGAGGTCAGCGCGAACTATCCCTACTACCGAAGGCTCGTGGACTAAGCCAGAGAAACGGCAGGACGGAATGCCGCAGCCTGATAAGTGAGATTTTGTGAAGGACCAAAATCCACCGGACCCCTCGGAGTGGAAATAAGCTTCAGGATAGAGAAGGAACTAAAATTTCGGAAAGGGATTGACAGAGAAGGGGATCACTGCTATGTTATAACGGTATGCCGCTTAGCGAGGTTCAAGCAGACACGGGGTCTCACCAAAGCTAGCGAGAGAAGAACAGGAGGTACCCTCGGAATGTACGCAGTGATTCTTACCGGCGGAAAGCAGTACAAGGTCAGCGAAGGCGACGTGATCCGCGTGGAAAAGCTTGAGGTCGAAGAAGGAGAGAAGATCAGCTTCGATCAGGTGCTTTTATTGAACGACGGCAGCCTGAAGCTCGGAAAGCCCTATGTGGAAGGCGCCAAGGTCTCCGGGACCGTGACAAAGAACGGCAAGGGGAAGAAGATCGTCGTCTACCGCTATAAGAGAAAGACCGGTTATCACAAGAAGAACGGACACAGGCAGCTCTTCACGGAGGTGAAGATCGATTCGATCGCCTGATCGGTTTCCAGATGGAGGGAAGGGAATATGGCTCATCATAAGGGTATGGGCTCTACCAAAAACGGTAGAGATTCGAATTCGAAGAGACTTGGTGCAAAGAGAGCGGACGGCCAGTTCGTCAAGGCGGGCAATGTGCTCTACAGGCAGAATGGAACCAGAATTCATCCGGGACAGAATGTCGGTCTTGGAAACGATTTTACGCTTTTCGCAAAGGTCGACGGAGTCGTCAGATTCGGAAGACTCGGGAGAGACCGGAAGCAGGTTTCCGTTCTTCCGAAGGAAGCAAGCTAGGACCTGATTCTGCGGCCCCATGCCGGTTTTTCCGGCGTGGGGTCTTTTCTGTTAGTGATAATCTTAATCCCCGTCGAGCAGCGAAATGCGAGGCAAGCTTGCCTGCGGCCGCCTTTTCTACCGTCTTTGTCCGCCCGGCACAGGACGCTCTCGCTCCGACTGCCGCATCCAACGGCGCGTAAGCGCAGAAGTCTGCCATCAGGCAGACTCGGAGCGTCCTTGACCACTTCTCGAAGAGAAGTGTCTCCCGAAGGGAGATCGGCTGATGCCTCCCGGGCGAAGCCGAGTCCTTAAGCGCCGGGGCGGCAGACGGCCTGAGCGCGGACAGACAAAGGCGGCAGGGCGGCATAGCGATAGCCTTCCGGTGTGAATATCTGCCGGCGGCACGGGAGCTCTTTGCAGCGCGGTGTTGCGCTATGCTGCGCGGTTTGCAATGTAAGGCGGGGAAGGGCGGATTAAGCGGATCCCAGGGAGGAAAAATGTTTGCCGATACTGCGAAAATTTTTGTAAAGAGCGGAAAGGGAGGGGACGGCCATGTTTCCTTTCGGAGAGAGCTCTATGTGCCCGCCGGCGGGCCCGACGGGGGAGATGGCGGAAAGGGCGGAGACATCATATTTGAGGTGGATTCCGGCCTCAACACGCTGGAGGATTTCCGGCATAAAAGGAAATATACCGCGGAGCCCGGCCGGGAGGGCGGCGGAAAGAGGATGCACGGGAGGAGCGGGAGAGATCTCGTGATCCGCGTCCCGGAGGGGACGATACTTCGAGAGGATGAGTCGGGAAAGATCATCGCGGATATGAGCGGGGAAAACAGGAGACTTCTTCTCTTAAGAGGCGGGAAGGGCGGACTCGGCAATATGCATTTTGCGACGCCCGCCATGCAGGCTCCGAAATATGCGCAGCCGGGGCAGGATTCGCGGGAGCTTTGGCTGCGGCTTGAGCTTCGCGTGATCGCGGATGTGGGGCTTTTGGGTTTTCCCAATGCGGGGAAGTCCTCTCTCCTTTCCATGTGCTCCAATGCCCGGCCTGAGATCGCGAATTATCATTTCACGACGCTCACGCCGCAGCTTGGCGTCGTCGGACTTAGGGGGGACAGAAGCTTTGTGATGGCGGATATCCCCGGACTCATCGAGGGAGCTTCGGAGGGAGTCGGCCTCGGATACCAGTTTCTCCGGCATATTGAGCGCTGCCGTGTCTTGATCCATGTCGTGGATCTCGCCGGCACGGAGGGGAGGGATCCCGCAGCGGATATCGAGACGCTTCGGAGGGAGCTGAGAAGCTATGATGAGCATCTCCTGGAGCGCCCCATGCTGATCGCGGCGAATAAGGTCGATCTCCTCTCGGCGGAGGAGGAGAGGGAGCGCCTCGATATCCTCCGGGAAAAATACGGGGATCGGATGGAGGTCTTGCCGATCTCCGCGGCGGCGAATACCGGGATCGGGGAGCTCCTGGAGGCGGCCTGGAGGCTTCTTGAGAGGGCCGGAAGAGAGAGAAGGGTCTATGAGAGTGAGTTTGACCTCTCTTCGATCGGAAATGAGGAGCTGCTCCCGCTGGAGTATGGAAATCCGAAGCCGGGATTTTTCACGGTGGAGGGCCCGAAGATCGAGAAGATGCTCGGCTATACCAATCTGGAGTCCGAGAAGGGCTTTGCCTTCTTCCAGCGCTTTATGGAGGAGCAGGGAATCATCAAGAGACTGAAGCGGATGGGACTAAAGGAAGGGGACAGTATCCGGATCTACGGGCACGAGTTTGAATATCTGGACAGCGAGGGGGATGATTTCCCCGCATCCGAGAAGGAGGAGGAATGAAATATATCAAAAGCAGCAAGCACCGGGCGCTTTTAAAGAGTGCCGCGATGGGATTGTCCCCGGCTCTTTCAATCGGAAAAAATTCGCTGACTGCGGAATTTATCCAGTCGATCTCCGAAAATATCGAAAAGAATGAGCTGATCAAGATCCAGATTCTGAAAAACTGTGAGGATGATCCGATGGAGCTCGCGGAGACGCTGGCAGAGCGCTCTCATTCCGAAATTGTGCAGCTGATCGGGAGAAAGATCGTGCTGTATAAGCCTGCGAAGGAGGAGAAGAACAGAAAGTATGAGGCTGGAACAGGGAGAAGCTGAGGAGGGGAGAAGAGGGACGGGCATCCTCGGAGGAAGCTTTGATCCGATTCACAATGCGCATCTTCGCCTCGCGGACTGCGCGCTCAAGGAGCTCAGACTTTCGGAGATCTGCTTCCTTCCGGCCGCGCATCCCTATCTCCATAAGCATAAGGACATCAGCCCCTTCGAGATCCGCGCGGAAATGACGAGGCTTGCGATCCGCGGACGCCGGGACTTCCGTCTTTCTCTCATGGAGGGGGAGAGGGAGGGCCCCAGCTATACTGTGGATACGCTTCGAATCCTCCGGGAGCGCTGCCCGGGGGAGAGCTTTACGCTGATCATCGGGGCGGATCAGCTCTACGAGCTTGAGAACTGGCATGAGCCTTCCCTTCTCTTTCGTCTTTCGGAGATCGCCGCGGCGAGGCGGGATTCCGGGAGGAGGGAGAGAAGTCTTTCGGAGCAGGCGGAGTACCTGAGGGGAAGGTACGGCGCGAGAATTCACCTCCTTTCTATGGAGGAAACAGAGATCTCCAGCAGCAGGATCCGGGAGATGGTCCGAAGGGGGGAGGACATCTCCGGCCTGGTGCCGGAAAGCGTCCTTTGCTATATCCGGGAAAAGGGGCTTTGGAGGAGCTGAGCTTTCTGTTTCCTGAGACAGGGGCAGGATAAGGGAATTCTGTGTACAGAGCCGTAGAGCTGTGGTACACTGGATGCAATGAAACGGCCTGTCAGGGGCGATTTCGGATCTCCAGGGATCGAATCAGAAGGGAGGAGTATGAGTTTTTGTCCAAATTGTGGAAAAGAAATGAAGATGGGGGCGAAGTTCTGCCCTTATTGCGGGGAGAAGCTTCCTGCGTCTTCGGGGAATGCGGCGCTCCCTGCTTCTGAAGAGAGGAGCAAGGGAGAGGGGAGCACTTCCGCTCCGCTGACAAGCGAAGGGAGCATTGCCTCCGAAAAGGAGAGCGCTTCTGTTTCTCTGGCAGGCGGGGAGAGCGATTCTTTTGAAAAGGGCGCTGAGGAGAGAACGGAAAAGGAGAACGCGTCTGCTCCGCTTGCAGGCGGGGAGGGCATTGCCTCGGAAGAGGGCGTTGAGGGAGGACCGAAGGAGGAGAGCGTTTCCGCTCCGCTGGTAAGCGGAGAGGGCGCTGCCTCCGAGAAGGAGAGCGTTGCTGCTCCCGTGACAGGTGAAGAGAGCACTTCTTCCGAAAAGGATGCTGAGGCAGGATCGGAAGAGGAGAGCGTTTCCGCTCCTTTGACAGGCGAAGAGAGTGCTTCTTCCGAAGAGGGTACTTTCACTCTGGTGACAGGAAATGAGAGCACTTCTTCCGAAAGAGGCAGTGAGGAAGGATCGAAGGAGGAGAGCAGCTCCGCTATAGTGACAAGCGGAGGGAGCATCGCCGGAGAGCTGCAGGGGACCGTGTCCTCCGGAGCGTGGAATCCTCAGAGCAGGCCGGAGGAGGGATATCACTACACTGTGGAGGAGCCGAAGAAGAAGGGCATAAATCTCCTCCTGATCGGCCTCCTCGCCATCATCGGCATTTTCCTGATCGCCTTCTTCGCCTTTGGCGCGAATACTCTGTTCCGGGGCGGCGGGGGCGCGAAGAAGCAGTTTGTAAACCTCCAAAAGCAGCTCTTCCTGGAAAAGTCCGAGGGGCTTCGGAAGCTTGGCTTTTTTGACATCGACAGGGATTTTTCCACGGATCTTACGATTACGGCTTCCGTCGATGGAAGCGCTGCGGCGGATGAGATCAATCAGCAGCTCGAGGACTCCTCCGTTGTCATGAAGCTCGATACATCGGAGAAGAGGACGCTCTTTGATTTAAGGCTGAATTACATGGGCTCTGATATCCTGAAGCTTTTCACAAGCTATGATAGTGAAAAGGGGAAGGTCGGATTCTATCTTCCGGATGCGGATGAGAATTATTATGTCGCCGATCTTAAGACGCTCTACCAGAATATGACGGACGAGGAGATCGAGCTTCCGGACGAGAAGAAGGTGAAGGAGAATCGGAAAGAGGCTCTGAAGATCTATAACCGGTATTTTGATCTTGTCACTTCTATGATTAACAAAAAGAATCTGAAGCTCAGCCGGGAGGAGGTCAGTCTGGAGAGGCTGGGAGAGCATTTTAAGGGAAAGGTCTATACCTTCCGCCCGGATGCGGAGGAGATGAGGACGATGCTCCGGGAGCTTGCGGATAAGATGGAGGATGATGAAGAGCTCAGCGACTTCCTGAAGAAGATGAACCAGGAGAATATGCTTGGCTTTACAGGACAGAAAAAGAGTGACAAGGATATTGAGAGGATGATCCGGGACGGCGCGGACGAGATCCGGGAGAAGGCGGATGAGTACTCGAAGGAGCTGGAGAGTGAGGATCTGAGCTGGGTCGTCGCGACGGAGAAGGGAAAGGTCAGACTCATCCGGATCGAATCAAAGAGCGGGAGCCTGAGCTATGAGAGAGGGAAGGATGGAGACGGAAAGATCACGGAGTGCCTGAGCAGAAGTGATGCCTCCGGTACCGTCGTACTGGAGAACAGCTACCGCGTGAAGGGGAAGAACTATGAGGGAAAGATCAGTCTGGAGGGACCCGGGGTCCCGCCCCGGGCGGCTCTTGTCTATGATTTTGACAGCGGAAAGCACTCCGTCTTCCTCCCGTACGGGGATTACGAGCTTCGGGGCATGGATGATCTGGATTTAAGCTTAAGAGTAGAGGAGGGAGAGAAGGGAAGCAGCCTGCACACCTTCAGCCTGGACGGTCTGGAGTCCCTTTCTCTTCCGCTGAGCGGGGCAGAGCTCAGGATTCAATCGACGGACAAGAGTACGGCAGAGCTCCCAAAGAAGGAGGAGACCGACATCAGCGGGTATTCGAAGGAGGAGCTCGCGCAGCTCGCCGAGCAGATCGCCGGGAAGCTTGAGGGGGTTTTGCAGTCCGCTATGGACGGCGATCTCTCCCAGGGATAGAGCGTGGAGGAGCTTCTGGAGATCCGGGACCTTAGGAAGGGATACCGCGGGAAGTGCCGGAAGGGAGGAGAAGACAGGGCGGTGCTGTCCGGGCTGTCTCTCCGTCTTTTCCGGGGGGAAATCCTGGGAATACGGGGGAGAAACGGGGCGGGGAAGAGCACGCTGCTCCAGATCATAGCCGCCGTGAGGAAGCCGGACAGCGGAGAGCTTCTCTACCGGGGAGCGGAGAAGCGGGGGATTTCCTATCTCCCGCAGGAGCTCTCTCTCTATGAGGAGCTCACGGTCTCGGAAAATCTGCACTTCTATGGGGCGGCGCTCTCTCTCCGGGCGGAGCAGATCCGGCCGAGATGCCGCTGGCTGCTCGAACGGCTCGGACTTTCGGGGAGAGAGAAAAATCTTGTGTCGGAGCTCTCCGGCGGCATGAAGCGGAGAGTTCACCTCGCCAGCGCTCTTATGGGGACGCCGGAGCTTCTGCTCCTCGATGAGCCGACCGTCGGAAGCGATGATGAGTCCGCGGAACGGATTCTGGCTCTCATCCGGCATTTCCGGGAGCGCGGAAGCGCAGTAATTATGACGAGCCATCGAAGCGGAGAGCTGGATGAGCTCTGCGACAGGGTGATGACGCTGGAGAGCGGGAGGCTCTTAGAGGCGTAGTCACGCTGCCGAATGGATGTCTTTGGAATAGGGGCGGATTTTCTGCCGCCCTCTGAGAAACGCGCCGAATATTCCCTTGGGAGTATGGCGCGTTTCCTTGAGAGAAGGGAGAAGAGGATGACGATACTTGTGAGCGGAGGGGCCGGCTATATCGGAACGCATACCTGCGTAGAGCTTCTTCAGAGAGATTATAAGGTGATTATCCTGGACAATCTCTATAATTCCAGTGAGAAGGCGGTGGAGAGAATCCGTGAGATCACGGGGAAAGTGGTGAAATTCTACCGGGTCGATATGCGGGACAAGGAGGGGGTGGAGAGGGTCTTTCAGGAGAATCCGGATATTTCGGCGCTGATCCATTTCGCGGGGCTGAAGGCCGTCGGGGAATCTGTGAGAAAGCCGATGGAATATTATGAGACGAACATCGGGGGGCTTTTGAATCTCACGGATGCGATGCAGAGGCATGGGTGCAGGAACATCATTTTTTCCTCCTCCGCGACGGTCTATGGGGATCCCGCCGAGATTCCGATTACGGAAAGCTGTCCGAAGGGGCTCTGTACCAATCCCTACGGCTGGACGAAGTGGATGCAGGAGCAGATCCTCACGGATATCCACACGGCAGATCCGGAGTGGAATGTGATTCTTCTCCGCTACTTTAATCCGATCGGGGCCCATCGCTCCGGGCTGATCGGAGAGGACCCGAAGGGGATTCCGAATAATCTCCTCCCCTATGTCTCTCAGGTCGCGATCGGAAGACTGCCGAAGATCCAGGTCTTCGGGGCGGATTATCCGACGCCGGACGGGAGCGGGGTCCGGGACTATATCCATGTCGTGGATCTCGCAAGGGGCCATGTCCATGCGCTGGAACGTCTTAAGAAGAAGGATGGAGTCTTTGTGTGCAATCTCGGGACCGGCAGGGGCTACTCCGTTTTCGAGGTGATCCGCGCCTTTGAGAAGGCCTGCGGGAAGGAACTTCCCTATGAGATAAAGCCCAGGAGGGAGGGGGATATCGCGGTATGCTATTCGAGCCCCGAAAAGGCGCTTCGGGAGCTGGGATGGAAGGCGGAGTTCGATCTCGACGCGATGTGCCGGGACTCCTGGAACTGGCAGAAGAAAAATCCGAACGGCTATCAGGATCCGAAAAAGGACTGAGGCGAGGGGCATGGAGCAGAAAAACTCTTGAAAAAGAAAACAGATGTATGCTATTATAGCCGCCGAAAGAGAAACTTGAGATGGAGGGCGAGGGATTTTCATGGCAGAGAAGTACAATGCGGACAGTATCACCGTGCTGGAGGGGCTCGAGGCCGTGCGGAGGAGGCCGGGGATGTATATCGGCTCCGTCGGCACAAAGGGCCTGAACCACCTGATCTATGAGATCCTGGACAATTCCGTGGATGAGCATCTCGCGGGGTACTGCACGGAAATCTGGGTCACGCTGGATCCGGACGGCTCCTGCACGGTCCGGGACAACGGCCGCGGCATCCCTGTGGGGATTCATAAAAAGGGGGTCTCCGCGGAGCGGGTCGTGATGACGACTCTCCATGCGGGCGGGAAGTTCAACGCCTCCTCCTACAAGATTTCCGGAGGCTTGCACGGCGTGGGCTCCTCCGTCGTGAATGCGCTTTCCTCCTATATGCGGATCCGTGTCTTCCAGGATGGGAAAATCTATGAGGATGAGTACAGCCGCGGCATCCCGACGAAGGAGCTTTCGGACGGCATGCCGCCTGTGATCGGAAAGACCAGGGAGAAGGGGACGGAGATCCGTTTCATCCCGGATCCGGAGATCTTTGAGAAGACGCAGTTTCGGGCGGAGTGGCTGATGTCCAGGCTCCATGAGACCGCCTATCTGAACCCGGAGCTGAGCATCCACTACTGTGACAGGAGGGGAGAGGAGGAGATCCTCGCCGACTACCACGAACCGGAGGGACTCAGGGCCTTCGTCAGAGATCTCGACCGGGACTGCGGAGAGGCCGTGAGTCCGGAGATTTACTTCCGGGGAAGGGCGGAGAACACGGAGCTTGAGTGCTGTATTCAGTTCACGGACTCCTTTGAGGAGAATATCCTCGGCTTCTGCAATGATATCTACACCCAGGAGGGCGGGACGCATATCGTCGGCTTTAAGACGAAATTCACGCAGCTCATCAACGGCTATGCCAGGGAGCTCGGACTTTTGAAGGAGAAGGATCCGAACTTTACGGGGGCGGATACCCGAAACGGCATGACCGCCGTCATTGCGCTGAAGTATCCGGAGCCGATCTTTGAGGGACAGACGAAGACCAAGCTTGCGAGTCTGGACGCGGCAAAGCATGTCGCCGCCATCGCAGGGGAGGAGCTCTCGCATTATTTCGACCGGAATATCGAGGTCGTAAAGGCGATCATCGGCTGCGCAGAAAAGTCCGCGAGGATACGGAGGCAGGAGGAGAAGGCCAAGACCAATCTCCTCTCGAAATCGAAGTACAGCTTTGATTCCAACGGAAAGCTCGCAAACTGCATCTCCAGGGAGCCGGAGAACTGCGAGATCTTCATCGTGGAGGGGGACTCCGCCGGGGGCTCCGCGAAGAGCTCGAGGGATCGGAATACGCAGGCAATCCTGCCGCTTCGGGGAAAGATCCTGAATGTCGAAAAGGCCTCCATCGACAAGGTACTCGCGAACGCGGAGATCAAGACGATGATCAATGCCTTCGGCTGCGGCTTCTCGGAGGGCTACGGAAATGACTTCGACATTTCAAAGCTCCGCTACCATAAGATCATCCTGATGACCGATGCCGATGTGGACGGCAGCCACATCGATACGCTGCTTTTGACCTTTTTCTATCGCTTCATGCCGGATCTCATCCGGGAGGGACATGTCTATGTCTCCATGCCGCCCCTTTATCTCGCGACACCCAGTGCGAAGAAGGAGAAGGCGGAGTACCTCTACGACGACAAGGCCCTGCTTCGCTACCGGGAGAAGCATCGCGAGGGGAGCTATGAGATCAAGCGCTTCAAGGGTCTTGGGGAGATGGATCCCTCAGAGCTTTGGGAGACGACGCTCAATCCGGAGAACCGGGTCTTAAAGCGCGTGGAGATCGAGGACGCGCGGCTCGCCTCCGAGGTGACGGGAATGCTGATGGGCACGGAGGTCGGACCGAGGCGGGAATTTATTTATGAGCATGCGAGAGAGGCGACGATTGACGCCTAAGCCCGGGACAGGAGAGAGGATATGGCAGAAAAGATATTGACGACGGAATTTTCGGAGGAGATGCAGAAATCCTATCTGGATTATTCCATGAGCGTCATCACCTCCCGCGCGGTGCCGGACATCCGGGACGGCTTAAAGCCGGTGCAGAGGCGGGTGCTCTACGATATGAATGAGCTGCACGTCCACAGCGACCGTCCGACTCTGAAATCCGCCAGGATCTGCGGCGACACCATGGGAAAATATCATCCCCACGGCGACGCCTCGATCTATGAGACTCTCGTGGTGCTCGCGCAGGACTTTAAGAGGATGCAGCCCCTCGTCCAGGGGCAGGGAAACTTCGGCTCCATCGAGGGGGATTCCGCGGCTGCGCCGAGATATACGGAGGCGAGGCTGCAGCGCTTCACGGATGAGGTGATGCTTCGGGATCTGGAGACGACGGTCCCCTTTCAGCCCAATTACGATGAGAAGCTCCGGGAGCCGGAGGTGCTCCCCGCGAGAATCCCCTATTTTCTTCTGAACGGCTCGGAGGGGATCGCGGTCGGCATGACGACCTCCGCCCCCTCGCATAATCTCTCGGAGATCATCGATCTCGTACTGGCCTATCTTAAGAATCCCGCGATGGAGACCCGGGAGATGCTCCATTACCTTCCGGGGCCGGACTTTCCGACAGGGGGCATCATCGCAAACCGCTCGGAGCTTCTCGACATCTACCGGACGGGGAGCGGGAAGCTCAAGCTCCGGGGGAAGCTCGTCTTTGAGAAGAGGAAGGGGAGGAGCGATAAGGACAAGCTGATCGTCACGGAGATCCCCTATACGATGATCGGCCAGGGCATCATGAAATTCATGCAGGACACGGCGGCCCTCGTGGAGGAGAAGAAGCTCCCGGAGATCACGGATATCTCGAATCAGTCCGATAAGGACGGCATCCGGATCGTCCTCGAGCTAAAGAGCGGTGCGGATATTGACAGGATCACGAATATCCTCTATAAGAAGACGAAGCTTGAGGACAGCTTTGGCGTAAACATGCTCGCCATCGTAAAGGGGAGGCCGGAGGTTCTGTCCCTTCGGGGGATACTCCGGGAATATCTCAGCTTTCAGTACCAGCTGATCGAGCAAAAGTACCAAAAGCTTCTCGAAAAGGAGCTCCTTCGAAAGGAGATCCAGGAGGGATTGATCCGGGCGGTCGACTGCATCGACGCGATTATCGCGCTCCTTCGGAGCTCACAGAAGCAGGAGGAGGCGAAGAAGGCACTGATGGGCGAGGGCTCGGAGGGGATTCGCCTCCGGGAGAGGGACCGGGAATACCGGGAGCAGATCCGCGGCTTTTGCTTTACGGAGCGCCAGGCGCAGGCGATCCTGGACATGAAGCTCTCCAAGCTGATCGGGCTTGAGCTTTTGGCACTCCAGAGGGAGTATCGGGAGAGCCTGAAAAGCATCAAGGAGTACCGGGGGATCCTGAGCTCGAGGGAGAGGGCCAATGAGCTTCTCGCGCAGGAGCTTTCCGAGATTCGGGAGCGCTATTTTGTCCCGAGAAGGACTCTCCTTGAGGACGGGAAGGATGCGGTCTATGACGAGTCCGCCGTGGAGGAGATGCAGGTCGTCTATGTACAGGACCGCTTCGGCTATGTGAAGCTTCTCGATGAGACGGTCTATCAGAGAAATCAGGAGGCGCTTCTCTCCGAGAGCCGCTTCCTGATCCCCTGCAAAAACACGGACCGCATTCTCCTGTTCACAGATCAGGGGAGACTCCATCAGATCCGACTCCTCGATGTGCCGCTCGGGAAATTCCGGGACAAGGGAGTGCCGATCGACAATATCAGTAAGTATTCCGCTTCCGAGGAGGAAATCCTCTTCGCAGCGGCAAAGACGGAGCTGTCCGGAAAGGAGCTTCTCTTTGTCAGTCAGATGGGTCTTGCAAAGCGAGTTCCCTCGGAGGAATTCGACACCGCAAACCGCCTTGTCTCTGCGACGAAGCTGCAGGAGGGAGACCGCGTGGCGTCCGTCCTTTCCGTTCCGGGAGAGAGCGAAGAGGATCTCGTTCTTCAATCGGAGGCCTCCTATTTCCTTCGCTTCCCGATCAAGGAGCTGCCTCTCCAGAAGAAAAATGCGAAGGGGGTGCTCTCCATGAAGCTCGGGAGAGGCGACAGGATCCGCTCGGCCCTCTTGATCGCCCCGGGGTCTGAGAGGCTTTCCACGGAAAAGGGAGAGCTCATGCTGAGCCGCTTAAAACAGAGCCACAGGGGGGGAAGAGGGACAAAGCACTGAGAGCGGGAACACGCTCGGCGCCTGGGAGTATGAGTCTTCGGACTTCTTGTGAAAGGATAGGGAAATACCATGGAAAAATTCAAGGTAGGAATTCTCGGTGCGACCGGCATGGTGGGACAGCGCTTCGCCGCCCTGCTCGCGGATCACCCCTGGTTTGAGATCAAGGTCCTCGCGGCCTCCCCGCGCTCTGCGGGAAGCCGCTATGGAGACGCAGTGCGGGACCGCTGGAAGCTTGAGCTTCCGATGCCGGAGAAGCTCGGGGATTTTATATTAAAGGATGTGTCCCGGGTCTCGGAGCTCGCCCCGGAGCTGGACCTGGTCTTTTCCGCGGTCGATATGAAGAAGGAGGAGATCCGAAGGATAGAGGAGGATTATGCGAGGGCGGAGGTCCCCGTCATCTCCAATAATTCCGCGCACCGCTGGACGGAGGATGTCCCGATGGTGGTCCCGGAGTTAAACCCGGAGCACTATAGGATTATCGAAGCGCAGAGGAGGCGGCTTGGCACAGAGCGGGGCTTTATCGCGGTGAAGCCGAACTGCTCCATCCAGTCCTATACGCCGGCGATCTTTGCCTGGAGGGAATTCGAGCCCTATGAGCTGGTCGTCACGACCTATCAGGCGATTTCCGGCGCCGGAAAGACCTTCGAAAGCTGGCCGGAGATGCGGGGGAACATCATCCCCTATATCGGGGGGGAGGAGGAAAAGTCAGAGCTTGAGCCGCTTCGGATCTTCGGGAGAATCGAAGGCGGGAAAATCGTCCCCGCTGAGTCTCCAAAGATCAGCTCCCAGTGCATCCGGGTTCCGATTCTGAACGGACATACGGCCGCTGTATTTGTGAACTTCCGAAAGAAGGTCACAAAGGAAGAGCTCATCGAGAAGCTGCAGAGCTACCGGGGGCTTCCCCAGGAATATGCGCTCCCCAGCGCTCCGAAGCAGTTCATCCGCTACCTTACGGAGGAGGACCGGCCGCAGGTCAAAAAGGATGTCGACTTTGAAGGGGGAATGGGCATCTCGATCGGAAGACTTCGGGAGGACAGGCTCTACGACTGGAAGTTTGTGGGGCTCAGTCACAACACGCTCCGCGGCGCGGCGGGAGGCGGCGTGGAGTCCGCGGAGATGCTGGTAAAGCTCGGATATATCCAAAAAAGATAAGCTCGGGGAGAAGGAATGAGCCGAGCATCAAAAAAATCGGAAGAGCTCGGGAAATTCCCGAAAGAGCCTGAGGAATTTTCGGAAAAGCTCGAAAAATCTCCGGAAGGAAAGAGCCCGGGAAATCTCCGGAGAAGCCCGGGGAATTTACGGGAGAACGGGGGCGAGAGATCCCAAAAGAGCGCGGAGAAATCCCCGCGCTCTTGGATCCTTTACGGATTGTGCCTAAGAGGCAGCGTTGAGGATCGCCCCGAGAAGACCGTAGCTTAGAAGAGACATGATCAGCGATGCGAGCATTACGCCGCAGAGGATCGCAAGAAATGCCTTTTTCCGCTTCATCCTGAGGATGCCGGCGGCAAGGGCGCCGGTCCAGGCTCCGGTTCCGGGGAGAGGGATGCCCACAAAGAGTACCAGACCCCAAAAGTCATAGCGCTCAATCGATGCCCTCTTCTTCTCCACCTTCCTTCGAAACCAGAGCGCGAGTTTTTGGCTTATGGGAAAGCGCTCCAGGAAGTTGACAAAGCGCTCGATGAAGAGAAGGACGAGGGGGATCGGAAGAAGGTTTCCCGCGATACAGAGGAGGAGGGCGAGCGGATAGTTCAGCTTCAGGACTGAGGCCGCGAGCAGCCCGCCTCGGAGCTCCAGCACCGGCATCAGGGATATGAGAAAGACGAGGAGCTCCTTTGAGAGCACAGCGCCCAGCTTCGAGATCAGAAAGCTTACGAGATTTTCCATGTTTTTTTCCTTATAAGAGTCGATTCGCCGTTTGACGAATCCCGTCCGTTTACTTGAAGGATATATTTTCTTGTGCTACACTATCTCAATAGTTTGAAAGGGAGCGCGCTGTGGAGGGATTTCCAGGGCGCGGAAAGGGCACAACGCGACTGATTGTAAGGGAAGAAGGGCGGGACTGTCAAGCGGCTCTGCAGAGGCTCTGTCTTCTGCCAGATCATAGCGCGTCTTCCTGAAATGATACTGAAAAGCGAAGAGGCATCATGATAAATTTTGAAGAAGAAATCCAGAGATTTAAGCCTAGTCTCGATGTGGATCAGATTGAGGACGCGATCGTAAAGGTGGATCTGACCGACATGAACGATATCATGACACAGCTCATCGAGGAAGCCATAAAGAGGGATGAAGGGATCCGATGAAATATGATGTCACCCTGGAGCGCATCGCCAACTGCTATTATAATCTGGGTCTGGAGAGGGCGCGGCTCCGGGACCTCTCCGGCGCTGCGGAGCTTCTGAAGCGCGCCCTGCTCTTTGATAAATACCAAAAGGATGCGCGGAATCTGCTCGGCCTGATCTTTTTTGAGTGCGGAGAGACCGCCGATGCGCTGGTGCAGTGGATCATCAGCATGAATCTCCTCCCGGATGACAATATCGCGGACCATTATCTCGATGAGATTCAGAGAAAGCCCGCGATTCTGCGAGTCTGCTCGGACAATGTGCATCGCTATAATCAGGCGCTGGACTATGCCCAGCACAATAACGAAGATCTCGCGGTGATGCAGCTCAATCAGGTGATTCAGGATTGCCCGAACTATGTGAAGGCCCATATCCTGCTCGCTCTTCTCTATATGAAGAGAGAGGTCTTTGTGAAGGCGGGAAGGAGCCTCTACACCGTTCTGAAGATCGACAGGAATAATCCGAAGGCCCTGGTCCTGATGGACGAGGTCAAGCAGAGGACCGGGCGGGCGGAGGTGGAGGCGAACCGCCTTCGAAATGCTTTCTCCCACCGGCAGATGACAGACGACGATGTGCTCATCCCCAGGGAGGTGCGGCAGGTCTCCCTCTGGAATGTCCTGCTCTATGTCCTGCTCGGCTTTGGGCTCGCGATCCTCTGCTTCAAGCTCCTCATCCTTCCCGCCTATACCCGTTCCCTGAACGCGGGGAAGAACCAGGAGCTGATCCTCTATACGGAGAAGCTCGATGCGGCGAACAGCCAGCTGAATTCCCTGCAGTCCGAGAGAGATCAGCTGCAGTCTCAGTACGACGATGCGAGATCTCAGCTCGACAGCTATGAAAATCAGAATGCCTCCTTCAAATCGCAGTATCAGACACTCACGAAGATCAGTGCCTCCTATCAGAGCGGCGATCTTGTGACCGCTGCGGAGCTCTATACCCAGCTCGATCCGGCCAGCATTACGGATGAGAGCCTGCTCTCCATGTTCTCGGGCATCAAGTCCTATATGGAGGGATCGGTCTACCAGCGCCTGGCGGACCTCGGAACCAAGGCGTGGAATTCGGGAAGCCTGCAGCAGGCGCGCGCCTATTATCAGCTCAGCGTACAGCTCCGGAGCGATCCCGCGAATATGTATCTTCTTGCGAGGCTGTATCAGAGGATGGGGGACACGGAGAACGCCAACAAGCTCTTCGATCAGATCGTCGGAGAGCATCCGGATTCCCCCTATGCGGAGAGAGCGAGAGGGGCGAGAGGCTATTAGGAAAGGTCCTCACCGGACTTTTGGGAGAGGAAAGAGGAGAGGGAAGGAAAGAGGAGAGGGGATGCTGAATCAGGAAAAGATCCGCATGATGGCGCGGCTTTCCATCTTTGAAAAGAGAGAGGGGAGAGATGTCCCCAGGATCAGCCGCTATTATAAGGCGGACTATATCTCAAACCGCATCCTAAGAGCGGCTCTGCACTACAGCCTCTGCTTTCTTCTCGTGGCATCGTTCGTCCTTCTCTTGAAGATCAACATGATCTTTGAAAGCCTGAACCCGGATTTCCTTCTATCTCTTGGAAGAGGAATCCTGCTTCTCTATCTCCTGGGGCTTTCTGCCGCCGTGGTCGCAGCCGCGGCTCTGTCGGCAAATTACTACGACAGAATCCAAAGACTGGGGGATCGCTATCTGGATGAGCTGGAGCGTCTCCTGGAGCTAGAGGAGGCGGAGGACGCTCTTCCCGCGTCCCCCCCGGGAAAAGAGGAGGCTTCCCCGGATCTCTTCCCTTCGGAGCAGGGAGCTCCGGAGCTTTCGCTGGAGGAGCTCTCAGAAGAAGAGTCCCCGGGGCTGGAAAGTTGTGCGGAGACTGAGGAGGGCGCGGGGGAGCTCACGGAGGAGGAGAGCCGGGAGGAGCTGCGCGCTCCCGCGGCAGAGCTTCAGTTCACACCGCAGGTCTCCAGGAGGATGCAGGGCAGTGCGGATAAGAAGAGCGGCGGCCGGAGAAGAGGAGAGGAATAAGCGCGAAGTCTGCGGGGCTTGCTCCGCGGGGATGAGGCTTTGGATGAGAGGTGGAGGATGACAGAGTTTTTGCTTTTCAGAGAGAGGGTGCAGGACTTTTACCAAAAGCAGGACTACTGGCTGCTCCCGCTTTTCCGCACGTTTTTTGCCGCGCTTAGTTTCTTTTCTGTAAATGCTGTCTTCGGGCACGGGGGAGCTTCCGGAAATCCGCTGCTTCTCCTCCTTTTGTCCGGGCTTTGCTTCTTTCTCCCCTGGGGGGCGGTTCCCCTCTTTGCGGGGGCTTTGATCCTGGCGGATCTCTACCGAGTCTCACTTTTTTTTATGCTGGCGGCGGCCTTCGTATTCCTTATGATCCTGCTCTTTCAGACGGCCTTTCGCGGGGGACACGCGGAGCTCATCGCCCTGGTTCCGCTTCTTTTTGTCCTGAAAATCCCCTATCTCGCCCCGGCGCTCTGCGGACTTTTCTTCGGTCTTATGTCCTTTGCGCCGCTGGCTCTCGGGACCTTTTCCTATTATTTCCTTCGCTTTCTCGCGGCAAATGCCGGGAAGGTCACGCTGGAGAGCGAACCGGAGAAGCTCGTAAACCAGATGGCGGAGATCTTCCTCGGCTTTTTCGAGGACAGGGGCATGCTCCTTATGATCTTTTCCATGGTGATTGCCATGCTCCTGATCTATACGATCCGGAATATGAGCTTTCGAAATTCCTGGTACACCGCAGTGGGCGCCGGCTTCTCGGCGCTTCTGCTCTTTGTCTTCGCGGGCTCCCGGAAGGGGCTCATCTCGATCTCTGCGCCCGGCTTTTTGCTCTCTCTCCTTTTTTCCGTCGCTCTTTCCTGCTTCCTGACGCTTTTCTTTCACGATGCGGATTTTCGTGCGGCGGAACGGCTTTCCTTCGAGGATGATGAGTATTTTTATTATGTAAAGGCCGTGCCCAAGCGCCGCCCGCCCGCTCCCTTCCCCTCTCCCTCCAAAGAGGAGGAGAGAGAGGACGAGGATGAGGATGAGGAGGAAGAGGAGAAAGGAGCGGAAATTGTTGGATAGATTTGCGGTACTTCACAGCTGGCTCAGCCTCCTGCCGCCCTTTACGAAGACGAGTGTTCTGGAGATCATCATCCTTTCCTACTTCATCTACATCTGTCTTCTCTGGATCAAAAATACCAGGGCCTGGCAGCTTCTGAAGGGAATCCTTGTGATTTTCACCTTCACGGCTTTTGCCGTTATCTTCCGGCTGAGCACGATCGTCTGGCTGATCGAACGGATCTCGACCGCGGCTATCATCGCGGCCGTTGTGATCTTTCAGCCGGAGCTTCGGAAGGCCCTGGAGCAGCTTGGCTCCCGGGATTTTTTCGCAAAGATTTTCCCGGAGCAGATCAGCACGGACAACAGCCAAAATACGGTGGAAGAGATCGTGACGGCGTGCTTTGAGATGGCAAAGAAGAAGACGGGGGCCCTCATCGTGCTGGAGCAAAAGCAGTCCCTCCGCGAGATCGAGGACACCGGGATCCGGATCAACGGCATCGTAAGCGCGGCTCTCCTCATCAATATCTTCGAGAAGAACACGCCGCTTCACGACGGCGCGGTGGTGATCGCCCACAATATTGTGACCGCCGCTACCTGCTATCTTCCTCTCTCCGAGGCGGAGATCTCAAAGGCCTACGGCACGAGGCACAGGGCGGCGCTCGGAATCTCCGAGAGCACGGATGCCGTGACGGTCGTAGTGTCCGAGGAGACCGGGGGGATCTCCGTCACACTCCAGGGGAGACTGATCCGTATCCCGGACAGAGAGACGCTCCGCAGCTATCTTCCGGACAACAGAAAGGAGAAGAAGGGGGCACAGCGCCCGTTTCTCGGCCTCTCCTTTCTCCGAAGGAGGGAGGAGAAGCGATGAAATTTTTCCGGGAGAATCTGGGGCTTAAGCTGATCAGCGTCGCGCTGGCCCTCGTGCTCTGGCTGATCGTCGTCAATGTCTCGAAGCCGGAGATCGAGGACAGCTGCCTCGCGGAGCTTCAGGTGGAGAATAAAGACATTTTCAATGCGGATTCGAAGACCTGGGAGATCGACCGGGGAAGCGTCACGATAAGCTACAAGGTGCGTTCTGACCAGAGGAGTCTTATCAGCTCCTCGGATTTCAAGGCCTATATTGACTTAAAGGATTATTCGATCACGGGGACCGTTCCGGTCTATGTCAGCGTCTTAAATCACAGCGGGATCATACAGGATGTGACGCCGAAGCCCACCGTGATTCATGTCAGAGTGGAGGACGTCCAGAAGAAGCACTTCGATCTCGTGAGCCATGAGCAGGGAAAGGCCGCGACAGGCTATGAGATCGCCGGGATCCAGACCGATCCGAGCTCGGTCACGGTATCGGGACCGATCTCTGCGGTAGGGCAGATCTCATCGGTCGGGATCCGGGTCGATGTGGATCAGCTCTCGGAGAATCAGAGCGGAAAGGCGAGCCCTGTATTCTATGATGCGAACAATAAGGCGCTCGAGGGACTGAAGAATGTGACGGTCTCCCCCGAGGAGATCAATTATACGGTGAGGGTCTATAAAAAGAAGTCCGTGAACCTTCTCTCCTCCGTCATCGGATCTCCGGCGGCGGGATATCAATATGAGAGCAGCACGGTCTCCCCCAGCTCTGTCCAGCTCTCCGGGGACAGTAAGACGATGGAGGGGCTGCAGGTCCTCGAGCTTCCCACGGTGGACATCACGGGCGCGATGGACAATGTCACAAAGAGCTTTCGCATCTCGGAGCTTCTGCCATCCGGCGTGAAGCTCGCGGATCAGAATACGGACGCCGTTGTCACGATCCGGATCGAAAAGATACCGGAGACAAAGAGCAATTCCTCGGAGGGGAGCACGGAGAGCCCCGAGAGCACCGCGGAGAGCAGCAGTGCCAGGGATACGATGAGCACGGAGCAAAGCTCCTCTTCGCAGGGAAGCACGGAGACGGAAAGCGCTGAGAGCACGGAGGAGAGCAGCTCCTCCCAGAGGACGACGAGAGAGAGCAGTTCCTCCTTAAAGGGCCATGAGACATCGAGGACGCATGAGAGCAGCTCCTCTCAGAGAGGCCGGGAGAGCAGCTCTCCCCAGAAAACACAGGAGAGCAGCTCCTCCAGGACACAGGAGACGGAGAGCTCTTCCGGAGGAAAGGAAGGCACGACAGCTTCTTGAAGAGAATATCGGAATACTTCGGATATCTTTCGGATCTTTTTTTCTATACGGCGGCCTCCCTCCTCGCTGTGCTGTTTACGGGGAGGGGGCTTTTTCCGCTGGCTTCCCTGAGTCTGATCGGAGCGGCGCTCTTCCTCTTTCAGAGGAACCGGAGGAGGGACGGATCCTTTTCTCCCGCGGCCCTTTTTGCGCTCGGACTCATCGGGGGGGAGGGGATCGCCTGCCTTAAGCTGAGCCGCCTGTCCACGGCGTGGACCAAAGAGACCTGGCTCTCCTTCTACCTTGCATACCTTCTCTTTTATCTTTGCTATTATGCGGTCCGCAGAATCCGGGAGGGAGAAAAGGAGGGGGAAGGGAGAGAGAAGGGGGAAAAACCCTCGCTTTATCCGGACGGCGAAGAGCGGGAGAGGAGGCTTTCCTTTTACCGCATCAGCATCCTTTCCCTCCTCGCGCTCTCTCTGTCCTGCTTCCTCTTTGAGGCATGGAGGCTTCGCTTCATTCCGCTCTTTACTGTGAATACGCCGCACGCCTACTCCTATTTTCACCTTCCGGCGATCCATTACTTCACAACCCTCTATGTCCTTCTCCCCTCTGTGGCCGCGCTCTATCGGAGGGAGCTTGGAAGGAAAAGCCTGCTCGCCCTTTTTGGCGCGCTTTGTCCGCTTTTTCTGAGTATTCTCCTGGTCTCCCGCTTTCAGTTTCTCTTCTCGCTCTTCCTCCTTCTCTTTAGCCTGCTGCTTTTGGGAGAGAGGCTGTCCCGGGGGCGTCTCCTCCTTCTCTTTTTCGGCGCTCTTTCGGTATACGTGCTGATTACGATCGAGAGAGCGCATTCCATCCGCTACTTAAACGGGATCTTCGAGATGAAATGTCATCTCCCCATCTTTCTCAGCCAGCCCTATATCTATATCGCAAATAACTACGACAACTTCAATGAGATGACGCTTCATCTTAGAGAGCATTCCCACGGCATGAAGCTGCTCTACCCCTTCTTGACCCTGAGCGGGATCAAATATTTTTTCACTTTTCCGCTCGCCTGGCCGGATTTCGTGACGAAGAAGGAGCTCACAACGCTCAGCATCCTCTATGACAGCTGGTACGATTTCGGGCTTTTCGGAGTCGCGCTGTTTTCGTGCCTGCTCGCTTCGGTCTCCGCTTTGCTCCATTCCCTCTCCGGGAGGAATCCCTTCGGTATTCTCTTCCGGGCACAGCTTTCCTTCTACCTTCTGTTTTCCTTTTTTACGACCTGGTTTTCCAATCCCGCGGTATGGTTCTACCTCTTCGCAACGGCTCTTTTATACTTTGCCTTTCAGCGCTTCTGCCTGTCCCGGGGAGAGAGAGGGGAGGGGGAAGCGCAGCTCGGAGAAGGGAGGAAATCATGAATCACAGGCTTCAGCTTATTCTAAATGTCCTGGTACCCATCCTCTTTCTCCTGGGGGCGTTTTTGCTTCTCCCGAAGCTTCTCGTCTTTTTCTTTCCCTTTCTCCTCGGGGCACTGCTCTCGCTTCTCGCGTCGCCGCTCATCCGTCTTCTAAACCGGAGGAGCCCCCTCATGAAGAGGCAGCATGCCTCCGCGGTCATCATGATCCTGCTCCTTGCCCTGATCGGCTTTTTGCTCTACTGGCTCCTCGCGGCGGGGCTTCACTTTGTGAAGCTCCTTCTCCGGAGACTCCCGGATATGGCGCAGTGGCTTCTGACTTCGCTCCGGGCCCTCGCCGGGGAGAGGAGGAAGCTCCTCTTCGGCATGCCGGATCAGCTCAATCGAATCATCGATAATCTCATCGCAAATTCCGACGCCTACGGGGAGGAGCTGATCGGAAGGCTCTCCAGCCCCGCCTTTTCGGCCTCCCTGGATCTTGTGAAATCCGTTCCGACCCTGCTCGTCTATCTCGTTGTGACGATCCTATCCGGCTTTTGCTTTTGCAAAGACGGGGAGCGCTACCTGAAAAGGCTAAGGGAGCTCCTCCCGGAGCGCTTCCGCCGTTACTTTTCCCTCCTCCGGCAGGATGCCTGGAAGATCCTCCACGGCTGGCTCCTCGCAAACCTTGAGATCATGGCGCTGGTCTTCCTCCTCCTTTCCGCGGGCTTTTTTCTCCTGCGGATCCCCTACGGCATATTGATCGCGCTTTTTATCGCCTTTTTGGACTTTCTCCCTCTCTTTGGCGTCGGATTCATCCTCTGGCCCTGGATCGCGCTGGAGCTTCTCTCCCAGAGATTCATGGAGGCCTTCTGGCTCCTTCTTCTCTATCTTATGACGCAGCTCGTGCGGCAGTTCCTGCAGCCGAAGATCATGGGGGACGCGATGGGGCTTCCTCCCCTCCTGACTCTCCTTTTTCTCTACCTGGGCTTTAAGTTCTATGGGATCGGAGGCATGATCTTTGCCATCCCGCTCGGCATGCTCTTTCTCAGCCTCTACCGCTTCGGAGCCTTCGACAAAATGCTGGACTCCGCGAGGGAACTGTTCCGGGAGCTCCTGAGCTTCCTCTAAAGAAAGCGCCGGGGAAAGCACGCGGCTCATTGCCTTCCAAAATGCCCGGGAAAAGGCCGCCGCGCTTGACAAGAAAAAGAACAAAGCTATAATAATTTATTGTAAAAGTCCCGTCGGGAAGACAGATTTCAGGCGGGGAGCATCGACTTTTACGTATGGCAGATTCGCCATGGGGCGGATCGGCTCCGTTTCGCGGGAGAGATCAGGCGAAGACGGGAGAGCTTTTTCCTGCTCCGGAACTTTGATGCAGGGACTTTTCCTGATGCGAGGCTTTTTCAAAACAGGCAGCAGAGCGACTACAGAAGGAGGGAGCTATGAATAAGAAGAGCGGCAGAGAAAAGGATGAGGCTTTGAGAGAGTCCTTCGCGGAGATCAAGAAGGCCGCGAGAGAGCTCTCCGGGGAAAAGGCGGAGAAGCTGCCGGAAAAGGCGGAGAAAAAGCCATCCGAAAAGACCCCGGAAAAGAAGAGCGGGGCGAAGAAGAGCACGGCCGGGAAGACGGCGGCGAAGGCAGAGAAGGAAAAGAGCGCGGAAAAGGCGGAGAAGAGCGCCCCGAAGGTGAAGCTCTGCTTTGAGTTTTTCGGCCGGAAGATCGACGAAGAGGATGTCAGAAAGCGCGCAATGCAGGCGGCAGCGAAGGTGAAGCCGGGCGCAAAGAGGGTGGAGATCTACATCGTCGCGGACCAAAACGCCGCCTATTTCGTCGTGGACGGAGTGGGAAGCGCGGATTACCGGATTGAGCTTTAAGAGGATCATCGGCGCCGTTTTTAGCTTCAGAAAGAAAATGATTTTTCAGGGACGGGTACCTGTTCCGGGACAAGAGCCCGGGAGGGCAGCCGTCTCTTCTTCGCCTTAAGGAGAAGAAGACGGCGTAAGGTATAGCGGCACGATGCCGCCTTTTTAAAGCCGCTGTCAGCGATCGAGGAAGAGCAGAGAGGGGAGGAGAGCATGCGGGCTTTGCCGGCGGAGTTTCGAAGGCGGATGGAGCGGCTTTTCGGAGAGAGGGAAGAGTATGAGAGCTTTCTGAAAAGCTATGAGAATCCCCCTGTCCGGGGACTTCGACTGAGTCTTCACAGACTTTTCTCCCTCTATGGGGAGGACGCCCGCTCCGTTTACGAGACCCTCCTCTCAGACTGGGGACTCCGAGCGCTCCCGGGGAGTGATGCAGCGCTTTTCGAAGGAAAGGAGTATTTCCGGGAATTCATCCTGGATGAGCGGAGGCTTTTAGAAAGGTCCGTCCGCCCGGGCCTCCATCCCTATCATGAGGCGGGGCTTTACTATCTTCAGGAGCCATCGGCGATGCAGGCGCTTCCCGCCCTCTCGGTTCGTCCCTTTGACCGCGTTTTGGATCTTTGCGCAAGTCCCGGCGGGAAGTCGGGACAGGCCGCGGACCGGCTCTCCCTCTTAGAGGGAGGCATCCTGATCAGCAATGAATATGTGCCGGAGAGGGCCCGGACACTTTCCTCCAACATAGAACGGCTCGGGATAGAAAATGCCGCCGTTTTAAATGAGGACAGCGCCCGGCTCTCCCGGCATTTTCCGGAGTACTTCAGCCGGATCCTTGTGGACGCGCCCTGCTCCGGAGAGGGGATGTTCCGAAAGGATGAGAACGCGATTTCAGAGTGGAGTCCGGAAAATGTGGAGCACTGTATTTCCCGGCAGAGGGAGATCCTTCGAAACGCGGTCTCCATGCTCTCCCCGGGAGGGCTTTTGTGCTATTCGACCTGCACCTTCGAGAGAGGGGAGAACGAAGGGCAGCGCGATTTTCTGCTCTCGGAATATCCCTTCCTCCGCCTGGGCTTTGAAAGGAGGACCTATCCGCAGCGGGGACCGGGGGAGGGGCATTATATTGCGATTTTCCGGAGAGAGGGGGAGGACGGACTCCTGCCCGGGAAAACGGGCCGGAGGCTCTTAAGGATGGGAGGGAGGATCTATCTCGTCCCGGACAGCATACCGGAGCTTCGGGGGCTTCGCGTTCTCCGGCTCGGTCTCCTCGCGGCAGAGGAGGAGGGGGGAGAGCTCCGATATGCGCATGCCCTCTCCCACGGAGAGAATCTCCCTCTTCCCTATTTGAATCTTCGAAGGGGGGACCCGAGAATCAGAGACTATCTCCTGGGACTGGAGCTTCGGGCGGATCCCTCCGAGATCCGGAGCAAGGGGGAGCAGGGGGGACAGGACCCTATGAAGGAGCCTCCCTCCTTCCTCTCTGCCTTTTCCCTTCGGGAGGGGGAGAAGCAGAGGAAGCTCGTCTTCTCCCAAAAGGATCGGGGACTTATGCTTCTTTGCTTTGAGGGGGCCGCTCTGGGCTTTGGAAGATACCGGGGCGGGCGCATAAAAAATATTTATCCGAAGGGGCTTCGGAGGAGCATCTGAGAGCGGAGGAAAGGGCGATGAGTGATAGTTAAATTTTTAACGACCTCTTTCAAGTCCGCTTGAATTAGGAGGCCTTTTCGTTTACAATAGGACCGAAAAATCGGGGATTCCTTCCCTGCCTGATAGAGAAATGGAGGATGAAAAATGGATAATCAGTCTACATCATCCGCAATGGGCAGAATACGCTCATTGCTCGATGAGTCCAGCTTCGTCGAGATCGGAGCTTTGGTCCGGGCCAGATCCACCGACTTCAACCTGGCGGAGAAGAAGCTTCCCTCCGACGGCGTTATCACAGGCTACGGCACCATCAGCGGGAGACTGGTCTATGTCTATTCGCAGGACTGTGCCGTGCTGGGGGGCTCTGTCGGAGAGATGCACGGAAAGAAGATCGCGGCACTCTACGATATGGCGATGAAGATGGGAGCGCCGCTCATCGAATTGATCGACTGCTCCGGGCTCCGCCTGCAGGAGGCCTCGGATTCTCTCTTTGGCATGGGAAGAATCTATCGAAAAAAGACAGCTGCCTCCGGTGTCATCCCTCAGCTCAGTGCAGTATTCGGAAGCTCCGGCGGCGGCATGGCAGTGCTTACGGCTCTCTCGGACTTCGTCTTCATGGAGAAGGAGAAGGGCCGCCTTTTTGTGAACGCCCCGGACGCTGTCCTTGGGAACAAGGATGATCGGATCGCAATGGCAGAGGCGCAGGAGGAAAACGGGCTCGTGGATTTCAGCGGGAGCGAGGAGGAGATCCTCGGGAAGCTGCGAGAGCTCTTTTCTCTGCTCCCCTCGAACAATGAGGATTATGCGGAGCCGGAGGGCACGGAGGATGATCTGAACCGCTCTGTCTCGGGGATCGAGAATCTGAGCGCCCCGGATGCCTTAAGGCTTCTCTCTGACAACGGCGTCTTCTTCCGGACGAAGAGGGGCTATGCGCCGGATCTCGTGACGGGCTTCCTTCGGCTGAACGGGCAGACGGTCGGCGTGGTCATGACAGAGGAGAAGTCCCTCAGCTGGAAGGGGGCGGAGCAGGCCGCCGGGCTCATCCGCTTCTGTGACGCCTATGAGATTCCGGTGCTCACGATCGTCAATACGGAGGGCTATCAGAATTCCGGCTGCACGGAGAAGCATATGGCGAAAGCCGCCGCAAGGCTTGCCTATGCCTATGCCAATGCCTCCGTTCCCCTTGTGACAGTGATCCGGAATGCGATCGGAACCGCGGGCCTCGGTCTCGGGAGCAGGGCACTCGGCGCGGATATTGTCTACGCCTATCCCGACGCGCGAATCGGGATCCTCGATGAGGAGAAGAGCGCGGAGCTCCTCTTCCCGGACAGCGACAGAGAGAGCATACAGAGGCAGGCAACGGAGCTTGGGAAGACGCAGAATTCCGCTCAGGCGGCGGCAGAGAGGGGCTATCTCGACGATATTATCCTGCCGGAGGAGACGAGGCAGAGGGTGATCGCCGCTCTTGATATGCTCTATACCAAGACGGTCTCTTCTCCGGACAAGAAGCACGGGACCGTGTAGGGAGGTGCCATGAAAAAGCGGATAACGAAAACACTGCTCTTTCTCCTTCTCCTTCTTTCCGTCCTCCTTTCGGCCTGCGGAAGAAAAAAGGAGAGCGGACAGATCAGCGAGGATCAGCAGAGACTCATCGCCCAGGAAAAGCAGTATCTGGAAAGCTTTGCGCCGAGCTTCCTGGAGGATATCGCGCGAAGTGATGAAAATAGCCTTTCGGAGAGGATTCGGGAGGCGGAGAAGAATAAGGATGCCGTGAGCTATAACGGGCTTGTCAACTTCCAAAACAGCAGGGAGCGTCTGGGAGAATTTCAGTCTGTGGAGAGCTCGGAGGCCAGCCAGGATGCGGATGGAAACTGGACGATTTTGGTCAATGCGGTCTTTGAGAAGAGGAAGCTTCTTTTCACTCTGGGCGTAGACGAGAAGATGACGAAGCTCACGGAGATGAGCTTTCTCCCGGATTATACGATGGCGGAAAAGCTCACAGATGCCGCCGGGAATCTGCTCGTCGGAATGGGAACCGTCTTTGCCGTCCTGATTTTCATCGCCTGGGTCATAAGTCTCTTCCGCTATGTCAATCTGGCGGAGCAAAATGTGAGGGAGAGAAGGGAGAAGAGAAGGGCGATCGATGCCCCGCCTCTTGCGAGGAGCGCCGTAAAGGCTCCGCCGGAGCCGGTCATCCCGCAGAAGGAGAGCGGAGCGGAGGAAGACGATGAGCTGCTGCAGGCGGTCATCGCCGCGGCGATCGCAGCCTATGAGGAGGAGAGAGGAGAGGGAGAGAGCGGAGAGAGCCTTCACAACGGACTCCGGGTCCGCTCGATCCGAAGAAGATAGAGAGGAAGCGGCAGCTTCTGCATAGGGGCGAAGCTTCGCCGGGCAGAGGCATAAAGCGGAGAAGTACAGAAAAATACGCTTACAGAACAGCATAGAGAATAAAGGTAGCATAAAAGCATAAAGAATAAGGAAGGATTCCCATGAAGAAATATACCATTACCGTAAACGGTGTTTCCTATGATGTGACAGTGGAAGAGGGCGGGGCGGCGCAGTCCGCTTCCCTTCCTCCACTTTCTCCCGCCCCCTCCGCCGCTCCCTCAAGGAGCAGCTCCCCGAAGAAGACCGGCGGGGAAGACGGAGCGGTCAAGGTGACGGCCCCGATGCCCGGGAAGGTCCTCGCTGTGAAAAAGCAGGTCGGCGATGCGGTCAAGTCCGGGGACACCATCCTGGTGCTCGAGGCCATGAAGATGGAAAATGACATCGTCGCTCCGAAGGACGGCGTGATCGCAAGCCTCAATGTCTCCTCCGGCGACTCCGTGGAGTCCGGTGCCGTCCTCGCGAGCATGAACTGAGGAGGGGAGGCAGCGGAGCTTTCTGAGCGGGAGGGTTATAAAATATGAATATAGCGGAGACCTTTAGTAATCTATTGCAGCAGACCGCCTTCTTCAACCTGAGCTGGGGCAATTATCTCATGATGTGCATCGCCTTTTTCTTCCTCTATCTGGGGATTGCGAAGGGCTTCGAGCCGCTCCTCATGGTGCCGATCGCCTTCGGAATGCTGCTTGTGAACATCTATCCGGATATCATGCTGAATCCGGATCAGTCCATGAACGGGACCGGGGGACTGCTCTGGTACTTTTTCCATCTCGACGAGTGGACGATTCTTCCGTCTCTGATCTTCCTCGGCGTCGGAGCGCAGACGGATTTTTCACCCCTGATCGCAAACCCCATCAGCTTCCTGATGGGGGCTGCCGCGCAGTTTGGAATTTACGGGGCCTATTTTATCGCGATCCTCATGGGCTTCAACGGGGCTGCCGCGGCCGCGATTTCGATCATCGGAGGGGCGGACGGACCGACCTCCATCTTTCTTTGCAACAAGCTGGGGCAGACCGCTCTGCTCGGCCCGATCGCCGTCGCGGCCTACAGCTATATGTCCCTGGTCCCGATCATCCAGCCGCCGATCATGAGACTTTTGACGACGGATGAGGAGAGGAGATGCAAGATGTCGCAGCTCCGTCCGGTTTCAAAGCTGGAGAGAATTCTCTTTCCGATCGTCGTCACTGTCATCGTCTGTCTCCTTCTTCCGACCACAGCGCCCCTCGTCGGCATGCTGATGCTCGGGAACCTCTTTAAGGAGTCCGGCGTCGTAAAGCAGCTGACGGAGACCGCCTCCAATGCCATGATGTACATCGTCGTCATCATGCTGGGCACCTCCGTGGGAGCATCGACCTCTGCGGAGGCCTTCCTGAACCTGAATACCTTAAAGATCGTCGGGCTCGGCATGATCGCCTTTGCCTTCGGTACGGCGGCCGGCGTCCTGCTTGGAAAGATCATGTACTACGCCTCCGGGAAGAAGATCAACCCTTTGATCGGCTCCGCGGGCGTCTCCGCCGTCCCCATGGCGGCCCGTGTCTCGCAGAAGGTCGGATCGGAATATGATCCCACGAACTTTCTCCTGATGCACGCGATGGGACCGAATGTGGCGGGAGTCATCGGAACCGCGGTCGCGGCGGGAACCTTCATGGCGGTCTTTGGCGTAAAGTGAGAAATATCCGGGATAGGAGTGCTGAGAGCGAGCCGGCCCGGGAAAGGCATCCCTTCCTCTCTTAGAGGAAGGGATACGGAAGGGACAGCCGGAGGAATGCGCCGGACTGCACAAAAAGAGAGATAGAAAGAACAGCAGAGAGAGGGGAAAATATGGCCAGAGTAAAGATTACCGAGACGATCCTTCGGGATGCTCATCAGTCCTTGATTGCGACCCGCATGCCAAGCTCTGAGATGGAGCCGATTCTCGACAGCATGGATCAGATCGGCTATCATGCCGTCGAGTGCTGGGGAGGCGCGACCTTCGATGCCTGCCTCCGTTTTCTGAGAGAGGATCCGTGGGAGCGGCTTCGGATGCTGAAGCGTCACTTCCGAAAGACAAAGCTTCAGATGCTCTTCCGGGGACAGAATATTCTGGGCTACAATCATTACGCAGACGATGTCGTCGAGTATTTCGTCGAGAAATCCATCGCGAACGGCATCGATGTGATCCGGATCTTCGATTGCCTCAATGATATCCGGAATCTCGAGACCGCAGTGAAGGCCACGAAGAAGGAGGGAGGGCATGCGCAGATCGCGCTCTGCTATACCCTGGGCGATGCCTATACCCTGGAGTATTGGGAGAAGCTCGCGAGCGAGGTCGAGAGCCTGGGGGCGGATTCTCTCTGCATCAAGGATATGGCGGGGCTTCTGCTCCCCAGTGCAGCCTTCGAGCTGGTTCAGGCCTTAAGGAGGGGGACGCAGCTCCCGATCGACATGCATACGCACTATACCTCCGGCATGGCTTCCATGACCTACCTGAAGGCCGTGGAGGCGGGGGCAAACATCATTGACACCGCATCCACCCCCTTCTCCATGGGGACCTCCCAGCCTTCCACTGAGGTCATGGTGAAGGCGCTGGATGGGACGGAGTACGACACGGGGCTCAAGCTCGACAAGCTGATCGAGGTCTCGAATTATTTCCAGCCCTACCGCGAGGAATGCCTCGCGTCGGGGCTTATGTCCACGAAGGTACTGGGGGTGAACATCAATACATTGAAGTATCAGGTTCCGGGGGGGATGCTTTCGAATCTGATCTCCCAGCTCCACCAGGCGGGGCAGGACGAAAGGCTCACAGAGGTGCTGGAGGAGGTGCCGAGAGTCCGGAAGGATTTCGGAGAGCCGCCGCTCGTCACGCCGTCCTCCCAGATCGTGGGAACGCAGGCTGTCTTAAACGTCCTGACCGGGGAGCGCTATAAGATGGTGCCGAAGGAATCCCATAAGCTGGTGGCCGGGGAGTTTGGCCGCACAGTGAAGCCGATGGACCCGGAGGTCATAAAGAAGATCCTAAAGCCCGGGGAGACACAGATGACGGACCGCCCGGCGGACCATATCGCCCCGCAGCTTCCGGAATTTGAGAAGGAATGCGCGCAGTGGGTCACGCAGCCGGAGGATGTCCTCTCCTACGCGCTCTTCCCGCAGGTCGCAAAGGATTTCTTCGAGTACCGGGAGGCGCAGAAAAGCGGAGTCGCCCTGAGGCAGGCGGACAAGGAGAACAAGGCGTACCCGGCCTGAAGGATCACCGGGGCATGAAGAACCCGTCTTCTATCGGCGGCGTTTCGGGACGGAGAATGACCCATCGGCATAGACGGTGGGTCAGTTTTTCTTATTGACTTTTCTTATTGACGGAAGGAAGGGAAAAAATTAAACTGTATAGAAGTAGCTGAGTAATGTGAGGGTGAACAATCCATGAAGAAACTGCAGTATATAATGCTTACATTCCTGTTCTGCTGTCTCCTCGCCTTCTCCTCGCTTGCCGCGAGCGGACAGATCTCTTTTTCGGATCCCAAGGTGACGGCCGGCGAAGAGGTCAATGTGACGATGAAGATAAAGAGCGGGGACAGCAGCCTTTCCTCCGCGGAACTGGAGCTGAGCTATGATTCCTCGCTTTTGGAATTTGAGAGCGGAACGGATGCGAGCGGAGGAGAGGGGAGCATCCACGTGAGCGGAGCGGGCTCCGGAGCGGGCTCCGGAACACTGGAATACAATTTCCGCTTCCGGACGCTTGGCAGCGGGGAGACCACGATCAACGTCGTCTCTCAGCAGGTTACGGCCTCGGACAATTCCCAGGTGGAGATCAATCATCTGGGCAGCTCGGCGGTGACGGTGCTCGCGGAGAGCGGATCGGAAAAGGATGCGACCTTGAAGGAGCTCTCCGTCTCCCCGGGAGAACTGAGCCCCGCTTTTTCCTCGACCAATACGGATTACAGTCTGACCGTGGGCACGGATGTGAGCCGGCTCACGGTCAATGCCGTTCCCTCTGCGGACAGCGCGAAGGTGGAGATCAGCGGAAACGACAGTCTGAACATGGGGGAGAACCATGTGACCGTCAATGTCTCCTCCTCGGACGGCAGCACGACGCTCGCCTATAACCTGAAGGTGACAAAGCAGGAGGGAGGAGCATCCCAAAAGGATGAGGACGGCAGCAAGACGACCAATGAAGGGGTGAAGCTCTCCGCAAAGGAGAAGACCATTACGATTATGAATCCGGGATCCGATGTGAAGATCCCGGATGGCTTTGCAGAGAGCAGGATCGATATCGACGGGCATCAGGTGAGGGGATGGGTCTGGAAGGAGGACACGGAGCATCCCTACTGCATAGTCTATGGCATGAATGACGCGGGAGAGCTCAATTTTTACCGCTATGATCTATCGGAAAAGACGATACAGCGCTATTTTCTGGATCCGGTCGCAGAGAAGACAAAGCAGGACGCGGAGGCCTACGCGGCGCTTGTGAAGACGCATGATTCCCTGGTACTGAGATATAACTGGCAGTTTATCCTAAGCTGCGTACTCGCACTGCTCTGCCTCTCGATGGCGGCCTGGATCCTGTTGAAGCCGCAGAAGGGCGGGAGGGGAAAGGCGCAGCAGAGCCGGAGAGAGCTCTCGAGAAGAGGAACTGGAAAATCCGCTTCGGAGCCTTCCAAGAAGGAAGGCGGGAGGAAGGAGGAGCTCTCCGAGACCAGGGTGGTGACAGATCTTGGGAAGAATGAAAAGGAGGATCTGGAAATCACCCGGATGATTCAAAAGACGGAGGACAGAGATCGGGGAGAGCCGGAGGTCGAGGAGCTGGATCTCTCCGAGACCAGAGTTTTGAAAAAGCCGTCCAGGGAGAAGGACTCCGAGAGCGGAAAGGCTCTGAATATCGAGGAATTATAGGCGGACGAAGGAGAGAGAATGAATCAATTCACCGTACAGGCGCAGAGAGCGCTGCAGCTTTCCATTGAGGCTGCGGAGAGCCTGCACCACAACTATATCGGAACGGAGCATATCCTTCTCGGGCTCCGCCGGGAGGGCACGGCGCTTGCCGCGAAGGTTCTCGCCGCGAACGGGATCGAGGAGGAGAAGATTCTGGATATGATCTCCCGTTTTCTGTCCCCGGACAGCAATGTCACGGTGGCGGACCGCTCCGGCTACACACCCTCTGCCAGAAGGGTTCTGGACGCCGCGATTCAGGAGGCAAATCGGAGCCGCTCGAAGCTTGTGGGGACAGAGCACATCCTGATTTCCATCCTGAAGGAGCCGAGCTCCGCCGCGTCCCGCATTATCACGACTCTGGGCGGCAATGTCCAGAACATGTACCAGCAGATCCTCAATGCGATCGGCCCGAGATTCAGCGGAGCGGAGCAGGAGGGAGGGCAGAGGGATCAGCGGCAGCAGAGCAGCACCCCGATGCTGGACCAGTACTCCCGCGACCTCACGGCGCTTGCGAGACAGGACCGTCTCGATCCCGTCATCGGGAGAGAGGCGGAGATCATGCGGGTCATCCAGATCCTGTCCCGGAGGACGAAGAATAACCCCTGCCTGATCGGTGAGCCCGGCGTCGGAAAAACAGCGGTGGCGGAGGGAATCGCGGAGAGGATCGTCTCCGGGAGGGTGCCGGACACCATCGCGGGGAAGCGCCTTCTGACCCTCGATATCTCGGCCATGGTGGCGGGATCCAAGTACCGCGGAGAGTTCGAGGAGAGGATCAAGAGAGTCATAGCGGAGGCGAAAAACGACGGAAGATCCCTGCTCTTTATCGATGAGATCCACACGATCATCGGCGCGGGCGGTGCGGAGGGCGCGCTGGACGCCGCGAATATCCTGAAACCGGCCCTTGCCAGGGGGGAGCTTCAGATCATCGGGGCGACGACTCTCGACGAGTACCGGAAGCATATCGAGAGGGATGCGGCGCTGGAGAGAAGATTTCAGCCGGTGAATATCGAGGAGCCCTCCGAGGAGGAGAGCTATGAGATTCTCCGCGGCGTGGCGCCGAAGTATGAGGAGCATCACCATGTGCTCATTGAGGACGGGGCTCTCCGCGCGGCGGTGAAGCTTTCCTCCCGCTATATCAATGAGCGCTACCTCCCGGACAAGGCGATCGACTTAATCGATGAGGCTGCCTCCCGGCTCCGCATCAGCTTCAGCGGGGAGCCCGAGAAGCTGAAGAGGCTCAGGGAACAGATCGAGGAGCTGGAGCTCGAGAAGGAGGACTGCATCCGCAGGGAAGACCTGGAAGGAGCCGCCGCGGTAAAGAAAAAGCAGGAGGAGAAGAGGCGGAAGCTCGAGAAAGAGAGCGAGAGCCTGAGAAGGGAGCAGGAGGAGCATCCGCTCCATGTCACAGAGGCGGAGATCGCGAGAGTGGTCTCCCAGTGGACGCGCATCCCGGTGGAAAAGCTTGCGGAGGCGGAGAGCGAGAAGCTGAAAAAGCTTGAGCAGAATCTCCATCAAAGAGTAGTGGGGCAGAGTGAGGCCGTCCACGCGGTCGCGCAGGCGATCAAGCGGGGGAGAGTGGGTCTGAAGGATCCGCGGCGCCCGATCGGCTCCTTTATGTTCCTGGGACCGACCGGCGTCGGAAAGACGGAGCTCTCCAAGGCTCTCGCGGAGCTGATGTTTGGCTCCGAGAACGATCTGATCCGTGTCGATATGTCCGAGTACATGGAGAAGTACAGCGTCTCAAAGATGATCGGCTCTCCCCCCGGCTATGTGGGCTACGACGAGGGCGGACAGCTCTCGGAGAAGGTGCGGAGAAGACCCTATTCCGTGGTCCTTTTCGACGAAATTGAGAAGGCGCACCCGGATGTCCTGAACATCCTTTTGCAGGTCCTGGACGACGGACATATCACGGATGCGCAGGGGCGGAAGATCTCCTTTAAGAACACCATCATCATCATGACGAGCAACGCGGGGGCGGAGTCCATCGTGAATCCGAAGCGGCTGGGCTTTTCCTCCGCCGACGGATCCCGCGAGAAAAACTATGAGCTCATGAAGGAGAAGGTCATGGAGGAGGTGAAGCGCCTTTTCCGGCCGGAATTTCTGAACCGTATCGACGAGATCCTCGTCTTCCACCCGATCAGCCGGGAGGATATGGGAGAGATCCTCGGCATCATGCTGAAGGGAGTGAGACAGAGGGCCCTTTCCGAGCTGAATATCCGCTTAAGCTTCGATCAGGGGACGAAGGACTACCTCATTGAAAAGGGCTTTGATGCAAGATACGGGGCCCGCCCCCTCCGAAGAACGATACAGAGCTATGTGGAGGATCAGCTCGCGGAGCAGATTCTCGAGGGGAAGCTCCAAAGAGACTGCTCCGTCCGGATCAGCCTGGATCGAAAGAAGCAGACGCTGAAATACAGCGTGAGGAGCAGCAGGAGGAAAACGGCCGATGCCGAAGGCGAGCACTAGGTTTTTCTGTAAGGAATGCGGCTATGAGACCTCGAAATGGCTGGGCCAATGCCCCAGCTGCCGCGCGTGGAACAGCATGGTGGAGGAGCCCGTAAAGCGAGTGCAGAAGGGAAAGGGCTCCTCCTTTTCCGCTGCACTGCCGCGGGGGGAGAGGACGAGACCGCTCCTTCTGGGGGAGATCCCGCTCTCTTTGGAGGAGCGCCTAAAGAGCGGATTCACGGAGCTGGACCGGGTGCTCGGAGGAGGGATCGTCGTGGGCTCTCTGCTGCTCCTCGGCGGGGATCCCGGTATCGGGAAGTCTACGCTGCTCCTCGAGCTATCGAGAAACCTGAGCGCCAAAGAGGGAAGATCCGTCCTCTATGTGAGCGGGGAGGAGAGTCTTCGGCAGATCAAAATGAGGGCCATGCGGCTCTCGGTGGGAGAGGGGGAGCTCCGCTTTCTCTGCGAGACCAATATCGAAAATATTCAGGAGGCGATCGCGGAGACGAGGCCGGAGCTCGTTGTGATCGACTCCATTCAGACGATGTTTACAGAGGCCGTCTCCGCTGCCCCGGGCTCCGTCAGTCAGGTCCGGGAATCCGCGGCGGCGCTTCTTCGGACGGCGAAGGAGGGCGGGAGCGCGATCTTTCTCGTCGGACATGTCACGAAGGACGGAAATGTCGCGGGGCCGAAGATCCTGGAGCACATGGTGGATGCCGTCCTCTACTTCGAGGGGGAGAGCAGCGGGAATCTCCGCATTCTCCACGGACAGAAGAACCGCTTTGGCGCAAGCGGAGAGATCGCGGTCTTTGAGATGAGCGGAGAGGGACTTCAGGAGGTGAGAAACCCTTCGGAGCTCCTCCTCTCCGGGCGCCCTCTCGGGGCATCCGGCTCTGTCGTGAGCTGCGGCATGGAGGGGACGAGGCCGCTTCTCCTGGAGATCCAGGGCCTCTCCGTTCCCACGAGCTTCGGCCTGCCGCGCCGGACTGCAAACGGCATCGACTTCAACCGCCTGAATCTCCTGCTCGCTGTGATCGAGCGGAGGCTCGGGATCGAGATGTCCCGCTATGATGCCTATGTCAATATCACGGGGGGACTTCGGATCCAGGAGCCCTCCCTGGATCTCGCGGTGATCCTTGCCCTGATCTCCAGCTGCCGGAATCTCGCCGTCCCGGAGGATGTGTTGATCTTCGGGGAGGTGGGACTCGCCGGAGAGGTGCGGGCAGTGTCCAGGGCGGAGCAGCGGATCCAGGAAGCGCTGCGTCTGGGCTTTCGCCGCATCGTCATGCCCGCTTACCACAGCGATAAGGCGCGGGAGCTCGCAGGGAATTCCGCGGAGATCATAGCTGTGAAAAATATCCGGGAGGCATTGACAATCCTGAGGAAATAGCATAGAATGTGTTCTGTCGCAAAAGAGGGGATTAGTTCAAGGGTAGAGCAACGGTCTCCAAAACCGCCGATGGGGGTTCGAATCCCTCATCCCCTGTGAAAAGAAAAATGGCTTAAATACGTGGATTCCCAGGAAAATCAACGTGTTTAAGCCATTTTTGCTGCCGTAAAATATCGCTTGTGATAGCGTGAAAATCACGTCTAATCGAAAAAACTGTACAGAAACTGTACAGAGAAATCAGGAGTCCATCAAGCCGCTGAACTTAGAAACAAAAGCTTCTGAGGAAGGACTATGTCATAGCGATTTTTCACCGCAGATTCAATTTCAGTTTCAGCGCCTCCTGCAAAACCTGTGAAAAATTCAATCCGGCAGCTGTAGCGGCTTCATTCAGCCATTCCGGAATAGAGAGAGTTTTCTTAACCGCTTGATTCTTCATAAGCCGTCTGTATTTTTCGGTATCACAGGGAATGAGTGAGACAAATTCATTGACATCACTTGGCACAGACTTGATAGGAGACGGATCGGGAATCTCCTCTTTGCGGTCCTCATAGTCCACCAACGTCAATGACAGAACATCCTCCGCCATTGACAAGGCTTCGCTAAGAGTTTTTCCACAGGTATAGGCTCCATCAAGATCGGGAAAATTCACAGAGTAACCGTTTTCCTCTTCTGTGAAAACCGCCGGATAAATATAGTTTGCCATATACTGCTTCCTTAATATTGTTTGGATAAAGCATTGAAGTTGAGTGGGACTTATTTCAGCCCCGCATCAGTCAGAATACTCTGCTCTGTCTTTTTCATAAGCTCTTTGCCATGGTGCCTTGGGATGGAGAATGTCTTCCCGCTTATGGGAGAGTACCATCGTTCATGATTGGCACCTTCTTTGGTTTTATAGCATCCATTTTTCTTTAAGAGCTTTACGATTTCTGATACCTTCGATGTTTTATCTCTCCTTTCGTTTTCATAAACAGGATACACGTAAAAAATACGTGTGTCAATAAAAATACGTAAATATTATGACAAAATTTCTTATTTCAATCCGTGAATGAGAAGTGTCAAGTTCTATGATGCAATACCGGTAAGTTTTATTTAAGATCTTTTGCTTGCAATTCCCCGGGGCCATCGTGTATTATGGATGTGGTTAGTTATAACTAACATATGGGAGGTGTTTCCATCATATTACTTCAGGTGAAAAATATTTCAAAAGTTTTTCGTGTTGGGGAGATAGAAGTCCAGGCCTTGAGGGATGTTTCCTTTGAGGTGGAGGAAGGTGAGTTCATCGTGATTCTCGGGCCGAGCGGCTCCGGGAAGAGTACCCTTTTGAACATCATCGGGGGGATTGAGACCGTCAGCGAGGGGACTGTGCTCTACCGCGGAAAGGCCCTGGAATTCGCCCGAAAGGCCGAGATGAGCCGCTACCGGAAAGAGCATATCGGCTTCGTTTTTCAGTTTTATAACCTGCTTCCGAATCTGTCCGCGCTGGAAAATATCGAGATCATGGCGGAGCTCTCGGAGGATCCGCTTGATCCCGGGGATCTGCTTCGGCGTGTGGGACTCTCCGATCGCGCCGATCACTTCCCATCGAAGCTTTCGGGGGGACAGCAGCAGAGAGTTGCGATCGCCAGGGCACTTTGCAAAAATCCGGATCTGCTTCTCTGCGATGAGCCGACGGGGGCTCTGGACATTAAGACAGGAGCGCAGATTCTTCAGCTTCTCTGGGACTTCAATCGGGAGTACAAAAAAACGGTGCTGATTATCACACACAACGAAAAGATCGCGGAGACGGCAGACAGAGTCTTCTATGTGAGGGACGGCAGGATCGATCATGTCAGCGTCAATCAAAGAAGGAGTGCGCCGGAAGAGGTGGAGTGGTAAATGAAGGGCTATCTGAAGAACATCCTAAGAGGAGCCGCTGGGGATCTCTCATCCTATATCGGCGCTGTGCTCATCATAGCGCTCGGTGTACTGATTCTTGTCGCGGAAACGGATATTCGCTGGAATCTTCGGGACTCGCTGAACCGTTATTACGAAAAGCAGCATTTTGCCGATGTCTTTGTGAAGCTTGAGCGCATGCCGGGGAGGGAGCTCGGGAAGCTCCGGGAGATCGAGGGAGTGAAGGAAGTCTTCGGGCGCCTTTCGGAGGATCTGCGCCTTCAGACGGAGGAGGGAGGCGATATCGTCAGTGTTCATATGCTGGCCGTCGGCGAAGAGGATTCCCTGAACCGCTGTCTCATTGCGGGGAATTTTCCGGAGGGAGACGGGATATGTATCGGCTATAAGATGTTTCAGGACAGAGGGATGCACTACGGGGATCCGGTCCGCCTGATCATCGGAGACAGGCCGAGGACCTTTTACATCTGCGGCACGGTCCAGGAGCCGGAATACATCTATGCCATACCGCCGGGCGGGGCCCAGATCCCCGATACGCTGATCTACGATATCGCCTGCCTGGAGAGAAGAAGTCTTGAGAACTGTCTCGGCAAAGCGGGCATTGTGAATGAGCTCGGGATCAGCCTGGAAAAGGGATATTCCTTTCAGGATGTCAGGGAACATCTTCGGGAAAGGCTGTCCGAATACGGCATCTCCTCCCTCGTATCGAGGGAGGATCAGCTCAGCTATCATCAGATGGATTCACAGTTTGCGCAGCTCTTTGCGGTCTCTATCCTGCTTCCGCTCATCTTTTTCCTGGTGTCCGCCTTCATGCTTTATGTCGTACTCATCAAGCTCATCGAGAGGGATCGCGCTCTGATCGGGACCATGAAGGCATTTGGCTTTCCGGATCTTTCGCTCACGGCAGGCTATCTGTTTGTCGGAGGCCTTGTCTCGGCCTTCGGTTCGCTCCTGGGCTCCCTTCTTTCTGTCCCGATGGAGCGCTATGCGCTCTACCTCTATTCCCTGTACTACAATCTTCCGAAAAGAGAGCTGCATTATTACTGGGAGAGCAGGGCGGCAGCGGCCTTCCTCGCGCTGATGATAAGTCTGGCAGCGGTTCTTGCGGGAGTCCGGGGCATTTTGAAGATCCATCCGGCGGAATCCATGAGGGGCGCAGTGCCGGAGCAAAGGAGCGGGAAGAGGCTGCCGGACTTCCTTCGTCTTCGACTCAGCCCTGCCCAGAGGATGAGTCTTCGCTTTATGCTGAGAAATAAGAGGAGGAATCTCCTCGCGGCCTTTGCGGCGGCCTTCCCCTTCGCCCTGTCCTCCGTCATCTTCTCCTTTAATGTGATCGCAGAGCATATGTATACCATGCAGTTTACGAAGGTCGAGCTCTATGATATGAAGCTCAGCCTGGACAGCTTCAAAGACAGGAACAATATGGAAAACAGCATGCGGCAGATCGCGGGGATCTATGAGCTGGAGTGCGAGGCGAGATATTCCGTAAGCCTGGAGCACGATAATCACAGCCTGCTTTCGAGTCTTACGGCCTTCCGCCGTGATTCCGATGAGCATCGGCTGGCAGACTGCTACGGGAAGGAGATTCGGCTTAGAAGCGGCGGACTTGTCATAAACTCCATCACGGCCGGAAAACTCGGTATCCGTGCAGGAGAGGAGCTTTCGGTCTACAATCCGTATCTCGCAAAGAACAAAGTATCTCTCCCGGTCGTCTATGTCGCGGAGGAAAGCTTCGGCGGGGGCTGCTATATCGATATCGACGAGATGCAGAGATATTTCCCGAAAAAGACCGGAGTGAATGAGCTTCTCTTTAAGGTGCAGAGAGGGGAGGAGCAGAGAGTGAGAAAGATTCTCTCGGAGACGAGCTCGGTCAGATCCCTTACGGAATCCTCCCGGGTGCTGAAAAGCTATCGGAGCCTGATCGACAGTATGTCCTCGATGATGACGATCTTTTCCTCACTCTCTGTCGCAATGGGTTTCGTTCTGATCATAAACATCAGAAATATTCTTCTCCGGGAGAGAAGGAATGAGTTCGGAACGCTCCTCCTCTTCGGCACTCCCTCAAAGGAGCTTAGAAGCATGATCCTATGGGAGGAACTGGCCGATTTTTCGCTCGGGATCATTATCGGTTTTCCTCTGTCCTTCCTCGTTCGGGATATTCTCTCGAAAATACTGTCCTCCGATGCCTATCTCCTTAAATTCCATGTGCCGCCCACTTCCTATCTGAAGGGCTTTTTACTCTGCGCCTCCGTTTCCGCGCTCTCTCTTTTATTTTCCTTCCGTTCTTTGGGGGCAATCGATGTAGCGGAGGTTCTGAAGGAAAGGGAATAGGAGAAGAAGGAAAGGGAGAAAGAAGGGAGAAGAAAGGAAAAGAGGGAGGAAAGAAGCGGTGAAGAGGATCTTTAAAGGAAAATACATTCTGATGGCAGCTGTCGTTTTTCTCCTTCCTGCCGCCTTCCTTTTCTTCCTGCATAGGGGCCTGCCGGTCTCTGCGTGCAGGGTGGAGAGGGGGGAAGTCGTCGATCGCTTTACGGAGACCGGCGTCGTCCGGGGCGGGGAGGACAGGGCACTGATCTCTGAGGTGAGCGGGGGCGTTGAGGAGATTTTCTTTTCCGAGGGCTCTTATGTAGAAGAGGGAGATATCCTTGCCAGGATAAAAACGGAGAACTACGACGATGCGATCGCCGTAAAGCGGCAAAATATTGCGGCCTATCAGGCAGAGATCGAAGGAGCTGTCTCAGAGGAAAGCCGAAAGAAGGAGGATATCCGATCGGAGATGGAACAGCTCAGACTTAAGGAGAGAGAGGAAAGGAGCAGGGAAGAGAAGGCGGAGCGGGATCTCGACCGATCTAAGAGCCTCTATGAGAGCGGTGATATCTCGCAGGAGGAGAAGGAAAAGGCGGAGCTCGCCCTGGAAAACGCGAAAAGTTCACTGGAGCTCTCGGAGTCCAGACGGAGAAGCCTCGAAGAGAAATTGAAAAATGATTATGCGGGTGATACCAGGGAGAAGCTTGACGCGATGATCGGGGCAGAGGAAAAGGGAATCGAGCAGCTGGAGAAAAAGAAGGGAAAGTGTGAGATCCGGGCAGCCTGCAGCGGCTATATCGTGAGAGCGGATATTGCGGGCTTATCACAGGTCGCGGAGGGGCAGCAGCTTTTTGTGATCCGGGACGGAAAAAGCAGGAGGGCCGAGGCGGATATCCTGACCTCCTATGAGCCCTACCTCAGGGTGGGGGACGAAGTGAAGCTCACGCAGAAGCTTCAGGGGAAGGAAGAGTCCTGCAAAGCTGTGATTTCTGAGATCTTCGGCTTTGCGGAGTCCTCCACCTCCGCGCTCGGACTGAAGGAATACAAGGTGAAGCTCGTCGTCGAGCTGGAGGAGGGACCGGCCTTAAAGCCCGGGAGTGACGTGGATCTGGAGTTTACGATCTACCGGGAGAAGGAGGTTCTGTCTGTCCCGGGCTCCGCGGTCTTTCGGAGCGACGGCAGGGATTTCGTATTCCGCCTGATCGGCAATCGGGCGGTTAAGACAGAGGTCAATGTGAGCTACAAGAGCAATACCGTATATGTGATAAAGGAAGGACTTTCTGAGGGGGAGCTTGTGATCCGCGATGCGGATCTGGAGGGGCTTTCCGATGGGAGGCGCTGTCATGCGGTATAAGGAAAGGTTGTTGATTTTCGGCTGTGGAGCGGTGGGGAGCATCTATGCGAAGAGTCTGTCTCTTGCGGGCTATCCGGTGAGTGTCTATGCGAGGGGGCAGAGGCTTTCGGAGCTTTCGAAGAGGGGGCTTTTGTACCGGGAGGGGAACAGGACTTTGCGCTGCCCGGTTCGCCTCGTGAAGGATTCCGCCGGGAGCTACGATTTTATCTTCGTCACGGTGCGGAGGGAGCAGGCGGAGGAGGCGTTCCGGCAGCTCGCCGATTCGGAATGCAGAAATATCGTGAGCATGATCAACAATCCGGATGGCTATGAAGGCTGGGAGAAAATCCTCGGGAGGGGGCGGCTGATTCCGGCTTTCCCGGGCGCCGGAGGCTCGATCGAGGGAGGGGTGCTCTATGGTGGTCTGACACCGTCCTTTCTCCAGAAGACGAGCTTCGGAGAGATCGGAGGGGAGAGGACGGCCCGGATCTATGCGCTGAAGCGGATCTTTCTCCGCTCCCATATCCCCTTTGCAATCTGTCCGAGGATGTATGACTGGCAGCTTTGCCACCTCGCCATGGTCGTCCCTCTCGGGGATGCCATTTACGAGGGGGGAGGAAATCACATCGACGCGGGGAGGAACAGAGCGCTGATGAAGAGGACGGTCCGCAGGATCCGGAGCAATCTGTGGCTTTTAAAGAAAAGCGGGATCAGAATTCTCCCGGGGGAGATGAAGCTTTTTTTGCATCTCCCGGAGCCTGCGCTCTCGGCGGCGCTCTCGGCCTTCTACTGCTCTGAGAGCGGAGAACGCTTTATTTACAGACATGCCGAGAAGGCAAGAGCGGAGATGGAGCTTCTCCGCAGAGAGCTCTACCGGATCCTTAAGAAGAGGAGAGAGGTCCAATGAATCTGATCGATATCCTGAAAAGTGCCGCGGAGTCGGAGAAGGGAATCCGCTTTATTGAAGCTGGAAAAGAGAGCTTCACAAGCTATGCGGAGCTTCTTAGAGAGGCGGAAAAGATCCTGGGAGGTATGCAGGAGAAGGGCTATCGGCCCGGAGACAGGGTGATCCTTCAGATCGCGGACCCCCATCGCTTTCTGATTGCCTTCTGGGGCTGCCTCCTGGGAGGCATGCTCCCGGCGGCTCTTCCCGTCGCTCTCGATGAGGAGAAGGAGCGGAAGCTCCGAAGCGTGAGCGCTGTCTTAAAGACGGCACACCTTCTCTCCGAGGAGCGCCTGCTCTCCCTCCGGAGGGAAAGAGCCCTCCCTGAAGCTTTGGAAGAGGAGAGGGAGATTCAGAGTGTGGAGGCTCTCCTTCTGTTTGGAGGGCGGGGCAGGGAGGCTCCTTTATCCGAGAGGGATGCGGCGATGATCCAGTTTTCCTCCGGCTCCACGGGGAGGCCGAAGGGGGTTCTTTTAAGTCATAGGAATATCCTGAGCAATCTCCTCGGGATCAGCCGGGGAGCCGATTTTTCGGAGAGAGATCATGTCCTGAGCTGGCTTCCCCTCAGTCACGATATGGGACTCATCGGAGCGCATCTGAGTCCGATTCTCATAAAGGCAAATCAATGCCTTATGCCGACGCAGGATTTCATACGAAAGCCCGGACTCTGGCTGGACAAGCTCACAGAGCATGCCATAACGGTGACACTCGCTCCGAATTTCGCCTATAAGCTGATCCTTGGACTCCTGTCTTCGGGAGAAAGGGGAGATTGGGATCTCTCTTCCCTTCGCTATCTTTTAAATGGGGCGGAACCGATCTCCGCCGATCTCTGCGAAGCTTTTCTCCGGGAGTTAAGCCCCTTCGGGCTCTCTGATAAGGTCTTCATCAATGCCTATGGAATGGCGGAGGCAAGTCTTCTCATCTCGCTCTCGGAGGCGGGAAGCGGACTTCACTTTGAGAGCTTTTCGAAGGAAAGCCTTACGCTTTTTGGGAAGGTGCGGATTTCCGGAGGAAAGGAGGAGGGCAGGAAACTGGTCGATTTAGGGCGCGCCGCAGAGGGCTGTGAGATCCGTATCTGCGGGGAAAGGGATCTCGTCCTCCCTGAGGGAAGCGTGGGGGAGATTGAAATACGAGGAGAGAATGTCACCTCGGGCTACTTTGGGGAAGAGGAGCTCACGGAGCAGCTCTTTTCTCCGGACGGGTGGCTGAGGACGGGAGACGCCGGACTTTTCTACGGCGGAAGGCTCTATATCAGCGGGAGGATCAAGGAGATTCTTTTTGTGAACGGACAGAACTTCTACCCCTCTGACATAGAGGAAGCGCTGGAGAAAAGGCTGCGCTTTCCCGCGGAAAATCTCGCGGTCTCCGCGATACCGGATCGGAACAATATCGACAGGCTGTATCTCTTTGTGAGCGGCGTCGGGGAGGAGGAGCTCAGTTCATTTTCAAAAAGGGCGAGGGAGGCAGCGCTCCTCACATCGGGATTAAGAATCTTTGGAATCGTGCCGGTAGAGAGGATACCGAAGACGGAGAGCGGAAAGCGGAAGCGGACAGAGCTCGTCCGTTTGCTGCAGGAAGGGGAACTCGCGATATATGAGGCGGAGCGGGATCTCTCCGGAAAAGAGGATCCGGCGGAAGATCTGACTAAGACGGAAAAAACCCTCATGCGTCTCTTTGGGGAGTTCATGGAGGAAAGCGGCGGGGGGAGCTGGAGCCGCTTCGATAATTTCATGGAGCTTGGACTCGATTCCGTAAAGCTTGCCCGTCTGAGCGCGAGGATCCGGGAGGAATTCGGGAGAGAGCTTCGCCCATCGGATCTCTTCCGCTGTCCAAATGTCCACGCGCTCTCCTGTTTCCTGGACAGCCGGGAGGCTTTGCTTCTTCCCTCCCTTCACTTTAAGAGGGAGAGAGAAGAGGAGAGAGAGCCCTTCCGGAACGGATTTTTCCGCTTTGAAGCAGAATGCAGTGGGGAAGGACGGAAAGAGGAGATTTTCCAGAGCTTTGTCGGGGCGCTCCGCTCCCTCTCTCCCGAGGAGGGCGGGAGCTTCCATGTGATGATGGATGAGGCGGATATCCTCTGTCTTTGCTCCCTGAAGGGGGAGAGACTCGGAGAAATGAATACAGGAGAGCTCTTTCGGACACCCTCCTCTCCCGGAGGGGGACTCCGATTCCTTCTCTATGATGCAGAGCTCAACCGCTCGAACTTAAGCTTATCGAAGAATTATGACCTTTGCGCAGAGTATCGGCTTTCGGAGGGACGGGCAGCCTGCTTTTTGAGCTCTTCCTCGGCCATAGGAAGGGAGGAACTCCGGAGCTTTGCCGTGAGGATGTCCGGACTTTTGTGCAGGAAGAGGGAAGAGGAGGAAAAATGAGCAAAAAGGCCTTTCTTTTTTCAGGGCAGGGGGCTCAGTGCGCCGGCATGGCCCTGCCCATCCTGGAGCGCTTCCCCCGCGCCGCGGCTTATTTTGAGGAGGCAGATGAAATCTGCGGATTTCCCCTTTCTGAGCTCTGTAAATACGGAACGGAGGAAGAGCTTAAGGAGACCACGGTCTCTCAGCCCGCCATCCTCCTTTGCTCCTATCTTTGGTTTCTCATCTACAGAGAGGAGCATGGAAGGGATGCGGATTATTTTGCGGGCCACAGTCTGGGAGAATACTCCGCTTTGCTCTCCGCCGGGGTTCTTTCCTTTCGGGATGCGCTGCATCTTATCGTAAAGCGGGCGGCATATATGAAGCGCGCGGCAGACAAAGCGAGAGGGAGCATGATGGCGGTGCGAAATCCCGAGAGAGAGAAGCTCCTTTCCTGCATCCGGCATGCGCGTTATCGGAGAGGGCTTTGCCTGGATCTCGCCTGCCTGAACAGTCAAAAGCAGTTCGTCCTTTCGGGGGAGGAGGGGGCGATCCGGGAAATGGCCGGGGAGATCGAGGCCTCCGGAGCCGGGGAGCCGATCCTTCTCCGGGTGAGCGGGGCCTTCCACAGCAGGCTCATGGAGGAGGCGGTCGGAGCGCTCGGGGAATGCCTTGAGAGGACCCGGCTCCATCCGATCCGGGGAAGCATCCTTTCCAATGTGAGCGGGAAGCCGTACCGCTCTCTTTCTGAGATCCGGAGGAGCTTAAGGAGGCAGCTCATAAGCCCCGTACACTGGAGGGAGAGTATGCGTTATCTCTTTCGCGCCGGAGTGAGCGAGTTCGTGGAATTCGGAGCCAGGGCAACCTTATCGGGAATGCTGAGACAGGAGGAAGCAAACTGCCATGCGAAGCTGTATAGAGGGGAATGAGGGGACGGTCCGTTCTCGTTACTCGGAGGATATCGCGGTGATCGGGATGGACTGCCTGCTTCCGAACGCCGACGGAACAGAGGAATTCTTTGACAATCTGAAGCTCGGCCGGGACTCCGTATCGGAATTTCCGGAAAAGAGAAGGAGAGATGCGGATAATTGCCGCGCCTATGCCGGACTCGGCCGCGCGGACTATCGTCTTGGAAATTATCTTTGTGAGATCGATAGCTTTGACTATCGTTTCTTCCATATTACGCCCAGGGAAGCCGCTCTGATGAATCCAAACCAGCGCATCCTTTTGCAGCTGATCTACAGGACGATACAGGATGCGGGGCTTTCTGAGGAGAGGATACGGGGGAGCGATACAGGGCTTTTCATCGGCTATATCGGGGACTATGACGGGGGAGCTTATACCAGCATGGTTTATGAAAGTCAGGAGGAGAGTTCTCCGACGGGGAGCCTGGCCTCTATGATGGCGGGGAGGATCGCCTATCTTCTGGACCTTCGCGGACCGGCGATGCTGATCGATACTGCCTGCTCTTCCTCCCTCACCGCGGTTCACCAGGCCTGCCGCGCGGTCCGTTCCGGAGAGTGCAGCATGGCGCTCGCCGCGGGAGTTCGGACAGTGCTCTTTCCCGGGAGAGAGCACTCCATCGGCATCGAGTCAGAGGACGGCTATACCAGGGTCTTTGATGAGAATGCGAGCGGAACAGGGCTTGGTGAGGGTGCGGCCGGGATCCTCTTAAAATCCCTCCCCGAGGCGGAGAAGGACGGCGATATGATCTATGCCGTGATCCGGGGGAGCGCTGTGAACCAGGATGGAAGCTGCATCGGCCTCACGGCCCCGAACGGAAATGCCCAGACCCGAGTGCTCAGGCAGGCGTGGAAGGATGCCGCTGTGAGGGCGGAGGAGATCTCCTATATCGAGGCGCACGGGACAGGCACGAGGCTCGGGGATCCGGTTGAAATCGAGGCTTTGAATCGAGCCTTCCGCTGCGATACCGAGGAGGAGGACTTCTGCCGCATTGGTTCCGTCAAGTCGAACCTCGGGCATCTCTATGACTGCGCGGGCATTGTCGGCGTCATAAAGACCGCGCTGATGCTCTATCATCGATGCTATGTCCCAAGCGCACATTTTCACCGCTTAAACCCGGAGATTCGGCTGGAGCATTCCCCGCTTCGGATCTCGGAGGAGTACTGCGCGTGGGAGCCCAGGAACGGGAGATGGATCGCGGGAGTCAGCGCCTTCGGCTTCAGCGGGACGAACTGTCATCTCGTGATGGAGGCGCATCGGGAAGAGGAGGGAGAGGATGAGGGGAGGAGCGCTCCCGAAGCCTCGCATCTCTTTCCCCTCTCCGCAAAGAGCAGGGAGGCGCTGTATGAGCTTATCAACTCCTACCGGATCCTCGCCCTGGATCTTCAGGACAGAAAGCTGGAGGCACTCTGTACGAGCATGCAGCTTGACAGGACGCACTATGACTATCGCCTAGCCTTCCGGCTCTCTGACAGTGAGAGCCTTTGGAGGACGCTGGAGGAGATCTATGATTACCGCTTGCTGGATGAACCGGACTATCTCCCGGAGGGAGTCTGCTTCGGAAGGGCGGAGGAAGAGGGGAAGGGCAGTCCGCGGGCAGAAGGGCTTACGATGGAGGAGCTGTGCGCTTCCTATGTCCGATTCCGAAGCTTCTCCTTTGAGAGCATCTATTATCATCGCAGGAAGAAACGAATGCGGCTTCCGCTCTATCCCTTCGAAAAGGAGCGCTGCTGGATCCGTCTTCCGAAGGAGAAGCTGAGAAAATCGCCCGGGAGGGAGGAGGAGACGGGAGGTCCGGGGGAGGAGATGGAGCCTCTTGCCTTAAGGGGAAGGGAGGAAGGTGCTTCCTACAGCAGGATGGAGCGGGAAATCGCAGGCATCTTGCAGCGGGAAATGGGATTTCATGAGTTCTCCGTCCATGACAGCTTTTACGCCCTGGGAGGGGATTCCATCACAGCCTACCGGATCGTAAACCGGATCAATGCAGCCCATGGCAGCCGGATGACGATGGCGGATATCCTGCAATACAGCACGATCGAAAAGCTGGCCGCACATGTAGAGGAGAATGTCGGAGATCCCGAGGAGAGAGGGGCCCTTTACCATATCGAAAGGGCTCCAAAGCAGAGCTCTTACCCGCTCTCCTATGCGCAGCAGCGGATGTTCCTTCTCTATCTCAGAGACCCGGAGGACAGCTCTTACAACATGCCCTTTTCGATTCGCTTCCGGGGGCAGCTCGATATCGAACGCTTCCGCTCAAGCTTTCAAAGGATTTTTCGCCTGCACGACATTTTTCGAAGCCGCTTCTATATAGAAGACGGGGCAGCGCGGCAGTCCGTGGACGAGGAAAAGGAGCTCTCGATCACCGAGCTCAGGGGAGGGGAAGAGGCTTCCCTCCCAAGGCTCAGAGAACTCATGAATCGGCCCTTCGACCTTGGAAAGGAACCCCTTCTTCGGGTCGCCCTCCTGGAGATTTCGAAGGAGGAGTATCTTTCCTTTATCGTTATGAACCATATCGCCGCAGACGGAAGCTCCCTTCGCATCCTGAGCGATGAATTCGTGAAGCTCTATCAGGGAATGCCGGTGGAGCGGCAGGAGCTTCAGTACAAGGACTTTGCGCTTTGGCAGAGGAAACTGGATCTCAGCCGACAGGAGCGCTTCTGGCTTGAGAAGATGGAGGGATACCATAGAGAAGAGCTGCCGCTTGACTTTGAGAGAAGAGGAGGGGAGAGAAAGAGCGAGGAGCTCGGCTTTTCGATGGACAAAGGAAGCGCTGAGAAGCTCAGGAGGCTTTGCAGGGAGAAGGATCTGAGCCTCTTTTCCGTCCTGATGGCGGCATTTCAGCTTGCACTTTCCTGCTTCACCGCCTCGGAGGAGGTGATTGTCGGAACCCCGATCAGCGGGAGAACCGCAATAGAGACGCAGCAGATGGTCGGAATGTTTGTGAATGTGATGCCGGTACGGGGAAGGATTGAGAGGGAGGAGAAGCTTTTGGAATTCATCCGAAGGACCCATCGGCTTTTACTCTCTGTCCTCGGAAACCAGGATTATCCCTTCGAGCTTTTGGTGGAGAAGCTGAAGGAAGAGAGGGAGGCTTTTAGGAATCCTATATTTGACACCGTCTTTGCCTTCCAGAATATGGATCGCCCCGAGTTTTCGCTCCCCGGACTCTCCGCCGCCATGGAAAATGAGGACAAAAGGACCAAGTTTGATATTACGATGGAGGCCTCGGAAGAGGAGGGGGGGCTCTCCTTCCTGCTCCGCTATGCCGGCACTCTCTTTCTGAGGGAGTCCATGGAGGGCTTCTTCGCTCTCTACCGGGACCTTGTACGGGAGATTGCGGAGGGATCAGAGCTTCCGATCGGAGAGCTCTTCTCGCTTATTTCCCGAAACGGCGGGATGGACGGAGAGCTTACGGAGGATGCGGCAGAGTTTTCAGGGCTTGACTTTGACTTTTGAGCGGGGGGAAGGATGATCGGAAACAGAAATCTCTCGTACTGGAGGGCTGTCCTCGATGAGGATCAGGGGACGGACGGCTTTCCAGAGAAGCATATCAGAACAGTAAAGAGCAGGGCTCCGAGGAGGAGAGCAGAGACAAAGCTTCCCATAAGCTGCGGAGAAAAGCTTTTTTCAATGGGAAAGGGAAGGCTGCCGAACCTTTTTATCCTGCTCCTCACAGGGGGATCGATCCTCTTATCGAAGCGAAGCTTCTCAAAGGATATCAGCTATGCTGTCCCGCTGCTGCTCTCGGCACGGGGGATGGGGCGGAAGAACCGGGTAGTGCTGCTCCGCCTTAGAATGAGAGCGGAGCAAAGCTTCCGGGAGCTTTCGAAAGAGACTGCGGAGGTCTATCAGAACGCGCTGAAGCACCAGGATATCGCGGAGGAGGAGCTTCCCCTTCCCTGCGATACCCATATGCCCCTGGTCAGGACGATATTCTCCATGGAGGGGCTCCACGATGCGGAAGGGGCGAGCGGAATCTATCCGGACATCCTCTTTCTTTTCCGACGGGAGGACGGGAGCATTTCGATTGAGGCTGACTACAATGCCGATCTCTATGAGGAGGAAGAGATCAGCCATCTCCTCTCGGAGCTTCGCCGTCTCTTCCTGCTTGTCTCCGAAAATCCGGGCATCACTCTTTCCGAGCTGAACCTTCTCTCCGAAGAGGAGAAACGGCTCCTTTCCTCCTTTCAGGGGAAGAGAGTTCCGGCGCCAAAGGAAGTGAATGTAGTCAGCGCTTTTTGCCTCTTTGCCAAACGCTGTCCGGATAAGCGGGCTCTGGTGCAGGGCGGAAAAACCATGAGCTACCGTGAGCTTAATCTTTTATCGGACAGGATCGCCTCCTTCCTCTTGGAGCAGTGCAGCGGATGCGGATATGTCGGGATCTATATGAAAAACTGCATGGAAAATACAGCCTCCATTCTGGGCATTCTGAAATCCGGTGCGGCCTATGTGCCGATCGACCCGGAGCTCCCCTTAGAGAGAATCGGCAGCATCATTGAGGATCTCAATCTCTCCGTCATTTTGACGAAAAAGGAGCAGCTCCCCGCGCTGGAGAGGCTGCAAATGGAGTTGCCCTGTCTTAGGGTACTGCTCTGCCTGGACGCAGAGGATATTCGATCGGAGGACAGCTCTTTGGAGAACCCGCTGGGAAATCAGGAGCTCTGGGAGTATGTCGGGAGATCCGCGAAGGACGCGATCGAGGGGGGAGGCTGGAAGAGCAGCTATACGGGAGAGTACCTCTCGGAGCAGGAGATGAAGGAGTATGCGGACAATGTATCTGAAAAAATGCTTCCGCTCTTAAAGAAGGATGCGAAGCTTCTGGAGATCGGCTGCGCATCGGGACTCACGATGTTTCCACTCTCGGAAAGAGTCGGGGAGTACTGGGGCACAGACCTTTCCGGCTCGATCCTGGAAAAAGATCAAAGGAGGATTGAGGAGGAGCAGATCAAAAATATCAGGCTTATGAGGGCGGAGGCGATCGAGATCGATAAAATCGGGAGCAGGGACTTTGACGCCTTTTTACTAAACAGCGTGATCCAGTGCTTTCGGAGCTATTCGTATTTTCGAACGGTCCTGGAAAAGATGCTCTCTCTCTCCGCGGAGCGCTCTGTGATCTTCCTCGGCGATGTCATGGATGCCGGGACAAAGAAGGAGATGGTCGAGTCCCTGCGGCGCTTTTCCGAAGAAAACAGCGGAAAGGGCTATCAGACGAAAATGGACTGGTCCCAGGAGCTCTTCTTTGCGAAGGAGTATTTCAGGGATCTCCCGGCGTATTATCCGGAGATCGCTGCGGTGGAGATCTCAGAGAAGAGGGGAAGCATACAGAATGAGCTGACCCGCTACCGCTACGATGTGCTGCTCTTTATCGATAAGAGAAAAGCAGAAAGGAGGAGGGAGGGCAGGAAAGAGCCAGAGAGGGGAAGGGGCCTGAGATTTGGAAGGCAGTACGGCCTTGGGATCCTGAAAAGCTGTCCGGAGAAATTTTCCGGAAAAGGGATCTCCCACCAGGACCCGGCCTATGTGATCTATACCTCCGGCACGACGGGAAAGCCGAAGGGGATCTGCATCCAGCACGGCCCCCTGATTCGCTTCATCGAGTGGAACAGGCGCTATTATGGGCTCACGGAGAAGGATGTAGGGACCCGCTACGCCGGGGTCGGATTTGACGCCTCCGTCTGGGAGCTTTTCCCGCTTCTTTCGTCAGGGGGAGAGGTACATCTCATAGAGGAGGAGCTCCGGCTGGATATGGAGGCTCTGAACCGCTACTATGAGAAGCATCATGTCAGCTTCAGCTTCCTGCCGACACAGATCGCGGAGCAGTTCATGGAGCTTGAGAATCATTCTCTGCGGATCCTCTGCACAGGGGGAGATGCGCTTGGCCGGATGAAGAAGCGGAGCTACCGCTTTTTCAATAACTACGGGCCGACGGAGAACACGGTCATCACAAGCGCGATCGAGCTCTCTCCGGAGGAGGAAAAGGACCTTTCGATCGGAAGGCCGATCGACAATACCGAGGTCTTCATCGTGGATCCATATGGGGCACCCCAGCCGATCGGATGCCCGGGAGAGCTCTGGATCGGGGGAGAGAATCTCGCGAAGGGCTATATCAATAGGCCGGAGCTCAACAGGAAGTGCTTCTCGGGGAGTAAGGTCCTAAGAAGAGAGAGACTTTACCGGAGCGGAGACCTCGCGAAATGGTCTTTGGACGGGAGACTTTCCTTCCTGGGAAGGATCGACGGGCAGGTCAAGATATCGGCCTTTCGGATCGAGGTGGAGGAGATCGAGACTGCTCTTTGTGAAAACAGCGCGGTAAAGCGCGCTGTCGTGCGGCTCCTCCGATCGGGAGACGGGGGGAAGGCGCTCTGCGCCTATATCCTCCGGCGGGAAGAGGTATCGGAGGAAGAGCTTAGGAGCTATCTCCTTACAAGGCTTCCGGAATACATGCTCCCCTCCTATATACTGTTTATGGAGCGCTTTCCCGTGAGCAGAAACGGGAAGATCAATGATCGGAAGCTGCCGGACCCGAGGGAAAGCAAGGGAGAGGACCGGGGACTTGGACCGGAAAGCAGGAGGGAGGAGCGCATCCTTCAGGCCTTCCGGACTGTCCTGCAAAATGACAGGATCGGCGTCACGGACAATTTCTTTCATTTTGGCGGAAACTCCATACAGGCGATCCGGCTGGTCTCTGAGCTTTCCGCAGACTTTGAGATCCGGATCAACGACCTCTTTCTTTATCAGACGGTCCGGGAGCTCTCTTTGCATATCACAGAGAAAAAAGAGGAGCTTTGGGAGCGCTTCTCGGAGGTCGAAAAGATTGTTCTCGAATGGCAGAGCAGTCCTCCGGACGCGGAATTTTTGGAAAAACAACGGCTCTATCGGGACTCCCTTCGAAATCTTCCGGAGAAGCTCTCTGTGGATCCGAAAAAATATAAGGCAATTTTTCTGACCGGGGGGACGGGCTTTTTCGGAATTCATACCGCAAGGCGTCTTTTAACGGACAGTAAAGCGGAGCTCTATCTCTCCATGAGGGACAGGAGCGAGGAGGAGGCCCGGGAGCGCCTCTTCCGAAAGTGGAGACATTATTTCGGAGAAGAGCCCTCGAGAGAGGAAGCCGGGAGGCTTCATATCGTGCTCGCTTCTCTCACAAAAGAGCGGCTGGGGCTTTGCGAAGAGGATTATGCGCTTCTTGCAGAGAGAACGGACTGCATCATCAATGCGGCTGCGAATGTGCGGCACTACGGGCATTATGAAGATTTTTCCGGGATCAATGCGGAGCTTATCCGAAAGCTCGCGGAGCTCTCAGACAGGGGGAGAAAAAAGGAAATCCACCATATTTCCACCGTCGGAGTCGCGGAAGGGCTGATCGAAGGGAAGAAATTTTTCTTTTATACTGAAAAGGACGGCGATCTCGGACAGGCGGACGACAATTATTATACGAGTACGAAGCGGGAGGCGGAGCGGCATATCGAAAGACTGCGGAAGGAGGGAAGGGATATCAGCATCTACCGGCTTGGCAATCTGATCGCGGATTCCGGGAGCGGCATCTTCCAGGACAATATCGACACGAATGGCTTTTACAAGATCCTTCGGGCGATGATCTGTATGGGGAGGACAGCGGAGTCCTCGATATGGCTTCCGGATTTCTCCTTCATCGACCAGATAACGGATGCCTTCATACGGCTTCTTCTCTCAGAGCACAGCCACTTCGAAACGTATCACCTCCTAAACTCCTCACGGCTCAGCATGGCGGAGCTTGGGGAAATTCTCCGGGAACTCGGATACCCGGTTCATTCCGTGAGTGCGGGGGACTACCTTCGCTTCCTCTATGAGATGCGGGAGGATCCAAAGCTTGGACCCTATGTCTCGGACTTTATCCTCCACAGCCGGCTCTTGGATATCCCCCGGAGCACATATTTTTACCTTGCCTCGGAAAGGACGGAAAGACTTCTGGATAAACTGGGCTTTCGATGGAGGGCAGCGGACAAGGAGAGCATTGGGAGGATGCTTTCATACTGTGAAAAGGTAGCTTTTCTGCCAAAGCCCGGACAGAGGAAGAGCTAGTGCTTTTTAAAAGATTGGGGGATTCGGAGCTTTGGCTTAAAGAGGTGATTTTTGAAAGAGAGACAGAAATCCTCTCCGAGCTTCCGCCGGAGAGCCGGCTTCGAATCGAGGGATATCGGCGCAGAGAAGACCGGGCGAGAAGCGCTTTTTCAGAGCAAATGGTGCGGCAGTATTTTTCAAAAAGACAGGATATCCCTCCGGAAAGGCTCAGGATCTTCCGGGACCGACTGGGAAGGCCCTATATTCCCGGGGAAAGTATGGACTTTAACATAAGCCACTCCGGACGCTATGCGGCCGTCGTCTTTTCCCCCGGGAGAGTGGGGCTTGATATCGAGAGGATACAGAGGGAGACAGAGCCCGGAATGGAAGAGCAGCTGTGCAGCCAAAGGGAGCTTTTTTCGATCAGAAGCTCCGACTGCCCCGCGGAGCTTTTCAGCAGGCTTTGGGTACTGAAGGAGAGCTATCTGAAAGCGAGAGGGAGCGGCTTTTTGACAGAGGAAGAGCTTCCGGAATTTCAATTTCTGGGGAAGCGGATTCTTTGCAGCCGGAGGACCCGCTCCATAAGCCTCCAAAAGCTCTCCCCATCGAAAGACAGCGCCGATCCCGAAGCCTATTACCTCGCCGTGACCGTGCTCTGAGAGATCGGAGTGCACGAATTTACAGATTTATTCTTGAAAGGGGAGTAGGATTCGGATATAGTAGTGCAAAGTCAGGAGGGGAAAAATAATGAGAGAGGTATTTCCGGGGGTATTCGAGATTCGTCTTCATGACAGGAGCGACAGTCACGGCGTCAGAGAGATCAGCATCTTTTTGATCCCGTCAGGGGACAGGAGCCTCATGATCGACACGGGCTTCCGCCTTCCGGAGTGCTTCCGGATGCTGGAAGAGGGACTTCACAGCCTCCATATTCCCATGGACCGCCTGGATATCTTTCTCACGCACCGGCATCACGACCACTGCGGCCTCGCCTCTGAATTCCAGAAAAGGGGAGCGCGGATCTTCATGAATCCCGAGGAGGAGCGTCATCCCTATGACTGCCTGAGTTATCGTCCGGAAAAAAACTCTCTTCCCGAGCAGGAGAGAGTCCTTCGCTCTGCCGGAATCTCCGAGGAGCAAAGCCCCGAAATCTGGGCCGCCTTCCAGAAGGTCTCCGAGAGGATCGAACGGCATGAGGATTGGTTCCTCGCGATCACGGGCTTCCCCTATGAGAAAGCGAGGGCGGGGGAGCACTTTGACTACGGAGATTTTCACTTCCGCGCCATCCCCCTCCGCGGACATACCTACGGACAGCTGGGACTCATGGAGGAGGAGAAAAAGCTTTTCTTCACGGCGGATCAGCTGATCCATGGTGTCTCCCCGATCGTTGCGACGACCTATGTCGGAGAGGGGCTCCTGCAGGCCTTCTTTGATTCCATGGAATATGTAAAAAAGCGCTGTCACAGCGGCTGGACGATTCTCCCCTCCCACGGAAACAGGATAGAGAATGTCTCGGAGGAGGTTGATAAGACGGTATTTGCCTATCTGGAAAAGACGAGCCGGGTGAAGGACTGTCTGGAAAAGCAAAAAGAGGAAATGTGCTGCCGGCGCCTCATGGAGCTTTGCTATCAGGCGGGGGAAGCGCCGAAGGATGAGGCCGGGCTCTTTCTCTATAAGATGACGCTCACAAAGACCTTCAGCATCCTGGAATACCTCCATGATATTAACTTTGTCAGCCGGAGGATGCAGGACGGGACCTATTACTGGAAGCTTTTGGAAAAGGAATAGCGCTTCCGGCGGCAGCGCGCAGCCTGCCCTTTTGTTCGGGCGGTCTTCTGAGAGAGCTTGAGAGAGCGGCGGGAGCAGAGGCCGCATTGCCTCCTTCCTGATTTTATGCGGAATCGGATGGAAAAGTCGGAACGGAAATATACTGCTGAAATAGACTGCCAGGGGGCGGATAAAAACTGTCATCGAGCAGCGATATCCTTCCCACTGCCGACCGGATTTCGGATTTTCACCGCTTAGAAGCGTGCGCCTCCGGGCGCATAAAAACAGGGGCGCCGATTTCTCAGCGCCCTCAACTTTTTGGAAAAGTCCTTTCTCCGAATCTCCCCGGAGACCTTCCTTTTCCTTTCGCGACGAGGATGGGACTTGAACCCACAACCCGCAGAACGGGCACCAACTTTCCAGGCTGGCCGACTACCATTATCACACCTCGTCTCAAACAGCCCGCTAAGTATAGCATTCCGTCTTCTAAAAAGCAAGAGATATTTGGAGAATCTCAGAGAAGCCATTGGAAAAGCGGAGAATATCATGTATAATCCTAGGGGAAAAAACTGCAAAGCGCAGGGTAAGGAGAAAAAGAGTGATCATTTTAGTGGATTTTGAAAACACGCACGGGAGCGGCTTTGAGGGCTATGAATACCTCAATGATACGGATACCGTGGTGGTCTATTACAGCGATGATAATTCCGCTGTGAAACGGGGCATGGTCGATGATCTGAAGGACCGGAACGTCAACGTGCGCATGGTGAAGCTTTTGAAGCAGCACAGCAATGCTCTGGACATGTATATTGCGTCTACAACCGGTATGTTTTTGGACACGGGGGAGAAGATATGCATCGTCTCAAAAGACAAGGGATATGCGGCGGTCCGCGATTTCTGGCACAGCCTCCGCGGAGCGGAGATCCTCCTCGGGGAGACGATCGAAGAGTGCTTTCTGCACTCCGTGGCCAATGACGACCCGAGGATCCGGAGCGCGAAGGAGAGAAACCAGAAGGCGATCCTGACGGATGCCTTTGAGACCATGAACCGGATCCCGACAAGGCCTACTCTGAGCCGGGGGAATTTCCGGAGGAGAAGAGGGAACGAGGACCTGAACCGCAATACAGATCCCGTGGAGATCCTTCCCAATCCGCTTTTGAAGGATCAGAAGGAGAGCACACATAGGGAGACCCCGGAACAGGCCGCGGCGAATGCTGTCATTGCCGAGCTTGTCGCTTCTATGGATCAGTCACTGGATCAGGCCCTTCTCGGGGAGGAGAAAAGCGAGATGCTGCCGTTGCTCCAGGAAGAGGGAAGGACCTCGGGAGCCCAGGAGGATTTTTCCAAGACAGAGCATGCAGGGGCGCAGGAAGAGATTTCGAGGGCGATCCCGAAGCTAAACCCCAATCAGGTGCGCTTTGTCTATGATCCGAAGACCCGCACCATGCAAAAAATCGGCGGGGAAGAGCCGAAAGAGGAAAAAACTGCGGGAGCGGCAGAGGCAGAGAGGGACGAAAAGGCCCCGGTGAGAGAAGAGAGCGAAAAGCCGGCTGCAGAGGGAAAGAACGGAAGGCACGCGAGAAGAGGAAGAAAGAGGAATACGGAGAAAAAGGCGGAGTCCCTGAAGGATGAGAAGATCGAGAAGAATGAGAATGGAAAAAAGGCAGGGGATGTAGAGCCGGGGAAAGAGATAGAGCAGGCGGAAAAGGCCATAGAGAAAAAGAGCGGGGGAGAGCTTCCTAAGGCGGAGAAGACAGAGAAGACCGCTCCGAAGAGACGGGGACGGAAGCCAAAGGCGAAGCAGAACGAGGACAGTGCATCGGAGGAGAAGGAGATCATGGCACTCTCGGTGAGCCATGAGCCTGCCCCAGAGGAAGCGGAGAAGGAAAAGAAGCCGGGACGTCGGGGACGCGTCGGCACAAAGAGCGGGAAGGAGACATCCTCCGCGGAGTCCTCCTCCGAAAAGTCGGAGAAAAAGACCGGAGAAGAGAGCAAAGAGAATAAGGAAAAGGGAGCGGAGCCGAAGAAAAGAAGGAGAGGCCGGAAGCCGAAGGCAGAGCATACTGAGGGAAGTGACAGCTAGACATTCTGCGCCGAAATCTTTTTTATAAAAGAGCTTGCGCTTTCGCGGACAGCGTGCTAATATACAAGCTGTCGCGCGGGAGTGCTGGAATTGGCAGACAGGCAAGACTAAGGATCTTGTGTCCGGTAGGACGTGTGGGTTCAAGTCCCATCTCCCGCAGGAGAAAAGAGCAAGGATATCGGCCTAAGTGGAAGGGCCCGAGTCCTTGCTTTTTCCATAGCAGGGGATCTTGTTATTTTCCTTTTGGAGAGAAGGCAGCGCCTTCGGAACGCTTCATGCTCTCAGTGAAAAGGCAAGAGAAGACGGAGCCGTATGGAAAAGCGTATCCGTCTCGATACCGTATTGAGCTTCGATATCACAGCGGATAAGGCGCTCCCGATCCTCTACCGCGAGATTTCCTCGCGTTATCCGGACTACAGGATCGAAATCACACCGGATCTGGATACCGCGGATTAGCCGTTTGAAGAACGGGAGGGCAAGGGGCAGGGCGGGCAGAAGCTTTTTTTCTGATATCCGCCGATATAAGACAGAGGAAGGAGAGAGAAGATGAAAATTGCGGTGATCACCGGAGCAAGCTCCGGCATGGGGAGGGAGCTCGCCCTCCTTTTGGATCAGCGGATCCCGAATATTCAGGAGCTTTGGCTGATCGGGAGACGGAGGGAGCGCCTCCTCTCTCTGGAGAGGCGGCTCCGGAAAAAGTGCCGCCTCCTTTCCATGGATCTCCTGGAGCCCTCCTCTTTCCTTTCCTATGAGAGAGCTCTTGAGGAGAGCGGGGCAGAGATCGTCTTTTTGGTAAATGCGGCGGGCTTTGGCAAGATCGGTGCGGTTTCCCGGCTGTCTTTGTCGGAGCAGCTTGCCATGATCGATCTGAATCTTCGCTCGCTCACCGCATTTTGCCGTGTTTCCATCCCATATCTTTCGGAAAAGTCGAGAATCATCAATTTCTCCTCCGCCGCGGCCTTCCTGCCGCAGCCGGACTTTTCGGTCTATGCCGCGGGGAAAAGCTACGTTCTCAGCTTCTCCGAGGCGCTGGATGAGGAGCTCCGGGGGAGCGGCTGCCGCGTCTGCGCGGTCTGCCCCGGGCCGGTAAAAACGGAATTTTTCGATGTCGCAGAGAGAGACGGACGGAGCATAGCCGCCTATAAGATACTTTTTATGGCAAGACCGGATAGAGTGGCACGCCTTGCCTTAAGGGACAGTGTGCTCGGGAAGAAATGCTCTGTTTACGGATATTCCATGAAGCTTTTTCGGCTTCTTGCAAAGCTTCTCCCCCACCGCTTTTTCTTCTTTCTCTTAAGGGAGATCCAGAGGCTTTCCGGCTCTATGGATTCGAACCGTACCTTATCCGATAAGCGGAGGAATCCTTGAGAGAGCTTAGGATCGGGGGAAATGAAGCGGGACAGCGGCTCGATAAGCTCCTTCGGAAATATTTGAGGCGGGCGGAGAACAGCTTTCTCTATAAAATGCTCCGAAAGAAAAATATCACGTTGAACGGGAGAAAGGCCTCGGGGAAGGAACTTCTCAAAGAGGGGGATCTTTTAAAGCTCTTCTTCTCGGAGGAGAGCTTTCAGAAGCTTTGCGCTCCGCTTCCCCCGCTTCCCGAAGAGAAGGAAAGAGAGGAGGGGAGATCGAAGGCAGAGTGGGAGGGGGAAACTTTTTCATCCCGCATCGTCTATGAGGATGAAAATCTTCTGCTTTTCAATAAGCCAGCGGGCCTTCTCTCACAATCCGATGGGAGCGGCCTCTCCTCAGTAAATGAGCTCTGCCTCTCCTATCTCATGGAAAAGGGGGAGCTCGGGAGAGAGCAGCTCGCAAGCTTTCGACCCGGGGCCGCAAATCGTCTGGATCGAAATACCACGGGCCTTCTCCTCTTCGGAAAGACGCTTCCGGCTCTTCAGGAGCTCTCTTTCTGCCTTAAGAAAAGAACGATCGGGAAATACTACCTCGCGGTAGTCCGCGGCCATACCCCGGAGCGGGGAAGGATCGAGGGCTTCCTTCGGAAGGATCCGGACAAAAACAGAGTCTTTCTTCAGGAAGAGGCGTCCGGTGGGGCGAAGGAGGTGCAGAGCGAGTATAAAAGGCTCTTCGCGGGGGAGAGCGGGGAACAGATTTCCTTCAGTGTGCTCCTCGTTCATCTCATCAGCGGAAAGACGCATCAGATCCGCGCGCATCTTGCCTCCGTCTCCCATCCGATCCTGGGGGACCCGAAGTATGGAGATCGGGAGTTGAACCGCCTTTTACAAAAGAGGACGGGGCTTCGCTCGCAGCTTCTTCACGCCTGTGAGCTCCATTTTCCGAAGCTCCCGGAGGACTCGCGCCTTTCCTATCTCTCGGAAAAAAGCTTTTATGCGAGTCCGCCGCGCTCCTTCCTTCCCTTCCTCCCGAAAAAATACCGGCTCCCGGAGGGCTCGCGCCTCTTCCAGATAAAATAGAAAAACAGATTCGCATTGTCCAGAGTCTCTTCACAAAGTGCCGCCTTCCTATCGCCAGTCCCCGGACAGCGGAATCAAAGCAATCAAGCATATCATCATGAGCTTGCTGTCCGTTATGAATTTAGTCAATGGTATAGGCTTCGTTATCTGAATATAATCGAAGCCCGTGCTGTAAAAGCTTCGGTTGGATTTTACAGCAGATTGGGATATACTATGGGCGAAAGGAGTCAGCAATATGCCAAATATCAAACCCGTTTCCGATCTGCGAAATTACAGCGATGTGCTGCATGATGTGGCTGTCGGCGCTCCGGTTTTTCTGACAAAGAACGGGCGCGGCCGATATGTGATTCTCGATATGCAGGACTTTGAAAAGACGGAGGCAAGCCTCCGTCTGATGAAGGAACTTGCGAAAGGACGAAAATCCGGCGAAGAGAAAGCCTGGCTGACATTAGAAGCCGTGGAGAAGAAGCTTGGGATCGTCAATGAATAATCTGCATTTATCCGAAGAAGCTCAAAACGATCTCATTGAAATCAAAGCCTATATTGAGGAAGAGCTGCTGAACCCATCCGTAGCATTGGCAACCGTAAGTCGAATTACAAAGAGTCTCCGCATTTTGCAGACTTATGCACAGGCAGGGGCTCCGCTGTCTTCGATTGCGGAGATAGAGAGCGATTATCGCTTTATTGCAAGCGGAAATTACATCAGCTTTTATCGCGCTTACGGCAGCGAAGTTTATGTTGATCGTATTCTCTATGCCCATCGCGATTATATGCGGATTTTGTTCGGAGACCATAAAAGCGATGAATAAATGACCAGACAGTGAAACTCTTGCAGAAGATTTTTGGAATTTTAGTGCGGGACCCCCGCTGCATGCTCATAAGGGGGCGTGTCATAAGGAGCTGTCTCCCCCTTCGTGCAAGCATTGGCTTCGGCCATGCTGTTTCTAAAATTCCGCATGGCATCGCTGAGCTCGCCATGCTGTCCCTTATTCGCATTCCGCGGGAAAAAGCCCCGCTGCATGCTCATAAGAGGGCGTGTCATAAGGAGCTGTCCCCCCTTCGTGCAAGCACGATGGGGGGACAACTCCTTTGACACTGGAATTTTATATTTGACAAGCTTTGTCGGAGCGGCTATGATTAAAAAAAGCTTTTGATTCTGGGCGTTCTGCCCGAGATTTTCACTTTTTGCCATCTGTCAATTTCCCATATATTTCCCATATATTTCCCATATTTCAGCATCGGATAATGGAGAGCGTTGTTTTGTGTTTTCCCGGGAGGGGGCTTCTGCTTTTTTGTCTTTCTGTAAAGGGGCTTTTCTGCCTCTTAGATAGAAAATATCGCGGAAGCTGTCCGCAGGCTCCTGGAGTTTTGATATAAGGAGGGGGATTTATGCTTGCGAAAATCAACAGTGCCGGGCTGCATGGGCTGGACGGCTACCCGGTCTGCGTGCAGGTGGATGAGAGCAACGGCCTGCCCCGTTCGGTCATCGTCGGGAATGTCTCCGCGAATGTGAGGGAGGCACTGGACCGCTGCACGGTGGCGATGAAGAATGCGGAGCTTCCCCTTCCGCCAAAGCGCTTGACGATCAATCTCCAGCCGGCGGATCGGAGGAAGGATGGGAGCGGCTTTGATCTTCCGATCCTCCTCGGCATGCTCCTCTCCCTCGGACTTGTGGCCTGCTCCCCTCCGGAGGATTATGGCTTTTTCGGAGAGGTCGGACTGGACGGGGAGATCCGACATGTGCGGGGTGCGCTCTCTTTGGTCACGGCGCTCCAGGAAGCGGGGCTTCGAGGCGCGGTGGTTCCGGAGGAGGATGCGGCGGAGGCATCCGTCGTGGAGGGAATGGATATCATCGGAGTCCGTTCGATCTCGGATCTTAGGTCTCTTCTCTCCTCGGAGGAGAGCTTTCGGAGCTTTCAGAGGGTGAGGGGAGGGCAGAGGGAGGAGAGTGAGCCGGAGAAAATCCCGGATTTTTCCGATGTGCGCGGGCAGAGCTTTTCCGTGCGGGCGGCCTTGATCGCCGCCGCGGGGAAGCATAATCTCCTTTTGTCCGGGCCGGCCGGCTCCGGAAAAAGCATGATCGCAAAGCGGATTCCTGGGATCCTTCCGCCCCTCTCTCGGAAGGAGGATATCGAGATCACAAAGCTATACTCCATCGCGGGCATGCTCCCGAAGGGGAGGGCTCTCTATGGGAAGCGCCCCTTTCGCTCCCCGCATCACAGCATCACTTCTACGGCTCTCCTTGGGGGGAGCGGACCCGGAGGGATCGTGCCGGGCGAGCTGCCGCTTGCCTTAAACGGGGTGCTTTTCCTCGATGAGCTCCCCCTTTTTTCCAAAAGCTCGATCGAGGGGCTCAGGCAGCCCATGGAGGACCGCTTTTTGGTGATTCAGCGCCTGAGCGGTTCCTTTCGCTATCCGGCGGACTGCCTTTTGATCGCCGCGATGAATCCCTGCCCCTGCGGACATTTCCCGGACAGAAGGCGCTGCCACTGCACACCCTCCCAGATCCGCTCCTATCAAAGGGGCATCTCCAAACCGATCCTAGAGAGGATGGATCTCTGCGTGGAGGTCTCCCCCGTGAGCTACGAGGATGCCAGATCCCGGGGGCGGGGGATTTCCAGTGAGAGGCTCCGGGAGGATGTGATCCGGGCCAGGGAGCTCCAGCGGGAGCGCTTCCGGGGGCTTCCGATCCGCTGTAATTCCGAGATGGGGATCGGAGAGATCGAGCGCTTCTGCGCGCTAAGAGAGAAGGAGGAGCGCTTTATGAGGCGGATTTTTCAGCTGAAGCAGCTTTCCATGCGGACCTATCACAAGCTTCTGAAGACCGCGAGGACCATAGCGGATCTCTCGGGAGAGGCGGAGATCGGGATCCCGCAGCTCTCCGAGGCCGTGTCCTATCGAAGCCTGGAGGAGCGGCTTTTCGGGGAGGAGGCTGCGCTATGAGAGGAGGCTTTGAGAGATCCTTTTCCGAGCGCTTTCCCATACGGGAGATCACGCCGCTGGATCCGGAATTTCCGGAGCGGCTCAGACAGATTCCGGACTGTCCCTCCTGCCTTTACCTTAGGGGAGAGCTCCCCTCCGATCTCAGTCTCTCGGTCTCGATCATCGGGGCAAGAGACGGGAGCCCCTACGGAAGGGAGATCGCGGAGGCCTTTGCGGGGGCGCTCGCGGGACGGGGAGTCAGCATCGTGAGCGGAATGGCCAGGGGGATCGATACGGCGGGGCATTGGGGTGCGCTCAAGGGCGGTGGGAGGACCTATGCCGTACTCGGCTGCGGCGCGGATATCTGCTATCCCGGGAGCAATTATGAGCTCTACGAGAGAATCGCGGAGCAGGGAGGAATTCTCAGCGAATTTCCCTTGGGGACGGCGCCTCTTCCCGCGAATTTTGTGAGGAGAAACCGGCTGATTTCCGGCCTCTCGGATGCGGTGCTTGTGATCGAGGCAAAGGAGCGCTCCGGCACGTCCATCACCGTGGGGCACGCCCTGGAGCAGGGAAAGCAGGTCTTTGCGCTGCCCGGGCGGATCACGGATCACCTCTCCTTTGGCTGTAATCAGCTGATCCGCCAGGGCGCGGAGCTTCTGTCCTGCGTGGAGGATGTGCTCAGCTTTCTGCACCTTGAGAGAGAGGGAGAGCTTCTCCTTCTTCCGCCGAAGGAGGGGGAGCTCTCTGAGCTGCAGCGGAAGGTATTTTCCGCGCTCGATACGAAAAGCATCCACATCGAGGAGCTCTCCCGCCTCCTGGGACTTCCCACGGAGAAACTGTCCGGGATCCTTCTGGAGCTGGAGCTTCTCGGCTTTTCGGAATCCCCGAAGTGCGCCTATTACCGGAGGAGATGCTTCCAAAAGACCGCGGATAGGGGAGAAACGGAGAAGCGGGATGGCGCGGAAGGGCCTTGCAATATTTCAAAAGACCTGTTAGGATTCTGAAAGTGCGCCGTTTTATGCGCTGCGGCGGTCCGGGAGTGCTTCCATGGGCGGGCTCCGGGATCTGCCGGATCACAGCCGTTCGATCATGCAGAGGCAGGAAGAAAGTTCATGGCAAAGAGTTTAATCATAGTGGAGTCTCCCGCGAAGGTAAAGACGATCAGCAAGTTTCTGGGGAAAAACTATACGATCGACGCCACGATGGGACATTTAATCGATATGCCGAAAAGCTCGCTCGGCGTGGATGTGGAGCACGATTACGAGCCGAAGTACATCACGATCCGCGGAAAAGGAGAGCTTCTCGGGAAGCTGAAAAAGGAGGCGAAAAAGGCGGACCGCATCTTCCTTGCGACCGACCCGGACCGGGAGGGGGAGGCGATCAGCTGGCACCTCGGGAGGGAGCTTTGCCGGGAGGAGAGCAACCGGGAAAAGATCTCCCGCATCAGCTTCAATGAGATCACGAAAAATGCCGTCCGGACCGCCCTGAAGCATCCGCGGGATATCGACATGGATCTCGTAAACGCACAGCAGGCGAGGCGGGTCATGGACCGGCTCGTGGGATATACGATCAGTCCACTCCTTTGGAAGAAGATCAGAAAGGGTCTCTCTGCGGGGAGGGTGCAGTCCGTCGCTCTCAGGATGATCTGTGACAGGGAGACGGAGATCGCGGCCTTCCATCCGGAGGAGTACTGGAGCCTGGAGGCCTCCGTCTTACACGGCAGGAAGAAGCTCTGTGCGGCCTTTTACGGAAAGGAAAAGCGCATGGAGCTTAAGACCGAGCGCGAGGTCGATGCGATCATCCGTTCCATCGGGGAGCAGGAGCTTATCGTCTCCGAGATCCGGAAATCGGAGCGGAGAAAGAAGCCTCCCCTTCCCTTTACGACGAGCACGCTTCAGCAGGAGGCCTCGAAGCTCCTGTCCTTTCCGACCCAGAAGACGATGCGGATCGCGCAGTCCCTCTACGAGGGCGTCAATGTGAAAAACCGGGGGACAGTCGGGCTCATCACCTATCTCAGGACGGATTCCACGAGGATCGCGGAGGAGGCCGATGAGGCGGTGCGCGCTCTGATCGCGGAGAAGTACGGAAAGGAATATGTCCTTCCGAAGGGGCAGGAGAGGGAGAAGAAGGAGGGGAAGATCCAGGATGCCCATGAGGCGATCCGCCCGAGCTATCTGGAGATCACGCCGGGAGAGGCGAAGGAGAGCCTGGGCCGGGATGAGTACCGCCTCTATCAGCTCATTTATCAGCGCTTTCTCGCCTCCCGCATGCAGCCCGCAGTCTATGACACAGAGACGGTCCGGCTGAAGGCGGGGGAGTATTTCTTTGTGCTGAACGGAAGCCGGATCGCCTTCGAGGGCTTTCTCTCCGTCTACCGCTCCGAGGAGGACAGGGAGGAGAAGAATGTGCAGCTCCCGAAGCTTGTGCCGGGAGAGGTTCTGAAGAGGGAGGGCTTTCAGAAGGAGCAGCATTTCACCCAGCCCCCCGCGCACTATACGGAGGCCTCGCTGGTGAAGGCGCTGGAGGAGGACGGTATCGGGCGGCCCTCGACCTATGCTCCCACGATCGGAACGCTGCTCCACAGGCGCTATATCACGAAGGAGAAGAAAAATCTCTTTGTCACGGAGCTCGGAAGCGCCGTAAACGAGATGATGACGAAAAACTTCCCGACGATCGTGGACACCGGCTTCACCGCCAATATGGAGACGCTTCTGGATTCCGTCGCGGAGGGAAAGCTCCCCTGGAAGACCCTGATCGAAAACTTCTATCCGGATCTCTCAGAAGCGGTGGAGAAGGCGAATCAGGAGGTGGAAAAGATCACGATCCGGGACGAGGAGACCGAAATCCCCTGCGATAAGTGCGGACGAAGGATGGTCATAAAGTACGGACCCCACGGGAAGTTCCTCGCCTGCCCGGGCTTCCCGGAATGCCGGAATACCAAGCCCTATATGGAATACGCGGGCTTCCTCTGCCCGGACTGCGGAGCGGAATGTGTGAAAAAGCGCTCCCGGAAGGGGCGGATCTTCTACTCCTGCTCCCGCTACCCGGACTGCAGCTATATCAGCTGGGCGAAGCCGAAGGACGCGAAGGCCGGGGAAAAGAAGGAAAACGAGATTGCGTCTCTCCCCCTTCCCGCGGTTGACAGAGAAGAAAAAAACATGCTATAGTAAAAGCCGCGCCATTTGGCGCGGTTTTCTTTGTCCTTTGATCGAAAAGGGAGAGGGAAGCCCGTCTTATCGATGCGGGAAATTCATGAGCTTTCGATGTTGAGAGGACAGCAGCCCGCTTTGACGGAGAAGGCGGAATCTTCTACAAAGACAGAACGGGGCGAAACGATGCACACCGGGCCGGGATCCGAAGGTGTCCCCTGAGGGGATGATGCCGGACAGCACAGAAGACCCGGTGGAAGTAAAACCAAGGAGGAAAAAAGATGAGTGCGATTGGAATGAAGCAGCTTCTCGAGGCGGGCGTACACTTCGGGCATCAGACCAGGAGATGGAACCCCAAGATGGCTCCGTACATCTATACGGAGAGGAACGGCATTCACATCATCGACCTGCAGAAGACCGTGAAGATGGTGGACGATGCCTACAATGCGATGGCGCAGATCGTCGCAAACGGAGGCACGGTGCTTTTCGTGGGGACGAAGAAGCAGGCGCAGGACGCGATCAAGGCGGAGGCCCTCCGCTGCGGCGAGTTCTACGTCAATGAGAGATGGCTCGGAGGCATGCTCACAAACTTTAAGACCATACGCTCCAGGATTCAGAGACTGAAGGAGATCGAGAAGATGTCCGAGGACGGCACCTTCGATGTCCTCCCGAAGAAGGAGGTCACGCTTCTTCGGAAGGAGTGGGGGAAGCTCGAGGCAAACCTCGGCGGAATCAAGGATATGAAGGCGGTTCCGGATGCGATCTTTGTCGTCGATCCGAAGAAGGAGAAGATCTGCGTGCAGGAGGCCCATGCCCTCGGCGTCACGCTTTTCGGCATCGCAGATACCAATGCGGATCCGGAGGAGCTCGACTATATCATCCCGGGAAATGACGATGCGATCCGCGCGATCAAGCTGATCGTCTCCAAGATGGCGGATGCCGTCATCGAGGCGAAGCAGGGCGATATGACGGAGGAGGAAGCGGCCGCAGCGGCAGAGGGAGATGAAAGCCTGGTCCCTGAAGCGGAATAAGAGCGGGCGAATAGACGGATTGTAATCTGCCGCCCGGCGGGGCGGCTTCGGAATGGAGGAGAAAATGGCTATTACAGCGGCAATGGTTAAGGACTTAAGAGAGCTCACCGGCGCGGGAATGATGGCCTGCAAGAAGGCTCTCGAGGCGGTCGCCGGCGATATGGACAAGGCGGTCGAGCATCTGAGAGAGCAGGGCCTGGCCGGAGCGGAGAAGAAGGCCGGAAGGATCGCCGCGGAGGGCGTTTCTTTTACGGCGCTTTCCGAGGACGGAAAGACAGGAGTTGCGGTCGAGGTGAACGCCGAGACCGATTTCGTCGCAAAGAACGAGAAATTCCAGAGCTTCGTGCGGGAGGTCGCCGCGCAGGCGCTGAAGACGAATGCCTCCGATATCGATGCCTTCCTCGCGGAGAAGTGGGAGCTCGATCCCGAAAAGACCGTCTCGCAGCAGCTCTCCGCGGAGATTTCCCTGATCGGAGAGAACATGCATATCCGCAGATTCCAAAAGCTTCATGAGGAAAACGGCTTTGTGCAGGACTATATCCATGCGGGCGGAAGAATCGCCGTGCTGCTCCAGGTAAAGAGCAGTCTCGTGAATGAGACGGTCCGGGAGATGGCGAGAAATATTGCGATGCAGATCGCGGCTTTGAAACCGAAGTATACCTCCCGGAAGGAGGTGGATCAGGCTTATCTCGATTCTGAAAAGGAGATCCTCCTCGCAGCGGCAAAGAACGAGAAGCCGAACGCCCCGGAGAAGGTGCTCCTCGGCATGGTCGAGGGACGGCTCAACAAGGAGCTGAAGGAGGTCTGTCTGCTGGATCAGGTCTATGTTCGGGCAGAGGACGGAAAGCAGACGGTCGGGCAGTACGTAGAATCCGTCAAAAAGGCGGAGAATGCGGAGATTTCGCTCGAGGGCTTCGTCCGCTACGAGACCGGAGAGGGACTGGAGAAAAAGCAGGAAAATTTCGCGGAGGAAGTCGCCGCACAGATGGGAAAGTAAGACTTTTCCAAAGAAAAGAGGGAAGGAGCGCCGGAGCCCGGGAGGGTCCCGGCTTTTCTTCCCTCTTGTGACAGCTTCCGTCGGGAAAAGCCGTGCAGGGCAGTATCACGATCAGATAAAATAAAATACCAAATCGCCGAACACCGGGCAGGAAGACGGCCTGTTCACAGGTCGGAAAAGCAGCAGACCGGCTGAAATCAGCCGGGAGAATTCGGGTCCCCAGTGAAGAACTGAGTGCCGTCTTTTTGGGGACTAAAGCATTGACTCAGGAGCCCCTGCTCCGGAAAAGCCGGGGAGAGGGCGGGAAAGGAGGTAAGAATAGAATGGAAACGAAAGAGGATGTCATCAGGCTTTGTCAGAGGCTGGTAGAGATCGAGAGCACAAATCCCGGGATCGGGGAGGGCTATGTGGCCGGATATATCCGGCAGCTTCTTAAGGGGAAGCTCCCGAAGGAAGGAAGATTTCTCAGCCATGAGGTGGAGGAGGGGCGCCCGATCGTGATGGCGGAGCTTCCCGGGAAAAGCATACTTCCCCCGCTCGTCATCCTCTGCCATATGGATACGGTCCCGATCGCCTCCGGATGGACGAAGGAGCCGCTGGGGGGAAGGATCGAGGGAGGAAGACTCTACGGCCGGGGCTCCTGCGATATGAAGGGCGGCATGGCCTGCGCGCTCTCCGCCTTTCTCTCCGCCTGCGAAAGAGTGAGGACGGAGGGGCTTCCGACCCGCACGATCCGCTTCATCGGGACGATGGATGAGGAAGCGGATATGAAAGGGATCGAGAGCGCGGTCGAGCTCTCCTGGGTCGATGGAAGCTGCCTTGTCATGGATACGGAGCCAAGTCACGGGGAGATTCAGACCGCGCACAGGAGCCGCTGCTGGTACCGGTACCGGATGCACGGGAGGGCGGCGCATGCCAGTGAGCCGGAGAAGGGCGCCGATGCGATCTCCGCGATGGCCTATGCTCTCTGCTTTGCGAGAGAGGAGGTCGCGGCACTTCGGCCGGATGCCTTCTGCGGAGGCTCCCGGATCTGCTTCGGAGAGATCCGGGGAGGGATTCACCCCTACCAGGTCCCGGCGGACTGTGAGTGCTCTGTGGATATGAGGCTTTCTCCTCCCTATGATTTTGAAAAGGGAAGGGAGATCCTGGAGCACTCGGCAAAGAGGGCGGCGGAGAGGATTCCCGGAATCTCCTCTGAGATCATTCCCTGCGGCTACCGCCCCGCTGTCCCGCATCATCCGGACTCCGAGCTCCTTTCTCTCCTGCAAAGCTCCATCCGGGAATATACGGGGGAAGATGCCGTGGTCTCTCCCTTCCCGGGCTATACGGACAGCGCGGTCGTCTCCGGTCTCTGCGGGAATCAGAATACGCTTTCCTACGGACCGGGGAGCCTCGAGCAGGCCCACAGGCCGGACGAATATGTCGAGCTCTCGGAGCTTTTTCGCTGCGAGGCGGTCTTTCGCATCCTCTTAGGGAAATGCTTTTAGGGTAAGACGCTGCCTTTACTTTCACCGCCGCTTTTCGTTTCGCCTGTCTGAAACGCTTGCTCTCGCTCCGACCGCGTTTTCCTGCATCGCGGAAGCAATATTAAAAACCGGATCTCTGAGCGCCGATGCAAAAGACGGTCTGCCTTTTCGAAGACAGAGGCTCAGAAGGCTCGGATCTGTACCGCAGTGCCGAAATTCCGGCTGAGAGAAAGCCAAGAGACATATTTATAAGAAAATAAAATAAGACAAGCATCCTATAGAGAAAATTGATTTTACAAACAGGGATAAAAATCTATAATGATGGGCATTGCGTGATTTCGAAGACGCGGTTTTTAAGCCCGTCTTCGGAGAGATCAGGAAAGACAGGAGACAGGAAAAGATGAAGAAATCAGTTTGCGGAATCCTCGCTTCCTCCCTCATCCTGGCAGGCATTCTTACGGCCTGCTCCGGAGGAGCGGCGGAGAGCAGCGCGGCAAAGGCAGAGACTGCGGAAAAGGCAGAGAGCTCGGAGATGGAGACGCCCGCAAAGACAGAGAGCAAAGAGACGGAGAGCGAGAGCGGGAAGAGCGAAGAAGCGGAGAATACGGCCTCCGCAAAGGGCGCGGAGCAGGAAGTCTATGTCGGAGCGGATTATGTGAAGGACCTCCTCGACGGCAAGCTCCCGGAGTCAAAGGACTTTGTTCTTCTGGAGGCCGCCTGGGGCCCGGAGAAGGAGGACAAGGACTATCAGAAGGCCCATATCCCGGGGGCGGTCCACATGAATACCGACGATGTCGAATCCGATAAGGACTGGAACTATCGGAGTCCGGAGGAGATCGGAAAGCTCATGAAGCGCTATGGGATCACAAAGGATACCACGGTGCTCGTCTATGGGAACAGCCCGGAAAATACGGCGGATGACAGAGTGGCTGTGATGCTGCTCTGGGCCGGTGTGAAAAATGTGAAGGATCTGTCCGGCGGGATCGATGCCTGGGAAAAGGCGGGATATGAGACGGAGACCAAGGCCAATGAGCCGAAGGGAACGGATCAGGACTTCGGCCTTACGATCCCGGCCCATCCGGAATATATCCTGAGCATCGATGAGGTGAAGGAGAAGTTAAAGGACGACCCGAAGTTTAAGCTGGTCAGCATTCGCTCAAAGGACGAGTTTCTGGGAAAGACCTCCGGCTACAGCTATATCGACCGGGCAGGGGAGCCTCTTGGCGCGATCTGGGGCCATGATACGGATGATAAGTCCTACAACAATGCGGACGGCACGATTGCGGGGGTCGATACGCTGGAGAAATATCTCAAGGAATCCGGGGCTTCTTTGGAGGAGAATGATCTCGCGTTCTACTGCGGAACCGGCTGGAGAGCCTGCGTGCCCTTCCTGATCGCATATCAAAGCGGCTATCGGAATGTCTATCTCTATGACGGGGGCTGGTTCGTCTGGCAGATGGACAAGGACAATCCTGTACAGCTCGGAGAGCCGGGGAGCTCTGACTATAAGGAGGTCAAGGTCTCTGATCTCGCGACGGATAAGGCGAAGCTTTCCTAGAGCGGAGTCTGTCCGGAGAGGAGAGGGGGTTCCGCGGGGCGGAGCCCTCTTTTTTGCACGTTGTTGTGAAGGGGGAGAGGTTTTATGAAACGATTTTTTCACTTTGTACTGAGGAGCATGCAGCTTCTCGTCCTGCTTTTTTTGCTTATCATCCATTATTTTACGAAACGAAAGATGGGGATGGCGAGATATATGGTCTACATCGGGAGGAAGCTCAGAGCGGGGACTATGTTCGGCATTCCCGTCCTTTTCCTCCTTTTTTCGCTCCTCCTCCTTCTATCCCTTCTCCTTCTTTGCTTTTTCTGGCATAAGGGGGGAAGAGAGGGCGGATTTTTCCTTCGGAAGGGACTTTTTCTCTGGCTTTTGCCCCTTCTTTCCCTCTTTTATCTTATTTTTGCCAATTCCTCGGAGCAGAGGGATTTTTATGTCTTTATCCTGGGCTTCTCCCTGATCCTCTCCCTCCAGCTTCTTCTCTCTGTGCTTTCCCCGGAGGTCAGACATGGATAAAAAGAATCGAAAGCTTTTGATCTTTCTCCTGATCGCGCTCCTTCTCTTTCTCCTGGATCATTTCTTTTCTCTTCGGCGCTATCTCTCGCTGGAGAGCTTAAAGGGTCTGCAGCAGCTCGCAAAGGAGCATCTTTTCCTGGCCTGCCTCATCTATATTCTGGCGATGTCCGCGGGATCCGTACTGCTGGCCCTCCCGGGACTGAGCTTTGCGATTGCGGCGGGGCTTCTTTTCGGACCCGTGCTCGGAACCATGCTCTGCGCATTCTCCGCAAGCGTCGGGGCAGTGCTGTCCTTTTTGCTCGGTCGGTATTTTCTGAAGGATAAGATCAAGCCCCTTGCCATGAAGAACCCATGGCTTCGAAAGTATCTCTTCGAGGATGTGGAAAAGAATGATTTCCTTCTCCTCATGATCACGCGCCTGGTCCCTCTTTTCCCCTTTAATCTGCAAAATTTCGCCTATGGCGTCACGGACATGAAGCTCTCGGTCTATGCGGTCGGCACCTTTCTCTTTATATTGCCGGGCACTGCGGTATATACGACCGGAGCGGCGGGACTGGCCTCGGAGGAGCACAGAGTGAAGTATCTTTTGATCGCGGGGGGACTCCTGCTCTTTTCCCTTCTTCTGTCCTTCCTCTTCAAAAAATATTTCATGCGGAGTCCCGCGCAAGAAGAGGGGGAGAGGGAGGAGAGATGAAAAGACAGCTCGACGGATCAAAATGCATTCACTGCGGAAAGTGCAGCGAGAATTGCTCCTTTTTGAAAAAATATCATCTGGATATCGGGGATCATGAGCGCCTGAGAGTGCTTTCCTATCACTGCTTTCTCTGCGGAGAATGCACGAGAGTCTGCCCGATCGGGATCGACGGGAGGCAGATCATCCTGAACATGAGGAAGGAGGAGGTGGAGAGAGCGCCCTACCGCCTGAAGCAAAAGGGCTACCTCCCCCTTCTCATCGAGAAGAAAAACTATATCTTTAAAAATTATCGCCGCGCTCGTTCCAAAAAGCTGCTTTTTCCGGGCTGCAATTTTCCCTCCTTTTTCCCGAAGACGATGGCGCTTCTCTCCAAACTTTTGAAGGAGAGAGCGGGAATTGTCACCGTCTATGACTGCTGCGGGAAGCCGATCGCGGAGCTCGGGCTTTTCCAGGAGGAGGAAAGGATCCTGGAGCGGATGAACCGCTTTTTCGAGCGGGAGGGGATAGAGGAGCTTGTGCTCCTCTGCCCGAACTGCTACTATCATTTTGGCTCCAGACTTTCCGTTAAGATCACGACGATCTATGAGAAGCTTTCGGAGCTCGGGGACTTCGGGAAGCTCAGGCTGGACGGGGAGATCTTCCTCCCCTGTCCGGACCGGGAAAAGAAGGAATGGATGAAATATTTAAGCCCTTTCCTCTCCGGGGAACTGCGTTATGTTTCGGATGTCCAGTGCTGCGGTCTCGGAGGCTGCGCCATCGTAAAGGAGCCGGGGCTGGCAAAGGGCATGGCAGAAAGGCTCGGCTCTCTCCACGGAGGAAAAATCTATACCTATTGCGGAACCTGTGCGGGGAATTTTGCGAGGAATGGAAACGGGGAGGTCCTGCATTTCCTGCCTCTTCTTCTGAAAAGTGGGGAGAGCGCGGACTTCCGACATTCCTGGACAAACCGCTTAAAAACCCGATTTTTGTAGAATTTTGTAAAGGGGGGGACTCTTTATGAGAGGAAGAAGGGACTGCGGGCTGATCCTTTTTACAAGGCTTCCCGCAGCGGGAAGGACGAAGACCAGGCTCATGCCCTACTTCAGCGGGGAGCAGTGCCGGGAGCTTCACATCGCGATGCTGAAGGATCTCAGGGAGAGTCTGAAGAAATTAAAGGCTGTGGACATCTATCTGTATTTCCTTGGGGAGGAAGGGGAAGATCGGAAGAAGGAAGATCGGAAGAGAGCTCCGGAGTCCCTGAAAAGGATTTTCGGCTCCTCTTTCCGCTATCGGAGGCAAAGGGGAGAGAATCTCTTTGAGAGGATGGCCCTTTCGATGGAGGAGCTCTCGGAGGAGGGCTACCGGAGAATCGTTCTGATCGGAACGGATATCCCGGAGCTTCGCGCAAATGATATTCGCCTCGCCTTTCAGCTTCTCTCGGAGTCCGACGCCGTCCTCGGCCCCACGGAGGACGGGGGATATTATCTGATCGGTGTAAGACAGCCCGGAAGAGAGCTTTTCCTTCCGGAATCCGGGGAGGGGAGCGTATTTTCTCGGACGAAGGCTGCCATCCTGCAAAGCGGCAGGACCGTCTCTTTTCTCCGGCATTGCCGGGATATTGATACGAAGGAAGACATCGCGGTCTATCGGGAGAGGATCCGCTCGGAGCCTGTTCTCAGGAGGAGTCACTGCGGGAGCTTCCTGCTTGAGAGTCTGAGCATCGCCGTCATTGTCCCCCTCTACAATGAGAGGAAGACGATCGATCGCCTTAAAAGAGAGCTCAGCGCCCTGAGGGGGAGCTGTGAGCTCATCCTTGTGGACGGGGGCAGCACGGACGGGACCTGGGAGGAGCTTAGAAAAGGGAAGGGATGGAAGCTCCTTCGGAGCGAAAAGGGGAGAGCGCGGCAGATGAATCTCGGGGCAGAAAAGACAAGCGCAGATGTGCTCTTCTTCCTCCACAGTGACAGCGAGCTTCCGCCGGATGTCCCGGGGGAGATCCGACGGGTCCTTGCGAGGACGAGTGCGGGCTGCTTCGGAATCGCCTTTCATTCCGCCTCCCCTCTCATGAAGATCTGTCAGTTCATCTCGAACCACCGGGTCTATGACCGGAGAGTCATGTTCGGGGATCAGGGGATCTTCCTCTACCGGACGCTCTTCGAGGAGCTCGGGGGATTTCCTCTCCTCCCGCTCATGGAGGACTATCAGCTTAGCCTGAATCTGAAGGAGAGGGGGATTTGTCCCTTGCTTTGCAAAAGGAGGATCTATACCAGCGAGCGGCGCTTCCGGGGGGACTTTTTCCGGAGGCTTCGTCTCATGTGGCAGATGAACCGGCTCCGAAAACGTTATCGGGACGGCGTGGATATCCGTGAGATTGCCGAGCGCTATCGGGATGTGCGCTGAAAATCGGAGCGCAGGTTTTTCCGGAAATACGGCATATTTTTGTCTGTCTCGGTCTCGATACGGCGGGAAAGGAGGAGCTTTGCTTTATCCCTTTGAGAATTATCAGGAAGAGATTTATGAGCTTGTGAGGAGCAGGGATTACCGGGAGGCTTTGGGGCTCCCGGAGAGTGTTGAGGAGGAGTACCGCTTCCTTGCGGCCGGAGAGTACAATGCGAATCTTTGTTTTACGCATCCCATCACGGGGAGGAAGCTTTTGCTCCGTCTGAACTACGGCTCTCAGATGCAGCTTTCGGATCAGATCGGCTATGAAGCGGAGGCGCTCAGAATCCTTGAGAAGAGCGGCAGGACGCCGAAACTTTGGTATGCGGACGGCTCAAAGCGCTTTCTCCCCCGGGGCATCCTGGTCATGGACTTCCTGCCGGGACGCCCTCTGGATTACGGGAGAGATCTCCTCAGCGCCGCGGAGATCCTCTCCGATATCCATGCTCTGAGAGTGGACAGAGACTGCGGGCTGCTCTGCCCGGAGGACAGCGTATCGGAGCTTCTCCTGGAATGCGGAAGGCTGCTTCTTCCCTATCGGGAGAAGGTAGGAGGGGAGAGCGCGGAGCGCATCCTTCAGCTTTACGAAAAGGCAGTGAGAGAGGCGAAGCGGGAGAGAATGCGGGAGGGGGCGCGCTCCATCATCAATACGGAGTTAAACTCCGGGAATTTTTTGATCAACTCCGCGCCGGAGCGCTCCTATCTGATCGACTGGGAGAAGCCGATCTACGGGCTTCCGGCGCAGGATCTCGGACATTTCCTCGCGCCCACCACAAGCTTTTGGAAGAGTGATGCAATTTTATCTGCGGAGGAGAGAGAGCGCTTTCTCTCGCACTATATTTCTCTTTCCGAGGGAAGGTTTGACTGTGCGCATATCCGGGAGGACACAGAGCGCTTCCTCCGCTTAAACTGTATCCGGGGCCTCTGCTGGTGCGCCATGGCCTACACAAAGTACAGAGAGGGCGGCGGCGGGGAGAGCTTTGAAAAGATCAAGGCCTATCTGAGGGACCCCTTCCTGTCCTGTGTCGAAGAAATCTGGGCATCTGCATAAAACGGGACTGGGATCCGATGGATTTATAGCGTTATACGATAAGAGAAAGGGGGTATCGGAAACTATGATTGGAAAAAATCGGGAAGATGTGCTAAAAGATAAGTATCAGTAACGAGCTTCGTTACAGTCAGATAGCTGTACGGATGTGTAACTTGCCCGCACATCGGTACAGAGATCTGATGAAATGACTATTCGGGCATTCTGTCCGGATAGCCTTTTTAGTGTAAAAGTCCCGGCGGTGTCCAAGCGGACGGGATTTTACACTCTGCACAGGCGCCGTTTCTGCCGATCGGCAGGGCGCGGCCGGCTCTTGAGTGCCGGCGGAAATGTTTTGCCGTCCGGCAGGATGGCGGGAAAGAGGAGTCATTATGAAAAAAACCAGGAATCTGCTTCTTCTCATGGGAATTTTAGCTCTTGCGGCTGTCTCGACAAGCTGCGGGGAATCCGGAAAGGCTTCCTCGGGGACGACGGCAGCGGCGGCAGCTTCGGATCAGGGAGGATCGGAGGCGCAGGGAAAGACAGAGAAGGCAGGGGAAGAGAAGAGCTTTGAAGTAAAAACCATGTCCGGAGCGGATCTCCAGGCTCTGGAGGATGATAAGGATAAGAAGGAGACCGCGCTGGTCATCGATGTTCGCTCTCCGGAGGAGTACGCAGAGGGACACGTGAAGTTCGCGGTCAACATGCCGCTGGATACGCTGAAGGACCGGCTCGGAGAGCTCGAGCCCTGGAAGGACAAGACCTTGATCCTCTACTGCAATTCCGGGAAGAAGTCCGGCGAGGCCGCGAAGCTCCTCGCGGAAAACGGATTCAAAGATGTGAGGAACGCCGACGGGGTGAAGCAGTACGACTACAAGCTTGTGAAGTATGGCAATATTACCGGCGAAGAGCTCATGAAGAAAAAGGACGAGGCCGATCTCATCGTCGATGTGAGAGAAGCGAAGGATTATGATGAAGATCACTTCGATAAGGCGGTCAATGTGAGCGTCGATAAGCTCTCCGATCTGGATTCGCTTCTTCCGGAGAATAAGGACGCTCTCATTCTGACGCACTGCTACTCTGGAAACCGCTCTCAGAAGGCGGCGGAGTATATCGCGGACAAGGGCTATACCAATGTCTGGAATACACTGGACGGAACCAAGGAGATGGAATACAGCTTCCATTGAGAACAGGGATTTCAGACAGAAATGATATTGCCTCCTTGCATTCGGGAGACCGAAGCGCGGAATCGCCTTCGGCCTCTCGAATTTGACAGGATGCCGTGAGAGAGTGTCTTCATGAAGAAAAATAAAATGCAGTTTGGGCGCATCGTTTTCCTCGCCTTTTTGCTGATCCTGCTCCTCGCCTTTTTTCTGATTCCGAAACTAAGGAGCGGGGCGCTTTATATTGTATCGATGTTCGCGACGGGGGATTTCACGGTGCTTCGTGATTTCGTGGCTTCTTACGGGGCCTATGCGGCTCTGATTTCCTTCCTCCTTATGATATTGCAGTCTGTGGCGGCACCTCTTCCCGCCTTCCTCCTCACCTTCGCGAATGCGAATCTCTTCGGCTGGTGGAGAGGAGCGATTCTCTCCTGGAGCAGCGCGATGGCGGGCGCTTCGCTTTGCTTTTTCATCGCGCGTCTGCTGGGAAGAGAAGCCGTTGTGAAGCTGACAAGCCGCTCCGGGCTTCAGAATATAGAGGAATTCTTTAAAAGGCATGGCAGGATGAGCATTCTGATTGCGCGCCTCCTGCCCTTTATCTCCTTCGATATCGTGAGTTACGCGGCGGGCCTCACCTCCATTTCCTTCTGGAGCTTCTTTGTCGCGACCGGGATCGGACAGCTTCCGGCGACAATCATCTACTCCTATGTGGGAGGCTTTCTGACCGGAGGAGCGAAGCTCTTCGTGACAGGACTCCTGATACTCTTTGCGCTCTCCTTCTTGATAATGCTCGGAAGACAGCTCTACAAAGAGCGAAGAAAGAGCGAAGAAGTCTGCCATCAGGCAGACTCGGAGCGTTCTTGACCACTTCTCGGAGAGAAG